>Ga0308165_1000574_pt1 | contig 64757 bp, 56 predicted proteins | sample PhyWR2_FD_201032 | JGI IMG/M metagenome (GOLD analysis project Ga0308165, IMG submission 201032) | Phyllosphere microbial communities from UC Gill Tract Community Farm, Albany, California, United States - DLSLW.R2 | ecosystem: Host-associated > Plants > Phyllosphere > Unclassified | place: USA... | reverse complement strand
GCACTCGTTGGAAACGAGCGCCAGCTAACGAAAATGCTCACGCTAGTTTGTAACGAGCGTGGTAATAACCAATCGTTTATAACGATTAAAATTTAATACGATAGAATTATAAGCTATTTAGGCAGACGTTGGAAACGAGCACCAGCTAACGAAAATGCTCACATTCGTTTGTAACGAGTGTGAAAATAACCAATCGTTTTTAACGATTAAAATTTAAACACGATAGAATTATAAAGCTATTTAGGTGTGCGTTGGAAACGAACGCCGGCTAATAAATGAGGAAAAAGAATAAAATACACATAACATGAAAAGAGCGAAAATCCTGGCTGTTTTTTTAACAGCCTTCGTACTGAACGCATCTGCGCAGACCAAAAAACCGGTTTCGGCCGAAGAGGCAAAGATGAACACCTTCATCAATAATTTGATGGCCAAAATGACGGTCGATGAAAAAATTGGTCAATTGAATTTACCAAGCTCTGGCGATATTACCACCGGGCAAGCCAACAGCAGCGATATCGGTAAAAAGATCAAAGATGGTCAGGTTGGTGGTTTATTCAATATTAAAGGCGTTGAAAAGATCAGGGCTGTACAAAAGGTTGCTGTAGAAAACAGCAGGATGAAAATCCCTTTATTGTTTGGTATGGACGTGATTCACGGTTACAATACGGTTTTCCCAATCCCTTTGGGCATGAGCGCTACGTGGAATATGGATGCTGTACAAAAATCGGCACGTGTAGCAGCCATTGAGGCCAGTGCAAGCGGCATTAACTGGACCTTCTCTCCTATGGTTGATATTTCGCGCGACCCACGTTGGGGACGAATTTCGGAAGGTAACGGCGAAGATCCTTATCTCGGCTCACAAATTGCAAAAGCCATGGTAAAAGGTTACCAGGGTAAATTGCAGGCCAATAACGAGATCCTGGCTTGTGTAAAACACTACGCCCTATATGGTGCAGCTGAGGCCGGAAGAGATTACAACACTACCGATATGAGTAAGGTAAAAATGTACAACGAGTACCTGCCACCTTACAAAGCGGCTGTTGATGCAGGCGCCGCAAGTATTATGGCTTCATTTAATGAGGTTGATGGCATTCCGGCTACGGGTAGTAAATGGTTAATGACTGAGGTTTTACGTAACCAATGGGGCTTTAAAGGTTTTGTGGTAACTGATTATACCGGTATACCTGAAATGATTGCGCATGGAATGGGCGATTTACAAACAGTTTCGGCTCTGGCTTTAAATGCAGGTGTAGATATGGATATGGTCGGTGAAGGTTTTTTAGGTACACTAAAAAAATCGCTTGCGGAGAAGAAAGTGAGCATCGATCAGATTAACAGGGCCTGCCGTTTAATCCTTCAGGCCAAATACAAATTGGGTTTATTTGCCGATCCATACAAATTTTGCGATGCGAACCGTGCTGAGAAAGAAGTTTTCAGTCCCGAAAACCGGAGTGTTGCGCGTCAGATTGCTGCCGAAAGTTTTGTATTGCTTAAAAACAAAAACAATATTTTACCCCTAAAAAAATCAGGCACAATTGGTTTAGTTGGTCCACTGGCCGATAATACCGCCAATATGTACGGTACCTGGAGTGTAGCAGCTTTATTTGATAAATCGGTAACGGTTTTACAGGGTTTAAAAAATGCTTTAGGCAACAATGCTAAAATATTAACCGCCCGCGGAGCTAACTTCCTGGCCGATTCGGCCTTGGAGCACCGCTATGTAAACATTCATAACCCTACATACAAACACGATTCGCGCTCAGAAGCCGATATGATTAAAGAGGCTTTGGCTGTTGCCGAAAAATCGGATGTAATTGTGGCCACTGTTGGCGAAGGCTCTGAATTTTCGGGCGAAAGTAGTAGTGTTACTGATATTCAAATCCCCGAAACACAAAAAAACCTTTTAAAAGCTCTGGTTAAAACCGGTAAGCCTGTGGTAATGGTGCTGTTTACAGGTCGCCCACTAGCTTTAAAATGGGAAGATGAAAATATTCCGGCTATTTTAAATGTTTGGTTTCCGGGTAGCGAAGCTGGAAGTGCCATAGCCGATGTACTTTTTGGTGATGCAAGTCCTTCTGGCAAATTAAGTGCTACTTTTCCTCAAAATGTTGGTCAGGTTCCACTTTATTACGCACACAAAAATACTGGCCGCCCCTTAGCAGATGGTAAATGGTTCGAAAAATTCCGCTCTAACTATTTAGATGTAAGTAATGATCCCTTGTATCCTTTTGGTTTTGGCTTAAGCTATACTTCATTTAACTATAGCGATATTAAATTAAGTTCGAATACATTAACCAAAGGCAAATCGATTACCGCATCAATTACCTTAAGCAACACGGGTAAATACGATGGTCAGGAGGTGGTGCAATTGTACATCCGCGATTTAGTGGGCAGCATTACCCGCCCGGTAAAGGAGCTAAAAGGTTTTCAAAAAGTTAATTTAAAGGCTGGAGAAAGTAAAAACATCACCTTTACCCTTACCGAAAATGATCTTAAATTCTACAATTCAGATTTAAAATTTGTGGCAGAACCCGGCGATTTTAAAGTATTTATCGGCACCAATTCACGCGATGTAAAAGAAGCATCTTTTACGCTGAAATAAAGACGATTAGGTTTGGTTGTTAACCCTGTGCTATTGCAAAGTAGCCAGGGTTTATTTTTGTTCAAAAAAATCGATTTATTTAAAAGAAACGCACTTTCTTTTGCAGTTACTTTTAGTATATTTAAACTATCCCTTTAAATATTATAATATCATATTAAAATAATAAACTTTTATTATGAGTAAATTTGGAGGTTGGAAAATAGATATTTTAGAGACAGCGTTAACAATTAGTGTTAGCCTGAAACTAAAGCTTGCAATTGTTGATAAAACCAAAGACAAAAAAACAAATTTATTAGGTTTAAGCTTAGCAATTGAAAGACAGATGAAAAAATCGTATCAAATTAGTTATCAAACTAATATAACTTCTCCCATCAGTTCATATAATAATAAGAATTCAAAAGTTATTAGAAATGGTTTAGATGGATACCCAAACTATAGAATCTATTTACCTATAAAAAAAACTGTTAGTGTTTCTTTTAGTGTCCAAAGTCGGATAATAAGAAATCCCGATCAAAAAATGAACAATGAACATCTTGTCCAGATTAAGGATAATTATGGAGAAATGAAAAACATATATGGACGTGCGCACGGAATTGGCGGTAGTATTATCAGTTTAAATGTTGCCTATGTTAACAATATAATATCCGGTTTCGACAATAATACGATTCCCCATGAATTTGGACATACTTTATCTCTTCTACATGTCGATAAGCAAAGTACATTTCAATCGGATCCAAGACAGTACTGGAACCAAAAGAGACAACACACCAAGGATAGTACAAACATTATGTTTTCAGGTACAAGCAGATATAATAATGACTTAACCTCAATTAGCGTAGTAGGAGACCAGATCAATACCATAATTAACGCCTACCGAAATGGTAAACTAAATTTAAACTGAGATGAAAATAAAGACCATTCCAACAATAGCGACAGTTTTAATTTATGGACTATTTACTTTATTTACATTTGAAAACGATGCTGTCTCAGATGGCTTTACAAAATTAGGATTCCCGTTTAGTTTTTACATTTATTCGGAAGGCAAATTCTCCGATCCCAATTTTGCAACAAGCTTCGGTTTTTCAGCCCAATACTTTATCATCGATCTGCTCATATTATTAGCTTCTGTTTTTTTAGCAAATTTTATTGCCTGTAAATGGCTAAAAACAAATAAAAATTAGCCCCTAGCATACTATTAAAACAACTTAACCCTGTGCTATTGCAAAGTAGCCAGGGTTTTCTATTTTTGTGATATAAAAACGTAATAGTTTTAACCTGATTGGGCATCATCACAAATAAATCATACCAGGTTTATCGGCTAAAACCACCTATATTGGTACGAAGCCATTAAACGTTTGCAAAAACTTATAAAACATAATATCCTGATGAAGACTTTTTCTCTCACCATCTGCATTCTTTTTTCTGCGCTGCTTTTAAACGCTCAGGATTTTAAAAAATACGATAAAGGCAGCTTTATCAAAGGGAAAGATTCTATTTATTACAGAGTGCTTTTCCCCGAAAATTTTAACCCAAATGAAAAATACCCACTGGTTGTTTTCCTACATGGTAGCGGCGAAAGAGGTAATGATAATGCCAGTCAGCTGGTACACGGCGGAAAGCTTTTTTTGAAAAACGATGTTCGTAAAAATTTCCCCGCAATTGTGGTGTTTCCACAATGCCCGGCTAACGATTTCTGGGCCAACATCAATTTCGATAAAGATGCCAAAGGCAAAAGAAAATTAAGCTTTGTTGAGGGTGGCAAACCCACTAAGATTATGCACGCGCTGCAAGGCATGATTAAAGATTTCCTAAAAAAGCCTTATGTAAACCGCGAGCAGGTGTATGTTGGTGGCCTATCGATGGGTGGTATGGGAACCTATGAGCTGTTGAGAAGAGAGCGCCGTAAATTTGCTGCAGCCATTGCCATTTGTGGTGGCGATAATACCAACAACATCGAGAAATACAAAAAAACACCACTCTGGATTTTCCATGGCGCTAAAGATGATATAGTAGATCCGGCATTATCTATTGCCATTGCCGAACGTTTAAAAACCGTTGGTGATGAGGTTAAATTTACCCTTTACCCAACAGCCAACCACAACAGTTGGGATAGCGCCTTTGCAGAACCAGAGTTATTACCCTGGTTGTTTTCGCATAAGAAATAATACCCAAGTCCGTCACCCTGAATTTATTTCAGGGTCTCTCAACAGTTAGATGCTGAAACAAGTTTAGCAGGACGATTTTGGATAACAAAAAAGGCTTGAGGATTTCCCCAAGCCTTTTGCTATACATAAGATATTTTTTTATTCAGCCATGTTGTGGTAAACCGCCTGCACATCATCATCTTCCTCTAACTTATCAATCAGTTTAAGTACATCAGCAGCCTGTTCTTCGGTAACTTCATGGTGAGATAAAGCAATACGCTCCAATTTAGAGCTTTTTAACTCAATGCCTTTCTCTTCTAGTGCCTTTTGCAAAGAACCAAAGTTTTCAAAAGCACCCTGAGCTACTGCGATGTCATTTCCTTCTTCATCGGCTTCTACATACAGTTCCTCTAAACCCGCATCGATTAATTCAAACTCCAACTCTTCCAAATCTAAACCTTCAGCAGGTACGAAACGGAAAATAGATTTACGGTTGAAAACGAAATCCAAAGAACCTGTTTTACCCAAAGAGCCATCGGTTTTGTTAAAATAACTGCGCACATTGGCTACGGTACGGTTAGTATTGTCGGTGGCGGTTTCAATTAAAACTGCTACTCCGTGAGGAGCATACCCCTCGTAAACAATTTCTTCGTAGTTGGCCAGCGATTTATCAGATGCACGCTTAATAGCCGCCTCTACCCTATCTTTAGGCATGTTTACCGCTTTAGCATTTTGCATAGCCGTACGTAAACGCGAGTTGGTTTCTGGATGAGGCCCCGATTCCTTAACCGCCATTACAATATCCTTACCAATACGCGTAAACTGAACCGCCATTTTGGCCCAACGCTTAAATTTTCTTTCTTTTCTAAATTCGAATGCTCTTCCCATTTTTTCAGTATTGAGATATCAGATGTGAGACAGGAGACCTTCGGCCTTCAACCTTCAAACCTTCTACCTTTATATTATTTTTTTAAATTCTTTAACATGTCAATTGTCAGTTTCGATAAATCGAACTCTGGTTTCCAGCCCCAGTCTTTAGCGGCGTAATCATCATCAATAGATCGTGGCCAGCTATTGGCAATCTGCTGACGGGGGTCATTGGCGGCGTAAGATAAGGTAAAATCAGGAATATGTTTTCTGATTTCGGCAGCCAAAACTTCTGGTGTAAAACTAACACCTGCAAAATTATAACTGCTGCGCACCGAAATCTGATCGGCTGGTGCATCCATCAGTTCAATCGTACCGCGAATGGCATCGTCCATATACATCATTGGCAATTCGGTTTCGGCATTTAAGAAACTCTGGTAACTGCCTTTTTTAAGTGCATCGTGAAAAATATGGATGGCATAATCGGTAGTTCCACCACCTGGAGCAGCTTTCCAGCTAATTAATCCCGGGTAACGGATACTGCGTACATCTAAACCATATTTCTGGTTATAATATTCGCACCAGCGTTCGCCAGCCAGTTTACTAATCCCATAAACCGTATTCGGGTCCATTACGCAATATTGCGAAGTATGATCTTTAGGCGAGTTTGGTCCAAACACAGCGATTGAGCTTGGCCAGTACACTTTTGCCGTTTTATATTCGAGTGCTAAATCCAATACATTTAGCAAACCGTTCATATTTAAATCCCAGGCCAGTTTAGGGTTCTGTTCGCCCGTTGCCGATAACAATGCCGCCAGCAGGTAAACCTGCGTTGGCCTGTATTTGTGAAAAATGCCTTTAATCATTTCCTTATCAAGCACATTTACAAATTCGAACGGCGCAGAGTTTTTGATATCATAATCAGGTCTGCGGATATCGCATGCAACTACGTTATCATCGCCGTATATCTTGCGCAAAGTAGTAACCAATTCGGTACCAATCTGCCCGTTAGAGCCCAAAACAACAATTTTTTCTTGCATATTTTTCTTGAGATTAAGCAAAGTTAAAAAAATGAGATAAAAGGTGATAAAATATTTATTCTTAGTGTCTCGGGTTAAATGTATAAATCGTTTAAACTGGTTAATTGTAAATTGCCAACTGGACAAGGTTAACTGTGAACTGCAAACTGTTAACTGCGAATTACTAACATTCCAACCTTAAAACCTTTCAACTTTAAAACCTTCCAACATTCCAACCTTAAAACCTTCCAACATTAAAACGTGCCCAACCCCAACTTTAAAACTTAAAATTTATACATTTACCATACCAAGCCTACAACCAAATAAACTAATGACTCATTTTGAGCCTGAATATGCTGCAGATTTACTTAACCGCCTAAAATTGGGCGACAAGCAGGCTTACGAGCACATTTATTTAACCTACAGTAAAGAATTACTTTTAGCGGCTTATAAAAAAACAGGCGAAAGGATAATTGCTGAGGAACTGGTACAGAATATTTTCATCTCCCTTTGGGAAAAACGCGCCGAGGCCAAAATCAGTAACCTTCCGGCTTATTTATTCGGCGCACTGAAACTGAGTGTAATTAACCACTTCAGAAGTATGGTAATGGAGAACAAATATGTGCAGTACCAAACCTTAACCTATACCGAAGATCATCAGGATACCGCCAATTTAGTCGACCTTCACGACCTTTCGGCCATCATCGAACAAGGCATCAATTCGCTTCCCGAAAAAACGCAGGAAGTTTTCAGGCTCAGCCGCTACCAGCATCAATCTGCCAAAGATATTTCGGCCGGATTAAATATTTCAGAAAAGGCTGTAGAATACCACATTACCCAGTCTATCAAAAGAATCAAAGAATATATCAAAAATTTTTACATCTTTTTATAGCTGTATATCAGTCGATTACAAAATAATTTCATTTTTCTATAAACTTGCTTTAGGGTTTAGCCTTAACAGCGTTACTTGTATGTATAAAGCCAAATATTTTTTCTTATGAACCAGAAATCATTCTACGATTTACTTAGCCGTTATCACGACGGAAATTGTACCGAAGCCGAAAAGCTTTGGGTAGATAAATGGTATCATAATTTAAATAGTAAAAATTTTGAAGATCTTTCTGATGCCGCACTCGATGAGATGCAGCAAAGTGTTTGGCAGAATATTAATCCAGATGCCACACAACCGGTAAAAACCGTTACTGTAAAAAGACTTTGGCCAAAATTTGCTATTGCAGCATCGTTTATTGTTGCATTTTTAATTGGCGGTTTGTACTGGGCAAATAAGAACAACGCTGAAAATGCCTTTATGAGCGATAATGAAGGCCTGGAACTGATTAGCAAAACAAACGATACCAATCGTCCCATCATAGTTTCGCTGAGCGATGAAAGCAAAATTACGCTGGATCCGCAGGCAAACATCATTTATCCAAAGGATTTTGCTGCCGACAAAAGAACCGTTTACCTAAAAGGAAATGCTTTTTTCTCGGTTAGCAAAAATCCAAAAAGGCCATTTTACGTGTACAACCGAACATTGGTAGTGCGCGTTTTAGGCACCAGCTTTTTTGTTAAATCATCAGTTAACAAGCAAGCGGCACAAGTTTCGGTACGCACAGGCAAGGTACAGGTAAACGAGAACGAAAACTGTAGTCTTTTCCGCCTTTCGGATAAAAGGATAGCCCAGCCTATTTTACTCAAACCTAACCAAAAGGGGATTTACGCCGATCATAACCTAAGCAAAACCCTGGTAGAAAAACCAATTCCTTTAGCGGTGGCCTACAATGTGCCCAATACGGTGAGTTATAATTTTAAAGAAGAAAGTCTGAAAGAGATTTTCAGCACTTTATCAGAAGCCTATGGTATTGATATTGTAACCAGTCAGCGCGATATATTGAACTACACCTTTACCGGAGATTTAAGCAACAAGGAGCTATATGAGCAGCTCGACCTGATTTGCGGGTCTATATCAAGTAAATATAAAATCCAGGGAACCAGCATTATGGTTTCTAATACCAACTAACCAAAATATATAAACATTATGAAACAGTACCAGATCATCAACAGTCCGTAGCCGCGGCACCAATTCCATAATATTTTTCTAAAAAACAAAGCCGACAATGTGGGGCATTGCCGGCGAGTTAAATACATCAGAAATGTATTCATGGTATTTCTATGTCCAATAAATCCAATCATTTAATGAACAATAACCAAATTTATGAAAAAAAATCAACTTATTTCGCTGGCGATATATGCAATGAGAGTTTCGATTTACCAAATACTTGCAATAATAATTTTTACCTGTGGTGCATTTGCCAAAAATGTCGACGCCCAGGAATTTCTAAACAAAGCCATTTCGATCAAAGCCGATCAAACCGATATTAAAACCATTATTGAAAAAACTGAGTTGCTGGCCAATGTAAAATTTGTGTACAGTCCGCAATTAATTAACTCCGACCGGAAAATCTCGGTAAACGTAGTTAACCAAAAACTTAAATACTTTCTTGAGAATTCGCTAAAACGTTATGACGTGGGATATAGGATAGTTAAAGATCAGATTCTGCTCTATTCTATTCCCGCCAATAACAACCTGGCGCTGTTAAAAGCTTTTGAAGGTATTGTTACCGGTAAAGTTACCGATAGCAAGGGCAACGCTATCCCTGGTGTATCGGTTACCGTAAAAGGAAAAACGATTGGTACAACCACCGACGAAAATGGTGCTTTTGCCCTAAAAGGATTAACTGTCGATAGTCGCGTACTCGTAGTAAGGTACGTAGGATATATTTCGAAAGAAGTAAACCTTTCAGCAGGCAATGCCGATGAAAACCTGAGTATCAGTTTATCAGAAGATAACCTCCAGCTCGAAAGTGTAATGGTAACCGGTGGTAACCCAAAGAAAAAACTCGAAAGTAGTGTGGCTCTTACCTCGGTAAGCAATAAAGATATTACCAACAGGGCACCTTTAAACAGTACCGATTTATTAAAGGCCATTCCGGGTTTAACCGTAGAGAGTACAGGTGGCGATGGTCCGGGTAACGTTTGGGTTAGGGGCTTTCCGCAACAGGGTGGTTATATTTTCCTGGGTATACAGGAAGATGGCTTGCCGCTGTTGCCTACAGGCTTCAACACCAACCCATCAGTAGATCAGTATTACAAAACGGATTTAACCATCCAAAACATCGAAGCCATCAGAGGGGGTAACGCTTCTATTATCCAGGCCAACACACCCGGTGCAGGGGTTAACAACCTCAGCTATGTGGGTGCCGATAAACAATATGGTCAGTTTAAATTCACCACTGGCTTTTCGCAGGGCTTATACCGTTTTGATGGCAACACCGGCGGAAAAATAAGTGATCAGGTTAAATATAACATTGGCGGTTTTTACCGTACCGATAATGGCGTGGTAGATCAGGGCTTTAATCCGGCCAACCGTGGTGGGCAAATTAAAGGCAACATGACTTTTAATTTTAAAAACAACAAAGGTTTTATCCGCCTTTACGGAAAATACCTGAATGATAAAGTTCAGTTCCTGTTAACCAGCTACTACCCTTACGATGGAACCGGAAAACCAACCACTTACCGCGATTACAACATGGTTTCGCAATCCATTACGCCGGTTCAAACCGATTGGAGCTACAACGATCCAACTAACGGAAGTCATAATTTTAGTTTAACCGACGGAATCCATACCAAATTAGGCTCAGCCGGTTTCCAGTTTAATTACTTAACCGATAGTGGCTGGCAGATTGTGAACAATTTCCGCTACCAAAATACCCATACCAATTCTACCTACACTGCCCCGGCCGGAATTGTAGCTAGAACAGCCGCGATACCATATTACTATCCTGGTGGTGCTGCTGCACCTTTCGTAACCGGCGATTATGTAATTACCTCTAACGCACAGGGACAAATTAACAGCGATGTACAGATTGTAGATTACCTGGACCTGAAAAAGAAAGTTAAAAACCACAGCCTCAATATCGGCTTAGGCATTCACCAATATAACCGTGATGATGTACGCTATGCTTTCCGTTCATTTACCGAATTTAAAGAGCATCCAAGTATCATCTTGCAATCGCCAACTGCTGCAGAACGTACCATCCAAACCAAAAATACTTTTATTGGCGATACCAGAACCCTATCTGCTTATGCTGGTGATGAGATTAAAATATCAGAAAAATGGCGTTTGGATATTGGGGCAAGGATCGATAATCAGAATGTAAAAGGCGACAGACCATACTACGCACTAAATGCAGATGGTAGCGTTAACGCAACCGCCAGTGCAAACCCTACCATTTTAGGCTACACCGCCTATAACGAAACCTTAACCAACTGGGCGGCTTCGGTAGGTGCAAACTATAAAATAAGCAATACTTCAAGTATTTTCGCCAGAGCAACCAAAGCTTACAATGCACCTAACATTGGCGATTACAATGCATCAGCGTATAATGCCGCCAACATTAAAAAACGCCCGGTTTATTTAGGCGAAGTAGGTTTTAAATATGCTAAAAACAACCTTGCTATTTTTGCTTCAGGAAGTTACTCGGCCATTAAAAATGTATCCTTAACCATTAATGTTCCAACAGTCGCATCAGGCTTACAGGCATTGGTAGCATTTGGCTCTACCCGCACCTGGAGTGCCGAGTATGAAGTTTCGTACAAAATTGCCAAACCTTTAAGCTTGCGCTTAACCGGAACGCTTCAGGATTCGAAGTATACCGATTACGAGGCCAATACCAGTGGCAACGCGGCCGTTGCTGCCGAATTTGGTAACCGCATTTACAGCTTTACCGGCAACCGCACCGAACGTGTTCCGGTACTCAACACGGAGCTTGGTGCCAACTACGATTACAAAAACTTTAACTTATATGTAGCTGCAAACTATGTAGGCAGCCGTTTCACCTCACCAAGCGGAAGTTATGAATTACCCAGCTATGTGGTAATGAAAGCCGGCGCAGGTTATAACTTCACTAAAAAAGTAGCAATAAGATTTTGGGCAGACAACTTGTTAAATGCAAAAGTGTTGACCGAAGGCGATGTTCGCGGAGATCAGTTTAGAGATTTCTCAACAGTAAGCCCAGGTCAATTAATGATTGGCAGAACTTTACTTCAACGTACATTCTGGGGATCATTGGCTTATTCATTTTAACAGCAAGGCCGGAGTTTACGCTCCGGCCTTTTTTAATTCAAAACATCATGACAACAAGAAGATCATTTTTACAAAAAACAAGTTTAGCCGCAGTTGCAGCATTTTTAAGTCCATCAGCTATTACCTCTGCCCTGGCCCAACCAGCTAAAATTTCTAAAATCGGGATTGGTTTATTTACCCTGAGAGAACAACTAACAGCCGATGTTAAGGCCACAATAGCGCGCGTGGCCCAAATTGGCTATAACCAGGTAGAAACATATTATGGCTACCCGGGCAAATATGAAGTTAAAGGTTTCTGGGGTTTACCAGCTAATGATTTTAAAGCGCTGCTAGCGGCCAATAACCTTACTTCGCCAAGCGGGCATTACAATGTAATCGAATTCCTTTCCACTGGTGATGATAAGGTACTAAAATCGCATATCGAAACCGCTGCAACCGTAGGTCAAAAATATTTTGTTGTTCCGGCACTGCCTACCGATATCAGAACCAACGGAACATTAGACGATTACAAGCGCATGGCAGCTAAATTTAACCAGGCTGCAGAACTTTGCCAAAAATCGGGCTTAAAGTTAGCGTACCACAACCATAACTTCGAATTTAAAGATCAGGGCGACGGTGCTACCGGCTATTCCATCTTATTAAAAGAAACCGATGCCAAACTCGTAGGTTTTGAGCTCGATATTTTCTGGGCGGCAAACGCAGGCTTAGATCCGGTAGAAATGTTCAGGAACAATCCTGGTCGCTATAAAATGTTTCATGTTAAGGATATGGATAAACTGGATAAAGCGGTGTTTACCGAAGTAGGTTCGGGTAAAATTGATTTTAAAAGCATTTTTGCCAACGCAAAGCTTGCCGGTGTCGATTACATTTTCACAGAACAGGACCTGATTAAAAAAGAACCTTTTCAGAGCATTACCGAAAGCTACAATTACATTAAGCACAACCTGCTATAAGCAATCGTTCAAGCCATGAAAATGCCTGTTTAGAAATTTACTGGTAAATAATACGTTCATTCGCACTAAATGTACTTTTTACACCAAGTAAATCTGATAAAAAAACAGGCCTCAACATGGTTTAAACAAATAAAAACAGCTCTATTTAGAATAATTATTCGGAGTAACAATTGCGTTGCGTATCAATAATTTAACGGTATAACCTTAACGTTTCCATTATATTTTTTCTAATATTACTCATTCAACACATAACATAACCAATATATAAAACCATAAATACGATGCATAGAAGAGAAGCACTCAAAAACGTTGCATTTTTGCTGGGAGGAGCAATCTCCGCAAGCACAATGGGCGTTTTATTTGAAAGTTTTACGCTCCCGGAAAACGAAAAAAACTTCGTACAGTATTCTATTGAGGATGAGAAGATTTTTGCTGAATTTGCTGATATCATTGTGCCAACTACCCAGTCATCTGCCGGTGCCAAAGCTGCCGGATTAGGTAAATTTATACCGATGATGATGAAAGACTGTTACCCTGCTACCATGCAAACTTCTTTTGCCAATGGATTTAAGGCCCTTCAGGCTAAATCGATGAAAGATTTCGGTAAACCTTACATTGCCTTAACCGTAGCAGACCGCAAAAAGTTAATGGCCGATTTAAGAACCATCGCCATTTCGCAGAAAGAAACTAAATCAGAAGACAACAAAGATTTAGCTTATTTCTTCGTTACCGCACGCGATTTAACCTTACTGGGTTATTACTCATCCGAAATTGGTTGCACCAAAGCGAGGGCTTACGTTCTTGTTCCAGGCCGCTATGATGGCAATGCGCCTTTAAAGCCAGGTCAAAAATCTTGGGCCACGTCCTAAATCAAACTACAACGACAAAACATCATGAATTTAAATACAAATTTAAAAGCAGAAAATACTTACGATGCTATCGTTATAGGATCGGGGATTAGTGGCGGCTGGGCTGCAAAAGAACTAACAGAAAAGGGCTTACGTGTTTTGATGCTCGAAAGAGGAATGAACATTGAGCACATCACCGGTTACGAAACCGCAATGAAAAATCCATGGGATTTTAAACATGCAGGTAAATTAACCGAAGAGCAAAAACGTACCCACCCCGTACAAAAAAGAGATTACCCTTATCAGGAAGCCAACGAAAAATGGTGGGTAAACGATTTGGAATGCCCATATACCGAAGATAAACGTTTCGATTGGTACCGTGGTTTCCATGTAGGTGGTAAGTCGTTGATGTGGGGCCGTCAGAGCTACCGTTTAAGTGACCATAACTTCGAAGATAATGCAAAAGATGGTCACGGAAGTGATTGGCCAATCCGTTATGCAGAACTTTCGCCATGGTACGATTATGCCGAGCGTTTTGCCGGTATCAGTGGTTCTAACGAAAACTGGCCAACCTGTCCTGATGGGCAGTTTTTACCGCCAATGGATTTAAACATTGTAGAAAAATCGGTAAAATCGCGTATCGAAGAGCATTACAAAAGAGAACGGATTATGATGATTGGCCGTGTGGCTAACCTTACCGTTCCGCATAAAGGCCGTGGCAATTGCCAGTACAGAAACTTATGTAGCCGAGGTTGTCCTTTTGGTGCATATTTCAGTACGCAATCTTCTACCCTGCCTGCTGCTATGGCTACCAAACGTTTAACATTAAGACCATATTCTATTGTAAACCATATCATTTACGATAAAGACACCAAAAAAGCGAAGGGTGTGATGGTTATTGATGCGCAAACCAACAAAACAATGGAGTTTTATGCTAAAATTGTTTTCGTTAACGGGTCTACTTTAGGTTCAACATTCATTCTGCTAAACTCTACTTCAGAAGCACATCCGAATGGTTTGGGTAATGGCAGTGGTCAGTTAGGGCACAACTTAATGGATCACCACTTCCGTTGCGGTGCATCAGGTGAAGCCGAAGGTTTCGACGATAAATACACTTACGGCCGCCGTGCAAATGGTATTTACGTACCGAGGTACCAGAATATCGGAAACGATAAACGCGATTACCTGCGTGGTTTTGGTTACCAGGGCGGTGCAAGCAGATCGAACTGGCAAAATGATGTAGCCGAATTATCGTTTGGTGCCGATCTTAAAGAAAAAATGACCAAACCAGGCAAGTGGAGCATGGGCTTAGGCGGTTTCGGAGAGATGTTACCTTACTACGAAAACAAGGTTTACATCGATAAAACCAAAAAAGATAAGTGGGGACAACCGGTATTGGCTATTGATTGCGAATATAAAGAGAACGAGAAAAAAATGCGTGTGGATATGATGAACGATGCTGCCGAAATGTTAGAAAAAGCGGGTATGAAAAACATCAAAACCTACGATAATGGTTGCTATCCGGGTATGGCTATCCACGAAATGGGTACAGCCAGAATGGGTAACGATCCAAAAACATCGGTACTTAACAAATGGAACCAGATGCACGAGGTGAATAATGTTTTCGTAACTGATGGAGCATGTATGCCCTCTATCGCTTGTCAAAACCCTTCATTAACATTTATGGCGTTAACGGCACGAGCTGCAGATTACGCAGTAAAAGAACTAAAGAAAAAGAATATCTAGAAAAGGTTTAAGGCGAAAGGTTTAAGGTATAAGGTTAATCCCTATGCCCTAAGCCTTTTGCCATATACCCCATACTCAACATGAAAAGAAAATTAAGAATGGGCATGATAGGCGGTGGAAAAGACGCCTTTATTGGTGCCGTACACCGTTTGGCCGCTAACATGGATGGCCTTATTGAATTATCTGCAGGAGCGCTTAGTATAAACCCCGAAATTGGCTACGAATCAGGAAAAATCCTTTTCCTGCCTGATAACAGGATTTATACCAGTTACGAAGAAATGCTGACAAAAGAAAGTGAATTGCCAGCTGATGAAAGAATTGATTTTGTAACCATTGTTACCCCAAATTTTGCCCACTTTGCACCTGCAATGATGGCATTGGATAAAGGTTTCAATGTGGTAATAGAAAAACCAATGACTTTAACTTTAGAAGAGGCTAAACAGCTGCAGGCTAAAGTAGAAGAAACTGGTTTAACCCTTTGTTTAACGCACACCTACTCGGGCTACCCGATGGTGAAGCAGGCCAAACAAATGGTAAACGAAGGCGAACTCGGTGCTATTCGTAAAATTGTGGTAGAATACCCTCAAGGCTGGTTGAGCACGCTTTCAGAGCGCGAAGGTAATGCACAGGCAGCCTGGCGTACCGACCCATCTAAAACCGGAAAAAGCGGTTGCATGGGCGATATTGGTACACACGCTGCGCACCTGGCCGAATATATTTCAGGATTAAAAATCACTAAAATTTGTGCCGATTTAAACATTGTTGTACCTGGACGGGCGATTGATGATGATGGTAACGTATTGTTAAAATTCGACAATGGCGCTAATGGTGTATTGGTAGCCTCGCAAATTGCTGCCGGCGAAGAAAATGCATTAAAAATCAGGGTTTATGGCGAAAAAGGTGGTTTAGAATGGCACCAGATGGAACCAAATACACTTATTGTAAGGTGGTTAAATGCACCAGCCCAGATTTACAGAACGGGTAATGGCTACATGGGTAGTTTTGCAAAACACAATACCCGCACACCAGGCGGTCACCCTGAGGGTTACTTAGAAGCATTTGCCAACATTTATAAAAACTTTGCACTTACTGTAAATGCAAGATTAAATAATGAGCAACCTACAGCAGAAATGCTCGATTTCCCAGGCACCGCAGATGGGGTCAGAGGAATGGCATTTATCGAAAATGTAGTGGCTTCAAGCCAATCAGATCAAAAATGGTACGACTATAAACTATAACTATCCGGCATGACAACAATAAAAGGACCCGCTGTATTTTTAGCACAGTTTATAAGCGACGAAGCTCCATTTAATTCACTTGACAGCATTTGTAAATGGGCTGCAGATTTAGGTTTTAAAGGTATCCAGATGCCAACGCTCGATACCCGCTTTATTGACCTTAAACAAGCAGCAGAAAGCAAAACCTATGCTGATGAATTAAAAGGTAAAATTGCAACCTACGGTTTAGAAATAACCGAACTATCTACACACTTACAAGGTCAGCTGGTGGCGGTACACCCTGCATACGATGACCTTTTTGATGCCTTTGCACCAAAAGAAGTACACAAAAACCCAAAAGCCAGAACGGAATGGGCAGTACAACAGATGAAATATGCGGCCAAAGCATCGCAAAACCTGGGCTTAAATGCACATGCTACCTTTAGTGGTTCGTTATTGTGGCAATATTTTCACCCGTGGCCGCAGCGCCCTGCAGGTTTGGTAGAAGAAGGCTTTGCCGAACTGGCCAAACGCTGGACACCAATTTTGAACGAATTTGACCAATGTGGTGTAGATGTTTGCTACGAAATTCACCCGGGAGAAGATTTATTTGATGGAGAAACTTACGAAATGTTCCTCGCAGCGGTAAACAATCACCCAAGGGCATGCTTATTGTATGATCCATCACACTTTGTATTGCAACAGTTAGATTATATCCAGTACATCGATTTTTACCACGAAAGAATTAAAGCCTTTCATGTTAAGGATGCCGAATTTAATCCGACAGGTAAACAAGGTACTTTTGGCGGTTACCAAAGCTGGGCAAACCGTGCCGGCCGTTACCGCTCACCTGGCGATGGACAGGTAGATTTTAAAACCATTTTCAGTAAGCTGGCACAATACGATTTTAAAGGTTGGGCCGTTATGGAGTGGGAATGCTGCATTAAAAATCAGCAAGATGGCGCACGCGAAGGTGCCGAGTTTATTAAAAAGAACATTATCAACGTAACCGATAAAGCATTCGATGATTTTGCTGCATCGGGCAGTGATAGTGCCTTTAATAAAAGAATATTAGGACTATAACATTAATAACATGCAATGAAAACTGCATAAGCAAAACAAATTAACATACCGCTTATGCCAGCTCGAATACGAATAAAAACAAAACACACAATGAAAAAAACATTTTTAATTTTAGGCGCTGTAGTCATTTTTATGGCGTCTTTTACGAAAGCAGATTTAGCGAAAGAGAAAAGTGCAATTGCAACAGCAACCGTGGCAAACAATGCCTTTCAATCTCACCCAGGTGAAAAACTGATTAACAAATCAGACTGTTTAGGTTGCCACAACAAAACCAATAAAATTATTGGCCCTGCTTATGTTGAGGTTGCTAAAAAATATCCGGCTACTGAGAAAAACATCAATATGTTGGCCGATAAAATCATCAAAGGTGGTACAGGAGTTTGGGGCAATATGCCAATGACTGCTCATGCTACCCTTAAAAAAGATGATGCAAAATTAATGGTAAAATATATTTTGTCCCTGAAAAAGAAATAATTTAACCTCATCAGCAAATCGATTTACCTCGTATGAAAACAGAGCAAGAAAATAAAACCACGAGTAACCGTCGTGATTTTATTAAAACAACAGCTATTGCTGCCGCTGCATTTATGATTGTTCCGCGCCATGTTTTGGGCGGACCAGGCTATTTGGCGCCAAGCGACCGTTTATTGGTTGCCGGTATCGGCGTTGGAGGAAAAGGCCAGAGCGATTTAGATATGTTTTACAAAAGCGGAAAAGCAGATATCGCTTTTCTGTGTGATGTAGACGATCGCCGCGCAGCCAACAGTGTAAAAGCTTTTCCTAAAGCCAAATACTATAAAGACTGGCGCGAAATGCTGGATAAGGAGCATAAAAACTTCGATGCTGTCTCTGTTTCCACTCCCGATCATAACCATGCAATCCAGGCTTTGGCAGCCATGCAACTGGGTAAACATGTGTATGTTCAAAAACCGTTAACGCATGATATTTATGAGGCCCGCATTTTAACTGCAGCCGCTAAAAAGTATCAGGTAGTTACGCAAATGGGTAATCAGGGTGCATCAAACGATGGTCCGCGCCAAATGAAAGAGTGGTACGAAGCCGGCTTAATTGGCGATGTACATACTGTTTACGCATGGACCAATCGCCCGGTTTGGCCTCAGGGTATTCCATGGCCAGCTAAAAAGGCCGAAATTCCGAAAGAATTAGACTGGAATTTATGGTTAGGAACTGCCCCTGAAAAAGATTTTGTTGATAAACTGGTTCCATTTAACTGGCGTGGCTGGTGGGATTACGGAACCGGTGCATTAGGCGATATGGGCTGCCACTTAATCGAAGCTCCTTTCAGTGTATTAAATTTAAAATACGCCAAAGAAGTTGAAGCCAGTGTGGGCTCTGTATATGTAGATGAGTTTAAACGCGGTTATTTCCCTGAAAGCTGCCCGCCATCAAGCCATGTTACCTTAAAATTCCCTAAAACCAACAAGACCAAAGGCGATGTAACCTTACATTGGATGGACGGTGGTATTCAACCAGAACGTCCGGAAGAGTTAGAAGCAAACGAAACTTTTGGCGATGGTGGTAACGGTACCTTATTTATCGGAACAAAAGGCAAAATGATGTCGGAAACCTACAGTGCCAACCCGAAATTATTGCCTTTAAGCAGAAATAAGGATATTAAGGTTAAACCTAAATATGCACGTGTACCTGATGGTGCCAATGGCCACTACAAACAATGGGTAGAAGCAGCAATTGCAGGTTATGGCAAACAGGAAGTAAGTTCTCCATTCGAAATTGCCGGTCCGTTAACCGAAGCTTTATTGATGGCCAACCTGGCAATCAGAAGTTTTGATATCCAGAAAACCGTAAATGGTAAGGTAACCTACCCGGGCAGATACACCAAAATGCTTTGGGATAACGACAACATGAAGGTAACCAACTTTGATGAAGCCAACCAGTTTGTAAAACGCGAATATCGCCAGGGCTGGAAAAATTTAACACTTTAATAAAAAGTATTTACAAACCTTATAGGTTTAATTTAAAAAACATGAAAAAAATCTTTCTTTCTGCTTGCATTCTGTTAGCAGTTACACAAATATCGAAAGCACAAAAAGGCTTTAAACCATTGTTTGATGGTAAAACTACAACCGGCTGGCATACTTACAACAAAACAACTGTTGGTAGCGCCTGGCAGGTACAAGACGGTGCACTGCACTTAGATTTAGCTACCAAAGGAAAAGATGGTGGTGGCGATTTAGTTACCGATAAAGAATATGGCGATTACCATTTAAAATATGAGTGGAAAGTTGCGCCAAAAGCAAACAGCGGACTTATTTTTTACGTGCACGAAGAACCTAAATACCATGCAACCTACTCAACAGGTTTAGAAATGCAGGTAATTGATAATGATGGTCACCCGGATGGTAAAATTACCAAACACCGCGCAGGCGATTTGTACGATCTTGTAAAAAGTTCATCAGAGCCTGTAAAAGCTGTTGGCGAATGGAACAAAGCCGAAATTATCAGCAAAAAAGGAAAATTAACTTTAATATTAAACGGTGTTGAAGTGGTAAAAACCACCCTTTGGGATGATAACTGGAAAAAAATTGTAGCCGGCAGTAAATTTGCCACCTGGGAAAACTGGGGTACTTTTAAAACCGGTAAAATTGCATTGCAAGATCATGGCGATGAAGTTTGGTACAAAAACATCTCTATAAAAGAACTATAGTAAATATGGAATATGTAAGCGGGAAAATGTATTACCCCCGTTGCATCATCCTGCTTAAAATATTATAAAATTGTAAGATGGGTAGTGGGATAGCTTCCATTATCCATCTTACTTTAACCATTTTACACAACCACTGACCAAATGAATAACACTACTCGCTTTAAACTCTCTGCCATGATGTTCCTGGAATTTTTTATCTGGGGCGCCTGGTTTGTTACTTTGGGTACTTTCTTAGGAAATAATTTAAAAGCTACAGGTGCCGAAACCGGAGCTGTATTTTCTACTCAATCGTGGGGTGCAATTATTGCCCCTTTTATCGTTGGTTTAATTGCCGACAGATATTTCAACGCAGAACGCATTTTAGGCGTATTACACATTATCGGTGCCATATTAATGTACCAAATGTACAATGCCACCGATATAAGCGTATTCTATCCTTATGTTTTGGGTTATATGATCCTTTTCATGCCTACCCTCGCCCTGGTAAACTCTGTTTCCTTTAATCAAATGAAGGATCCGGAAAAGGAATTTTCTTCTATCCGTATCTGGGGTACCATTGGCTGGATTGCAGCTGGTTTATTAATCAGTTACTTTTTCCACTGGGATTCAAAAGAAGGTACTGAAGCGGGTTTATTGAAAAACACTTTCTTAATGGCAGGTATTGTTTCTTTAACCTTAGGATTATTCAGTTTCACTTTGCCTAAAACACCACCAAAAGTTTCATCTGATGAAAAAATCACCATTTCTGATGTGTTGGGATTGGATGCCTTAAAATTATTAAAAGACAGGAACTTCCTTATTTTCTTTATCTCATCAATCCTGATTTGTATTCCTTTGGCCTTTTATTACCAAAATGCAAACCCATTCCTTTCTAATATCGGTATGGATAACCCAACAGGTAAAATGACCATTGGTCAGGCTTCAGAAGTGCTGTTCTTATTATTTATACCTGTATTTTTTAAACGCTTCGGCTTTAAAATGACCATTTTGGTGGGTATGCTGGCTTGGGCCGTACGTTATGCCCTGTTTGCTTATGGTAACGCCGGCGAACTAAGCTTTATGCTAATTTTGGGTATTGCTTTACACGGGGTATGTTACGATTTCTTCTTTGTTTCTGGTCAGATTTATACCAACTCTAAAGCGGGCGAAAGATTTAAAAGTTCTGCTCAGGGCTTAATCACTCTGGCTACTTACGGTGTGGGTATGCTAATCGGTTTTGCTGTTGCAGGTAAAATATCTGATGCTTACAAAGCAGTAGATGGAACTATGGACTGGAAAATGATCTGGATTATTCCTGCTGGTATTGCGTTGGTAGTATTCGTGCTTTTCGCGTTAGTATTCAACGATAAAACCAAATCAGAAGTAGAAGCTAAATCTATATAACTATGGCCTCAAACATCAATAGAAGAAACGCATTAAAGAACATCGTTGCAGGTACCGCTGCAATTGGTGTTTCTTCAGGACTATCAGCCCTCGCAATGGATAAACCAGAATCAAACGAACCACTTAAGTTAAAAGGAAATATTAACCACGCCGTATGTCGATGGTGTTTTAGCAGTTTCGAAGTAGAAGCACTCTGCATCGAAGCTAAAAAGATAGGCATTAAAGGCATTGATTTAGTGGGGCCCAAAGATTGGCCTACTTTAAAAAAGCACGGTTTAGAATCGACCATGTGCAATGGTGCCGAAATAAACCTGGTTGATGGTTTTAACGATGAAAAATTCCACGAAAAACTGATCAAGAACTATACTGAAATGATTCCGCTTGTGGCAGCAGCTGGTTACAAAAACCTGATTTGCTTTAGCGGTAACCGCCGTGGCAAAGACGACGAAACCGGATGGAACAATTGTGTAAAAGGACTTAAGCAATTAATTCCTTTGGCAGAAAAACACAATGTGGTACTCGTAATGGAGCTTTTAAACAGCAAACTAAACCATAAAGATTACCAGTGCGACAGAACCTCATGGGGCGCGGAGCTTTGTAAACGTGTAGGTTCAGAAAACTTCAAATTGCTTTATGATATTTATCACATGCAAATTGATGAAGGCGATGTAATCAGAAACATCAGGGATTATCACCAGTATATTGCACACTACCACACCGCGGGTGTACCGGGTCGTAATGAAATAGACGATACCCAGGAGCTTTATTACCCTGCCATTATGAAAGCCATTGCCGAAATCGGTTTTAAAGGTTATGTTGCACAAGAATTTATACCTAAACATGCAGATAAAATAGCCTCATTAAAAAAGGCCGTTGAGATCTGCGATATTTAATCTACGTTATGATATCAAGAAGAAATTTTATAATTAACAGCAGCATGGCTGCAGCGGCGGCACTTTTGGTACCTTCGTTTGTTTTTGCAGCTGCCGATAAAAGAGCGGTTGGGTTGCAATTGTACTCTTTAAGGGATGAATTGCCTAAAGATGTAAAAGGAACCATCGCAAAAATTGCCAAAGCTGGTTTCAAAGAAGTAGAAACTTATGGTTTTTCGATCAAAGATCAGTTTTGGGGTTTAACACCTGCTCAATTTAAAAAACTGCTTGATGATAATGGATTAAAAGCACCAAGTGGCCATTATGGTTTAGGCACTTATTTAAACGACGGCAATACCACCGAATTAAAAGCTGCAATTGCTGCCGCCAAAGTACTTAAAAGCGAGTATGTAACCATTCCGTGGTTAGATTCGGGTATCAGAAAAAATGCCGAAGATTATAAGAAAATTGCAGCACGCATAAACGAAGCTGGCAAAATGTGTAAAGCTGCAGGTATCCGTTTGGCCTACCACAACCACAATTTCGAATTCGATAAAATTGGCGATACTACCGGTTACGAAATTTTATTAAAAGGTACCGATAAAAAATTAGTCGATTTCGAACTTGATTTATATTGGGTGGTGCGTTCAGGAAACGATCCTTTAAAATTATTTAAAGAAAATCCGGGTCGTTTTACCATGTGGCATGTTAAAGATATGGACAAAGCCAACCCTGCATTGAATGCTGAGGTAGGTACTGGTGCTATTAATTTTAAACCGATTTTTGCACAGGCAAAACTTTCGGGCATGAAACATTTCTTTGTAGAGCACGAAACCAACTACAAACCAAACCCAATGGCATCGGTTGCAGCAAGCTGTGCTTATATTAAAAAGGAAATTATTTAATTTTTTAAGTGATGAATTCAAGAAGAACATTCTTAAAACAAGCTGGATTAGCTGCCGGAGCAGCTTTACTTATCCCCTCTTTCGCATTCGATAAACCGAAGAAAAATATCGGTTTACAACTTTATACCTTGCGCGATGAATTACCAAAAGATGTAAAAGGCGTAATCGAAAAGGTAGCACAAGCTGGCTACAAAGAAGTAGAAACCTATGGTTTTTCTAATGGTAAATTCTGGGGCTTAACACCAAAAGAATTTAAGGCACTTTTAGATGCAAACGGTTTAAAAGCACCAAGCGGTCACTACGGTATGGACGATTTTGTTAAAACCGGAAAAACCGATAAATTAAAAGCAGATATCGAATCATCGGCAGCTATTGGCGGTAAATATTTCACCATTGCCGGTGCACATGTTGATATGAGCAAAGGTGCAGATGGCTTTAAACAAACTGCTGCGAATTTTAACAAAGTTGCCGAAATTGCCAAAGCATCAGGTTTGAAATTTGCCTATCACAACCACGATTTCGAATTTAAAAAATTAGGTGATACTACAGGTTACGATGTTTATTTAAGCGAAACCGATAAAAACCTGGTTAACTTCGAAATGGATTTATACTGGGTAGTACGCTCAGGTAATGATCCGCTGGCTTTGTTTAAAAAGTATCCGGGCCGTTTCCCAATGTGGCACGTTAAAGATATGGACAAAACCAAACGCGAATGGAATACCGAGGTTGGAAATGGCTCAATTGATTTTAAAACCATTTTTGCCCAGGCTAAACTTTCGGGCATGCAACACTTCTTTGTTGAGCACGAAACCAATTACAAACCAGACCCAATCGGCTCTATTAAAACCAGTTGCGATTATATTAAAGCAAACCTGGTATAAACTTACCACAACCTTGCAGGTTTTCAACCCCTGCAAGGTTTATTCTTCCCTTCCAGCTCAAAGCTGTACCTCGCCTGATTTTTATTATATTTTTTTCAAAAAACCACATCGTGTATTGAAAAAATAACATTTCTGCCATTAAAAGCAAATTAAATTGGTAACAATAGGGATATAAGCTTAATTTTTAGCATATTTGGGCTAATATCAAATGTTTAATAAAATATAATTAAAATTTAAAATGAAAGTAGCAGTTGTAGGTGCCACCGGTTTGGTAGGTACTGTCATGTTAAAAGTATTGGAGGAAAGAAATTTCCCTTTAACAGAGTTAATTCCCGTAGCATCTGAGAAGAGTGTTGGTAAGGAAATTACTTTTAAGGGTAAGAAGTTCCCAATTGTTAGCATGGATACCGCTATTGGCATGAAACCTGATATTGCTTTATTTTCTGCTGGCGGAAGCACCTCTTTAGAGCATGCACCACGCTTTAAAGAAGCAGGAACTACAGTAATCGATAACTCTTCGGCATGGAGAATGGACCCAACCATTAAATTGGTTGTACCAGAAGTTAATGCACACGAACTTTCTATCGATAATAAAATTATTGCCAATCCTAACTGTTCTACCATTCAAATGGTAGTGGTTTTAAAACCTTTGCACGATAAATATAAAATCAAACGTGTGGTGGTTTCAACTTACCAATCGGTTACGGGTACTGGCGTAAAAGCGGTAGAGCAGTTAATGAACGAACGCAAAGGCATTGATGGCCCAAAAGCTTACGCATACGAAATCGACTTAAACGTGCTTCCGCACATCGATGTTTTCACCGAAAACGGATACACTAAAGAAGAAATTAAGATGATTAAGGAAACGAACAAAATCATGAGCGATGACAGCATTAAAGTTACCGCTACAACTGTTCGTATCCCGGTAATGGGCGGTCACTCTGAGTCGGTTAACATCGAGTTCGAAAATGATTTCGATTTAGCAGAAGTACGCAGTATTTTAGAAAAAGCACCAGGCGTAATTGTTGTTGATGACGTGGCGAATTTAAAATACCCAATGCCGAAAGATGCACACGAAAAAGACGAAGTTTTTGTAGGCCGTATCCGTAGAGATGATTCAGCGCCTAAAGCTTTAAACCTTTGGATTGTTGCCGATAACCTACGTAAAGGTGCTGCTACCAATGCAGTTCAAATTGCAGAATATCTGATTCAGAAAGAATTAGTTTAATCAATATTATAGGCCCCGATCAAAAATCGGGGCTTTTTTATGCGCGCTCCATTCATGAAAAACATTCCGCTTGCCTTAATTTACTTGCGACTTTTAATTGGTTTTGCCATTATTTTACTCAGTGTTTTTCAGGTAGCAAATTATCCTTTTTTAGCCATTACACTCCTATCTGTTGGTTTGCTAACCGATGTGTTTGATGGTATCATTGCCCGCAGGCTTAATATCTCATCCGAGAAATTAAGACGCTTAGATTCAAGCGTAGATCAGGTATTTTTTATTTCAGTCGCCATGGCTACTTACATCCAATGCCCCGATTTTTTTAAAACCAATCTGGTCAAACTGATTATATTGGTGGCCTTTGAAGTCTCAACTTATCTGGTGAGCTATCTCAAGTTTAAAAGGGAGATTGCTACCCACTCCATTGGGGCTAAAATTTGGACGCTCATTTTATTTGCGACCCTGGTTGAAGTGATGGTGCATTGCCAGTCGGTGGTATTGTTTGAGCTTTGCCTTTGGGTGGGCTTAGTTACCCGCTTAGAAATTTTGGCTATTGTTTTTACGCTCAAAAAATGGACAAACGATGTGCCGACCATTTACCATGCAGTACAACTGAGGCAAGGCAAAGAAATTAAGCGGAATAAGCTGTTTAACGGCTAGCTATCAAAGTCGAAAGCATATAATTTAGCGATCGAAATCACTAAATTACATATAAAAAAGAGATCATAATCACCGAATTATATATAATTTAGTGATTTCCACTGCATCACAAATGAAATTTTTAAACCTCCTTTTTATCGTCCTGTCCTTTTCCTTTAGCCAAAGCTTTGCACAGAGCAGGATCCAAAATATAGAAAAAGCTTTTAACAACCTCCTTAACGATGAGCAGGCGAAACACGCCATCGCATCACTTTGCGTGTTAGATGCCAATACTGGTAAAACGCTTTTTGCCCGTAACGAACAAGTTGGCCTCGCCACGGCTTCGACCTTAAAAACCATTACCGCAGCCACTGCTTTTAGTGTTTTAGGTAAAGATTTTCAATTTCAGACTACTTTGGCCTACAGCGGGAACATTACCGCCCATGGTACCTTAAAAGGCAACCTGATTATTATAGGCAGCGGCGACCCTACTTTAGGTTCATGGCGTTACCAAAATAAAGAAAATGCAGTTTTAACGCAGTGGGTTGCAGCTATAAAATCGGCTGGCATAAAAAAAATTGAAGGCGCCATAATCGGTGACGACCGCATTTTTGGTACACAAACTACTCCCGAAGGTTGGGTTTGGCAAGATATAGGCAATTACTACGGCGCCGGTACTTCTGGTCTGGCCTGGCGCGAAAACCAGTTCGATATCCACCTTAAACCTGGCAGCAGTACGGCTGACGGAGTAAAAATTGTAAAAACTGTTCCGGCCACACCTTATGTTCAAATTGTAAACGAGCTGAAAACCGGTTCCTCTGGCACTGGCGACAGGAGTTATGCTTTTCTTCCACCCTATGGCAACCTGGCTTACCTGCGCGGGAGCTGGGGAATGGGAATTACGAAAACAGGTATTTCGGTTGCATTACCCGATCCGGCTTTTGATTGTGCCTATCGTTTACAGGATACATTAAAAAGATTGGGGATAAACACTAATCAGCAAGCTACCACCACCCGACTGATGGCTTTAAACAACCAGTCCATTCCGGTCGCAACGCAAAAAATAAGCACCATCAGCTCACCTACCCTGAGCGAAATTGCTTATTGGTTTTTAAAGAAGAGCATTAACCTGTATGGAGAAAGTTTATTAAAAATCATTGCTTTAAAATCGGGTAAAGAAGCCACTACAGCAAAAGGTGCAGAAGCCGAAGTTGCCTTTTGGACCAACAAGGGTATTGAAAAGTCGGCACTGAACATTATTGATGGCAGCGGACTTTCGCCCGGCGACAGGGTTACGACTGCAGCCATGGCCAGCGTTTTGTTTCAGGCACAGAAAGAAAGTTGGTTTCCCGATTATTATAAGGCTTTTCCTGAATATAATGGCATGAAAATTAAAAGTGGAACTATAAACGATGTTTCTGCGTTTGCTGGCTACCACACCGATGCCGTTGGAAACAAGTATATAGTGGTGATTAACATCAACAACTATAGCGGAAGCGGCATCAATAAGAAATTATTTAAGGTACTGGATGAACTGAAGTAAAGACTAGTATAAACCACTATCATTCAAATAATTAATTTTAAATATCCACCAGGCCATTACCATATTTATCGGTATGAGTATCAAACCTAATCCAAACATAATCAGCAAATAGGAAAGGAAAAACTGGCAAAACACCAATATCAGAAACACTTTAACCTTCATTTTATCCAGCAATAAGAAACTTCTAAATAACAGGATGGTAGAAAAGGAAAATACCATCAACTTAAGTGAGGTTAAAATGCCAAAACGCGTAATAATCCAGCATATTTCGGGTAGCAGCAAAATGATGTAGTTTAAACCAAAGCTGAAAAATATTTTTGCTTTGGAAAAAGGAAAATTAGCTAAAAAAGATAAATACCGGTCGTTAAAAAGCTTTTCCTGATAAATAAGCGCGACGTGCGCTACAACCATACACAAGGTAATGAGCATGAGCAGTCTAAAATTATCTTCCAGATCTGAAAAAAGAACAAAAACACTCGAAATTAATATCCACGAAAGTAATTTAGTTAGCAGATAAGCCAATTTTGATTGGTTAAATACCTGAAATGTGTATAATAAAAACAGGGGTTTGTTCCAATTACGACTTACCCTTATCAACCAACCAGATTTACCTGCTTCAATTAAACGATTGCTCTCCCTCAGGCAAATATAAGCACACATTAGGATAAGGAGGAGTTGAAAGCACAAAACGCCAATAGAAATGAGGTAATACCCAAACACAAGCCCAATAATTGTAGCGTATAGCGTATAACAACATATCGGAATAAAGATGTAAGCCAATACTACGCACCAGGCAACAAATTGCCCGCTTTTAGCGGAAGCAGTAAAACTATAGTACAAAAACTCATGCTGAGGCAAGGTAAGCAGATTGAGTATATATTTTAAGCTTTTGTAAGCATACAATATACTTGCCAACAGATAAAAGGCCATCACTAATGGATTGCTCACCAAACTGATAGTAAAGAAAAACTGCCAAAAATCGATCTGATCGGGCATTACGGTGCCTAGCGTATTGATAAACAAACAATAACTAATCAGCATCACGAAAACGAATACGAGCATACCCGCATGGGTACGGTAAAATCCGTCGACAAATATTTTTCTTAAAGCCGGGTTTGAAAACAGAATCATTAAAAGTTGAGGGTTAATTTTTTGTCTTCAATACTAATCTGTTTAAGTCCGGACAATTTCAGCTCGTCCAATGGCTGGTGTGAGGATAAAAGAAAACTGATTTGTTCCTGTGCATATTTTTCATTAATCCAGCGGTATAATACCTCCAGCGACTGGGCATCAAGCGCATTCAATGGTTCATCCAGTAAAATCAATTTAGGCTTCCCTAAAAAGGCCAACACCAGCGAAAGCTTTTTCAGCATACCGCTCGAATAAGAACTTAATGGATTGTGAATATAATCTTTCATTCCAATTTCGTTAAGCAAAACTTCTGCCTGGCCAGTATTTGCGTCTTTAGCTTCAGCAAAAAGACTGATCATCTCTGCTCCTGTCAAAAATTCGGGAAATAAGGGTTCGGCTGCTGCAAAATTGACCAGTTTCCGGTAGGCAACACCATGATTTTTTAAATTAATGGTGCCAATTGCAATATCACCTTTAAAAGACAGTATGCCTGCAATGGCTTTAAGGAGTGTACTTTTTCCGGAGCCGTTATTTCCTTTTATCCAGAAAACCCCTTCGGGAAGCTTAATATTAGCTATCTTTAAAACCTGATGGCCGAAATAAGCTTTTTCAAATTGACTTAAGTGTAGCATAAAACCATTTTATTTTCGACTTAGGTTTTGATGAAAAGTTACAAACCGCGTTCATCATGCCCAAACCTGAAAACATGCAACCTATTTTACGCCCTTTCCAACCAAGCGATGTTGATGACCTGGTAAAACATGCCAACAATTACAACATTTCGAAATACCTGACCAATAAATTCCCCTTTCCATACGGACAAAAAGACGGCGAAGGCTTTATTCAGTTTGCTTTAAGCCACCAACCTTTACAAATTAAGGCCATTGTGGTAAATAACGAAGTAGTTGGATCGATTGGCGTGCACCAGCTTGCAGATATTTACAGCAAAAGTGCAGAAATAGGTTACTGGATTGCTGAACCTTTTTGGGGAAAAGGCATTGTGCCACTGGCCGTAAAAGAAATGCTGAAATATGGTTTCGAAACATTTGATATCGACCGGATTTTTGCCCGCACTACCCATACCAATCTGGCCTCACAGCAGGTGCTGAAAAAAGCAGGTTTTATTTTGGAAGCAGAGCTGAAATCGACCATTTTTAAGCATGGCGAATATTTCGATGAACGGATTTTTAGTTTCCGTAAACATCAGCTGGCTTAATGAAACTATTGAAAGATTTTGCTAAAACCAAAGCATTATGCGTAAATTAGTACAAACCAAAAACAACAAAGCAATGAAATTATCGATTAAATCAGTAGCACTATTTATTGCACTTTTAGGTGCAGCAGATGTTGCGAATGCCCAGGGAGCCAAATTCCCACAAGCCAGTAGCGGGCAAACCATTATCCAGGATTTTGGATTAGGCAAAATAACTTTAGTTTATGCGCGTCCGAATGTTAAAGAACGTAAAATATTTGGCGGCATGGAACCATTGGGCGTAGTTTGGCGCAACGGGGCTAATGCGGCCACGAGAATTAAATTTACAGATGCGGTTAAAATTGAAGGTAAAGATTTACCTGCGGGTGAATATGGGCTGTTCAGTATTCCGGATAAAAAAGAGTGGACAGTTATTTTTAGCAAAACGCCCGACCAATGGGGTGCCTACACCTACAAGGAAAGCGACGATGTGCTCCGCATAAAAGTAAAAACAACGGCTTTAAAGGATAAAGTAGAAACCTTAACCATGCAATTTAGTGATGTTTTCGAAACTGCTGCCAAATTAAACATGATGTGGGAAAATAGTGCTTATGCCATTAATATTACTACCGATATTGATGAAAAAGTAATGGCCAATATTGCTGAAGCGATGAAAGGCGAAAAAAAGCCATATTTTAATGCGGCACTGTATTATTACCAAAATGGAAAAGATTTAAAACAGGCTTTAGAATGGGTTACAGAAGCAGAAAAATCTGATATGAAAGCTCCTTGGTTTAAATTGTGGAAAGGCCGTATTCAATTAAAAATGGGCGATAAAACTGCTGCAGCAACTACAGCGCAACAAGGTATTGAAGCTGCAAAAGCACAGAATATTGACGAATATGTGCGCCTGAATTCTGAACTTTTGGCGCAGGCTAAAAAATAAGAAACCATCTGCAGCTAAATAATTAATCTATTCGGTCGGTGTGACACAGTGTGATACCGACCGATAGGATTAGCTAATCTTAATACTGCATTAAGATTGCCAGTCAAGCTGGCAATGACGGGTTAGTGCCAGGTGACTGCAAAAAACGTGTTCATAAACTAGGTTTTTACGGCAGGTATTCCATCCGATAGCTATCAGATCGAGCTGAAGGCATTAATTAAATTCCTCCTATAAATTACCGAACCCAGGTAGATAAACCCGATTGAAACGAAAAGCCCGCAATCCCGATTTTTCATCAGGAGAGGACTTGTAGTGAAAAGCGGGAACAAGCCCATCCAATGTATTGCTGCAATTGCTTTTCAAAAAAAGTATTATGACCTAAGTATCTAAAGATCATCAGTTGCAACATGAACTGGTGACCAATATTAACTTAAAATTAACCACTTATTAATTTGAACAACTACCCTAACATTAACGCTCAAAACGCTTTATTTATTTAAAAATTATACTAACTTTGATGTTGCGCTTAGTAATTGTACTTTATACACTAAGCAAATTAAGAAATCAACAAAAAATTAAAATAAAATGAGCATAATTGTTAATGTCCATGCGAGACAAATCCTCGATTCAAGAGGAAATCCAACAGTAGAAGTAGAAGTTGCAACAGAAGCAGGTGCATTTGGCCGTGCTGCAGTACCAAGTGGTGCATCTACCGGACAATATGAAGCTGTTGAATTACGTGATGGAGATAAATCTACATATTTAGGTAAAGGCGTTTTAAAAGCAGTTGAAAATGTAAATACTAAAATTGCTGATGCATTAAGAGGTATTGATGTTTTTGAACAAAACGCAATTGACAAACTTATGTTAGACCTTGATGGTACCGAAAACAAAGGTAACTTAGGTGCTAATGCTATTTTAGGTGTTTCTTTAGCTGTTGCAAAAGCTGCTGCTGACGAAATTGGCCAGCCATTATACCGCTACATTGGTGGTGTAAATGCAAATACTTTACCAATCCCGATGATGAACATCATCAATGGCGGTTCTCACTCTGATGCGCCTATCGCATTCCAGGAGTTTATGATTATGCCAGTAGGTGCTCCATCTTTCTCGGAAGCATTACGTTGGGGTACTGAAGTTTTCCATAGCTTGAAAAAAATTCTTCACGATAGAGGTTTATCTACAGCTGTAGGTGATGAAGGTGGTTTTGCACCAACTTTTGATGGTACTGAAGATGCAATTGAAACCGTATTAAAAGCAATTGAAACTGCAGGTTACAAACCAGGTTCGCAAATCTGCCTGGCTTTAGATTGTGCTTCATCTGAGTTTTACAAAGATGGTAAATACGACTATACTAAATTTGAAGGTGCTACGGGTGTGATTCGTTCAAGCGAAGAACAAGCACAATATTTAGCAGATTTATCAGCTAAATATCCAATTATCTCTATCGAAGATGGTATGGATGAAAACGACTGGACTGGCTGGAAAAGCTTAACTGATAAAGTTGGCGACCGCGTTCAATTGGTTGGTGACGATTTATTTGTAACTAACGTAACCCGTTTACAACGTGGTATTGACGAAGAAACTGCAAACTCTATCCTGGTAAAAGTTAACCAGATTGGTTCTTTAACCGAAACCATCAATGCGGTAACTTTAGCTCAAAACAGTGGTTATACTTCGGTAATGAGTCACCGTTCTGGCGAAACTGAAGATGTTACAATTGCTGATTTAGCTGTTGCTTTAAACTGCGGACAGATTAAAACCGGTTCGGCTTCACGTTCGGACAGGATTGCAAAATACAATCAATTATTACGTATTGAAGAAGAATTGGGCGAAAACGCACGTTTCATCGGTTCAAAATTCAAATACGCTAAAAAATAAACCATTGCATCATTGCGGAAGGTTTAAACCCTCCGCATTGATGTTAATAAGTTGAAAAACTTATTTGTGAAACATCCGGAGATTTTAAATCTTCGGATGTTTTTATTTTAATAGTATATTTGCTTGTTGGATTTGATCTTCTCAAATCTCACATCTAAAATCTCATATCAATATATGAAACGTTTAATAGACCTTTTCCGCAATAAATATTTCCTTGCAACGGTTGCCTTTGCCATGTGGATGCTATTTTTCGATAAAAACGATATGATGTCGCAATACGAATACCGTAGTCAGGCGAATAAGTTACAGGAAGAAAAAGAATATTTCGAGAAAGAAACCGCCCAGGTTAAAAAGGATTTAAACGAGTTGAATACCAATTTAAATACTGCTGAAAAATTTGCGCGCGAAAAATACTTCATGAAAAAAGACAATGAAGATGTTTTTGTGATTATCCAGGAAGAGAAAAAGGATTAGTTTTTAGTTAACAGTTTTCAGTTGGCAGTTAACAGCTCAGCAATCAAGCCATAAAATAATTCTGCAATAATTTAACTTTACAACAGGTAACGTTTCAACTTAGGCCATGCTCCACATCCTCTACATCATTGCCATTACAGCCGAAGCCATGACCGCAGCACTATCTGCAGGCAGACGCGATATGGATTGGGTTGGTGTTTGTATTATTGCCTGGGTTACGGCTTTAGGTGGGGGTACAGTTAGAAATGTGCTGTTTGGCCATTACCCGATGAGTTGGGTAGAACACCCTGAATATTTAGTGATTACAGCAGTAGCGGCCTTACTCGCTGCATTTATTGCTTCGATTATGACTAAGCTTAAAAAGTTATTCCTTTACCTGGATGCTTTGGGTTTGGTTGTCTTTACCATTATTGGCTGTCAGGTAGCGCAGGCAATCCATTTACCTTATTTAATTGTATTATTTAGCGGCATGATAACCGGTTGTGCAGGTGGTGTGCTTCGTGATGTACTTTGTAACGAAGTGCCTTTCCTTTTCCGCAAAGAGATTTATGCCAGTGCAGCTATCGTTACTGGTGCCGTATATATTGGGATAGAGCATTTTCATGGTTCCGAAATGCTGGCAACTGTTTTGGCAGCAGTAGTAGGCTTAACGTTAAGATTACTTTCTATCCGCTACGAATGGCACATGCCAAAGTTTGTTTACCGGGACGAATGGCATTAAGATGTAAAATGGAAGAGGGATAAAGGAAGATGGGGTAATTTGGCTACATCATCCAGCTTACATCACTACATTTTACATCAATTACAATTCCCCATTTCTTTTTCTCAAAAACCACTCCGTCCCAAGTAAGATCAGAACCAGGCCAAACAACCACTTCATGTTGATCAGTTCATCGTATTTGCGGTCTTCGTAGCTAATGGTTTTGATGTTTTCGTTTTTAAGGATTTCATCAGCTATTTTAAGCAGGTTGGCTGGCATAAAAAGTTTTCCGTTGCTTTGCGTAGCAATGGTGTTCAACAACTGATGATTTGCCGTTGTTTGCTGATATTCTGCAATTAAAGCATTGACATAAAAGCTACCTGTAGCACTGAATTTCTTTCCGCCCATTTCGGCATTGGCCAGGTACGAATAATTGCCTGCGGGCATGGTACCGGCATCTAACTGATATCCAGTTTCTGTTTTAGAAAAGGTATAGTTAAAAACTTTACCAGCTTCATTTTTAACCTGCAAATTTACTTCGGGATCGTTTACCGCCTGATAACTATCGTTATAAAGCGTGGCATTAAACTGGATGCGTTCATTTTCATCGTAAGCCGCTTTAGATGTAAACACTTTAAACCTGCGTTTATCATCTTTAACTGAAAGGTATTGAACGGTTTTGGAAACCAGATCGTTCAGTACCGATTGCGGGGCTTCATTTTCGGCTTCCGAAAGTTTCCAGCGCCATAACCCCTCTCCCATTAAATAGCCTGCCTTTAAGCCATTTTCATTGGTAAAAAACAACAAGGGCTGCTGGGTGCTTACTTTACCAATCCGTTGGTTAAAAACCGGTGTTGCACCTGCATTAACGGTTAACCGGCCAAATGGAGCGAGCAATGGATCGAAGGCCGCAAACTGTTTTTTATCTTCCTCACTTAAATTGAAACTGGTAAAACCACTGGCAAAATCGGGATAAACTTCTTGCACCGAACCATTGGCCGAACTTAAATTAACCTGACTTTGAAGCTGGTTAAATGCAGTAATATTGCTTTGACCGCCCAAAATATACCAAATGGGTTTCTTTACCGATTTAAGCTTTTGTAAGAAGCCTGCAGAAAGGTTCTGCACATCCGGTAATTGATAGAGTACAATTAAATCGAATTTAGTGGGATCTGTAGCGTTTAAATCATCTGCAAGGGCCAGTTTAGCCTCGTAATGCTTATTAAGCGAAATAGCCTCCTTTAAAACACCCAGATCGGGGTGTGGACCAGCGGCCGCCAGTAATACTTTCTGCCTACCGTCAATAACCTCTACATAAAAACTCTGACTATTATTTCGCGTAGTCATTTCGTTTGGCAAGGTGCTGAGCTGTACGGTATATTTTTGTACCCCAATTTTACCTGCATGGAGTTTTACGGGTATTGTTTTTACAAATGAATTTCCGCTAATTGCGATATTTTGCGCTGCTACTTTACTCCCATTCTGAGCTATCGTTAAGCTGGTATTTTCGCCATTGCTCTGAAAAGCCTGCACCTGAATTTCAACAGTAAAATCATCATCCAGGTACACGATATTGTTGTAATTCACATTCGAAATCAGCACATCCCGTTTGGGGATGCTATCGCCCAGTGCAATGGTGTAAACCGGCGCATTGCTTTGGTTAATGCTGTACAATGGGTTGCCACCGTGGTTAAAAATACCATCGGTAGCCAAAATTACTGCGCCAATGTTTCGGTTGGTATATTCATCCTGCACTTTACGGAAAAATGCAGCAGCATCGGTTAATTTACCCTGATTTTTAAAATCTAATCCATCAGCAGCCTGATCTGAAAAGTGATAGGTTTTTACTTCATATTTATCGGATAGTTTATCCTGTAGCGCTTTCAGGTTTTGCTCATATTGTTTCTCATCAAAACCCGGGGCCTTAACCTGTCCTACCGACAGTGAATTATCCTGCCCGATAATGATAACGGGTTTATCGAGTGTATAATTTAAAGTTTTAATTAAAGGGGCAAACAAAAGCCAAGCAATGGCGGTAACCACTAAAACTCTTATTACGGTTAGGCTATATTGCAGCTTTTTATCCAGGTTTTTATTGTTTCGATAAAGAACCCAGGCGTAAAACAAGCCGAGTGCCAAACAACCGAGAAAGGATAAAACAGAAGTAACGGAAAAAAAGCTATTCATATTTCATAAAGATGGTAAATTTGAGGAAATTTTCAAGGTTTTTAACCGCAAAGAATTACGCAAAGTACAGCAAAGACATTATGCATCCAGTAATTAACTAAACTTAGCGTTCTTTGCGCCATTGCAGTAAAGAAATCTCAGGGGCCTTTGCGGTTAAAAAAATAAATTCGTTAGTTTTAACCAAATCAATCTTTATGAAATTAATCTGTTTAACGTTTCTGCTATCTCTAAGCTTTATGGTGAATGCCCAAAATAATTTTAAAGCAACACAAATCAAATTTGAAAGAGTAAAAAAAGCATACGGTGAAAAATGGGAGACACTGGAAAAATTTATCCGGACAGATGGTTTTGGTGATCAATTCTCGATGGTGATCAATGCCTACAAAAGTGAAGGAAAATTGGAAGTTTGGCTAAAGGCCAATACCGATAAAAACTATAAACTGTTCCGCACTTACGATTTCTGTGCGCATTCGGGAACGCTAGGCCCAAAAGTAATTGAAGGCGACGGACAAACGCCCGAAGGCTTTTATTACATTAATGTTTTCAACCCCATGAGCAATTTTCACCTGTCGCTGGGCGTAAATTACCCTAATAGTGTAGATAAAGCAAGAACAGGGAAAGATCGAAAAACAGGTGGCGATATCTACATACACGGCAACTGCGTAACAATTGGCTGCATCCCTCTAACAGACGAGAAAATAAAGGAAGTTTATATTTTGGGAGTTGAAGCTAGAAATGCTGGTCAGGAAAATATTCCGGTAAATATTTATCCTTTCAAAATGACAGATGGAAATTTAAATAAATATTCAGCACAATTCCCGGCTCAGGCCGGTTTTTGGAAATCGTTGCAGCCAGGGTATTTAGCTTTTGAGAAGAATAAAAGCCAGGCTAAAGTGAGTGAAGTGAAAGGGAACTACGTTGTTAAGTAACAAAAGAAGTCAAGTTTTAAAAACTTGACTTCTTTAATGTTTATATGCGACTGGAAAAAGCCTTCCAACCTTCAATCTTCCTTACAGCATCCCGCCACAAACCGATAAGGTTTGTCCGGTTACGTAGGCACTCATATCTGAAGCCAGGAACACGCAAACGTTGGCAATATCTTCGGTTTCGCCGGCACGTTTTAGCGGAATATCTTTTTCCCAGCCTTCAACCACTTTAGGATCCAAAATATCAGTCATTTCGGTACGGATAAAGCCTGGAGCTACTACATTCGCACGGATATTTCTTGAACCTAATTCTTTAGCTATTGATTTGGTAAAACCAATAATACCTGCTTTAGAAGCGGCATAGTTAGCCTGACCAGCATTACCCGTGGTACCAACAATAGAACCCATATTAATGAAAACACCTTTACGGGCTTTCATCATTACTTTAGATGCCGCTTTGGTTACATTAAAGATCGATTTTAAGTTGATGTTGATCACATCGTCCCAGTTTTCTTCGCCCATACGCATTAACAAGCCATCTTTGGTAATACCAGCATTATTTACTACGATATCAATGGTGCCAAATTCAGCCACAATATCATTGATTAACTGCTCAGCCTCATCAAATTTAGAAGCATCAGAGCGGTAACCTTTAACTTTAGTGCCAAAGCTTTGCAATTCCTGCTCTAAAGCCTGGCCTTTTTCTACTGATGATAAATAGGTGAATGCTACATTAGCACCTTGCTCTGCAAATTTTTCCGCTATTTTACGGCCAATTCCTTTCGATGCGCCGGTAATTAATGCTGTTTTTCCTTCTAGTAATTTCATTATGAAATGTTGTAAAGTTGAAATGTTTTAATGTTGTAAAGTTAATAACTCTACTGAAATATTGTCAAATTGTTTGATTGCCGGATCGTTAACTCAAAACTACTAACTGCCAACTCCAAACTTATACAGCAGGTTCCTGCTGGCTCAGGCAATGGAAACTGCCCAAACCCCAGATAATATCAACCGAGTTGATGCCTACTACCTTACGGTCAGGAAAACAACCTTGAATAATATCTAAAGCTTTTTGGTCGTTCACGTCATCAAAAACCGGAACAATTACTGCTGAATTAGCAATGTAAAAATTAGCGTAAGAAGCGGGCAAACGGGTATCATCATAAATTACCGGCGAAGGCATAGGCAATTCGACAATATTTAAGGCGCGACCATCTTTCAATTTCATAGCTTTTAAAGCCTCCAGGTTCTCTTGTAACAATAAATAGTTTTCATCCAGCGGATTGCTTTCTACTACTGTTAAAACGGTATCCTCGTTTACAAAACGGGTAATGTCATCAATGTGGCCATCGGTATCATCGCCTACAATGCCATCGCCCAACCACAACACCTGCTCCTGGCCATAATATTCGAGCAAATATTGTTCTATCTGCTCCTTTGTTAAATGTGGGTTGCGGTTTTCGTTCAACAAACAGGCAGTAGTGGTCAAAACCGTACCAGCACCATTAAACTCTACCGAACCACCTTCCATCACAATATCAGGAGCAAATAAAGGCAGCTCGAAATGTTTGGCAATTTTGGTTGGCACTACATCATCCAGGTCAAACGGCGGATATTTACCACCCCAGGCATTGTAGCCCCAGTCTACCACAGCTTTTTCATTCCCCTTTAATACAAATGCAGGTCCATGATCGCGGCACCAGGCATCGTTGGTTTCGTTGAAATAAAATTCAATCTTCGTTAAATCGGCATTTACTTTTGTTAATTCAGAAACTGCAAAAGCCTTCATTTCTTCGTCTTTTACATTGATCCGTACTTTTTCGCCCTCAGCCACCACTTTAATAAATTGGCAATAAGGAGCGTAAATGGTTTCGATCTTGCCCGGCCAACTGGCCTCTTTATGTGGCCAACTTAACCAGGTAGCCTCATGTTTGGCCCACTCGGCAGGGAAAACATAACCTTGTTTTTTAGGAGAATAATCGAAGTGATTAATATTTAAATTTTCTCTGGGAGGGAAATTTGACATCTAATTTAATTTATAAAATGAATGGTTCGTGAGGACACGAACCATGGATTTTTAATTTATGGATTCTCGCTTTATGCTTTGGTCTTTAAGCTTTCAGCTTAGTCCCCATCCAGATACCTTTTCGTAATCGGCTGATAAGAATCAATTCTTCTGTCTCTTAAAAACGGCCAGTGCTTACGGAAAAAGTCTGATTGTGTTAAATCCAGCTCTACTACTTCAGTTTCTTCCTGATCGTGCGAAGCTAAGTAAAGTAATTTACCCTGTGCATTGGTAGCAAAACTACCACCCCAGAATTTCATGGCACCATCCTGCTCAAAACCCACACGGTTTACACTCACTACCGGAACGCCATTGGCAACGGCATGTGAGCGCTGAATGGTTTGCCATGCATTGTATTGATCCTGATTGGTTTCCTCATCCTGATCGGTTGCCCACCCAATTGCGGTTGGATAAAACATGATATCGGCGCCCATTAATGCAGTGATACGTGATGCTTCCGGATACCACTGATCCCAACAGATTAAGATACCAATTTTAGCAAATTTGGTTTGGAAAACCTTGTAACCTAAATCGCCCGGGGTAAAGTAAAATTTCTCGTAATAAGCCGGATCGTCCGGAATGTGCATTTTGCGGTATTTACCCAAGTAAGATCCATCGGCATCTAAAACGGCAGTAGTATTGTGGTACAAACCTTCAGCACGTTTTTCGAACAGAGAAGCAATAATTACTACACCTAATTCTCTGGCAACTACCTGCAAAGCATCTGTAGATGGACCTGGAATAGCTTCTGCCAGATCAAAATTGTCGTAATCTTCAACATCGCAGAAATATAGCGAAGTAAAAAGTTCCTGCAAACACACAATTTGTGCACCCTTTGCAGCGGCATCCCTTACTTTCGCAATCGCTTTATCTAAATTTTCCTGCTTATCTTTAGTACAGCTCATCTGCACCAGGCCAACTTTTACCTTCTTCATTTTTTAAAATTATTGGATGAAAGAATGAGTGAATGAATGCTTCGCAGTATCATTCAGCCATTCAAAATGCTAACATTCTAAATTGGCTGCAAAGTTACTATTTTGTTTAAGAGTAGAATGGCATAATTGTGTAATTGTTTTTAACCACAAAGAAAACAGAGAAAAAGACACGAAGAATACAAAGCCGGGTGTATTATTCTTACAAAAAAGGCCTCAACTTACATCAAGGCCTTCTATTTTAATTAAACACAGTTTAAGGGTTTATATTATCCCTTTTCGGTTTCGTTTTGGTTTCTACAATTTCGGCAACTGCAACCACTTCCTTGCGTTTTTCAGGGTCCATTAACTCCATGAGTTTAAGTCCCAATAAACCATCCATGGCCGAACCACCAGCATTGGCATTACCTCCAATTAATACATCAGGGATTAATTTTACATTACCTTTCGATAGTTCTTCGGTAATTTTATAGCGCGTAAAGTTTTCGCCACCCAAAGCCTTAACCGCAAGCTCGTAAGCCTCAGCTGTAGATTTACCTACCGCTAAAATTTTACCTGCCTCGGCACTACCGGTTAACGATATCTGTTCTGCCTCTGCCGATGCACGTAACTTAATCGCTTCCGAATCAGCTTGTGCGCGTGCTTTTGTAGCTTCAGCCTCGGCATGTGCGCGCATTTTGGTAGCTTCGGCTTCTGCACCTACCGCCAGTTTTACCCCTGCAGCATCACCTTCCGATTTTTTAACGGTAGCACTTGCCGTACGTTCGGCAATTTCAACACTTTGTTGTGCTTTTACGATATCCTTCTGCATATCGGCAATGGCGGTTTCTTTTTCCATCCCCTGGCGCGTTTCCTGTGCCTGTTTCTGCGTTTCGTAAGTTACCTTTTGTTCTTCGGCTATTTTACGGTCGGTTAAGGTTTTCATTAACGATTCTGGCGGCACAATGTCGCCGATCAAAGTATCAACCGCATTTACGTTGTACTCATCAAGCACCTTGCGGATATGTTCCTTTGCAGATTCCTGACGCTCTTTACGGGTACTTAAGAAAGCAATTACATCGCTGCCTTGCGCCGAGTTACGGAAATAGTTACCAATAGTTGGCTCCAATACCTGCGAAACCAGGTTAACCATGTTACCAAAACGGGCAATTACTTTTGGTGCTTCGGTAGTGGGCACGTGGATAATCTGCGCCACATCGAGGTTAAAAGGGAAACCATCTCTCGAACGTACAGTAATAGTTGATAGATTTTTATCCAGGTTATGCGCCTCGCTGCGTGCCGATGCCCAGTTCAATACCAAATTGGTTGTAGGCACGAGTTCTACCTTCATAATGTATTTATTAATTGGATATTTACCCGGGCCAAGCGGCTCGAGCCAAACACCTTTCGAACCTTTACCTACAATATTACCATGTTTAAAGTCTGCGCCGGTTAAGTCGTTTCCATCGGTACCGATAAACGAGATTACAACGCCAACATAACCAATTGCAATTTCGGTCATCGGGATTTCCTCTAACTGAATTGCCCATGGATTTAGGTTATAAGAACCGGCCAAAATTACCTGCGGCTGCAAACCACGGTTACCACCCTGTTTTATAAAGGCATCAAAATCCTGAAAGTTATTATGTCCTTCTACCAGTTTACCGGCAATCTGGTTGGCTTCGATCGGCAAACCATCCAGCGTGGTTACAATACCTACCATGCTTTCCTGAATGCGGATCATATCGGTAACCGAAACCTGAAATAACATGGTATTGATACGATATGATCCAGAGGTAATGTAAGAAGTTTGCCGACCTCGCTGACCGCCGTTTTCGAGGAACTTTACTGCGTCCTGAAAATTATCGGACTCTACCTTTTGTCCAAGGATGTTTCCCGTTGGGATTTCTGCCCCGTCTTTGGCCATAATCAGCCCGATTTTCCCTTCGGGAATGACGGTAAACTGTTCCATGGTTACGCTGTATTGCCAAAACCACATCCCGAAATACAAGCCAGGTGCTAAGGTTTTACCCTGGAAACCAGCCTCACCTTTGATGGCGATGATGCGCCCATCGGGTAGTTCACGGTCGGAACCGAAGAGCACGAATTTTTTGGTAATCAAGCCGATCCTGTCTTCAGGCACGATGACCATCCCAAATAGGAAACGTAAAATATATTTGTATAAAACTAAGCACAACAGTGCCACTAAAACCCACCAGTAATTTGAAATGAGCGATTCCATAATTTATATGATTTTTATGTTTTTTAAGCCTAATAAACCATTTATTAAGCATGATATAGATATCAAATGATGTGCTTTGTTACCAGATTGAACACTTATTTTCAAACTATTTTTCATTGATTTTAAGGCCCAAAAGAAGCGTTAAGAAACACGATTACGGGAATACCAACTGCAGATGACATTTTTAGGGTTTGCTTAACCAAACGTTTATAAACGAGCAAAAACAGCCTTTTTCTTTTTGCCTGATAGCTGCAGAAATTTTAATTGTACTTTCAACAATTAAAAAGGAAAATCTGTCCTTTTTTAGACCTATCAAGGTTGACCTAATTGAGATACAGTAATTAATCAGTTGTCACTTTGAATCAGAAAAAGATACATTGACATAAAACAATTCAGAAAAGATAGGAACCGCTGTAAGCTAAACCCGATTGAACGAATGCCGATTTCATCAATCGGCCGAAGGAAAAGTTGGACTTAAACAAATCTAAAAGAAAAGGAAGTAGCTTTTCACATTATTTAGTCAGAGTATATTTTGAGGTTCAGTAATTAACAGAGTCGGTCTGTGAGTCACAGACCGTGGAAGAAGAGTCACAGCCCCTGGAAGAAGCTTAGTTAACTGGTACCAAATCCAATACATACTAGAAATCATACAAAATAACTAAGATATCTTTATATTTAACGAAGTGAAATCAGACATGAATAGGATTGAAGACTTTACAGACGACTATCTCAAACCTTTTGGAGAACTCATTATTATGGTGGTTTTCTCTATTTATACGCGCATTGCTTTGTGCGTATACTTAGCCTTTGCCAATCAATTTTCTGTTGAATTTAAGATTCTTGCGGTTGTTATATTGTGTCTCCCCATTTTAAGGTACATTTTTCATTTGCTCACCAAAACTGACATGCCCGATGGTTCGAATATGTTTACGCAATGTGCCCTACCTATATTATACACATTTATAAATTCGCGCATCCTTTCTGTTTACAATTTCAATTCATTTGTAGCGGTATTGATCTTGTTTGCTCCATTGTTGGTCTATTATACCTTTGTTATTGCTGCAGAGTTATATCCTGATAACCGGGTACGTTTTTTAACCACCCTTTGTTTTTACCTTCCCCAGTTTTTATTTGCGATAAATTTCGCATTCGATACGGCCGAAACCAGTGATAAAAGATACTATGTTATATCTAAAAAGGAAATTGTTACCGGAGATAATGGTTCGGAAGGATTGGACTTACATCATTATTACCTTGATCTGGTACCAGCCCCTAAAAACATTGACTCTCCTAAATGGGTAGAGGTAAGTGAAAAAACCAATAAGGAGTTTGGTCGTGTTTTTAGCAGCAAATTTTTATCCTGGAATGGCAAACCTTATCGAATATTTACAAAAAAACAAGTAACCGACACCATAAAAAGGAAATATAATACATTTTTACGACCAAGAACGCGCTTGAGATACTATTTTCTACTGCAGAAAGACTTAAACTACGAGCGAAAAAAAGTGAAAGGAGAAGTGTTTGATAAGTTTAATATCGGCAGTTATGCAATAATTGAAAAACACCCAGGCCTTTTGGGTATTGAATGGACAACTTATAAGTAATCTCGAATTATTATGATGGTTAGAAAAGATTATTTAGCGCCCATTACTGATTTTTTATTTTCTATATATACCCGTTTCGGCTTATGCTTTTTCCTCCTGTTTATCGACCCGTTTTCGCTGGCATTCAGGTGTACCATCATCATTATTTTCTGCTTACCCATTGTAAGGTATTTTTGGTATAGATCGGCAAACAAGGTCATGGAAAACAATTCAGGTATAGCAGCCAAAGTCATTTCTCCTCTGTTATATCTGATCTTGTTTACACATATATTAATCATTTATAATTATTCTTTTCCGGCTATTCTCATCATAATTTCAATTCCCTGTGCAATTTTTTTCGCCCTGGTTAAATTGTGGCCTGACATTTTAGGATACAAAGGCGGCCTTTTAAATACCATGTGTTTTTATCTGTTACCTTTTATTTTTGCCATTAATTACTCTTTTTATTTCGCAGCGCCTGCCGTTAAAAACTATTGGATTGCGGATACTGGGAAACATTACTTTCCTCCTTCAAGCTACGACGAAGGGTCGTATGATGAGTTTTATTTCTACCTTGTACCTGCAGAAAGCATTCCTAAGGCAAGCTGGCAAAAGGTTGACGAAATAATGTATCACGATTATAAATCGGTTTTCAGTAAAAAACTAGCCGAAGCGCGATTCAAAAATTATGAAATAATTAAAAGGAAAAAAGAAATTGACCATTCGAGAACGCCACAGTATTATTTTTTATTGCATGAAAAATTTAAATCAAGAAGGTTTATAGTTGCAGAGCAGGTATATTATCGATTTCAGAAAGGCGACTATTTCTATATCGAAAAACATAGGGGATTGTTAGGTATTGAATGGACAACCTATCGCTAAGCTCCTATTTCTTCTCTATATTCCTGCTGTAATTCGAAAAGACACTTAGCACACAAACAGCCATCGTAAAGCTCAGAAATATGCTGCACTTCGTTTATACTGAGTTGCACCACGCTGCACTGGCATTTGGTATAAGCATTGGCTTTGCACTCAATAGCCGTTCCGCATCTTTCGCAGGGAATGATTTCGTGTTTGGCGCTATGAGTGTGTGCAGACATTTTTAAGGTTCATTTGTTCAATGGTTCATCAGTCATTGGTGAGAAGCTCTCTGTTTGCGTTTGGCAAAAGCAATGACCCCATCCCTAATCAACGATTAAACTAAAAGCAAAAGTAAGGACAAAAAATAAGGTTTTGAGCGTTTGCCCAAAACCTTACTTAATTTTGAATATGTAAATTTAACTTTAGCCTCGAAAAAGATTGCTTCGGCTTGCACTAATCCAACCTCGTAATGACGGACTGAATAGCAGGCTTTTCGCTTTAGTCTTTCTGCTTTGGTCTTTAAAAACTTTCGGCTTATCCCGAGCAGCTAATGCAACCTTCTTCCATCGAACAAACTGGTCCGTCGATGATTTCTTCTGCAACCTGATCTTGTGTCATTTCAGCAGGGATAACTGCTTCAATTGCTTTACCACCCTGGTTCTCTACTGTAAATTTAACAGCTTGCGAAGCAGCTTGTGTACGCAGATAGTACATACCGGTTTTCAAACCTTTCTCCCATGCGTAGAAGTGCATTGAAGTTAATTTTGAAGTATTTGGTGCGTTTACGAACAGGTTTAACGATTGCGACTGGCAGATATAGGCACCACGATCGGCAGCCATATCGATGATGTTACGCATCTTAATTTCCCAAACAGTTTTGTACAACTCTTTGATGTAATCAGGAATGGTATCAATAGCCTGGATAGAACCGTTAGCCAAAATGATCTGATTTTTCATGTCGTTGTTCCATAAGCCCAACGCTACTAAATCTTTTAATAAGTGTTTGTTTACTACCACAAACTCTCCACTCAATACCCTACGGGTGTAAATGTTAGAAGTGTAAGGCTCGAAACACTCGTTGTTACCTAAAATCTGCGAAGTAGATGCAGTTGGCATTGGTGCAACCAATAACGAGTTGTACACCCCATCTTTAACTACTTTTTTGCGCAATGCATCCCAATTCCAACGACCGCTATCTGGTGTTACATTCCACAAATCGAACTGGAATTTACCTTTTGATAACGGAGATCCTTTAAATGTTTGGTAAGGACCATGTTTCACCGCTAAATCGTGTGAAGCCGTCATCGAAGCAAAATAAATCGTCTCGAAGATATCTTTGTTTAAACGTTTGGCCTCATCGCTTTCGAAAGGTAAACGCATTAAGATAAAAGCATCAGCCAAGCCTTGTACTCCTAAACCAACGGGACGATGGCGCATGTTAGAGTTTTCGGCTTCCTGAACAGGATAATAGTTGTGATCGATGATCTTGTTCAGGTTTAAAGTGGCCTGATAAGTTACATCGTATAATTTTTGGTGATCGAAAGCACCGTTGATAACGAAACGTGGTAAAGCCAGTGAAGCTAAGTTACAAACCGCAACTTCATCTTTAGAGGTATACTCGATAATTTCGGTACACAGATTAGAGCTTTTAATGGTACCTAAGTTTTGTTGGTTAGATTTGCTGTTCGCTGCATCTTTAAACAACATATAAGGTGTACCGGTTTCAATCTGCGAATCTAAAATAGCAAACCAAAGCTCTTGTGCTTTAACGGTTCTGCGGCCACGGCCTTCGGCTTCGTATTTGGTGTATAATTCTTCGAATTCTTTACCGAAACAATCGGCTAAACCTGGTGCTTCGTGCGGGCAGAACAAGGTCCATTCGCCATTGTCTTTAACACGTTGCATAAACAAATCGTTAATCCAAAGGGCATAGAATAAATCGCGTGCACGCATTTCTTCTTTACCGTGGTTTTTACGTAAATCTAAAAACTCGAAAACATCGGCATGCCATGGCTCTAAATAGATAGCGAAAGCACCTTTACGTTTACCTCCACCCTGATCTACATAACGGGCAGTATCGTTAAATACGCGTAACATTGGAATAATACCGTTACTTGTACCGTTGGTACCACCAATATATGAACCAGTTGCACGGATGTTGTGGATGCTTAAACCAATACCACCTGCACTTTGCGAAATTTTAGCGGTTTGTTTTAAAGTATCGTAAATACCTTCAATACTGTCATCCTGCATGGTTAACAAGAAGCATGACGACATTTGAGGTTTTGGTGTAGCAGCGTTGAACAAAGTTGGCGTTGCGTGAGTAAACCAACGCTCGCTCATTAAGTTATAGGTTTTAATTGCGCTTTCGATATCTTCTTTGTGGATACCAACCGAAACACGCATGAACAAATGCTGAGGACGCTCAACAATCTGACCATTAACTTTTAAAAGGTAAGATTTTTCTAAAGTTTTAAAACCGAAATAATCGAAACCGAAATCGCGGTCGTAAATGATAGAACTATCTAAAATATCCTTGTTTTTTTCAATAATCTCATAAACATCATCAGCGATAAGAGGTGCCTCTTTCTGCGCTTTCGGGTCGAAATATTCGTACAACATCTTCATCGTACCCGAGAATGATTTGGTAGTGTTTTTATGCAAGTTAGAAACCGCAATACGCGAAGCTAACAAAGCATAATCAGGGTGTTTTGTAGTTAACGATGCGGCTGTTTCTGCAGCAAGGTTATCCAACTCTGAGGTAGTTACCCCATCGTATAAACCTTCGATTACCTTTTTGGCAACATCGATCGGATCTACAAGATCTGAATTTAAACTGTAGCACAGCTTTTGAATACGTGCTGTGATTTTGTCAAATTGCACCGGCTCTTTCCGGCCATCTCTTTTTAGTACGAACATATTTTATGAGATTAAGTTTTATATCAAGTCGTGAGTATCAAGTATCAAGACTTAATCATCACTTTTGTAATTTTTGTTATTTATTTTAGATAGTATCAAGTAACAGGTATCAAGTAGCAAGATTAAACCTTCCGCCTTCTACCTTTTAACCCTCTACCTTAAAAGTCTTCATCTAAAGAAAACGCTTGCGCTTTGTTATCAGCCGAGGTTAATACACCACTTTTCTGATAGTCGCCAACACGTTTTTCGAAGAAGTTGGTTTTACCCTGCAACGAAATCATTTCCATAAAATCGAAAGGATTGGTTGCGTTGTATATTTTTTTGTAACCTAATTCCTGTAACCATCTATCGGCAACAAATTCGATATACTGGCTCATTAATTTTGCATTCATTCCAATTAGGGCAACCGGTAATGCATCGGTAATAAATTCTTTTTCAATTTCTACAGCATCGCTAATGATGCCATGTACCTGCTCTTCGCTTAATTTATTGCTTAACATACTGTACAATAAGCAGGCAAACTCACAATGTGAACCCTCATCTCTCGAAATGAGCTCGTTACTGAACGTTAAGCCCGGCATTAAGCCACGTTTCTTTAACCAGAAGATCGAGCAGAAACTTCCGCTGAAGAAAATACCTTCAACAGCTGCAAAAGCTACCAAACGCTCGGCAAAAGTTCCATTTTCGATCCAGCGTAAAGCCCACTCTGCCTTTCTTTTTACTGCCGGAACAGTATCAATGGCGTGGAACAAACGGTCTTTTTCTTCGGGATCTTTAATGTATGTATCGATTAACAGCGCATAGGTTTCGGCGTGGATGTTTTCCATCATAATCTGGAAACCATAAAAACAACGTGCCTCTGGTAACTGAACCTCACTCATGAAGTTTACCGCAAGGTTTTCGTTTACAATACCATCACTAGCAGAAAAGAAAGCAAGAATGTGAGAAATAAAATGTCTTTCGCCATCATTTAAATTATCCCAGTGTTTCATGTCGTCAGAAAGATCAATCTCTTCTGCCGTCCAGAAACTAGCTTCGGTCTTTTTATACATTTCCCAGATTGCCGGATACTTAATCGGCAAAAGCACAAATCTGTCTTTGTTTTCTTGTAGTAATAATTCCTGTTCCATACGCTGATGTTTTTAAAATCTATTTTTTTAACAGAGCCGACAAAGGCACGCATCCATCAATTTTATATGATGATTGTAATGTCTTTTATCAAAACGCTGTAGTGAAAGTGCTAACCCTATTACCCGACGAACAACTTAGCTTTTAGTTCGGAAAAATTTAAAATTGCAATCTGAGAGATATACGCATAAATTACTAAAAACTAAGCTTTTATAATTGTTTTCAAGTGCAAGAATTTAAAGAACTTTGTTATAACAAATATATATACCATGGTCCTTTTTAGTGAACCAAAGTTGTTAACACCCTTGTCTATTGCTGGGGAAAAACGATCAGCTAAATATCATTTTCAAGCCAAAAAAAAGCTAATCATTTAATTTCAAGCACTTAGCAAACAAAAACGAGTGTTAATAACTTAAATTTGAGGGGTGTTTTAAGCCCGAAATAGAGCTGAAAGGAGTGCTACTCAACAGTATAACTGAGGTTAACTTTAGCAATACCTTTGCGGTAAATACCAATCTGTTTAGCGGCTGTTTCTGACAAATCTATAGCCAGTCTTTTAGAGAAAGGGCCACGATCGTTTACCTTTACAATTACCGATTTTCCGTTAACCGGATTGGTTACAGTAACCATTGTACCAAATGGCAGGGTGCGGTGTGCGGCGGTAAGTTTTTTTGACCTGTAGCGGGCGCCACTCGTGGTGCGGTGGCCTTCAAATTTTCTGTGGTAATAAGTGGCGAGAACTGTTTTTTTTATACTATCCGTATCATTTACTGATGATGCGGAATCTTGTGCATTACTGTGTAAAAACAAGAACAAACTACTTAATAACAGCAGATACTTCATAGGCTAAAAATTGTTTATCGAGCCTGCAAATATAATCATTTAGTTTAAAATGAAGCTGTTAATTAGCATTACACCGGCTAAAGGGTGCATTACCATCCAAATATCAGGCAACAATTTTCCCTGCAAAATCGCTGCCTAACACTGTGCCAAGTACGATTTTTGCCTGATGAAAAAAAACTGGTTTAGTTCGATAATTTATTTCATTTCCTGCTCTAAAACCGGAATTAAAAAGCGCGATAATGCCGGGGTCCGGTGTTCTTGCTTGCTGATTTTAATCATTTTTTCGACAATATCAGGATGCTTTGCAGCCAGGTCATTTTCTTCTTTAATGTCGTTCTCCAGATTGTACAAAGCCCACTTTGCATTGCCTTTGAGCATATTAAGGCGTACGCCTTTCCAGTTGCCTAAACGAATGGCCTGCTGCCCACCATATTCAGGATATTCGAAATACAAATAAGGATGGGTATTTTTTTGCTGCTGCCCCAGTAAGGTTGGCAAAATACTGATCCCGTCAACCTCTTTTGGAGTATTTAAGCCGAGGAGATCGCAAAAGGTGGGCATCATGTCCATAGTCGAAGCAATAAGATCGCTGGTACTACCAGCTTTTACCTTTCCGGGCCACGAAACAATAAAAGGCTCGCGGATACCGCCTTCGTGCACAAAACCCTTACCCCAGCCAAAATTACCTTTAAACGGGCCGGCACTGTTAAAAAAAGTTGGATCTACACCAGCATTAAAGGCGACCCCGTTATCGGCCGAAAACAGGATGATGGTATTGTCGTATACCCCTTTCGTCTTTAGCTCCTTAATTAATTCGCCCACCTGCCTATCCAGCAAAGTAATCATGGCTGCATAGGTAGCCCGTGGGTAACGGCAAGGGAAATAGGAACCATCGCCCAGAAAAGGTTTTTCATCGCCAAATTTTTGATGGTAGTAAGCTACCAGATCTTTTGGTGCCTGCAACGAAACATGTGGTAGTGGCGTTGGGTAATACAGAAAGAATGGCTTGGCGGCATTTTTATCAATAAATTTTAACGCTGCTTTAATTAAAAAATCAGGAGCATAATCTTTCTGTGCGTATTGCGCATAGTTTTTCTCCTCCAGACTATCCAATCCCTTTGGGAAAGTTACGGTAGGTGCCTGAATTTTGTTATCTAAAGGTATCCTGTTTTCATTTTCCCACAGGTGACCGCTGTAATAGGTATGATCTTGCCGCTGACAGATGTAACCATAAAAATAATCGAAGCCTTGTTGAGTAGGGAAACCAGTGGTAAACGGAGCGCCCAGCCCCCACTTGCCTACCATACCGGTGGTGTAACCCGCACCTTTCAGCACTTCTGCAAGGGTAACTGTCGAATCGGGTATGGGGTACTGCCCTTCCAGATAAGGGTTTTCTTCCATCGCTTTAAAATCCCAAACAGGTCCGCGTTCGCCCCACTCGTGGTTACCGCGGATAAAGGCTTTTCCTGAATTTTGACCAGTCATTAAGATATAACGTGAAGGTGCACATACAGGGTAAGCATAATGTTGTGTAAAACGCATGCCGCGTTTGGCTAAAGCATCCAAATTAGGTGTTTCGATCTTATCTTGTCCGTAACAACCCAATTCGCCGTACCCCATATCATCGGCCAGGATATAAACGATATTGGGTTTGGGTTGATTAGTCTTTTTTACCGCCTTTTGAGCAAAGGCTGTGCAAAAAGTAAATAAGCTTAGGGCTATGAGCAAGAGTTTACGTTTCATTATTGCTTCCTGATAATTGGGTTTGCACTGGTTAGTACAACTAAAATAAGGCATTTGGCAAACACTCGTATCTTTAAAAAAATGCGCAAACGATTGACCAATTGAATTATTACAAAGTGCCATAAAAAAAGGTGTACAGCTTATTGCCGTACACCTCTACCTAACCCTACTATACCCACCTTATTTCTGATCGGGCACGAAATTCATCGAGATCGAATTTACACAATGACGGGTGTCTTTATTGGTAAAGCCTTCTCCTAAAAATACGTGACCCAAGTGTGCGCCACAATTGGCACAAACAATTTCTGTACGCGAACCATCTGCATCAGGAATGCGTTTTACAGCACCTTTAATTTCATCGTCAAACGCAGGCCAACCGCAGTGCGCATCGAACTTGCTTTCTGAGCGATACAAGGCCGCATTGCAGCGCTTGCAGGTATAGGTTCCTTTATCTGTGGTATGCTCGTATTTACCTGTACCCGGATATTCGGTACCTTTATTTACAATTACTCTTTCTTCTTCGGGTGTTAATGGATTCCAGTTCATTTTTTTCTTGGGTATAATTTGTGCTGTTTCCTTAGCTGGTTTTGCTTCTTTCTTATCCTGCTTTTGCGCACAAGCCGAAAGCCCTGTAATTAAAACAACAGCCGAAACTAAAAATAGTTTATTTAACATCGTTCTCATGTTACAATATACGTTAAAGCTATAGGTTTTGGTTTGCTGTTTCGATGGTTTATAGCAGTGTTTACTTCACCCTGACAAAGCTTGTATCAACATTTATTATTTACCACCTAAGACACCTAAGCACACCTTAGTGTTGACAAAAAAATTGTACTCTTTGTGCCTTTCTCTGTGCACTCAGTGGTTAAAAATTTTGCGTCAGCTCTTAAGTATTAACCACAGAGAGAAAAGAGGTTTCACAGAGTGGCACCGAGCGAATTGGTTTTACATGTTGAGTTATAATGCTCTCAACTCTGTGTGCTTTGTGCCTTTCTGTGTACTCAGCGCTCTTTCTTTGCGTCCTTTGCGGTTAAATGTCCGTGTAATCAAAAAAACAAAAAGCGCTTCGAACCTAATCGAAACGCTTTGCCTTATGTAAATTTAAAAATCTTACTTCGCTAATTCTTCTGCCATTGCAGCACCGATTTCAGCCGGACTTTCTACTACGCGAATACCACACTCAGCCATAATTTTCATTTTAGCCGCAGCAGTATCATCAGCACCGCCAACAATAGCACCAGCGTGACCCATTCTACGTCCTGCAGGTGCAGTTTGACCAGCAATAAAGCCAACAACAGGCTTAGTACCGTGTTCTTTAATCCAACGGGCAGCCTCAGCTTCCATTCCACCACCAATTTCACCAATCATGATGATACCGTGAGTTTCCGGATCGTTCATTAATAATTTAACAGCTTCAACAGTTGGGGTTCCGATAATTGGGTCGCCACCAATACCAATAGCTGTAGTAATACCTAAACCAGCTTTTACAACCTGATCTACTGCTTCGTAAGTTAAAGTTCCTGATTTAGAAACCACACCTACGTTACCTTTTTTGAAGATAAAACCTGGCATGATACCAATTTTAGCTTCATCAGCAGTGATAATACCCGGGCAGTTAGGGCCAATCAAAGTAACATCACGGTCTGAGATATATTCTTTCACCTGAATCATATCCTTAGTTGGGATACCTTCAGTAATACAAACAATCACTTTAATACCACCTTCGGCAGCTTCCATAATCGCATCAGCAGCAAAAGCCGGTGGTACGAAAATGATCGATACATTTGCTCCCGTCTTATCAACGGCATCTTTAACAGTATTAAAAACAGGCTTATCTAAATGTAATTGCCCGCCTTTGCCAGGGGTTACACCACCAACTACGTTTGTACCATACGCCAACATCTGTTCTGCGTGGTAAGTTCCTTCGTTTCCGGTAAAACCCTGAACGATAACCTTAGAATCTTTATTTACTAAAACGCTCATGTATCAATTTTTTTTGTGCAAAGCTAATATTATTGACTGGAAAGTCAAACCGAAAAGCATATTATTTGCCCCGTTTTTTCAGGAAAATGTAAGGAATTGCGTTATGGCTGCCAAAGGCCTGCTATCTATTTTATCCCAATACAAGAGCTATACAGTTCTGATCGGATTTCGGCACAAGCTTTTCGGTTATAAACCTGACAGAAACGAGCATCCCGATTTAATCGGGATAAAGTGAATGGCAGGGCTAAAGGCTGCCAAGGACTACAACCACTCATTTCTAAATAAAAAATTATCGCTTTGATTAGAAAATGAACAGTCCGGTTCTTTTGGAGGGCTGCAGTCCCGCTATACGCTTTACTCCGTTGCACTCCATGCCCGCTGCTATCGGGTTTAGTAACAAAGTTTAGATGCTTTTGGCAACATCCATGCAAAACGCCTAGATTTACGGTTGAAGACCAAAGCTTAAAGACTAAAGCAGAAAGACTAAAGACCAAAGCAGAAAGACTAAAGACCAAAGCGGAAAGACTAAAGCTTAAAGCCGATAACCAGACATAAAAAACGAGCCACATGAGAAACAATGCACTAGCAGTAATATTTTTTACATTCTTCATTTCTATCACTGCAAAGGCCCAAACTGCCGATACCAGTAAATATATTTTGCAAAATGATGTTGAAGTGGCCAAAACCGAACCCGGCACCCACAATGGTGGCGGCGAAACCATCGGCTTTAATTTCTTTGCCCAGGCCAAAAACCTCAAAACCATTTTCAGAAAACGAATTTTAAAACCAGGCTCATCTATCGGGTATCACCTGCAAAAGGAAGATGAAATTTATTACGTTATTAGCGGTAATGGCAAAATGAAAATGAATGGTAAAGTTTTTCCTGTTAAACCCGGCGATGCCATTTTAACCCGTCCCGGCAGCTCGCATGGTATTGAGCCCAATGCGGGCAATGATCTGGTTATTTTGATTGCTTATGAGAAAAAGTGATAACCAGTTGGCGGTTGACAGTTTTCAGTTAACAATTTCTTGAGTCGGGATTACAAACCCCGACTAACACAAAAGAGATCGTCACCCTGAATTTATTTCAGGGTCTCTCTAAAAATAGATGCTGAACTTCCGCCTGGCCAGGCGGAAGTTCAGCAAGACGCTATCTTAAACTTTTGATTTTTATTGCGAAAGGCCCAAACTTACTTCCATCCTTTAACCCAGGCTTCCTGCGCCTTTTCATCCTGAAATGTCCAGGCTACAAAACGACTGATTTTTTGCCCCTGGCTCATTTGAACGGTCCTTACTTCGAAGGCATTTACCTTAATTAAAGCGCTATAAATGCTTTTAAGGTTGGCACTTTTCGAAACCAGCGAAGTAAACCACAAAACCTGGTTTTTAGTTTGCTCACTTTGAATAATCATTTGCTCTACAAAGGCACGCTCGCCTCCAGGGCACCAAAGCTCGGCCTTGTTACCACCAAAGTTCAATACATGTTTTACTTCCTTTTCGCCACCACCCAGGTTGCGCCACTTCTGGCGGGTACCTTGCTCAGCCTCTTTTAACGAAGAGTGGAAAGGGGGATTACAAACTACGGCATCAAAACGTTCGTTTCTACCTACAATCCCTCTAAAAACACCCATTTTAGAACCTTGCAAACGTGGTTCGATAGCACCTTGTAACGATTTGTTCGCATCCACAATCCTTTTAGCAGCTTCAACTGAAAGCGGATCGATATCCGAACCAACAAAGCGCCAGCCATACTCTCTATGTCCAATAATCGGGTAAATACAGTTGGCGCCAATGCCAATGTCGAGCACATTAATATTAGCACCTTTAGGATTTTTACCCTTATTGCTCGAGCCTAAAAGATCGGCAACGTAATGAATATAATCAGCCCTGCCCGGAATAGGCGGACAAAGGTAATCTTTTGGAATATCCCATTGCGAAACATCGTAATACTGTTTCAATAAAGCCCTGTTTAAGGCTTTAACTGCATTTTGATCGGCAAAATCAATAGAATCGTCGTTATGTTCGTTTTTAAAAACAAAACGTTTTAACTCTTTTGATGCTGCAGTAAGTTGTTTGAAATTGTAACGCGAACGGTGTTTGTTGCGTGGGTGTAACTCGCTTTTTTCTTTGCGGTTATTTTGTTCTTCTTGAGCCAAAGTAATCTGGTTTAACTAAACATGCTGTGTTGCCTATTTCTGCTGCAAAGATAGGTAAAAAAGGTTGAAGGCGTGAAGGGTTACTGTTGTAAGGTTGAAAGGGTAAAGGTTGGAAGGTTGAAATACCCACTAATGGTTGGGAGTAGCAATACCAGGCGATTAGGTTATGCCCCTAGAACTGAAAACTCCAAACTGACAACTGCAAACTTCCAACTAAACCTCCTCCTCTTTTTCGATCATTGCCGGTTGGATGGCTTTTAAATATTTCTCCTGATCGAACTGGTTTTCGCTCTTCGCAATTACAATGGTAGCCACACCGTTGCCAATTACGTTGGTGATGGCTCTTGCCTCACTCATAAAGCGATCTACGCCAATTAAGATGGAGATGTGTTCGATAGGCATAATTTTTAAAGCGGTGAGGGTTGATACGAGTACAATAAAACCACTTCCGGTAACGCCAGCAGCACCTTTTGAGGTAACCATCAATACACCTAAAATGGTAATTTGCTGCCCCAGTGTTAAATCGACATGAAAAACCTGACAAAGGAATATCACTGCCATGGCCAGGTAAATAGCGGTTCCATCGAGGTTAAAAGAATAGCCCGTTGGAATAACCAAACCCACCACAGATTTATCGCAGCCAATACTCTCCATTTTCTGCATCATGCTGGGCAGGGCCGATTCGGAAGATGAAGTTCCGAGTACAATTAAAATCTCCTGACGAATGTATTTCAGATACTGCCAAAGGCTAAATTTATAATAGCGGCAAATGGCATTCAATACAATAAAAATAAATAAAATGCAGGTTAAATATACCGAGCCCATCAATTTAGCCATACCAATTATGCTTTGCAAACCATGGGTACCAATGCTAAAAGCCATACCGCCAAAAGCACCAATTGGTGCCAAACGCATAATTACTTTCATAATTTTAAACAGCACTTTCGAAATTTTATCAAAAGCATTGAGCACCACAGTACCTTCGCCGCCTAACTTATTTAAACCATAGCCAAAAAGTATGGCAAATAACAAGATCTGTAAAATATTGCCTTCGGCAAATGAGGCAATAATATTGTGTGGAATAATGTGGAGGAAAAACTCTGCCCAGTTCATATCCTTAGCCTGTTCTGCGTAACCTGCAATTTTGGTGGTATCGCCTGCTTTAGCCACCATATTGGCACCAGGTTTTAAAATATTGGCCACCAGCAAACCAATGGCAATGGCCACTGTACTTACAATTTCGAAATATAACAAGGCTTTGCCACCAACGCGACCTACTTTTTTCATATCGCCCATGTGCGCGATCCCCAAAACAATGGTAAAGAATATAATCGGGGCAATTAACATACTAATGAGGTTAATAAAACCCTGACTGATCAGCTTCGCTGTGGGCGCAAAACCAGGAAAGTAAGCACCAACATACATGCCTATGATGATGGCAAGTAAAACCTGAAAGGTTAAATTAGAGAAGATTTTTTTGATAACCTGAAAGGTTACATTGGAAAAGATTTTCATAAAATGGTCTTACTTATAAATACTTACTTCAACCTTTCCATCAGCAGTAATGGCACCACGGTACATGCCTTCGGTATTAAATGGCATGGTCATATTTCCTTTCCTATCCAAAGCAATTAAACCGCCATCGCCGCCCATTTTACCCACTTTATCCAATGCAGTTTTAGCAGCGTCGGTAACTGATAATCCTTTATATTCCATCAAATCGGAAATGGTTTTGGCCACCACATTGCGGATATAAAATTCGCCCCAACCGGTACAGGAAATACCTGCAGTTTCATTGTTGCAATAAGTACCGGAACCAATAATCGGAGCATCTCCCACGCGGCCATATTTTTTATTAGTCATACCTCCGGTTGAAGTTCCTGCAGCTAAATTACCGGCTTTATCCAGCGCTACACAGCCCACTGTACCAAATTTATAATCGTGGTTCTTTGTACCCATCAGTTCCGATTTTTTACTGCCGTGATCTAAAACGGGCTTGGTAGAATCGGCTTTAATTGCTTTTTGCAAACCCTCCCAGCGCTCTTTTGTCCAGAAATATTTGGGATCAACGATTTCTAAACCTACTTCTTTGGCAAAAAGATCGGCACCGGCACCAACCAGCATTACATGTTCCGATTTTTCCATTACTGCGCGAGCTGCAGAAATGGGATTTTTAATGGTAGTTACACCAGCCACCGCGCCAGCCATCAAGGTTTTACCATCCATAATGGCGGCGTCGAGTTCGTTGCGGCCATCGTGGGTAAAAACAGCACCTTTACCAGCATTAAAATGAGGATCGTTTTCGAGCACATGAATGGTAGCTTCTACTGCGTCTAAACTGGTTTTTCCTGCTTTAATTTGCGCATAGCCAGCTTGCAAAGCCTGGGTTAAAACAGCAATATATGCTGCCTCCTGCTCAGGGCTCATGTTCTTTTTTAAAATGGTACCGGCACCGCCATGAATAACCATTACATATTTTTTCTGCGCCGAAACATTAACTGCCAAGGCCAAAAGCATAAATAAGCTGAATATTTTGAACAATTTCATCTTCTCACCGGATTTAAGAAGCTGTTAAATTAAGAAAATAACGGGGAATAACTGCGTTTAAACTTTAGCAATCCCTTTTGAAGAAAACTGCAGATCGTAAAGCTTTTTATAGTAGCCATTTAATTTAAGCAATTGCTGGTGCGTGCCTTTTTCTTTGATCTCGCCCTTGTCGAGCACTATAATCTGATCGGCTTTTTGGATAGTTGATAAACGGTGCGCAATTACAATTGATGTACGGCCTTCCATCAGGTTATCAATGGCTTTCTGAATCAGTAATTCGGTTTCGGTATCGACCGATGAAGTTGCTTCATCTAAAACCAGAATGGCCGGGTTGTGCACCAGTGCGCGGATAAAGGAAATAAGCTGCGCCTGACCTGCTGAAAGCGTTGCCCCTCTTTCCATCACATTGTACTGATAACCGCCGGGTAAACGCTCAATAAATTCGTGGGCACCCACTTTTTTAGCGGCATTAACCACCTGCTCCAATGTAATTTGCGGATTATTAAGCGTGATGTTGTTTAAAATGGTATCCGAAAACAAGAAAACATCCTGCAGCACGGTTGCGATATGGCTACGCAGATAATCGAGTTCAAAATCTTCAATACGAATACCATCAACCGTAATATCGCCTTTTTTAACTTCATAAAAACGGTTCAGGATATTGATGGTTGATGATTTGCCGGCACCTGTTGCCCCTACGAGCGCGACAGTTTCGCCTGCCTTTACTTCAAACGATAAATCTTTTAAAACATAATTATCATCATTATAGGCAAACCAAACCTTTTCAAACTTAATGTTTCCTTCCAGTTTAGCGGGTTGTTGCGTACCTGTGTTTGGGGTAGTTTCGTCGGTATCTAAAACTTTAAAAACACGTTCGGCACCAACCATCCCCATTTGCAGGGTGTTAAATTTATCAGCCAGTTGGCGAATCGGTGTAAATACCATACCCAGGTACATAATAAATTGGGTAATGGTTCCAGGGGTAACATCTAAAGGTTTAGCCAGGATGCTTTTTGCACCATACCATACCAATAAACCCAGCGACATGGCCGAAATGAGCTCCACAACCGGAAAAAATATAGAATAATACCAGTTACTGCGGATATTGGCATCGCGGTAGCGTTTGTTAATGGCATAAAACTTACGGTATTCCTGTTTCTCGCGGGCGAAATACTGCACAATAGGCACGCCAGTAATGTGCTCCTGCAAAAAGGTATTCAGGTTGGAAACCTCATTCCTAACCTCCTGAAAAGCTACTTTAATGGCCTGCTGGAATTTCCGGGTGGCAATAATCAATAACGGAATAGGTAAAAGCACCACCAAACTCAGTTCCCAGTCGGTATAAAGCATTACACAAACAATTACCACCACCTGCAAACTATCGCCAATCATCGATATTAAACCTTCCGAAAAAATATCTGCAATGGTTTCCAGATCGGAAACGGTACGTGTAATTAATTGTCCGATAGGTGTTTTATCGAAATACTTTAACCTAAGACTGGTAATGTGGTTAAAAACTTTTATCCTTAAATCTCTAATAACAGATTGCCCTAAGGTATTGGTTAACAGTGTGTGATTATATTGAATCAAGGTTTGCAAAATCAACATAAAAACCATCAGCATGGTCATATTCACCAAACCCGAATAATTGCCCGCTAAAATATAATGATCCAGCGTGTACTTAATCAAAAACGGACGAACAGGCGAAATTGCAGCCAGCAGAATGGTTAAAATAACCGACCAGACAAAAACAGCACGGTAAGGCCTTACGTATTTAAAAATACGTTTCAGTAATCCTGTGTTGTATACATCGCCGGTAACTGCCATTTTTTTAGTTTTGAATGATAGAATTTCGAATTAAGGAATATTAAGGGATACTTTTTCATTCCCTCATTCAATCCTTCTCTCATTCGATCATTTTATATAATCGTATGCTATCTTCACCAAATACAAACCACATGCAGGTACCGATTGACCGGCCTTACTGCGGTTTTTACTTTCTATTACCGCTTTAAATGCGGCTAAATCTATCTCTTTTTTGCCAATTTGTACCAACGTACCCATAATGGCCCGTACCATGTTCCTTAAAAAACGGTCGGCTTCAATGGTAAATACCAAACCATCTTCATGTTCTTTAAAAACAGCTTTTACAATTTTGCAATTGTTGGTAAAGGTTTGCGTATTCGATTTGCTGAAGCACGAGAAATCGGTATAGTTTAAAAGCAATGCTGCAGCTTCGTTCATGGCCTGAACATCCAGGCGATCTTTTACCAGCCACGACCTATTTAGCTTAAACGGATCTTTTTCGAAATGAACATGGTATTTGTAAGCCCTGGCTGTGGCATCAAACCGTGCATGTGCATCATCATGCACCGGAATAATCCGTTTCACAGCTATTTGATAAGGCAAAAGGGCATTAATGCCGCCAACAGCGTTTAAAATTTTACTTTCGTCCAGATCTTCAACATCAAAATGCGCATAAAAATCTTTAGCATGTACACCCGCATCGGTACGGCCACAGCCCAGTGTTTCAATGGCTTGCCTTAAAACGGTGGTCATGGCTTTATCCAACAACTCCTGCACGGTAACGGCATTGGGTTGAACCTGCCAGCCATGGTATAAGCTGCCATCGTAAGCGATTTGGATGAAATATCTTTTTTTACTCAAAGCGATGCAAAAGTACTTTTTTCCTTTTATTTAGCAGGTAGGCGTTTTACATTTATTCGCAAACTGCGTAATTATGGCTTAGCTGTGTTTTTCTCGTCAAACTGCCATTTGTTATTGTAAAAGCCAGCCAACTTAATGCCTTTGCTGCCCGATTTGGGTAAATCAGCCGAAAACACCATAAAATCAGGGAAACCACTACCACCTGCAAAGTACTGATTGGTATAAGCCGCCCTCATCCCGGCAACACCGGTACTGGCTACTACCCCCACCAACAACCGGTTATCTTGTTGCGGCCAAATGTAATAGGCTGCCAGATCGTTACCTTTCCAGGTTTGCTGGCCTGCTGTAATTTGCGAGTTGTTTACCTGTATAGGGCAATCTTTTAGTAGAACCTTCCAGGCTGCATTATTTTCGGCATTGCCATATAAAATGATGTTGCGTTCCTGATATTTTGACATCGAAAATTCCTTATCGGTAACGATATCAACTGCACCATTGCCCCGGTAATACCAGCTTTCGGCATCATATTTTGCTTTGTTTAAATTGGCATCGGTAGCATCAGCTGAACCACTTGTTCCCACTACAAAAACCATTTTATGGTTAAAGGCTTCTTTAAATGTGCCCGATCGTGCGGGATTTTTATCCCGTGGGTTAACCTGAGTAAGCACTTGCCAGGCCGTATTACTTTTAGCTAAGACGACAGTATCATTGGCACTCCGTGTAGTATAATCAATAGCTGTTAAACTATCTAAAGTAATTTTAACGGCAGCTTTTGCACCAAAATCTGTTAAAGCCAGCTTTAAAGTTGCTATGTTTTCAGTTTTACCTGTAATGGTTGATTGCTTTTTATCGCGGTTTAAAATAATGCGACTGTACAGCAAAGGTTGCTCCTGCTGCTCAATGGTAGCCCAACGGTAAGTAGCCGAAATGCCGGGACTGGAGGTCATGAAATCGATATGGTTTACAGCCGAATCTACAGGGATGGTATGCCATTTAAAAAAGCTGAAAATTGCCGGCCAATCTACACTTTGATCCCCAAACCAGTGTTCGCCACCGGGATATTCATAATAGCTAAAATCGGGATGAAAGCCAGCCAGGAGTTTCTTCATTTGCCGGGCATAGCTAACCGGTACTACTTTATCGGCATCGCCATGCAAAATGTACACGCCTAGCGACGTATAATTGGTCGCAAGTTTCGGCACATCGCTTTGGTTCCCCGCTCTCAACAACATCCGCTCTACACTATTTTGACTGCTATCAGGAATTTTCCCATCAGCCGAACCATAATCTTTAAGCGAAGCATAACCGGCAGCCGGTGCAATGACCGCCCATTTATCGGGATAGGTAGCACCTAAAAACCAGGTACCATGTCCACCCATAGAGTGACCAGTCAAGTAAATTTGTTTCTCATCGGGTTTAAACTGATTTTTTGCCAGTGCAAGTACTTCCAAAGCATCTTTACGTCCCCAATCTTCCCAGTTAAAGCCACGTGGCCTGCGGTTGGTAGCAGCAACCAATGTACCCCAATCTTTAGATTTATAGGCTTTTGCCTGACCAATGGCCTCAACCCCGGCACCGTGCACCGACAGGAACAAGGCAGAATTGGGTTTCCAGCCGTTGAGTTGTGGGGTTACGGCGAAATATTGCAAACTGCCATCCATATTGCTCACAAAGGTTTGTTTATGGGTTGATGCACTATTTAAAGCCTCAATTACAATCACTTTCTCATCAACCTTTTTATTGCCCTGCAACAATTGCAATTCGACATTGTAATTGCCGGGTGTGACTACAGCACTGGCATCGAATTCAAAAATCACTTTACGCATGCTCAATTTCGCAATACGCGCAACGGCTATCTCGCGTTGTTTACCATTCAAGGTAGTTTTAAAACGTAAATCGTTACAATCTTTTAATGATGCATTGCTTACTGTTAACGCGCCTTTCAATATACCATTTGCCTGGTTGAGCACAATGCTTGGCGAAGTCACATCATCGGTATGGATGAGTATTTTTTTAGCATTGACAATAATAATCGGTACTATGCTGGCACCCCGAACATAAAGCTCGTTTACACCTTTTTTTAACTGAACGGGGATATTCATATAACCTGAGGCATAAGGATCGCCCATGTGCGGAATGCCATTAAAGAATAAACTGTTGCCACCGATGACATTTAGTATTGCGGTTTGCGCTGTAGGAGAAGTATAAGTAAGATAAATGTAATCAGAGCCACGATCTACCCCACCCGGATTAAGAAAAGGGTTATTGGTAGTTTGAAACGCCCTCCTGGAAAAAGCACTAAAACGTCCTTTAGTATCTGCTTTAATTGCTTTCCACAATACTTTTTCGCCATTTTTGTTGGTTGAAAACTCAGCGTTTTCTGCCGGTGTTTGCAACTGGTTGTTAGCCATTTTCCAGGCCAGCAAATCGGTATAAACTGCTTCGCGACCATAGCGGCTCCCGCTGGCTACGGTTAAGGCTTTTTCGAATTTAATGGTATCTTGTGCAAAGCTGTTGGTGGCAAGCAAAAGACTAATCAAAAAAAGTAAGTTTTTTAACATAAATCGTTTTATAAAATAGGTCTGGTAAATTCAATTTCATTTAAATAATCCCAAAGGCTATAATTAGCCTGTCAGAAAAATAAAATGCAATAAATTTGGTTTATCAGTCAGGGTTTGTGGTGTATAACCAAATGTATTAAAACTTGCAGGTTTTAACAAAATCTGCAGGTATCAAAAAAATGTTTTTTCAAGGTTGAAATAGAATCCCTATAATTGCTTATTATTTAAAATTAACATGATACAAAGAATACAATCGATATGGCTTTTCTTAGCCGCTTTTACCCTGATTTTAATGTTGTTTTTACCTATTGCCAGCAAAGAAATTGCGGGAACAGAATCAGCAGTATATTCGAGTGGTTTATTTCAGATTATTGAAGGAAAAGTGGGCTCACCTTTCAAAATCATATCATTTTTACCTTTACTTATCACCAATATTGCCATTGCAATCATTTGTTTTATCAATATCTTCAATTTCAGAAAGCGCAGTTTTCAAAAGCGTTTCGCCATCCTTTCCATTGTGTTAATTGGGGGCTTTGCTTTTTGGTGCAGCGTTTATGCTAAAAAATTACCTGGCGGGATTGAAGGCGCTAATTTTGGTATTGGTGCTTATTTACCAGCTCTGGCTATTCTATTCATTGTATTGGCCATTTTCGGGATTAATAAAGATGAAAGATTAATCCGTTCGGCTGAAAGACTGAGATAGTTAGCTATAATTGAATACGGCTCAACGCAACCAGTTGATAACTCCCTAAACAGGATCGTCATTTCGACTGAAGCCAACCGTTTTTCACCGGTGGCGAAACGGAGAAATCTTTTCAAGTTAGATTTCTCGACTCGCTGCGCTCCGCTCGAAATGACGGGTTTGGCGTGGGCTTCACTAGTAAACCATTCCAATTCCTTTGTTTTTCTAAAACTGACTTCTCGAAATGACGATATTAAAGGAAAGCTATGTCGCAAACCCTCTGTTTTCTAAATCAAAATCTGGAATGCGCCGTTTTTGCCACACCTTTCCTCTCCTATTTTCCCTCTTCCATCACCTCTTATTCATTACCTCCTTATTACCAAATAATTAAGCTTAAAAACTATTTACTTGATTATCTGTAAAATACGGAATATTAACCGTACCTTTGCGGCTCAATTAAAAATAAAAAGACGAATGACAAACCCATTTCAATTATTGGGGATAAGTGATGACGTCGTTAATGCCGTAAAGGACCTTGGATTCGAAAATCCAACGCCTATTCAGGAGCAAAGTATTCCTGTACTGTTAGAAGGCACTAATGATTTTGTTGGTTTGGCCCAAACAGGAACAGGAAAAACAGCCGCATTTGGTTTGCCGCTGTTAGAACTAA
>Ga0308165_1000573_pt1 | contig 64886 bp, 75 predicted proteins | sample PhyWR2_FD_201032 | JGI IMG/M metagenome (GOLD analysis project Ga0308165, IMG submission 201032) | Phyllosphere microbial communities from UC Gill Tract Community Farm, Albany, California, United States - DLSLW.R2 | ecosystem: Host-associated > Plants > Phyllosphere > Unclassified | place: USA... | reverse complement strand
AGGTGTATCGTCCGAAGGGGAAAACGGAAAAAATATCTTCGGCTTCCGGTTCACCGGAAGCTTCCCTGCTTGCTCCAGCAAGCTCACGATCTTGTCTTGAGAGGTTTTCATGCCCTTGTCCTTCCCACGCTCCGAACGTCCCGTCTAGAAGCGTTCAGGAACGTACAGACTGGCATATCTCTGATATGCGAGTGGATCCGGTCAGACACGTTTCACCGTCGGGCCACATCCACGTTAAGGCTGTCGTTATCGAGCGTTTCAGGGGCGTTGCGGTGGATTGTAGACTCTTAGGCTGCCATTGCCTTAGAGTCTGCTCCATGAGCCTGAAAAGGTTTAAAAGTGGATTTATTAGTTATAACAGAGGTATAATATTCTAAGAACGTACGTTTCTAAAAATGAGGAGTGATCGCTTTGGAATTGAGGGATTTTACGAGTAATTTTCTTTACACGACAACACGCTTGTACGGTGATCCTGACGTTTCAGGTAGATACGAAGTTGGAACCGGATTTTTCTTAAACGTCCCTATGTCCGGTGACGATTTTTGTGCTTGTCTAGTAACAAATAAGCATGTCATTCAAAATGATACCTATATCAATTTTGTTTTGAACTATGCTGATAGCGAACATAAGAGATTAGATGAGCAAAAAAGATGTCGCCTTCCTCTAATTCGTGAAGGTTCTTCCGAATTTGATCAGAACGTCTTTCCCCATTCAGATTCAAACGTTGATTTGTGCCTGATAAATATTACTTCAATCATCAGAGAAACGCTTGATGAGGGACGAGATATTTTCTATAGAGCATTTGATCTTGATAGCATCCCAATAAGACGAACACTTGAGAAATTTAACGCTTTAGAAGAAGTCATTATGGTGGGGTATCCTCATGGTCTTTGGGACAGTGCGAATAATCTACCAATCATGCGAAAAGGCATTACATCATCTCATATCGCTTACGATCATCAAGGAACTGAAAATTTCCTTGTCGATATCGCTAGTTATCATGGTTCAAGTGGTTCGCCCTTGCTTATTTACGATGATGGACGTGTACACCGTGAAGACACTCCGTTCACCACACAACGCTCCTTGCTTTTAGGAATACAGTTTGGTGTCCCTAAAATTAATGATAATGATGTCTCTGTTTACTCCTACAGCAATTTGGGCTACTTTATTAAGTCATACAAATTGTTCGATGTTATTGTCGATCTTAGAAGAAGCCAGGGTATATACTAAAAAAAATCCGTTGATTGATAACTACTCAATCAACGGATTTTATCTATCTTGCTCAAAGTCATTCTTTTTTTGTTTTTGCTCTTTTTGCTCATTGCTTAACTCTAAAGCCTTGGCGTTATCGATCTGTTCTTGCGTTCTAGTTCGCTCGTGACGAGTTACCCGTTCAAAAGCATCTACTACTCGAACCAGATCTTTAACGGAGAGCTCCCCGATTTTTCTTCCTAACGGATTTGCTTCCCAAATATCATAACGTTGCCCTCTTCCCATTCTGACGACGGATGGTTTATCAAGACCGGCTGCCTTTAAATCTTTGATCTCACAACCAAATTGTTCACTCAAATATCCGGTAACCGTTGACGTAATCATGTAGAACGCTTTGCCCTTTTTAGTAAAGTCATATAAGACGACGACAGGACGTCGCTTTTCTCCGTGAGGACGTGGATTCCCATCTCGATCCTTGTAACGTAAATTTGCTATGTATACGTCACCGATCGCGAATTCCGGATCGGGACGTTTCGATTCGTCACTCATCTTCTTCCATCCAATCTACATGATTGGGATCTTCCGGATCGAGAAGAATGTGTCCTGTAGAATCAACGGATAGTGTTTCTACTTCATACGAGTGATTCTCCGATAATTGAATTCTTTTTAATTTTGCGATGGCTGCTAAATATTCCGGATCGTGATTTCGCACCACAACCCCTTGCAATTCAGATGGATCAAATTCGTCTTCAGGTGTCATAAAAGCAACTCCTTTCACGTAAATAATTTTCCCGAATCAAGGTATCTTTCAAACACTTCGTATACTAATTCAAATTCAGTTTCTGTGAGTAACGTCATGTAATGTAAAGTCGATTGTTCGACTACTTCTCGTAACGTTTCTCGTTTTAATACTTGCACTTGACGAATGGTAGCAGGAGGAATTCTAAAGTGATTCGCTGTCAAAATCTCTGGTGTAAATGGCGTATTAACATAAGCCTTTCTCAACTTACTAGTTCGTTCATTCATGCCAACTTTTATAATCAATTCATCATATTCATCCTCTTGGAGAGCTTTTTCGAATTGATTAACCATGTCAATAAATAGCTCATTAAATCCGAATCGACTCAAACGAATACGCTCATCTTTTCCAACTGCCTTATCCAAATAATAGTCAAGTAAATGCGGTTTGTTTTGATTCAACACTTCGAAAATACTGTAGTACAGCACTTGGAATAACGGATGAACCTTATACGACTTAGGGGGATAAGACATGATCCTAAACTCCAATCTGTTTTCTAAGAGCATGGCATAACTGCCTTAATATTCAGATTGAGTGTACCATAAGGAAAGATAGATGTAATAATCACATTTAATTGCGTAACCATACTTCTGAATAACCCGTTTCTTTTTGCGTGATATTTAAGTTCATCGTTCCGGCTCCTGTACCTAAAAAATTCAGAAAATCCATTTCGTATTTTCCACTCACTGTGACTTCAATTTTCTGCCCTTTATCGACCAATCCAGTCCGATTATATTGCACTTTAAATCCTTTATTATCTAAAGCTCCGTTCTCCAATTGCGAGTTCGCATAAGCGATTACACTAGGGGATACTCCCCCCTGGCGTTCTGCTTCACGGGTGATATTTGTCGCTATCGTGGATACTTTAGTCACTTGCACACCATAGACCATTAACTTTGCCATAAAAATGAGAATCGGGATTGTTAGAAGTAAACCAAATGCTGTTCCTATCGTACCTTTCATGTCTAATCGCTCCTTTTCGTTTTAAAAAAATAACGGTCAGAGTCAATTTGACTTTGACCGTTATTTAAAATTTCTTACGACCAGTTTGCTGGCGTTTTTGTTGTTCCATCTTGGAAAAAGTCCATGATATTTCCGAAGACTGTACGCATTACTGGAACTGCAATTGCAAGTACGATAACTCCAATAACAATCGCTCCATAAGTATTTGTCCCTTCTTCAGTTGTCCCTTTTGCAGACTTTTGAGAAACGATAAATCCCTGTACTTTTTCTTGGATATCCATTTGTTTCATTTGCACTTTTGCACTAATCTTGTAAGACAATTTTTCTTCCATAATTCGTTCCTTCTTTCCTTAGAAATTCGATATGTTACTAAAAGTGTTGGCCATTAAAATACCAAGTAAGCTAAAAATTGTGACGATGTACGGTAGCATCATCGATCGAATGTAACGATCAATGATGTCCATACTATTTTCTAATTTTTCTTCATTTGCTTCATCTTGCATTTCGCTCATAGTCTGTAATTGATATTCCAGAGTTTTGGCACTGTTTTCAGCAGAAATGGTTTGCATCTGTTGAAAAGCAAGCATGAATTCTTCTGCTTCTTTAACACCTACACTCGTGACGAAGTTCCGATATGCTCTTCCATCGGCTGGATATAATTCAATTTCTGCGATAAGCGTTTTTACATAAGGCTTTAGTATTTCACCTGCATACTCTTGACTCTTTTGTAAGGCATCCATAGGGGTAAAATCTTTTAACAAGATTCCCAATGAAGACAGATATGATGGGATTTCATATCGCTTTTTTTGTTGATACGCATTGTGTGCTTTTATCAATTGCTTCATCGGTATAGAAAACACGTAAAACGCTAACGGTACTGCCAAGTAATAGAAAATGGGAAGATTGAAGAAATAACCCATTCCGAAAAGATAAGCAATACATAAAGCAGCATGGATGATTCTTTTCAACATGAATTTCTCAAACGTTTGAGAAGACCGGGCTTTACTTAAACTAGTTTCAACGTGAACTCTATACTTATCAAACGAAGTGATACGCTCTAATAACGGATAAGTTTTTGATTGATCCTCTTGTCCTTCCTGAAGGAAGGACTTGAGGACAAATCGCTTACGAGACCGAAAATCACTGATTTGATTGACCACTCGATAAGCTAAAACTCCAATTGCTAATAGAGCCACTATCGATAGGATATGAGTAACGTAATTTAAATCAATATTCGATAGTGACAACTTAGCTCACCCTTCCTTAAACCCAATCAGCAGGACGCTTAGTTGTTCCTTTGTTGAAGAAGTCCATGATGTTTGGGAAGACGACTTTGACTGTTAGTACGATCAATGCAAGAGCGATGATTGCGATGACAAGACCACCGTAAGTGTTCGTTCCTTCTTCAGTCGTACCTTTAGCAGAAATTTCGTTAGTGATGAAGTTTTTTACGCCTTCTTTAGCGTCCATTGCTTTGATTGTAAGTTTTGCCTGTGCTTTCGCGAATAAAGTGTTCATGTGTTATTTTCTCCCTTTTGTATGGTTTGTTTTTAGTGAACTTGTTCCATTTCCGTTGGATCGTACAACTCAATTTGTTCGAGTTTTTTGTAGATGAAGTAAGTGTAGAATGTTACTAAGAGATAAACGATACTGGTAATCGGGCTATTCTTGATAACTTCATAGTTGTCATATGAGACAAAAATGAACATGAAAGGCAATGAATATGCCATTAGAGCAAAGGTTCGCCAAACTTTGAATTTACTCCGATAATCAGTGTTTAGCCGTTTTTTAAAGACTTCTTTTTTCTTCATTTGACGAACGACATTGCGTAAGGTGCTTGTGTCACTCGATCCACTTCCGGCTAATACTTCAAGTTGTTGATGAAACAACTTAACGATTTTTTCCGGATACTTTTCGTTCATCCCGTGAAATGCTTCCTTTACAGGTCGCCCGTTTTCTAGAATCGTAAATGCTTTTTCTAGATCTCCTTTGATTGGCTGTGGCATATCCGGGATAATACTTTCTAAAGATTGCTTTAAGTTGCCGAACGTCGCATATGCACTGGTGAAACCAGACATATAGAGCGTTAGTTTAAATTCTGTGTCTGCTATATAATCACGTTTGATTCCGTGTAATTTTATGTGTGCTGCCACGATTCCACCAAATAAAGCGAATGGAATCAAATACAGAAACGGATTGAAATAGACGATGAATAGTACTGATCCAACTGCCGTTCCGGCAATCAGTTGAGTGAAATACATTCGATTATCAAAATCTACTCCATATTTTCCAGCAGCCTTTTTGAAATACATTGGATCGGCTCGCTCCAGGAATGGATATCTTTTCTTGAAGCTTTCTTTTCCTTTTCGTTCATTCAACAAATTTGAAAGTCGATTTCTTTGATTTTTATTTTTCCTTGCGAAGAGCTGCATTATGACGATGTAAGCCAAAATTGTGAGTACGATTAATACGACTACATCGACTAAATGACTTTGCATGATAGCTTCAATCCAAATTCTCATGCTAGTTCAGCCACCTTCTCTTTGACAGGTTCGAGCATTTGGATATCACTCAAGTCTTCGTCATAAGCCAAGAGTTCATCCCATAGTTCTCGTGACATCGTACTTTTTTGAACGTGTTTTTCTTGAAGTTTGTCGTATTCAAACAAGACATTTGCGATTGTTTGTCCGTTTGCAAAATCCAGGTACTCTACAATTTGATTGATTTTACGGACTCGCTTCTCTCCAAAACGTTCGATATGGATGCCGATTCGGAATCCACCTTCACGGCTTACGATCTTTCTTCCGTAAGTGTCGTAATCTTGCATTTGTCCTTCCTGACAGAGATCAACCATGCGATTGATAGCTCCCAGGGCCGTTTTAGAGTGCGTTGTTGTGTTTACGATATGCCCTGTTCCTACTGCTTTCAGAACGTATAAGGCTTCGCCCCCTCGTGATTCCTGCAAATAGATGTAATCGGGGTTTTGACGCATCGCATTCTTCAGGTGATATTGATATCCGAACTCATGACCACTTTCGTTGTTCACTTCTCGATTTCGCCACATCGTAATTGAATATCGTTCCGAATCGTAAAGCTCGTCCAAGTAAGATTCAGGTGTGTCCTCAATCATGATGATGTCGGTTTTTGGTCGCACATAGCGTGTCATGTATCGTAACAGTTCAGTTTTTCCTGTCCCGGTCTCTCCACATATCAAAGTGGATTGCGATCCGAATGTTCGTTTCATGAGGTTGTACATGACTTCATTTAAATAACCCGTCGATAACATGTATTCCTTACTGATTCGAAGTTGCTTAGAAACACTTCGTAATTGAAGAGTCGGTCTAGGCGATAGATCAAATCCAACGACGTTTATACGCATTTGTGGGAACATGGCATCAAAGGATGGATTACCAGCCGAAAACTTCTTACTACTAGCAAAAGCAAAACGATTTAAAAGCTCGTTATACGACTCTTCACTATCAAATGTAAGGTCTGTTTTATACTTACCTTCATAAATGTGATCAACCCGAATGTTGTCCCAACCGATGACTTTTATATCTGTGATGAATGGATCACTTCTCAACACTTCCAAAACATCTAAACCAACTAATTTTTCTAAAAGAATTTTCGTAATCTCGGCTGGTCGTTTGGTATCCATGTGATGCTTATTTTTATCGATAAAATCAGGTTCAGTAATGATGTCATGAATTTTTGCTTTCAGTTTGGAAGCTCGTTTTTCATTACCGAAAGCATTTCGAACCAAACTTTGATTTTCGTCACTGGACAGAATGACTTTAACTGCATCGATTAATTCTCTAGATAAACCGTTATTCTTATTCTTCTTTGAGGTGTCAGATTGAATGTTCAAGAAGAACAAGTCAGTCACGCTAATTTTATTTTTTAGTCTTGCATCATTGGTTCTGTAGCGAGGGATTATATTTTTCATTACACCTTGCTCCCTTCTATCGTTTTATGAACACTGGTTTATCGAAATCCAGCAAATAGTTTTTTCTTTTCGACATGTTTTTGTCGAATGATATTGATGCCTATCGTGTCAATCAGTTCTTCCATCCGTTCACGGATACTCGCCGAATCAGTCTTTGCAGCCCATTCTTCTCCCATGCGTTCCGGATCATACTCGACAACAAAAGCATCTTTGACTGTTTCATCAATAATTTTTTGAGGGATTGCTGTGCTGACCATGTTTGCGATATCTTTCCACTTACCACTTAAATCTTTGTTGTGTTCAAACAGGAATTTCTTGAATTTCATTTGTTCAAATACTTGAGAAGAGGTAGGCATGTATACCGATAAAACCAAATTACTCATATTTAAGGTTTGAATAGTGAACAAGTGATCTAAGTCGTGTGGTAATTTAATGATTACATGGTCGTATTCCGTATTACGAAGCGTATCGAGAATACCATCCACGTATTCAATGACCTGACTATCGAATTCTTCTCCGTCATCACCAATCAGGGAAGGTTCTGTATCGTCTTCTACATTCATCGGAAGAATAAGGTAGTCCAGGTTGTCTTCTAGTTCCAAGAAGATATCTTTATCCTTTTTAGAACTTTCTTCGAGCAACATAGATTTTGTGATAACGAACTTATCAATCGAAAAATTGCCTTTCAGTGCTTCCATGAAATACTCGTTGATATTTTGCTTTTCTGTATCGATCTGCATGGATTGAGCAAATCCTTTTGATCGAGTATTTAATTCGACGTAAAGAACTCTGTAATTATCAGCAGCCAACCGGTTCGCAAACGATAAGGACAATGTTTTTAGCCCTTGATTTGGTTCTGAAGAATAGAAACTGATAAGCTTTTTGTCTGCTTTTTTCATTATTTCGCTTCCCTTCCTGGTTCTTATCCTTTCGCTTCAACGACTGGATTTTCACGTTTTTCTTCTTTTGTATCAATCACGTTATCTTCTTCCATTTCTTCCGTATCGGCATACTCCCCATTGATATACTTAACGACCATGCTTTCATCCAACTTTTCATCACTCTTGTTGTACTTATAGACTTCGCTTGTGGCCACCGGAACAACATCGCCCACAAGTTTTGCTTTATTCAATAAAGCATTCACCTCTTGTGGCACAGCGAAGATGTAGATGGACGCCATCGTATTTTGTTTATTCGTCGTCATACTGTCATCCTCTTGTTGCTCCTTTTGAATCCCTTCGGTCTCAAAGACATTGACTGCTTGAGCATCTTTAACGGCTACAACTCGGATTTGAGAAGCTAATTTACCGTAAAGGACGTTCATCCCTTCTCCTTGCTGGTTGGCTGCGTCTTTCTTTGTACGGAAATATAGATCTACTTTCGAATTCGGAACGATACTGTTTCCTAATGAAGTCTCTAAGTCTACCAACAGAGAAAATGCGACTTCATTTTCTTTCAAGTTCAGAATGGCACTATCCGGAAGTTTTTCTTTCGTCGAGATCTTGTCTTTATAAACCAATGAATTTTTTGCTAAACCGAATCCAGAAACCGTCCATTTCCCAACGATTTTTTTCATGTCTGTCACTGCATTTGGGGGCAATGCTTTACTTGGTACATTCCGAACCGTCAACATGTTTTTGGTGATTTCCGTTCTTGGTGCAATTTCTGATTTTGTAAAGATAACTGGCACTTCATCTACTTCGCTTTTGATCGTGTACTGTGTGTATCCTACAATACCGCCGATTAGCACAATGGCCGTTGAACCAGCAATGAGTTGTTGCTTAATTCCTTTTTTCTTTTTCATTTCAAAGCTCCCTTATCATCTAGTCGTTTTACGTGCTTCAATGATTTGAATGGTTCTCGATCTCGTTTCTTGATTGAGATCTTTGGTCACAGCATTACTTTCTTTCAAATTCGCAAACGCTTCTGTCGCCATTAAGGGTGCTCCCCCGGCAGCACTGAATCTATAAATATTTAAAGTTCGATCACCTTGATAAAATCCTACCGAATTCGCATATTGACGAATTAAGATTTCTTCTTGTGCATTTTGGTTGAGATTTACCTTTTCATTAGCTCGCAAGATTCCTAGATTGACACTGTTGGTCACTGCGTTTCGTGTCGATGTTTCTAAGGATTGTTCATTGTCATTATCGACAATCGACACTTCTTGGAATGAAATGACCCAAAACACTCCAAAGATCAGGACGATGGTGAGAAAAATACTAAATACGAGTTTCGACATCCTTTTCCTCCTTATCCGTTACTTCCGTGGGATGTTGATGGAATTAAAGATTGACTGTCCAGGTACATACAAAGGACGAGTCGTATTGTATTCTTGAATCTGTTTGATGGTATTAGGTGTCAACTTGTAAGAGTGAATGACTGGCGCTTTATTCGTCGAGTTGTTGTACGAATAATTTGAATACCAGTTCTTCAGTTCACCGTTGATATCACTTAAAGCAGAAGAATTGTTGAAGTTCCATCCGATTCCTGAAGGGAACGGTTTACCTGGTGAGAGTGCTCGTGTGTAGAAGTCGTCATTTCCTTCAGGATCATTCAATGCCGAACCCGTCACTTCCACATCAGCAGTTACACACGTATTCATGCGATTTACTCCCGCATCTAATGCGATCGAATCAAACGTCAACGTTTGGTTCGGGTAACTAAATGGGATGTAAAACTTCGTTCCTCCTGACATCATCGTGTCATTCGGGTTTCGCTTACTATGCGTGGAATTCATCGAGTCAAAAACATTTCCACTATAAGCTTCTAGATAAGAATTCGGAAGCGTCCACAGTGTACTACTTGAAGGCAACAATCCAATTTCATAACCAGATAACTCAAGCTTTCCGTATGTTCGGCTATTCTTAACGTAAGGCAAATAATTTGATAAGACAGGGAAATACGATCGGACAATTTTTGTTCCGGTTGCTGTTGATTCCGGATCTTGATTCTCATATACGCTTTCAATTTCATAATTAAATCCGTATCCGGCTTTTCTTGTTAAATCTTTTGAGCTCATTAAGATTTGAGTTGTGATACTTTCGCTATAGCTCGTCACACCTTTCGTTCTATCGTTGACTGTCCGTACGAGTCCATCTAGTTGTGACATTTGCCCTAAAGGTGCACACATGGCTGCTGTTTCCTTAGAAGCCGTCAATATTTCAGTCGTAATTGTATTGTTCTTCATGCTTTTTTCGGCAATACCAGAGAAGGTTGCCCCTTCCGGGTTGATGATACCCGATACATCGCCATCCTCTTTGAGTGTCCATGTGTATGAAATCGTCTTAATGTCCGACTCTTCGAGAGTGATTGATTTTGTTGAAAGAACGGTGTCATCTCCGAATCTAAGTTGTGTAGGTGTCGTAACGGATTGTGTAGCTACTTCTTTTGCTTCAATCGTGTCCTTCTCTTTTTCGTAATGATTGATCTCAACAGTCAACGTATCAATCGAACACTCCAAGTTCGCGATGTTTTGTAGCGTGACTTTCATTCGAGCGACGACAGCTTTTGCTTTATCCTCGTCACCTGCTTTATCAGCAGCATCGTATTCTTTTTCCTGCTGGGCATAATCAGCTTTTTCCGATTTAAGTTTTGTTTGTTGAGAAGTGCGAAGTGACTTCCGTTTATCAATATCTGCTTGAATCGCATCTTTCGCTTTTTGACGATTGGCTGCGTAATTATAACGACGGTACGTCACTTTTGTTGTCGTCGATTTGTTCGCTTCCGTTACTTTTGCGTCGATGGTTTGAGCGACTAAATCGAATTCATATTTGTAGCGATCTTTCGGTAGTACAGGTGCTTTACATGTACCATCTGGCTCTTCCGGTTTATCGGGGATGTCAGGTGGTGGTGGTGGTGCATCGAATCGAAGGGTTGCATTGTTTCCTGTCACACCGAAGTAGACACTGTTCGCCCAACGCTTGGCGTTATCGTCTTCAGGTGAACGAAGGCCGTACCAGATTGCCGTATCGTTTTCATCCTTATCAATCATCTTGTAAGGCTTCTCGACTGTGAAATATTTGCTTGGTGCGTCTTTTGCTGTTTGTCTTGGATAAGTACGTCGAATGACCGGATAATCATCTGTCGATAAATAACCACCATCTTGTACACCAGAGTTGAACGAAATTTTTCCTCCATTGTAGTTACGATCTGCGAACGAGAATGGTGTTTTCAGTGGTGAATAGACATACCAACTACCTACACGCTTCGCAATGTAAACGTTCCATGCTGCGTCTTCAGTTGGATCGGGAAACAAGTCTTTCAAAGGAACATACGCACTGAAATTGACATCCACGTATCGCATGTTACAAGACAAGTTATCTTTGTTTAATGCAGAAGAAGAACATTCATTCCAAACTCCAGCTCCCTGGTTGTTGTACTCCAGATCTTCAGTGGCATCCAGACCACCGTTTTTCGTGGTATATACTTTGGTCATTCCTAAGTTGTCATCACCCTTGTATTTCCGAACGATGATGAACGTTTCATGGTTAGTGGCTGTATGTGTTTGTCGTCCAAAAATGACAGCCCAACCAAAAAATTTTAAGTATTTTTGATCTCCCTTCCCAAAGTTGTCCGTAACGATTCCGTATCCATCGCTCGTGTATTTGTCGGAATAGATGTCATATGCTAACCGTCTGCCCGATGTCATCGTGTATGAGTTACTTCCTCGTAAGTCATCCCAATGACTTTTGTCTGTCGAACTTGCTAAATATGGATTAGCATGTACACTACTGAAATCAGGAAATACGACGAGTAAGAACATTAAGAAGAGTAGTATCCTCTTCATTCGCTCACCTCTTTCTTTTGAACATCCAAACAACCAATCCGATTACTCCACTTATCACCATCAACATTCCGTAAATCCAAACTTTCGATTTAGGCGTATCCTCTTGATTGTTCACTTTCGTAAACTGTGTGGATTGTAATCTTAGCTTGTTCTCAATTTGCTTTTCATCTTCATCTTCTTTAACAGAGCCCTGGTTATGCTCACCCTTTCTTGACTCATGTAATGGTAAAGATCCGTCATTTTTTGAGAGAAAGGCGTTAGTAGAAGCAGACTTACTATCGAAATTAGCCGTTATTTTTTTTTTGTTGTTTTTACTTTTGTTGTGTATTTAGCAGAGATATAACCTTTTTTGTAACCTTTTTTTGCTGTGTATGAAATCGTGTACCATCCGTTTTTAGAACCAATTACGGTTACTGTCGAACCTTTTTTCAGTTTCCCAATGACCTTGTTTTTGGTTGATCCACCAGAACGAACGTTTAGGACTTCTTTTGTTTTGACGTTAAACTTTTTGAACTCAACGTATTTTTTAGCATATTTAGAAGCGACATACCCGTATTTCATCGGTGCATATTGGACGATGTACCAGCCCTTATAGGGTGACTGTGAACCTTCCATTTTGAATCCCTTTTTTACTTGCGTGATGACTTTGTATTTCGTCGATGGGCCGGTACGGACATTCAATTTATCCGTCGTTTGTACTTTGAATTCGTTCATGATTGAATTAAAGTCATTCCGATTGATCCAACGTTTTTTTCCTTTATAAGTGATTGAGAAACGATTTGATTTTTCAGAAGTGAGCGTAACTGCTGTATAGATGTTCAACGTTCCCACTTTCTTACTCTTAGCTGTAGTACCACTCCATACCGTTGTGCTCTTGTTTGTAATTCCTTTGAACTTCACGAAATTTGAAGTCGAAGGTTTCGGTGCTGGTTTGACTGGTTCAGATGTAGGTGGTGGCGTAACAGGTGGTTTTTCTGCTTCCGTATCATTTACTGTGTAGAACGTAATGATGGCTGAAGCGTACTTATCACTTGTTAGAGCGATTTCTTCTTTTTGCCCGTTCTCAACAACGCCTGTATACGCTCCAGTAGCTCGGAAGAGTTTAACGTTCGGTGCATAGTACCCGTCAATTTCTTTCGCACACTCACCAGTTGCGCGAGCATAGTTGTCACCTGTGTTTTTGCTTGCATAGATTGTCATCGTACAAGTCGTTTGCGAGACTTCTGCTGAAACACTTGTCGCAACCGGTGCGACTAATGCTGCTGTCACTACCGTCGTTGCAAATAACTTTGAAAACTTCGACGTAAGAGCTTGTTTCATTTCAATTCCTCCTTTAATTATCTAGTGATTAAAAATGTGATCAGAGCAAAGGTTGTTAAGATGGCTGGTGCTTCTGCATGTACAAAAGCTCCTTTAAGCTTTTTCCTCTTCATTCGTACTAAGAATTCGAAAGAATAGCTAACGATGAAGTACACCACTGAAATGACGGAAAACAATGTGACCGTATCAAAAGGAGAAAACAAGTTAAGCATCATGTAGACGTTCACAAGCATCTTAATATCTCCTGCTCCGAACTGTATTATCGGAATATTACTGAATAATATGAAGAAAACTAAGGTGTAGATCCCGATTAAAAACGTGCTAATTCCGACTCCCATGAATCCCGATGTGATCAAAATGATTCCTGCCATTGGATAGTGATACATATTTTTAGTGGTGTGAGTTTTCACATCATCAAATACATTAATTAGCATGTATAAAGCAAATAAAGAAAGGAACAAAAGTTCGGTATACATGTCTACTCCTCTTTGAAAAAAAACTTTATTTTGGTTGTTTTATACTACTGACTTTCCAATTAAGTTTAGAAGCATCTGACAACCACCAGTAAATATAACCACGATGACGCATGTAAAGCAGTAGATATAAAAATTATCTATCGGCTTCAGTGGCTCTTTTGATAAACGATCGTCCATTAAGACTTCTGTTTCAAACGAAACAGCCCTCGTCTTGCCGTTTTCAATTCTAGCAAATCCTTTGGTAAAAATCTACTGATTATTCCTAAAAAATTCTTTTCGAATAATTCTTTTGAACTATTATCATAATCATACAAAAGTCTGGAATTTTGTACAGCTTTCATGATTGTCGGGTATTCAATGTATTCCAACGTTGCAATCGGCTTCTTCTGGAACATCTCCAACATCGATTTCATATCCAGCCCTTTGAATTTCTTCGTATGCACGATTTCAAATCGTCCTTCATGCTTTTCCTGAAGGTACTTCATGATTCGATTTTCTTTTGTCGGATAAGATTGCCCTTCAAATATTTCGTATTCCATCAAGGAATACTCGTATTTGATTAAGTCCGATTCAGCAGCAAGGAGAATTAGGTCTGCATGTCTCATGTACTCTTGTACACCAGGATCTTCCCAACGGTCGGATATATCGAGAATCATGATATTCGCTCCGATAGCGTGGGTTGCCATTAAAAGATGGTGATATTCAAAGTCTTTGCTTGCCGGCTCTCTTGCATCAATAACATGCCATTGAACGCCATCCTTCACATATGGTTCTTCCTTGAGACTCACACCTTTTTTCTTGACAGCACTTCCGACATCGAAGTATTCATGCTCTTGGTTATGCAATTGAAGGTAATCATACATATATGGACGAATCAATGGATGCTCCATATAAGCGACATTTACCTGACGCTCTCCTATCATCCTCGCTAAGTTGGTTGCTACAATTGTCGATCCAGCTCCTTTAGTGAGCGATCCGACAATTATCACTTTGGATGGGATGCTTTGATATTGTTTCGTGATAATTTCTTTTTCAATCAACTTTTCTCGATAGATGATACGTTCTTGATTGATGACTTCCTGTTCTTCGGATACTTCCTCTTCAATCACAACACCGAACTTTTCAACCAGCATTGGAAGAACGTCTTTTATGTCTTCCTTTACTAAAAGAAAAGGCAACTGGTTTGCTTCCAATATTTTTTGTAGTCCAGATCCTTCCGGAAGATTCGGATCAAGCACGAAGATATCCGAACGATAGAATTCGATGATTTCCTCTAAATCAGATACATTTTTAACTCGTCTGACCGTAGCATCGGGTAATCTTTTTTCCAGCCTAATCATCTTGGAAAGAAGTTCGAACATCATGTCACTTTCTATGATTGCGACAAGCTTCATTCCTCTTCACCTTCTTTCGGATCGATGGTTTGACTTACATTTAATTGCTTCAAGAAACGATCGAATAGGTTACTTGCAATTTCATCTTTCTTTTCTTGTGGAATGGAATTGTAAAAAGTGTCGAAGTCCCCATAATACTCGGTGTCCTCTCCCTTTCCTTTAACCAACATCTCGTCATTCGGAAAGAAAGTGTCCAGAATGAGTTTTTGCGATTCTCCTGGGCTTCCGGTTAATCCACTATGTTTTTTTGAAAGATCCGTTACTAATTGTTGAATGTGGTTCACTTCCTTGCTAACTTCCCCATACAGACGTTCAAAGATTTGTCGTTTTCGGTTTTCTTCATTCATTTTTATTCCGTTCAACCTTCCCGTAAATCCCTAATACTTGTCGTACTTTAAACTTTTTTTCGTATTCCTTTTTCCCGGTTTGTTTGTTCGTCTTCTCAATTTGTATATATTGAGCTTCACAAACAACCATCCCGCCCTTCATGCCTTCTTCGTACAATTTATCTGCATGATCGCCGAAAGCGACAAACGGAACGGGTACATCCTTTTTATCCCCCGGTACAAAGAGCGTAAAGTTGGCCACAGACGTTCCTACACCACTTTTTACGAACGAAACAGTATCGGCTAGTCGTCCACTAAACGTACTTGTTTGAAAGCGTTGTGTATACATCCTCAACTCCCCCTTCACTGAACAACATGAATTTTGCCATGTCTGTATGAACGTTATCATCATACGTGAAAAGGAAATTAGGCATTTTCTTTTCTTTCACAACCAGCAATTCATGATGGAATTTTTGAATTAATTCAGACATCGTTTTGTCGATGTCAGGATCTTGACTGTATATCTTCCAAAGCGAATCATAATAGCCTTCCTTTACCAGCACTTCATATGTTGGCTGCATCCGTTCTAATTGTCCTCTACTCAAAGGATAAAAAGTCTCTCTTGTCATCGGAAAACTTTTCGATGTTTTGTCCTTTTTATAAAGCGTCATCGTCCCAAGATGCTTTTCGATTAAAAAATCTTTTTCGAAAGCGAAGGTCGAGCCATTTTCGAAGTCAAAATCAAACGAGTCTAAACTCATTTCTCCGATTGCAAGTGTCGATTCACTAAGTTTCTGACTGATCTCACTAAAGCTCAAACGCCTAAACAGAACCAATTCAGTCCCCCCTTATGTTGTTGTTAACCTAATTATACCATCCATATCAATTAAAGTATAGCTTTTAAAACAAATACTTTAATATGTTTTTTGTTGTTCTTTTCGGATGGTCATCGGTTTCATTCGAGCATTTGTTTTTTGGCTATTCTCCCAAAACTTATGCAAGAACACATCTGTTAATCGAGCTGGGATATGATCGACACGCTTTAATAGAATATTCTCAATCACCCAATTCTTTTTAGTGTAGTACTCGTACATTTCAAAGATTGCAGCCATATTATTTTCAATCAGTTCCAGTGTAGCGAGGTCTGTCTTGTCGGCTTCGTCACGCATTTTTCTAGTATTTACGTGGTTCTCGTACATTCCTGACCGTTCACGCTTCACCTCTTTTAACAAGGAGAACAATTCGAAAGTCGATAGCTGCTTGAGTTCTTCAGTCGATTTACCAATGAACGAAGCGTCGGTTACTGGTGGGATTTTCTTGAGGTTTCGCATTCCATCATTCATGACTTCATTTTCAGGATCTAGTTCCATTTCGCAAAAATCACAATACGGGTTACTATTTGACACCATATTTTCTTGTTCCGTTACTTCCGTACCACAGTATGCACATGTTTTTGTCATTTGAATCGCTCCATTCTTAAAGTGAATTGATATATGTAATGAGTTCGACCAATGATCTAGAGATGATCTAGAAAGGGGAAGAAAGACGTTTTCACGCCTTTCACTTCCATTGATACGGTTTTCGTAATTCTTTGGCATTTATTATTCCGGATTCAATGTCTGCTAAAAGACGATCGGCTTCTATCCGTAGATTTGAATGTGTAGCCAATTTACTATCCATTGATATTTCACGAACAGGAACACGATTTCTTGAGTCCCATGTTCTCCATGTATCGGCTTTGATGAATAATTTGACTTTATTTTCTTTGACGTAAACCTTCGCAAGCACCTTACTGTCTGAAAGAGTAACTGATCTAGTAGTTTGCATGTTTTTGTTCCTCCAATTTTTTTCGTTCCCTTCGGGCGACATTGCCCCGAAAGGGTGAATTTTTGCCGTTTTGACACGTAGAACGAGACACCCTTTGCAAGAGAGCCGTCAAGGGTTTCAGCATTCCATTTTTTCGAGTCCATGCGCCTTTTATGGACGTTCTCGACAAAAATTGATGCCCCTTGACGGGGAACGCCCTGGTGCGATGAAAACAGGGAAAAGAAGCGAAGCAGATGCTTACCCTGTTTGAATCACACCCAGGGTCAAAGAGGTGTATCGTCCGAAGGGAAAAACGGAAAAAATATCTTCGGCTTCCGGTTCATCCGGAAGCTTCCCTGCTTGCTCCAGCAAGCCCACGATCTTGTCTTAAAAGGGTTTCGATGCCCTTGACCTTCCCACGCTCCGAACGTCCCGTCTAGAAGCGATCAGGAACGTACAGACTGGCATATCTCTGATATGCGAGTGGATCCGGACAGACACGTTCCATCGTCTGGCCATATCCACGTTAAGGCTGTCGTTATCGAGCGTTTCAGGGGCGTTGCGGTGGATTGTAGACTCTTAGGCTGCCATTGCCTTAGAGTCTGCTCCATGAGCCCGAAACAGGCTGTTATAAAGAAAAAAACCCTTACCCATTCGTTGAGTAAAGGCTTTCTTTATAGCTCTCTAGGTTCAACATAATACGCCCAATCGTCTAGGTTAAAAAAATCAACTTCCCTTTTGGTAAAATTCGCTCGAACATAAGACCATAGAAACATCTCGATCATTTCAGATTTTTTGACGTTTAGTTTTTTGGCGTACTCGGACATTTTTTCAAAATGCCCTTCTTGGAAATCGTACCCGGCTCTCATATCTCTTCTCTTTGAATTGCGTGGTACTATCAAAATTTGATTTTCAAGAATGATTTTATCAGCCACGCTAAATCCGATCGAAAATATTGTGTCCCAGGAATAATCGACTTTTTCTAGTCTTTCTTTACCACGAGTATAATTTAAAACAAGAAACGCTTCATCTCGAATTGCAAATGTTTTCAGTGTCATTATTCTGTTACTCTCCTATTATCTTATCTAATTTCAAATGCTAGACGATCAATATTAAAAAATGCTTTTTGCTCTTCATTCATATGCACCACAAAGTACATCCATGCGAAGAATTCCATTAATTCTGCCTGTCTAAAATTTAAGCATCTTTCCCATTTTTTCATATCTTCAAGAATCGTCCCGGTGAATATGTTTGTATTGTTATACGTTCGATTATCATAATAATCCGGTGGAATAATCGTATAACCTTTTGCATATAGCCCTTCCATCGTCATGCAGCCAAATTCAAAAATTGTTTGCCAACTGATTGCACGACCTTTACAGGCTGGATCAACCTTAGATAGCTCCCGTAAATAGGTGAACGGAAGCCGATATTCCATCCGTATTTTAAAACTAAACTTAGTACTCTGTTTTTTTTTATTTAACACCATCATCCTGGTTACTCCTTTCACTTAAACTCGAATTCGACATTCTCGATTATCCAATGCAATACTTTTTCCTAAAGCTTCGGCATAGTAATGACTAAACGCTGAATTGTACTCTCCACCATGCTCTATTCGGGTCAATCTCCATTCGTAGTCATCATCTAATATTTCTACAAGCATTCCGGATGTCAGTTCTAAATCATTTAAAGAAAAACGGCCGTTTTTCTGCTTTATCAGATAACCTTTATTTCGCACCGGTCGATTCAAATACATGATGTCTTCACTAATCGTATCTAGTGTTTGCAGAACTTGAACAAGGCGATCACGAACGAATTCAGAATCGCGAGGATCAGTATAATCCGGAAATTTCACTTCGTCGAATGAATCAGTACCTTTTTCATATCCAATTTGTTTAAGCGAACGTTCAAGCTCTTTGCTTAACTCCGTCAGACTTTGTAGCGCATTTTTTGATGTACTCGGTAACATTTCCATCTCTCCTTCTTTTTGAATAATCGAACGGTTCACCACTCTTAATACTAGACCTTCTAGATTGGCGACTGGTAGTCCTGTTTAGTTGGTTATTTGTGACAATCTCTCAAGCGAAATGTACAAGTTGTTTCCAGAACGTTTAGTCGTCTTCCATCTGCTCGAACTGGCATCAAAGCTGTGAAACAATACTCGTTACCTTCTTTTGAAATCCAAGTCTTATACCAGTTGTCATCTGTGTCTAACTTCACTTCTACAGGCTCTTTAAGATTCACCGATTGCTTGCCTACTAACAATGTATTCTCGTCGTCTGAAAGCGAAATAACGCCCTCTGCTATGATCGCTCTGTTGATGTAAGTTATGTCCTCAAAGGAATCGTTTAAGTGATACATAATCAATTCGTATTCTGTTCTTCTAAACGCATCTTCCGAATTCAGTTCATCCTTTTTTAAATGCTCCAAGTGTATTCCATAATCCAATTGAAGCTTATCTATTGAGTCCCGTATTGCTAATATTTTTGTATTGAAATCTTCAAGTGTTCGAGTGCCTTTACTTAACTCATGAGTACGCATAATATTCTTCGCTCCTTGTCTGAATAGCATAATGCTGCATGGATTCATATGTCATTTGAATCTCTGAATCGTATTGAAATATATAGATCAAGCCTGACAATAAGAACAGTGTTAGGACTAAAAGTAAAACCTTTCGATAGTCTTTCATCGTAAGCACTTCCTTTCTCATGGGCTGTTCGTATACTACCGCACTCATTCAGGCTTTTAAGCCTTCATATCGTTTGCTGACTTCTCCGAGTGGATGCTTGCAAGCAAGCTATCCCCTCTCGAAGTACATGCTCTTTGCCGTATTATTTAATCCGTCTCATTGTCAGGTATTGTTTGGTTTATTTCAGGTACTGGAGTACAAAGACCGGGCATCAATCACCCCCCTGAATACAACGATCAGACACATAGTCAACATACCAGGTGCTCGGTGGGCCGGATACGGAATCTAAGTGTATTGGCAATTGACACATTAATTTCGAACGGTATTCTTTGCTCGCTTTTGCCGATTCGATACGATAAACAACGCTTGCTGGGGCGCTCTGTAAGCTCTTCTTAGCGTCGGCAAGGATCTGAAGGAAGTCTTGTGTACGATAGATAACAAAGCCAGCCGAACGTCCTTTTAGGACGTTTCCGTTAGCATCTTTTTTCTTACGGATGACAAATTTCGATTTCGGGATTTGCTTAAAAGCACGAGTCAAACTTTTGACTTGTGTTTTTGCTTGATTCATTTCTTTAGCAAGTTCAGAAGCACTAATAGACAGTCCTTCTCCCTCCCCAACGGGCAACCTTTTTTCAAGGTGTTCAATCGTGCGATCTGCTAGTTCTTGAGTTTTTTCGTAAGTACGCTCTTCTTTCGACTTTTTGTGTTTGTAATATCCTCTAAATTGAGGACGCACCCCACAAATGAGTTCTACTCTATTCGGATTGATGCTGTAATCCTTCTTAAATGCACTCTTAACGGTCTTTACAAGGCGACGGCAACCTAGAGGTTGCTCCGACTCTTGGTTACGCTCCTGAAGCATCTCTAAGGCATCTTCAAACTCATAACCGTCTAGTTTTGCCATGACGCTTAACTCGAATAATGCTTCGTTACGAGATCCCTTTTCGTTCGTATTCCACAATGCTCTTCCTGACTGGCTGCTTAACCATTTACCATTCATGAAAGACTTCCCACGCTTCATATCGAGCTCACTAAACCACTCAATCGCTTCTACTTTCGTCCAGGCGTTTTCTTTTTCAAAGTACATGATCGTCTCTTCTCTTGGAAAACGTGACCACCCGAAAATCGAGTTGTTTAAATCGATTTGTAAGCCTTGTTCAGCAAGTGCCATACGAATTGCTTCACCGATAGCTTTCGCATATGCAATGGCTTTAGCAGAACCGTACCAGGCTTCTTGTTCTTCGAATACAACAAAGAATTGAACACCTTTTGGAGTCTCTAAAATCAAAGCCGGCTTACATGGGATACCTGCCATTTCAAAAGCAAAAAGAACTTGTTGGACAGATGTTTTTTGATCGATATCGAATCCATACGTCCGCACACGACGAAGCTTTTCATCTGCAATGTCAGACGCATGAACGGCTTTATAATATGTATTAGGTGTCCAGTGAGTGACACCGTTAAATGAACGTTCGTGATAGTGAAGAATACCATTAAGGCTGCGAGCAATATTCTGTCCATTCATCATTTCGTTGCTAATCGCTTCTTTGCTATAAGCGACTCGCACTGCTCCTTGTGTCTTCATTACATAGTCACATTTATTTTTAATATCCTTCGGAATATCGTTGGCAAAAGCTTCATATAAACCTTTCCCACGACCGATGATAAAACGTACGATTTCTTGTTCAATTGGTGCTGCCACTCGATATGTTTTCTTACGTGAATACAACATGATCTATGCCCCGTTTCTACAATGGATTATGAATACAAAAATGGATCTCGCCTTCCTCCGAAAAGAGAAAAGTGAGATCCATTGAATGTACTTATCCGGAACATAGTCGTGTCGAAAAATGTCGCATTTGCTAAAAAACGCAAACTTTTTTCATACGAAATGTTTGCAACCATATAGAAGTGTGGTACTTTATATATAAGAGAGCGACAAAAACCCGCAAAGTTTTTGTTTCTCATTATTAAAAGCACACAGATGTGTCTATAAGGTTTACCTAGATAAGTGGAGTCATTCTTGGCGGGATGTCCACTTTTCTTTTTTTTTTGCCTTTTTTCGTTTTGAATGATTGAAGGCACATTCGGAAAAATAATTGTATAGGTCTTAAACAGAATACGTTTTATGGGTAATTTGATATAAGATGTCATATTATGACTGCTCTAACTAGGACTATCTTACACCAGTTTCCTACTTTTTACCTTATATTTTAGGTAAATGAATTGATTAACTTTTCATTACCATCATATTCAAGAATAATTTCAGTCTACCATTTTTCGTTTCGTTGTCTTCTTCTCTTTTTCAATAAAGTCTTGGATTGTACTATCTTTCCAAAACTTTACCGTATCTATGACTAGATCGGGAGAAGGTAAAACGATTTTTTGAGATAAATAACTCCAGAAGCGTCCTGGCTGGCTCAATGTCGTATTAGGGATTTCTTTCTCGATACGTTCTAAGAAGGTAGAACCCTTATAGAATTTAGTAGTATCGGTTTCGTTAACATTGACTGCAAAGAGGTTCGACGCATTATCTAGCTTCTTCGTATCTTTCTCATAGAATATCTTCATGACATCAAAGAAAAACACCAGGTCATCGTCCTGAAGAATTTCATGGACTTTTGACATATAGAAATCATGTCTTTGGGGATTAGACAAAAACAAACTTAGCTGTAAGAACACTAATTCTTGTGAAGTCATATTTACCGAAAGAGCAGGATTGTCTTGTGCTTTCTTGACGTCAGGATAGCGTTGATAAAGCATTTTCAACGCATGTTTCATACGCAACTCTCTCCTTCTCTTGCCACACCTTGATTTATTAGTTTAAGTATATCATTATGTTCTAGTAAAAAATAGGTTTTCCGTAAAATTTAATACTATACATAAATTACCTGTGGTATAATTAAGAAAACATATGTAACTATATCCACTAGTATAAGGAAAGAGGTGTCATTTATGGAGTTGACCAAAAGATTAAAGCGATTAGTCATTTTCCCTGCTGTATTCGGTTACATTTTCTCTATTGTAATCGAAAAAGTCGTCCAAGCGAGTCCTGATTTAAAAGTTTTTCCGATGATCGAGTATTTTGGTGACATGTACGGGCTATCTAGCTTTGTTCCTACGTCTCTCCTGACAATCGCCTACTTCTACTTCCTGGGCTACGGATACGGTTTACTCACTTCAGGCTTTGGCGTTCTGAAAAGCTCTAAAACGGGCATTTTCACACGCATATTCTTCATTCTTTTAAAAACGGCAATCTTGCTGCCGAATTCACTTTTCATCCCAATCATTTTCATTGGTGATGTGATCTTGATGATCGTCAAAAAGGCTGCGTTCAAAAAAAGACGGCCATTCACGACACCTTACCAGCACGAAGAAAAAGCCCTCTAATCTTTAGATTAGAAGGCTTTTTTTCTTGAGGACTTAACTCATTAAATCTATCATCGCTTCATGTTGAATAAGTCTACTTGCGTTCTCATCATCATCCATACATGAATAATGATTTATCAAATCTTCCAAATCTCCAAAGACTGTTTGATATATCACTTCTAGGTTTTTTACATCAATCGTGGCATTTTCAATCATTTCAACATAGAAATGTGGAGCAGGATTCTTTCGTTCACTCGTATTCGCATATCTCGAAAACGTCATATCATGAAGATGTTTTACCGTCCCATTACTCTTTACTTCTATTCGTTCAATTTTGCTATATAGTTCGGTAATGTAGACTAAGGTGAGGTTCAACTTTTCCATAATCCCTTTTTCACCTAACGAATCTTTCAAGACTTTTTCGTTCGCTACGCATTCCTCTAAAAGTTGCTTTATATCATGACTCAACTTCGGTGGTGCTTCAATTTCCATAAGTCTTTGTTGTAACGAAACGATCACCTTCAGATATACTTCAATGACATGATTCGCACTAAACATGATTGGGAAGATCAGGACATCACCCTTTTTATCGTAATTATCCGTTAACACTTGCTGAAGCATAAGCAATGTACTTTTTCTAAATCCATCCCCGATCACCTTCATGTTATGAATATCATCGTATTTGTGTGTTCTCCAATTCATAATTGCATTCTTCTGCATATCTTCATTTTCAGAAAAAATGTTCTTGATTTCATATTTTTTCATTTCATCTTCTCCTTCTTTCTCATTTTCTAATTTTCTTCGTTCCTCCACTTTGATGTAACAAATAAATGCAATCAAAAATAAAATCATGGCCGGAACACCATAGTACACAACTTTTTCAAAAAAATTGACACTAGCAGTATACTGTTCGAATGACACCGGTTCTGAAGCGAGAGCAACAAGCTTCATCTGATTCATGAAGACTCACCTTCTTTTTCCTTTGCTAGTTGCTTATCCCTCTCGTTTTTATAGTTATAAAATGCCGACTTTTTTATCGGTAACAATTTGCATATTTCTTTCACTGGAATGTTGTTGTCGAACATCATGAAAGCACGATCCACCACATCATCCTGTACCTTATTACGCCCTCCTTTGCGCCCTCTTGCTCTAGCAGCTTCGAGCCCTGCCTTAGTACGCTCTACAATCAAGTCACGCTCCATTTCGGCTAATCCGGCTAGGATGGTGTACATCAATCGTCCGGCTGCCGTTGTGGTATCAATATCCATCGTGATAATTTTCATACCTATATCCCGTTGATTTAAGTCTTCTGCAAACGACAGCAAATTCTTAACGTTTCTCCCTAACCGATCGAGCTTCCAAATCACCAGGACATCACCCGATCGCAAAAACTCCATACACTTATCAAACTCCGGACGCTTCGAGCCTGACTTACCACTAGCTTTTTCAGCAAATACCCGTTCACAACCAGCCTTTTTCAACGCATCAATTTGTAAATCCAATGATTGATCGGCTGTCGAAACTCGCGCATAACCTATCAGTGCCATTTCTCTTCACCTTTCTTACTTTGAAATCATTTTTACTTTTACCGAAGCTGTCTTCTTAGCACTACTAAACTAATCAATAAAAATACCGTTAAGCTAATGAGTACCGTCTTTAGTCCAAATTCCAAATAGAGAAACATGTTAAAGAACAGCATTAGACTCATGCCAACTATCGGCATCATCATTTCTTTCACATCGTCCAACTCCTTGTATCAACTAATTAAATTTAAAGCTAAAATCAAACATTATAATTCATTGAAATCTTTCTTCAAATTCGCTTAAAGGCATCAACCGTTTTTCACATTCAATACAATATACATGCTTCCCCCTTACAACTGATAAATCATTAAATATCCCTTGATTTCCAACATCTTGTCCATCGAATTTGTATTGATAATGATAACTCCCTGCATACCGTTCTTTCACGAATACACCTTTGTTTGATTCACAAAACTTACATTTTTTCATTTGAAGTCTCCTTTGATATTGGTCGTTTTTCTCCGTACCGTAACTTTGTTTTCCATCCTTATTCCTAACTACCTCCATGATATCTTGATACTTATCAACGAATTTATAGCGATCTTGATGCAAGTTTTCGATGAAATTTGTTAGATCATTCAGTTCCTTCAGTTCCTTATACAATTGTTCTCGTTCAGCATAATACTGCTGGAAAGAAGCTACAGACTTCCAATGAGCCGACGAACGAACTCCGGAAGCCGATATCCCTAACGCCAACTTCCGGTGAGTCACATTCTCTATTTTCTCGTCTAGTTTCCGGATCGAGCTAAAAGTTCTCTTTAAAATCAATACAGAATGTTTTTTTACTAATTGATTGGCTGCATCGTTTAGTTCGGTCATCATATTAATTAAAATCCCAAAACAAATGCGAATTAAGTTGAATCGATATTTTATTTTCCGGATGACACCTTTTACACTCCACTAATTCATAGAGACTGTATAAAGACGCTTGCTCTCTCGACAAAAGATATCTCATATTGCACTTCTCACAAGTTATTAAGTTTTCTTCCGAACCCATTCTTTTAACTTCTTGTTTCAATTCTTCTGTATACTCCTTCATTCCGTTCAACTCCTATTCATATCTCATGAAAAATAATTTTCTTCACTTTTTTAAAGTCGTTATTTAATTTCTCGACAATTGCTTTACTATCGACAGGCTGCGTCCATGTTGATCGTGCTGTATCTGATAGCCCGAATAAGATTCGTGAACTAAAAACTATCGACTCCTTGATGAATCCTTCAATGTCTTCTTCAGGTCTGTGCTCGATACCAAATTCTTCTTCAGCAAATTCATAGTAGTTTTTGATTTCGTTTTTCCATGAATTCATTTTCAATGTCAAATCTGATAATTCAAGATTTTCAGAAATATTTTTACTCACTTTCAGTCCCAAGTCATGACCAGTGAAAAATCCTTCGGTTTTCTCCAACGCTTTAATTGTTTGCTCTATACAAAATTCGGTATATGTACATTTCATATTAATGAACTCCCGTCAAATTGCTTTATTTATTCCATTTAACGTATTTATTATAACATTATTGGACATAGATTAATGGATGAGTTTATGGAATTTAGTCAATTTGTTAAATATGTTGGTATCCCTCATTTTTTGAATTACAGATTTTATTCCGTTTCCACCAAAAAAATAATTCCATTTAACGGACGTATTGTGGAAACAAAAAAAACAAAGCTACCGCAGTAACTTTGCTTAGACGTTATACCAAAATAAAGTAGACAATGAAATCATTAATATTGTAAATGCCGAAATGGATATTAAAAACTTCTTTACAAATAGAACTTCTTCTCCCTCTTCGCGAAGTTGTCTCACTCTTTTGAAGAAAAAGATGACATTCATTCCTTGCAATAATAAAAATACGAAAATTACGATAAATAAGGGATTCACTTTTCTCACTCCTTCTCTATACGTTTTATTAATAAGTATTATATTTTTGATTTTGACAATACTTTTTGGATTGCTCTTATTAAGTCTAGAGAATGACCTCGATCCATTTGCTCGTGTTCATATCCTTGATCGCCCATATCTTTAGTAAACAAATCAAACAATCTCAATTCATCTGCATCTTCAACAACTTCCTGACTATTTACATTATCGTCCGGGTCATATATATATTTCATCGCTAAGTCATGAGTCATCTGGTAGAGATAATTTTTGCAGACTATTTCATTTGTAATACTTGTTCTATATCCACCAAAACCATTTCCATTTAACCGATAAGATTCCCTAATTGCCCTTGCTTGTTTCTCACTGAAGACATACACCTTAAAATCATTCGCCATTGGATAGATATAATGTTTTTCATTTTCTTTTTCAATATACCTTCCTCTATCATCTTCTTTAGGCACTTGCGACTCCCAAGAATTTGCATCATTGAAATAAAAACTAATAGCACCTTCTCTGACCGATCCAATGATCACATCAAACTTTCTTTCGTTCAGACGATATCTTTCTTTCAATAATTGATTTTCACGATTCAGTCGCTCTACTTCTTCTATTAATTTAAGTTCCTTTTGTTCGTGAGTAGTTAGTGGCATAGTTGCCCTCCATTATTATTGTTCATATTTTCCCCTTCATGCGTCTGATCTATTTCATATTTTCTCATCCCATGAATTTTTTATATGCTCCTACTGTCAAACATGAAGCCATACAAAAAATTATGAAATACTGAAGAGTGACTATGTTTCCAACCACCTCATATTTTGAAAGTATAAAAGTAAGAAGCAATAACATCATCAACCCAAAACCTGCTTTTAAATGGTTTGAACCCTCCATACTAAATCACCTTACCTTTTTGTTTGTTTTCGACCTAAGCGTAATACTTTACCTTTGGATATTGTCTCCTACAGATATCAGCATGATGCCACTTTACCTGTTCGGAAATTCGCTTTCCGGAAAAATTCTTTTTTGCTTCCATGTTGTAAAAAGCATCGCTCCAAATTACTTCGCTTCCATCTACAAACTTCACATGCCAGCAAACCCGAATTGTACTCTGATTCATATGAGTATTATGCTTATTTTTCATTATTCACCTCTTCCGGATCAGCATCTTTAAACACTACTTTTATAAATTTCTTATTGACCGGTTCAAGCATTTCTTTATTTGTTATGACTACATCTGTAGCATTTACAACTTCGTATCTTTGTGTAGGAATATAACAATTTTCTGATTCCTCACACAGGTTACTTTCTTTTTTGTTTTTTTCATTAGGTTTCTCAATTTCTCTTAGCAATAGTTTGTCTTTATCTTTCTCAACGACGTAATATGATTTATTATCGTTTTCAACGAAATTAATTTTTGTCTCATTTTGAATAGTAACTATTGAAAACATGTAAGACATACTCACACAAGCCAATAGAACAAAGGAACTCACAACTGGTGTCATAACCTTTACATCATATTTTACTTTTTCGCCTGGAACGTTTTCCTTTCGTATAAAAAGACTAATGAGACATATAATGTTTGTTGCTACAAACACCCATACACCTGCTATAGCTCCGAAGTTCGATTCTCGATCACCCCATATAGGGAAGGAAATCCATGTACCAACAATCAACGCTATTGAGAATATACTTACTGCAAAAGGATATATCCATAAAGTAAGACGCTTTGTTCCTATTACTTTAACGCTTGTATTTTGAGGACTAAAAAACGTGTGTAAAGCTAAATATAATGGTATAACCCACATGAAAATATCTATATAATTTTTAAAATTAATAATCCCACTTATTATCTGATCTTGATTAAGAAGTTGTGCCACATGACCGTATGTTTCTATTTCTATCTGTTGATAGACAGCCATATTATAAAAACAAAGAGCGATGGCAGCACCTCCAAGGCTTAATATAAATCCCGTTCTTTCCTTTAGTTCTGCTCGATACTCCTGCAACGTCATTACTGAAGAATGACTGACTGCTCTAGTACTACGCCTTGCTCTAGCACTTCTCAATTTCGAATACCTCTGCTTTCCTTTTCTAAATGTTCTACAATCTTTTCTGCCTTTTGAGTTGAAAGTAAACAGGACAGCTTGATTAACTCTAAAAACGACTCTCTCGATAAAACATTTCCGAAATGAGAATACGTGTATCGTTCATGTTCACTATCGTAATGAACTTTTGTATCGAAGTTTCGTTTCAATCTCTTAATCCGATTATCGAATTTTTCTAACTTATCATCATACATGAGATAAAAAACTGTAGTGAACATACCAGCAAATATAATATTTAATGTAAGTGAACTAATAGACGATCGATAAAAAATTAAAACGAAATTCATAACGATCAATATCGATCCAACGAGTAACTTTATTTTTCTACGCTTGCTCAATTTAGTATTACCACCTTTTTAATTTTCGCCTTGATTTAACGGTTCTTTTTTAAATAGATTTAGATCACTAAAAGGATTTGTTGCCTTGGTAATAGTATCTCCTACTTTCACATCTTTTGTTGGTGCATCCTCCAGGGACACGCCTATAAAACCTAAGACGATTACGAACACAACGAATCCTGATATATAAATTACAGGTGTAGATTTCTCTTCACTTACAGAATTTTGACCTGTCGCTTCCTTCCTTCCATTGACGATAAAAAACAATGTAGTTACTACTATGAAGAACACCACAATTCCAATGATTAAAAACCAATAATTCATGGATAAACCCACCTTTCAGCCTCTGTGTGTGAAAAATATTACGACTATTGATACAAGACAAAGCACTAAAACTAGAATAAACGTGGAATCACTCATTTTGTCACCTCCTTTGGTATGATGGTTAACCCAACAAGTTTCAGTAGTTTCGCGATTTCTACTTGTTCGTTTATGACCACAAATCCATTGATGACAATAGTAGGGACAATCAATGCTGCCATGAAAACAATCGCCAAATCTAAAGATATTTTTTTATTATCTGACGAATTTTTCGGATGGTTATCCAGATCCATTTTCACAGCAATACCTGTAATCACTGATATAGATATGAAATGACCTAGCATAACTATTCGATCATTGTAAGGAATCACGATATGTTTCAAAAACAAGAAATTAAGCATCGCTAACAGTACCATTACTATCATCGCAAAATTAGAATCTTTTCGTTTTTGATAAGCCGGATACATCTTTCCCAGCCAATTAAAAAATCTATAAAATGCTTGAATCAACAAGAGTTCAACTCTTCTCATTTTCATCCCTCGTCGTTATGTCCTTCAAAAACCGTTTCGCTTCAGTTTCTTCTACATCCATTTTTTGAACGATCCATTGTATCGTTTCTTCTTCGGTGTAAATTTTACCGTCAATTTCAAACTCTGCTTCTTGACCATCTTTTTTCAATTTCGTGATTCGTAATGTATTTTGTTCTTTTTTAGATGAAGAGAGCATATAGACACCAACAGCAATTAAAAAATAATAAACTAGTGTATTCGCCCACTGTGGTAGTATTTCCATCCCTACGAACGACAACCAAACTGCAACAACAACAATTGAAATACTTGTGAAAATCCTTGCTTTATAATCCAACGTCATCCTCCTAAAATTCACTCAACCAAAAATGTAATAAAAAAATGTAGTGAGTAGTAATAATGGTAGTACCATCTTCAAAAGATAGATAGCGATCTTCCAAAAGATTTTGAAAATGAATCCCACAAGAAATAGCATAGCAAAAGGCGGCATGGAAAAACCCCACATTTTAACAATGCTAAAATTCGATAATGCTTCCATCATGCTTCATCACCTCTATTTAAGATTTCGGAAAAGGTTCTAGCAAAGGCACTTACTAACAAAAGAACTGCGATCATCGAAATATACAAAATCATTTTAGAAATCCTAAGATACAAACTTCCTGAATTCATATCACTAAGGAAGGAAACTCCCATCACTAAAATGACAGGTATCGAAAAGACCATCACAACTCTTTGAACTAAATTCATCCTCATTAATTTTCTCCTTTTTACAACAACTCGTAATCCCTCACATTTTGATTCCAGATATACATTTCATTCACATCAAAGCTCTTAGCCATTATTTCCAAAGGTTCATATGCTTCTTTTTCATAAGATTTCGCTGGATTGTTATCCATCAAGATTTCAAATAACAATACGTCATCCCCACCGTACAAACGAGCCTTGTATTGCCCGTTCTCATAGTTCCCAATCGTTTGTCCTTCCAATGATTTTAATGACGTTTTATATTGTTCACTCAACAACCGGTGATGATGATCTCCGACAATTTTAAAACCTGGCATGGTTTCATTCCTCCCTAATTACACTTACCTTACTTATTAAAGTATATCATTAAAAACATATCAATTACAATGTTTTAACTATAAATATTGATGTTATTTAAAACAAAAAATAAACTAAAAGGGTAAAAAAATTACCCTTTTTTATTGGATGGAATGAAGTGTGGAATCATTTCCAACACATATGTTGTCAGAATAAGACAACTTGGTAGTGCTACTGGTAGTAACCACCAAGAAATCGGATTATTCCCTTGACTGTTCATGTAGAGAAAGAGAGTAATTGTAAGGGCTAATCCTTGTATGAACCGGACTGTGAAGTACGTTAATAAGTTTTTACGAATCCCCACTCGTTTTGTTCTCGCCTGTGTTTTAGTTTTCATCATTTAGTCCTCCTCGTTTTATAGTGTGAAGAGAGAAGGTTTCTTAAGAAACCTCACTCTTCTTTTCTAGTCATTAAGCCATCTTTATGTACTGTTTGAATGGTAGGTAATGTTTCTTCAGAAATGGCACATCTTTTGTCGATTCGTAAATTTCAGTGAACGTGACTTCAAGAATCTTTCTATTGAATACTGCGTAAATATCAAGCAATGGTTTCAGTTCAAAATACGTTTCTTTTTCTAATCCCTTTAATCGCTTTGTTACGGAAGTGATTGTTTCGTTTTGTGATTGGTTCATTGCTTCGAAAAAGGAATTCGCTTTAGCAATTGTCGCTTCGGTAATCATATCTTTTTCTCTCGTATCTCTTGAAATGTCTTCTGCTTCGTAATACGCCATTTTTAAATTGTCCTTGATTCGTTCAAGTTCATCTCGCGAACTGAAAGGTACATTGATTTCTCCGTAATGTTCTGACCGGAAATGGAATTCAAGATGGTCATCTTTTTCGACGATTTCAAATTCACCGTAAACTGTGGAGTGGATCATAGCCATGCGACCGATTTCTAGAATTGCTTGAACGTGCTCTTTTTTGCTTCTGCCTGTCGCTCTTGAAATTTCTCTTAGGTCTCGTAGTTTCATGTTTTTGTTCCTCCAATTTTTTTCGTTCCCTTCGGGCGACATTGCCCCGAAAGGGTGAATTTTTGCCGTTTTGACACGTAGAACGAGACACCCTTTGCAAGAGAGCCGTCAAGGGTTTCAGCATTCCATTTTTTCGAGTCCATGCGCCTTTTATGGACGTTCTCGACAAAAATTGATGCCCCTTGACGGGGAACGCCCTGGTGCGATGAAAACAGGGAAAAGAAGCGAAGCAGATGCTTACCCTGTTTGAATCACACCCAGGGTCAAAGAGGTGTATCGTCCGAAGGGGAAAACGGAAAAAATATCTTCGGCTTCCGGTTCACCGGAAGCTTCCCTGCTTGCTCCAGCAAGCTCACGATCTTGTCTTGAGAGGGTTTCACGCCCTTGTCCTTCACACGCTCCGAACGCCCCGTCTAGAAGCGATCAGGAACGTACAGACTGGCATATCTCTGATATGCGAGTGGATCCGGACAGACACGTTCCACCGTCGGGCCACATCCACGTTAAGGCTGTCGTTATCGAGCGTTTCAGGGGCGTTGCGGTGGATTGTAGACTCTTAGGCTGCCATTGCCTTAGAGTCTGCTCCATGAGCCCGAATCCTTTTCTCTATTATTGTAGAAAACAAAGAAGTAAGCTGTTCCAAAAAAGTGATGGGTCAAAAAGACAAAAAAAGACACCTTCAGTGATGGGAAGGTGTCAACGAAATGGAGGTAGTATGGTTCTCCAAGCAATAAAAACATCAGGAATAAATCGTTAAAAGGTGGTAAACGATTCAATAATATCTGAGGATTTAGAAGTGTTTTTAGTAAGTGCTGAAGAACTACCATAATTGTATCTTAAATACAGTTTAGAGACAATCTACAATTTCTTTTTTTCAGGCAGCCTTCAGAATGAATGGCTGCCATCTTTAATTAATTGGTTCGATTATATCAATAATCGAACCTTCCTCTTTTCGTCGTTTCTCGATGAAACGACTATTTAATCAAAAGGACTTGTTCACTTCAGTGACGAGTCCTTGCCATGCGTAACCAGGTTGCCATTTCTGGACGATCATCCAAAAAGAAAAGCCTTACTCATATTGAGTAAAGCTCCTTATAGCATTTGAAAAGTAAGCGTGATTCACTCACTTCAGTTCGTTTATGCGTGACTTGAACAGGAATCATTCGCTCAAACAATGTCTCAAAGTTTTCTTCAGTAAGTCCGATTGTATCGCCCTTCTCATTTCGGGATGCAAAGACGATATTTCCGTAAAGGTCAATATCATACAAATCATTGAAGTCTCGTGACGCATGACGTTTCAGAACAAGGGTTGGATTTTCCTTGCTAGGCAATCCACGTAGTAAATACTCATCATCATGCCAAATATCGATTTCTTTCATGATATCTCCTAGTACTCCGTAGAACGCATCCGGGATATGAGATTGTAGTAATGTAGTTGAATTTTCAAATTCGACAATTTCTAACATTCCTGATTCGTGATTAATTAAAGCGAGTTTCCGTTCATCGAATTCATTGAAAGTATCCTCATTAAATTTCTCGGAATCTGTGTCATCATGATAGTATCCTTCGACATCGAAACCATGATGGAAACGGTACGCATCGAGATAGCATTCGTATTCATCGTCGATAAAGACAGAACGATTCGGTTGAATGATGATGGCTGCTATTGTGTCATCAAATCGCGAAATGACACGTACCTTTTCTTCTGTGCTGTAATTTGCGTTTATGTACTGAATGAATGCCGACAACTCTTTTTGTGGGACAAGAATGATTCCTGTTTTTTTCATGTTTGATTCCTCCAATTTTTTTCGTTCCCTTCGGGCGACATTGCCCCGAAAGGGTGAATTTTTGCCGTTTTGACACGTAGCACGAGACACCCTTTGCAAGAGAGCCGTCAAGGGTTTCAGCATTCCATTTTTTCGAGTCCATGCGCCTTTTATGGACGTTCTCGACAAAAATTGATGCCCCTTGATGGGGAACGCCCTGGTGCGGTGAAAACAGGGAAAAGAAGCGAAGCAGATGCTTACCCTGTTTGAATCACACCCAGGGTCAAAGATGTGTATCGTCCGAAGGGGAAAACGGAAAAAATATCTTCGGCTTCCGGTTCATCCGGAAGCTTCTCTGCTTGCTCCAGCAAGCCCACGATCTTGTCTTGAGAGGGTTTCACGCCCTTGAACTTCACACGCTCCGAACGTCCCGTCTAGAAGCGATCAGGAACGTACAGACTGGCATATCTTTGATATGCGAGTGGATCCGGACAGACACGCTCCACCGTCGGGCCACATCCACGTTAAGGCTGTCGTTATCGAGCGTTTCAGGGGCGTTGCGGTGGATTGTAGACTCTTAGGCTGCCGTTGCCTTAGAGTCTGCTCCATGAGCCCGAAACAGGTTCTATAACGAAAAAAAGTCCTCCCTGACGGAAGAACTTAGTCTTGGTTCAAACATTTGGTGAATCGGTTATCGACGTAATCCATTTCTATTCGATTTAAAAAATGATGCAGATCATAAGTTGTTGGTGGAAAAAGAAGCACATCTCCATAAATCCGAAGTTGTTCTTCATATTTGCTCGAAAATCTATCTTTTCTTCTTCGAAAAACCAACGTGGGATGTTTGGTAGTAGCTCTGACCGTTTTTTGAAGGGGATAAAAAAAATCTAATTGCGATCGTTGTAAACGTTCAAGTGAATGACCACCGGTGAACATCGACTGAATCATGTTCTGTTTACTTTCATACGTGATCAATTCCATCTGTTTGTCGGTGATATGAATTCCTATCCGTAGTTTCGGGTCAACGCTTAAAAATCGAAGAGCAAGCTCAATAGTTTCGAATTCAGTAATAGTCATTTGATTATCTTGATTGGTTTGTAGAATTCGAATGAATCCAGCACCATTTGAAATATAGGTTTGATTGGAATCATACATTTTTAAAAAAGCGAATCGTCCTGGTATTAAAAATATTTGAAGATGTTCCATAAATATCACACCTTATAAAAAAATAACCTTTGCTGCATCACCAGCAAAGGTCTTTCTACAATGTAATAATGTCATAATCAAGTCGTAGACACCTGACTGTTTTTTCGGATAAAGTATTACGTTTGTACTAAATCCAAGTTCATTTTACCATAGTGAAATTGAGGATTCCATCACCTTCAAATTTTCAGTTTTTTTGTTTTCGGTTCATTTTCAATAAGAAAATGAACCATCTTTACTCATTTGTTTTCAATCGTTCATGATTGAAAACATTCCTCTTTCGTCGTTTCTCGATGAAACGACTATTTAATCAAAGAGTTCGGATCTTCAGACCGAACACTGCCATGCGTAAGAAAAAAAGACAAGGGATCTCCCTTGTCTTAAATGAATCCTTTTTGTTTTAAACTATTGTAATTCGGATTGTTAAATCCAAGAATGATATGGTCAATCAAATGGATTCCCATGAGCTTGCAACACTCTACCATTCTTTGTGTCGCTTCTACATCTTCACGGGATTCTTGCAGATTCCCACTTGGATGGGAATGGAAAAGAAGGATAGAACTGGCATTATTTAGAATTGCACTTTTTAGGATTTCACGGGGATGAACAACGGAAGAATTGATGCTACCGACCGATGCTTGATGGATGCCAATGACTTGATTTTTAGTATTCAGCATCAGAACCATCATCGATTCTCTGTCGTCGTCTCGCATTAATGGCGAGACGATTTCGACAGCTACATCTGGGCTTGAAATTGTAGTTGATGAAGCGTTGCACCGTAGCTCGGCTACTTCTTGTCGAATCCGTACTGTTTGATGAATGACTTTTAGTTGTGATTTTCTTCCCCACTGTTCGTACACTTCTTGGAACGGAATCTTCGATGTTCCGAAAAGTCCTAATCCTGTATGTTCAATGACTTCAATGTGTAGTTCAGTCGTTTCAATCGCAAGTGACTTTAAGCAATAGCTTTCAACACTTTCCTGAATTTTAGAGATAGCATCGGTTTTGATTTGCTGGCTTGTCACCTGTGATTGATTCCGGTATTGAAGAACACACGTTAAATTCACCTCAAAAAATTCTGCTGATACACGATATTCCTGATTTTCGATTACGCACATGTACACCATTCCCTTCAAATTACGGAAAGCTTAAATTGACTGTTCCGATTGACGACAACGAAACGAACGGCAATGAGATTTTTCAAGAGTGAGCAAAGCGAAAACTTCAAAAAAAAGCGATAGAGTACGAAGGGAAACGGTTCGGATCGAACCAAAAGGAGCAACGAAGTGCGACAGGTTCGAGAAGAAACGTGACTCCCGAAGTACGTCTTTTTTTTGAATGGCTCTTGAAAAATCTCATAGTGAGTTAAAGTTGAGGAAATCGGAACAGCTATCTGTGCCTGGGCGAGCACCTTCCGGTCGCTCTTTTTTAATCTACTTTCTTTCGGACTTCAGTACGAAGAAAGTTTCTTTGCCCTTAGACGATTCTCGATGAATCGTCCTTTCCAACAGTGAATGAGTCTCGTCTTTGACAGACTCATTCCTCCATTCGTAACAAAGAAAATAAGCAAGATCGAGAGTATGTAATACTCCGTCCTTGCTTATGCTCTACTTACGAGAGTCCTGCTATGTCAATCGATTCCCCACATCTCATGCAATGGGGTTGTTCGTCCCATATTTCATCAGAACGAATCGGTTCAACTTCTTCCGACTCTTCTTCTGGTTCTTCTATTTCGATGCAATGGCAACAATAACAAAAGTCGTCGATGACGTATCCTACTACAGAAGTACTTTCCATTCTTGTCACTCTCCCTTAAATGTAGTAGTGAACCGGAGCTAATTTAAATTAGCCCGGCTCACTTCTTGTACATGGTTTAAAAGTTCGCAACTTCCTTAATTCGCGATTCGTCCTCAATCATTTGAAATTCCGGATGTAGAGCAATCTCGAACAAGTGATTGACGGCTTCCGTTAGCTTGTAAATCGCTTCTTTGTTTTCGGTCATTTGACGTTCAGTCAGACGATGCACCATATCCCCGTCGTACTCGGCACGTTCTAAAATCTGGTCAAACATCGGAAGAATGTAACGATACTTCAAGTAGGATGCTAACGGCATATCGTAATTGAAGAACATGATGTAGTTTTTCGCTTCAGGTTTTTCAGGAATAGAGACGACCTTGATTTGAAATTCTTCCTGGAATCTAGACCAGAATTGTTCATCATCATGTAAATCATATCCTTTGTTCGTCCATTCGGCTTCCCCTTCTTCTGAATAGAAACCCTCCTCGTCATCCCCTTCTGGTGTAGTACTGAAAGACTCACTGTGAACGAACATGGTAAATTCATCCTCGTCTTCGTCACCTTCTTCAAAGAGTGGCGTCCATTGGTTTTCAGAGAAAGAAAGAGCCCGTAAATGCTCGACTACTTCATACGCATCTTCTGCCGGGAAAATCTCGTTAGTATCAAGATGGTGGATTTCATATTTCTTATTAGACTGGTTGATTGTTTTCATTTTAATTCCTTCTTTCAATTAATTTATTTTTAATGTGGCATCAATTTGATGCCACATTCCATCAAGCAATCGTATCGACTGTGACATGGAATTGGTCTTGGAAGACCTTCCAAAATTCATCATCATCATCAAGAGGATAACCCTCGATGTACCAAATCCGTTCACCTGATACGGAGTAACACACATAGCCCTGGTCATCCGGCTCTGAATCAAACGTATCTTCGTGAATCCCTAACGTGAATTCACCTTCATCGCTCACGTATCCCTGAAACACTGGTGTCCACAGGTAGCGTTCACTTGCCATGTCACATAGGTACTCTTCGACTTCGTATGCTTCTCGAAACGCCACGACTTCGTTTGAGTTCGTATGTATCACCTGGAATTTCATCGGTCTTTCCTTCCAATCCATTACGCTCACCCTTTCAAGTATGAGATTCCGGAAAGCCCTGAAGGACTGTTCCGATTGACGACAACAAAACGAGCGTGAATGAGGGAATACAAGAGTGAGCGTAGCGAAAGCTTCAAAAAAAGCGATAGAGTACGGTTGGGCTGGTTCGAGGGGCTAAAGGAGCAACGAAGTGCGACAGCCAGACTCGAAACAGTCCGAGAGTACGTCTTTTTTTGAACGGCTCTTGTATGGACGAATAGCGAGTTACAGTTGAGGAAATCGGAACGAGATCCCCCAACGCAAAAACAGCAGCCACTATAACGTGACTGCTGCCTAAATAATTTATTTTTTTTGTTTCTCTTTTTCTTCTAGACTTTCGTCTAAATTTATTTTACTCAATTCGAAATCATGTTTCCCTTTCACTATCGTAAAGTTGATAAATGTTACTGCCCCCCAAAAAAGAAGCGAATACAGAAAAAGATTTTCAGGCAAAAACTTCACTCCAACAAAAAGACCCCCAGTGAAAATAACTGAAATCACTGTGAACATCATCTTTGTACGATTATAAACGTTGTCTCGCTTCTCTTGGTATGAGTTATTCATATCAATTTACACTCTCCTTATTTTTTGGTAGCAAAGCAATACTTATTTATTGCTATACAAATTAATCAGTTTTAACTCGTTCATAGCAATCGTCGGTGTGTCGTTACAAAAACCATTGTAAGAGCCATATTCGACATTATGAATAATCTTTTTGACAGAATGATTCGTAGAATCATATCCTTGCTTTTCAAGATTTTTTTCTAAGTCTCGGATCAATGTATTGATCCGTTGACTTACTTCGTTCAATTCGACAAGAAGTGGAATAAGTTCCGGATAATCTTTCTGAATTGTGTTCACTGGTCTTTGTAGGTGATAGACCATGCTGCGGTTCATGGAAAGGCTAATTTCTTTCTCTGATTCAAATACACCAAACTCTGCATTCTCTAAGAAATTAGAGGATAGTCGTAATGTCAAAAATGACTTTCCGAATAGTCGTCGGACATGATGATGGGCTTGAACATACAAACGCTCTCTTTCAAGTCCCAGCTCATTCAATGATTGGAATAACAATTTGTTTTCACTCAAGTTCAATGTCAACTCCCTATTATGAGACAGGCGGCCACGATGGCCGTCTGTCATGAAATCTAACGCTGATTCACTGGTGTCATTTAACTGATTCTTTTGCGTTTTGAATCCATTCATCAAAGAACAGATTTACTGCTGCTTTATACTTTGCATTGGTGACTTCTGTATATCCTTTGTTCTCGAAAGTTTCTAAGTGTTTCATAAAATCACGGTCATTTCGATTTAAAATATTCACTGCTGTTCCTTTGAAATATTCTTTGCTCACCTTTTTTGATACTCTTTGAAGCAGATCTGCTTCTTTCTTATCAATCAATTTGTCATCCAAAATATCCATCATTTGTTTTTTATCTTCTTGTAGACATTCAACAAAGTCTTCGTCTATTTTTTCAGTTTCAATATCCGTATTACAGTTAAATGCACTTACCTTTTCCGAAGAGTGAAGAGTACTGCTAGCCCATACAACTATAGCTTGAGCACTAACCCCTACTACGAGAATAAGAACTAAAATGATGATAATATGCTTGAGTTTACGTTGAATTTTTTCCATCTGTATATCCCTCCAAATATTCTTGAATTACGTTTTCACATTTAAAGTACTCTTAAAGACGGTTGAGTAGTGTCATCGTCTTTGTTTTTCGGATCTGTGTATGTGTAAATAACAAAAGCAACCATTAGCAGAATAAAGAGATTTAGAATACCTCCACCTACATAAACCCACATTCTTTCGCCTGAAAGATTATCCATCGATGTTTTTTCATAACGCTCTACTCCATTTAAATACTTTTGTTTTTGTAGAGATGTAATTTGCGACTCTTTTGACAATTCATCTACAACTTTATAGAGGGTTTGTTCTGGACTGTTTAAAAGGCTGAAAAGATCGGCTTCTTCGTTGAACTGTTCCTGTTTTCCCACCAAAAACTTCGCTTCAGCATCATTGATTTTATTGTCGTTCAAGACTGCATTGAATTTTTGGACGTTACTCTGAATTTTTTCCTTAGCACTCGTCTCGTCCTCAATTACATTGCTCCAGACTGCGAACAAAAATATATTCACGACAACCAAAGCCACAGATAGAAATACCATCATAAACCAGAAGAATTTTTTGCTTTCTTTATCAATTTTTCTCACTTGGACTTCCTCCTTTTATATAAAAATCATTACAGTTTTAGACGTTATCTCAAAATGAAAGAGAGGGGATTACCCTCTCCTATTTTCACATTCCGTACATTCCGTCATCCTCGGTAGAATCGTTATCTTGATGGACGTTCATATATGCTGCCATATGTCGCTTCATTTCTTTCAAGCGTCCGTCGGCTTTATGACGATCCGTCGTCCCTTTCCCTGTATATTCAACATAGTTTGTTTTCAAGGAAACTACATCTACCGGAACTTCCTCTTTTTTAGCAAATTCTTCTTTGAATTTAGTCATCCAATTCCGGAAGTCATATGCTGTGTATTTTTGATCGATTGCTTCGACAGCCGTTAAAACCAACATTGGGAAGTGAACCTTTTTCAAGAGGACTTTTTCTTTTTCCTCAACGACTTTGAACAGATATTCGATTCCCTCTTTGACTCTCTCGAACAAGAATTCTTTGTTATCCTTATCCGATTTAAACGTCGCTCCATATTCAGAAATGGTTTTCTCACTCACGTTTTTGTAATTGAATTCACCATCTAACATCATCATTGCTTGTTGAATTGCAGTGATATGTTTATCTCCGACGATTTGAGTTTTAGAGAAAGCAGAAAGCTCTGTAACAAATGGATGCTTACCCAGTTCTGAAAGTCGTTTTGACCACTCGATACCCATCTTCGCTTTTGATTTTTGTTGCTGTGTCAGTGCTTTACCGTTGTTCATTCTGAAGAATAAATCCTCGATTTCTTCTTCGCTCGTGAATGCTCCATCTACTGTGTAGACCAAAATATTTCGATTATGGATGCTGTCTTTTACTGGTTCATCTAGTTCACTGAACAGTTTCCCAGCAACTTCATACGCTTCATGTTCAACGACGATATCTTGAGTATCAGGATGTAATTTCCATTCATCTCGAATGAATGAGAATAATGTTGATAGTCGTTGTTTACCGTCTAGAATGTATCTTACAGGGACTTCTTTTTCCTTCCCTTCCTCTCCGATTTTTTCTAAGTACGAGACTGTATAGACAGGTGGAATCGGGTAACTACTACCTGCTGTATGGACTAAAAATGATTGTTGAAGAGAATCCCATTGTCCTCCTGCTCGTTGAATAGGATGATCGAATTTTACTGTCCCTGTCTCTTCCATTCTCGCTAGTTGCTTGATGCTCCATGAATTGTTTCTGAATTCCATGATTGAATCGCTCCTTTTATGTTTTACAAACGTAGTATTCGCTTAACTTCTATACTTATTATAGCATGATATACTATTAAAAACAATAAAAATTACTTTAAAAATAGATAAATATTATAAAAATAAACAGCAAAAAAGAAGGGTTTCCCCTTCTTTAAAATTCTTATCGCTCTCTTTCCCGTTCATGTTCGATTTGTTTAATTTCCTTCTTGGCTGCCTTTTCTGCTTTACTGATATCTTTTACATCGATCTTATTCAATTCAGTTTGTAGGTTGCGTCCTGACACTAGATGCTTCTTTGTTTCTACTTCTTGATGCAGGTCATCTATTGTCTTCAGATTCGGATTGCGAATCATCGCCCACCCGATTTTGATTCCGGACTCACTATGAAGAGTGACGTGTTTCTTCGAATGGTGACCTAAATATTCTCCCACTTGCTTGTTCACAGCAGAAATGATTTCGGAATTGGTTTGACTCAATTCTGTATGCAATTCTCCTTTTTCGATCATTTTTGAATATGTCGTATGTTCATGTAACGCCTGGGCCATGCTCGATCGTTTGATAAACTCTGTTGCATGTGACGCATCACTGAATTCGCGAGAAATAGTCATCATGTCTCTTCCTGGTGCTGATTGGACGACATATACTCCTTCTTTAACTTGACTGACTTCGAAATGCTCTGCAATGCGAGAATACGCTTTATATTCCTTGAGCTCTCCTTGCTCTTTCTCGACATTGAGGATTGCGAATTTCCCTTTCTCCGGGTCAAGTTCATGAAGGGGCTCAATGATTTGACGATTGGTGCGAATATACCACGTATCGTTTTTCTCATTATGTTCAAGGCTGCCACTCAAGACATAACCATGCTCTTTATTAATCAACTGTAATGAGGATTGTGTACTTTGATTCGCTTCGAAACTAGATTCTTTCAGTCCAACAGATTTGATCAGATAGTCTTTGGCTGCATCATGCTCTTTTTGCGATTCTTTTGTCGCTTCTTGAATCTTGTCTTTCTGTAGCTCGTTGATTTCTTCAATGATTTCGACGGCTGCCTTTTGAATTTCTCCGATGGCTTGAATCGCAAGTTTAGGATCTTTAGCCCATTGTGCAATGTAACCGTTAGACGCATCGCCTGTATCTCTTCCGTAATAATGATTGACTACAAACGCAACCGACTCGGCTTGTGCTTCTTTATGCCCTCTCGGTAAGTCTTTTAGTTCAGATTCTTTATTGTGTAATTTTGCATGAGCATATTCATGGATCAATACATCAAATTTTTGTGAATCGTTCTCGGAAACCTTCGGATCGGTATTAATAACAATAATATGATCGCTTCGATCAAAATAGCCCCCTACCTTTTTCCCTGCATACATCGGATCGGTACTTAAATCCTTTTCGTATACCGGCAATTGTTTGTCGTTTAAAGCAACTTTAAAATCATTGTAGAGCTTTGATGTTTCTTCGTCGTTTTCCAATGATTTCATCGCCATCATTTGAGGGGTAATCAATGGCTTCCCTTCGGTTTGGCTGACATCAAAGACTGGAACTAAGCGAAAACCGACAACCATTTTGACTTTATCAGAGTTGGGATCTCTCCCCCCTTTTGCCTGGGTTGCATTTTTCATCCCTTCGAGTTTTTCTTTTTCAACATCCTTTATGATCGGTGCTAAGATTCGCAAGCTCGATTCGCCCTTGATGACGTTTCGTCCAAGCTTCTGCCACTCCTTGTACCCCATCACTATTTGAGCATCCGGTTTTTGGTTCGCAATCAACATCAGATTTCGGGCCGAATAGTTCGGTACTCGACTCATGACCTTCAAAAATTCTTGATAACTAGCCGTACCTTTTTGTGCATCAAATATTTTGGTGATATTTTCTTCTAACATGCGACTCGCATCATCGATTGAAACCTGATTCGATGGCTTTGATGATTTCGCTTTCGTTTTTACTGCCATGTTCATAACCTCCTTCATGATTGTGGTTTTCAAGTTAGCTTCTCAACTTTCTAAAGTTGAGTTTGCTAACATATCAGTTCGCTTGATAGAGTCGTTCAAGGATGCCTTTTGAGTTTCGATAGAGTCCAATTTCGGTATAGTCTTTGAAAGATCCATAGGCATATTGAATTTCTTCATGAGTGATTGATCCTTCAGGTTTTTCCTCATAGGTCGGTAGTTCGTACCCGACTAGTGACAAGTTCTCCAATTGTTCAAAATCAGTTTGTACATTTTCAAGTTCTTCCGTCTCTTCGTAATGCTTGATGGTAGTCATGATTTCACTCCTGTTTTTTGGAATTGGTACTGCAATTGATAACGTTGATTTTCTTTGGCTACCATTTCTAGATAAGCATCAAATGTTTTGCTTTTATCTTTGTTTTGAAGGTTTTTTATTAAATCACTTTTTCCTTTTAATAAGATTTTTTTCATCTGTGCTTCTGAAATTGTCTTGTGTCCCATCTTGAACGGGAACGTTTGTTTACACCCTTCCTTGTAACGGGTACATCCGTAAAACTCTTTATTCTTTTGGATGAATCCCTCTTTGCACGAAGGACATGGGGCAATCGTATTTTGAGCGACAGTAGCATCTTGATATTGTTTTGTATCTGCTTGATCGATGATTCCTGGGGCTTCATCCATCATTTTTAAAACGAATTTGTGAATGTTTTGGATAAACGGACTTTGTTGTTTCTCGCCTTTTCCGATTCCACTCAAATATTTTTCCCACTGTGCTGTCATAGAAGGACTTGATAGTAACGTCCCTTGAACAACGCTCGATAGAAGCTCTCCTTTTGGTGTACAGTAGACCAGGTTCTTATCAATACTCATGTACTCTTTCGCTTTTAAAGTCTCGATAATATTCGATCGTGTTGCTTCCGTTCCCAATCCTTCCGTTTCTTTCAAGATGGCTTGATCTTCTTCTTCAACGTGCTTCCCTGCATTTTTCATGAGATTGATTAAATCACCCTCTGTATAGCGTTTAGGTGGCTTCGTTTTCCCTTCTTTAACACCCCCTTTCAATTGGATCTGGTCACCTTGTTTCATGGCTGGTAGAGTCGGCTCTTTCTCTTTCTTTTTCTTGTCATCTGTTTCATTTGAGAATATGGATTTCCACCCTTTTTCAAGCTCCACTCGTCCGGATGCTTTAAAGAGGATATTGTGATAGTCGATTTCAACGCTTGTTTTCGCATATTCAGCATTCTTACAGAACATACATACGGTATTCATGACTACCTCTAGATAAATATTTTGCTCGTCTTGGGACAAAGTACGGATCTCATTCATGCTAATTTTTCTCTTCGTCGGAATAATAGCATAGTGCTCTTGAACCTTATCAGGCTCAACGTAGCCCTTTCTAGGCTCGGTATACATGATTGGTAAGGTTTGATTTAATAACACCCCATAATGCTCCAAATTCGCTAACAAGTAATCAAATTCGCTTGTAGTGATGTAAGGGGTATCTGTTCTTGGGTAAGTTAAAAGTTTTTTCTCGTAAAGACTTTGAACAATTTGCATCGTTTTCTTTGTACTGTATTTCCACATTTTATTCGCTTTTGTTTGAATGCCGGACAAGGTATAAAGCTTTGGTGCTTTTTCGTTCTCAACCTTTTCTTCAAGTTTCGTGATGTAGGATGTCGCTTGATCGAGTCCATAAGAATCGATTGTCTCAATCAATTCCATTTCACTATCCGATTTCATATTCGATTTCACTTCGAAAGTTCCATTCGGATGCTTGACCGTTCCATTCAACTCATAGAATGTCTGCTGCTTAAAATTCTGAATAGCCTTTTCACGTTCATAGATCATGAATAGCGTCGGTGTCTGTACTCTGCCAATGGAGAAATTTCCGGATAATCCTTTTTCTTTCATATTGATAGTGTAGATTTTGGATAAATTCATACCGATCAACCAATCCGAAATTTGTCTCGTCTGTGCTTCAATGTACTTAGGGTAGTAGTCTGAAGCATCTTTTAAATTCTTGAATCCTTCGACCACCACATCTTCCTCTAACGAGTTGATCCACAATCGCTTCATATGCTTGTCTGTAGCGTTTGCTTTCTCCAGGATAGTCCAGGCTATATTTTCTCCTTCACGATCGCAATCCGTCGCTATAATGACTTCTTGCACACCTTTTAGTAACTCTTCCACGATGCCAAATTGTTGTTCTTTCCCCTTCGCCACCATGAATTCATATTTTTCTGGTTTTATTGGAAAAGAAGCTAGAGCTTCTTTATTCCAATAGCCCCATTCTTTTTTGTAGTGAGAGGGTTCGGCTAGTGTGACCAGGTGTCCGACTCCCCAAGTTAAAGTTGCTCCATCCGGAAACAACGCATTTTTTCCAATCTCGATATACCCATTCTTTTTTTGCGACGATCCGATTGCTTCTGCATATTTCATCGCCTGTGCTGGTTTTTCAGCAAGGATTAACGGTTTTCCCATTTGTACAACTCCTTTCTCTAATTACATCGGTAAATCGTCGTCTTCTTGTAAAGAAGAGTTCTCTTCCATCATGGGAGACATATTCCCGATCAACGATGAACATTCGTTGATGACCTTTAATCTTTCAATTTCTTTTTCGACTTGGGCTACTTCTTGAACAATGTTTGTACCAGGTTGTTTTTGACTTAGTAGTTTATCCAGTTCGGAGACAATTTCAGGATCGCTTTCTGCGAGTAAGTAAGATTCTTTAACTGGCTCGAACGTTTCTCGCTCTTTTTCGTCGTTTTCAGGGCGTTTCTCTTCTATAGTGACTTTGGTATTCACTTTGACCTTAGATGCTCTAGAATCGGCTTTCTTTGGCTTCTCTTCATCTTTAAACATCATTCCAAATAGCAAGTCCGTATAATTCTCTGTTTCTGTTTGTTCATTCTTTTTCAAGATGGATGCAGCACTCTCTTGTTTCGATTCCTCACGTTGTTCCGGTTCAGTTACGATTACTTCTTTTTCCTCAACAACTTTTTCGATTCTTTCTTCTTCCTGAATCGCTTTCGGTGGATCTTGTTTCAAAGGCTTGGTAGTAGCTTTAACGATAGACTCTTTTTTCTTGAAGCCCATTTTTTCCATGTATTTATCACGATTATCCGGATATACATAAGCAAAATGACCGTTACTTCCTTTTTTGGTTGCTGTGATGAATCCTGAATAGATTAGGCTCTGGAAGGCTTTCTGTAGCTTCAGGACTCGACCGGCCGTGAATACATAGCAAGTGTCACCTTTCATGTTCAAAAGCTCACTTTGAGAGACTAACGGCTTCTTTTGGTATTGCTCACTTTCACTTGGGCTTGATGCGTTTGATTTGTTGCTCATTCCAATAATGTACATCCAGTCATTCGATGAAGATTTAGATTTCGTCGTAAATCTGACGGTGGTATCTCCAGCACTTTTTTCGAAATACTCGGCTGTGTCACTATCCTTTGTCCGAAGGAACAATGCAGTATCATGGTTATTTGCAAAGGTTCGTCGTTGCTCTTTTGAATACTTTTCTTCTAATTGAGCAAAGTCTTGAACGATTGTGATCAAACTAAGTCGGTATCCTCGACAAGTCGATAAGATATTATCGTAATTGTTCAAGTTCCCCAAGTTCGCGAATTCGTCCAGCATACAAATTGTCGGAATCGGTAAAATGGATTCGTTCTTATCCCCGATATCATAAAGCACCGTGAACAGTTGGTCGAAAAATGTTGCTGTTAAAGGGGCGACGGCATTATCTTTTACCGGGATCTTCACATAGATAATTGTCTTTTGATCTTGTAGTTCCTCAAAACGAAAACCACTTTCGGAAGTAAACTCTACGACTTTTTGCATCGAGAATATTCCGGTTTGTTGAGCGAAGGAAGACATGACCGAAGCTCTCGTATTTCCTCCTAGTGAAACGGCATCAGCAAAGTATTGATAGGCTGCATGACGCTCACCGATTTCTTCAACAATTTCTTGAAGACGTTGTGTACCAAGATCTCCATCCGAAATACGGTTAAAGACTCGTTTGACATCAAGCATACTCGCTTCAGGATTTCTGCTTTTAGTGTAAAGAATTAATCCAGTCAATAAGTCACGGGCTGTATTGAAGAAGAAGTCTTCTTTTCCATCCTTGCTGGAATTTCGAGAAATACTATCGGCTACCTTTTTAGCACTCATATCATCGTGAACATAATCCAAAGGGTTGTATTTGCTTCCTACTAGATTTAAGAAGTCTACTTGGTGTACTTTATATCCTTGATCTCGCTTAATGTCAGCCGTTTGATTATACAGTTCTCCTTTTGGATCAGTAACGACCATAGAGCTTGAGTAGTTATTGAGCAAGTTCGGTATTACAAAAGCTTGTCCTTTTGATGAACCAGGTGATCCAACGATTAGCACGTTCCGGTTGTCTAGCTTCGACTCGTTATGCAAAATCACTAAGTCCTGGCCATCCCTACCTAAAATGATTCCTTCAGGTACTTTAATCGTTTTGAACGGATCTTTTGACCATTTAGTATTTGTTTTTCGAGACGGTGTAAATCCGTTTTCTTCTAGTTCTTCAAGACTTGAAAACACTGCATTTCCGTATACGCCATGCTGTGAAGCATCTTCGTATCCATTCTTTTTTTTCTTTGTTGATAAAAACGTGAAGAGGAATCCAAGACCACTAAGGACATATGCTCCATATTGGATCGGCTCTTTCTGTACTAAAAACCAGTTGTAGTTATCTTTGAACGCTAACGCTACATCCAAGAATTCCTTTTCAACTTTGTATGAATGGAAAAGTGATGTGGCTGCGTAACCTAACGCCCCTCCAATAAATAACGATGATACAACTCGCTTCGTAAAAACCTTCAGGGCGCTTTCTTCTTTCTTTGCCATTTAAACCCTCCTTTTCTACTTAAAGCATATCTCGCTCAATTTTTTCTTCGATACTCAATTTCCCTTTTCTATGACGCTTCTTCGTTCCCGTATCAGATGGTTGCTGCTGTTGCTGTGCTTGTTGAATCATTGTCGATAGAATGTCACCACTATCAGGCGCACCAAAGTTCATATTGTTGTCCTGATCGTGTTCGTGACGCTCTTTTTCAGAGCGATTCATATTCGTTTCCATTCGAGACTGCAAGACTGCTTCTTTAATGTCTTCCGTTCTCAATTCGCTATATTTCGCCTGAACGACGATTGCAACTTCTTTAGGAGTTAATTCTTCCGTTTGCTCGATTCCTAAAACATCTTTTACAGTTCCTTGAATCTGTTCAACCATGACAGCTTGTTCTTTAATCATTTTGTTCATTTCATTACGGTTTGCATAAAGTTCACTTCTCAACTGGAATACTTGAGGTAATAACTTCGCATTTTGTTCTGATTGCTTCAGTGCGTCTTTATAGGCTTTAAATAAACGTCCATTAAGTTCTTCGTGCTGGTCAATTAAATCGCTATATCGAATAATCTTTCCAGCAATCTTGTACTGAACAAATTCTTCATCGACAGCATCTTTAGATATCTCATTTGAATAGTTTTTGATTTCTTCATATTCTTTACTTTCGATGAAATCTTTTGCACTATCGTATTTTTCTATTGCCGATTGCATTGCTTCATAAATCTTTTCAGATTTAATCGGTACGCCTTCGATTTCTTTAACGACATTGAATTTGTTTATGAAGTTCGATAGAACCTTTTTCTCTTCGATAGCAACTTCATTGAAGAGATCGGTTTTCAACTTTTTAAACTCTCCAATTTCTGTTTTAAGCTCTTCGTGGTCGTATTGTAATTCGTGTGTTCTCGATTCAAATTCTTTCAAGAAATTCTCTTTGGAGAAACCAGATTTAAAGAGAGCTTCAATATCGTTTTTTTGATAATTTTCAAGAGCTTTATTAAGGATGTTCTTTCTCGTAAACAACTCTCGTTCTTGTTTCGAATAAGAAATCATTTGTGCTGCCATTGCATCTTTTGAAATATACAATTCATCCAAACGTGTAAGACCATTTTGAGTTTTATCAACATACACTTTTAATTTTTCTAGATCAGAAGGAATATCAAGTGAAGTAAATCCTTTTTCAACCATTTCATGTGCTGGTTGTTTTAAATCTAGTGAATCAATGATCTGTCTCGATTCGAATCTCTGTACAGCATTATCAAGAGACTTAAACGAATCGAACGTTTTGGATTTTTTACTCATTGAACTAATTTTTTCTTTCAATTCATCAGTTGGCATTTCTTTTGAATGATCTAATAGAAGTTGAACTTTTTGACTGAGAGTCAACTTTTTAATTGCTTTTGAACAATCTTGATTCGTCAGTTCATCAAGTCTTACAAACAACTCTTGATTAATAGCTTTCATATTCTTCTTATTAGCTTCAAGTTCATTTCTAGTAGAGAAGAAATTGTATCTTGCAAAGAAGACTTTATCTAATTGATTAGATGCTTCTTTACCATCTAACGAAGCTAGTTGATCTAAAGAAGTAGAGTAACGTTTCTGTTCAAATTCGACTGATTTACTAAGTTTAAAATCATTTTTCATGAGCAATTTATAATCTTCTACCATATCCAAAACTTCAGCCTTACTTTCAAACTCATGAAGAGCAGTTTTATCATTCAAGCGTTCAACTTGATTTAATAAATATGTCTTACTAGATTCAGAAAGATTTTCAGAATTATTTAATTGATTCATCATCTTAATCAGTGAATTATCATTTGATTTTAGAACATGAGTGTATTCAGGATACTGGAACTCGAATTCTTCTTTAATCCCAGCAATCTGTTTATCCATTACTTCAGAAACATATGCTTTCATTTCTGAATACTCATTGATTTCATTCTGTAGAATTGAATACTCATTTACTAATGATTTTGTACGTTCAGAATACATTTCTACGAATTCATCTTGTTTAAATCCATACAAAGATAGTTCATCATAATCAGCATTACTTTCATATTTTTTGTGAGCATTTTCAAGAACATTTTTGATGGTTAATACATCACGTTCTTTATTGACTAAATGCTTATTCAAACTATCTAGTGACTTCATAGTTTCAAGTGTTTCTTCAATCGAAACTTCTCTATCAATTGTCCCTACTTCGATACGCTCTTGATCTTCTGCTAATCCTGTATAGTCATAAACAGTTTTTCGAATATCAGACAGATCCTTAGAACGATGATCGTAAGCAATAGAATCAGTATCAAGAGTAACCTCAAGAGATTTAATTTGTTCATTAAGCGTATCAATCTCAAGATTGTACGCATGAATGACTTCATTCATTTTCCCGTAATGAGTGACAGGAGTGTACACTTCTCCGTCTTTTTCAGCATTATTCTTTGTTGTTTTTTCAACATAGAATTCAGCACGAGTTAATCTTTCCGGAGCAATTTTATCAAGTCCTTGTTCTTTATAGGACAAGTGTGAAACTTGTTCATCAATGTCATGTTTTTGATAATGTTCATTGATTTTTTCAGCAAGATTTTTTCTCCACTCAACTAACTTTTCCTTACCAGCCCACCCTGTCAAATCTACATTTCGAGATTTCTTATTACCTTTTTCGTTGATAATAAAATCTCCGTTAGAGTCTAAAAGATATTCTTTTTTCGATTTCTGTTTTTGCCATTCACCATTTTGTTCAAACGGACGAACAGTGAGAAGAATATGAGCATGAGGATTATGTGGAACATCATTATGAATATTCACATCGGCAACCATACCAGAATTAACGAAATTCTCTTTTACATATTCCTCAAGCATTTCTTTTCGTTGTTCGTGGTTTAACTCAACTGGCAAAGCAACAACAATCTCTCGCATAACATGACCATTTACAGGTTTTTCAATCGCTTCAGCATTGTTCCAAAGTTGCTCACGATCATAAACCCATTGGGGAGCATGTTTAGGCGCAAGGATGAATGAATCAGGAGAAACTTGTCTTGTACGATATTGTTTTGTTTCTAGCTCACGTTCGCTATAGAGCTTTTCACCAGATACATAAGCAGCCTTTGCTACAGCCGATGATTTGCCTTTTGAAACGTTACGAACATTCATATAGAACAATGCCATCCTGATCCACCTCCTTGTTTTTTGTTTTTCCCTCTTGTGCGGCAGCACAGAGGACGAGTGAAACGAGTAAATTCCAGCGAGTAGCTGGTTACCCTTTCGGCAGAAAGCCCGTTTGCACATCGATGAAATCGAAGGTGCATAAATGGGCATTCGTACCTCATGGATCTATTATACCCCTTGACATCTACTTTCACAATCATTTACAATCAATTCAACCATACTAGATCTAACGCTATTAATTCTTTTATTCTTTTATCTTTTTTATTATTTAACTAGATAAAAGATTATTTTTAAAACCTAATAAAACAAAAGGATAGGTGTTAAAATTGATCCTTTATAAAAATGTAGATCCTTCCTTAATTGAAATCGTTATAAATGAAGACTTAAAAGAACTAGAAAAAGATATCAACAATCCAAAATACAGTTACGAGGGGAAAATGAGTCGTATTCGCAAAATTGATATGATTATTTTCGGATCAACTAGCGATCGATTAAACCCATCATCAAAGAAGTACTTCCAGGAAAAATTGAAGTTCTTAAAAACTACTATCAGAAAATAAAAAAGCACATAAGGGGATGTTAGGAATGGCTCGTAAAACAAAAACAGAAAAGCTAGAAACAATCAAAGAACAACTTGAACGATTACAAAAAGAACACGATGAAATTGAACAGGATCTATTTAAAGAAGTCGGTAAATACGTTACTAAAAAACTCAATTCAACAAATCTTGATGAAATCAAAGCACAGATCGACGCATTAGTTCAGTATGATTTGAATCATACTGACAATGCCGAAGTGAAGAACGAAGATGAACCAGCATACAATTCCACACCTAATCAATCATGAGCAAAAAGGAACGACCAAATCTTGATGAAGTAAATAAAAAATTGAACGAATTGAAAGCAAGAAAGAAGACTCTTGCTAGAGAAGTGAAGTATCAAGATTCAATTGAAAAACGTAAAAATCGTACAAGACGATTAGTCCAAACTGGTGCATTAGCAGAAAAATATTTTAAAATTGAGCATCTATCTATTGAAGAACGGGAAGAAGTTTTCAAAATCTTCTCCCCGTACATAAAGCAAAATATGCCTAAGAAATTTACAAAAAAAGAGTAAGTCAACGTCCTGAAAGATCGTTGACTTACTCTTTTTATCGTTCCATTTCTAAATCATTATTTCTTGATTTCTTCTTTTCTTTTTCTTGTGTTTCATTTTTATTATTCAATACCAAATCACTATTTATCTCATTTTTCACTTTTGCATTCTGTTCGAATTCTTTTGATGTATATTTACTAATTTCAGATAGATAAGCTTGGTTAATTGTTCTTGATACAATTGGTTCTTTATTTGCTCCATTGAATTGACTGTACGACACTGCATACAGTTCATCCGGCTTGATATGATTATCACCATCGATCATAACTTCTTTGGCTTCTGGGAATTCAATAATGTGCGTTTTTCTGTTTACTGGATTATCACTCGATAGTTCATTAACAGATACTTGATTTACAACGAATTTACGCTCTGAAATTTGAACAATACCCTCATTACTAGTTACATAATTCGGATCACTATCTAGTTTCAAGTAAACTGCAATTTGGGCTTTTTTCTCTAAGCTCCAATTGTCATTTTCCACTTTATCTTTTTGATCCAACTTATCATATTCTGTTTTGTAAAGCTCTTTTTCCTTCATTACAGACGATGATACTTCCTCAAGAGAAAGACCTTTAATATCATCACTATATCCATTTTCAAGTTTATATTGAGTGATATTTTCACTCTTTTCATTCATGTAGAAGTTATTAGCTAGGTCACTTCGATTACGCCACTGTTTAGCTAATTGACTTTGTTCTTCATCCCCATTTTCGGGAATGAAGTGACTTAACGTTTCTTCCTTTTCATCAATTTTAGTTTTACTGTCTAATGTAGTAGTTCTTTGCTGTACAGATTCTTTTACTAGATCAGCAAGTTCTGAAATTTCTTTATTCGTAAATTTATGGCCTTTAATTTCGAATGTCCCGTTTAATTCTTTTGTTGATGCGGCTGCCACTTGCAAATTGTGTTCTTCACTACTTATTAATTCTTTTAATACTTGTGCCGTATGCTCGTTTGGAGTTTCGCGATTTTGATTCAATATTTCAAGTTTTTTAAGACTACTAATGATGACTGGTGCAGATTGATCGACATGACTAATCGATTCTCTACCTTGCTGTCTGTTCGTCTCTTGAAGCAACACTAAGCCATCTTCAGGGTTATCATGAAAGAGCTTTGCCATTTCTTTTAACTTAGGATTACTGGTGTTCTCACCGATGTATTTCATCGCTTCTTTAAAGTCCTGATGTTTATCTTTCTCATTACCATTTAGTACATTAGACATTTTATTTTCAAGCGCTTCTGCATTTTTCTGCGATTCTCGTTGTTTTACAATAGCCTTGTACTGCTGCATTAAATATTTCTGAAATTCTTTTAATAGCTCCATCATAGTTTCTAATAGATCATCTTTTGTAGAGTCTTGATTGTGCATAAATCCGTTCATCTCCCGTCATTTTTTAGTAGGTTTTCCTTATATTTATTATACCATTTCAGGTTATTAAAACGTTGATATTAAGCCATTTATTGACACAATTTGCAACGAAAAAACATGGTATTTTTCACACGTTTTATGTATTTTAAGTACAATTAAAGTCTTACTTAGTTCCCTATTTTGTTCAGTTATAAGTAGTTTAATGCTATTTATGGCAAAAATCCTTAGAATAAAATTAAAATAATAATAATTGTTTTTATTAGTATCATTAAATGAATCGTAAAATTATAAATAATATTAAAAATTAATTAATAAATAAAATAACATCAATATTTGTTTTAATAATCTATTAATATTAACTTCATATAACTATATTATTTATTGCGATTTTATCATTTATTATTTAAAACAATAAAATTTATTATTTTTTGTTGTATTTTGATTCGAGTATGGTATACTAACTTCAGGTGGTAAAAAAATAATATCTAACGAGGTGCAAACATGAAAAAAGTAGTTGGTATCGATATCGGAAATGCAAAAACAGAAATCGCTTTTGAACATAATAAGGAAGTACGCTTCGAAAGAATTCCATCTGTAACGTCTTACTTAACATCTGTACCAGACGCTCCAGATATGCCTTTAAGTGAAGCAGTAAATAATCTTTTAGATAACATCGTTGTTTACTTTTCTTCTAAGGCTGTTAAACAAGCTGGGAACTACTTAGTAGGAAAACGTGCTTTACAAAGCGATCGTTCAAAGCAAGTATTGAACCTTTCTCTAGGTGGAAAGAGTTCAAGTGATGTCCCAATAATCTCTTCACTCTCTTTAGTGGCTGCATCTTCAATTAAAGAATATTTTGAAGCAAACGAAGAACTACCGGAAACTCTTCAAATTGATTTAAAAATGGTCACAGCAATCCCATCTTCTGAATTTAGTACAGAGGCACAAGAACGTTTAGAAAATCGATTTATTAAAGGAACACATAACCTGACACTATATGTAGGCGATCAACAAGTCATGGTGACTATCAAAGTATCGGAATGTAAAGTCACTGAAGAGGGTAAAACTTCTATGTTAGCCTTTGCATATTCGTCTCCTGACATTCTTGCTCTATATAACTCCCAATACAATGACGACAAGAAACCTTCTGATTTCTTGACTTCTCGCTCATTGCATACAGATATCGGCGACGGTACTACAGAGTTTGTATTAATCGATGGTGTCAATCCCGTTCCTGGTCAAAGTCAAGGTATCCGTTCAGGTGTAGGACACGCTTCTGAAGATGCTACTAAGCTACTTAAAAGCTCTCCTATGAACATCAGTTCCAACTTCACTCGACAAGCTTTCCAGGAGTGGTTAAAGCTCGATAACGAAAAGGGTGAACTAGCTCGCGATCTTATGGATCGTGCAATTTACTCGCAAGCACAATCCATTTCTGAACAGATTCAAACTGCATTCCAAGAACTAGCCGGTTCAGATATTTCATATCTTTTCGTTCATGGTGGTGGTAGTGTGACATTCAAGGACTCTTTGAGTGAGGATCTAGCTACATTCACTAAGAACAACTTCTGTAAGCTGGTATGGATTCCAGAAGAGTACGCTTCAAACATGAATAGTAAAGGGACGTTCATCCTAGCAAAAAATCTCTACCAGCCTAACAAATAAGGAAAAGTATTCTAAGCTAGTCAGACTAGCTTAGAATACTTTTATGTAGAAAGGTCGTTATCTTATGTCTAAACGAAAAGTTATTGTATTTAGTTTAGCTCGTGCTTCACAAGAAGAAATCCTTACAATCAACAAATGGACGCATTCTCAATACCAAACATCAAGAAGCGTATTTATTATATTGTCTTATTTCATTGATCGTTTCGGAATGAAAGATGTATTTTCAGATGACATCCATTCTGCGCTCTTTCAATATTCCACTACCGATGCGCTTTTCAATAAAATGATCGGACAACAAGAATGTACTGATTTTACAGATATGAAAGTCAAAGATACAATTTCAATTTCGCTTACTTCACTACCAGAAACCGAATCTAACAAAATCAATATGTGGCTGGATCAACAGAAAAACTCTGTGTCCAGTTTCAGAATGGTTGTCAAATTCTTTGTGAGTCATTTCGGGTATATCGATGTAAGTAAGTTCACGATTCAAAAGTATCTATATTTAGGCTTACACTATGACTTGCTAGTTTCTAAACAATTATTAAGCGTTAATGACGTTGAGAAGTTCTATACTGCTGAAGGAGAAATCGACGCTGCTACTACACAAACGATTATTTCTCCAAATAACAAAACAAACACTTCCTCCTCCGTAAGTCATGATACCCCAGTGAAGATTGAATCCTCACCTTCACCTTCTACACCTCCTAGAGAAGAAAAAGACACTTCAGTTCCAGATTCTAAAGAATCTGATAAGAAGGATGACGACGATGATAATCGTACACCGAAGATCAAATTCGCCAACTTCTAAATACTTTTCCTTATCCCCACTCTTAATAGAGTGGGTTTTTTGTATTTAAAATACAAAATTATATGTATTTAAAATACAGGTCAATATGTAATTAAAGTACAAAAAAAACTGTATTTTAAATACAGTTGTTGATACAATGAAATGGCGTTACTACTATGTATCTGAAAGGAGGATAACTCATGACACCGATTGGAAAAATTAAAAAAATGATCGCTTCACTTACTGCTGATACAAAGTCAATTGCTTACACATGTTTGACTCTCGGCTTATTCTTCTGTGCAATTATGATTTGGAATGGTTCTGAAGAAAACGCACCTCGTTTTAAAAAGGCTGCATTCTTCTGTTGCGTCGGAATCGCTTTATTAGCAATCTCGCCAACACTTATTTCTTGGATCAAAACGTCGTTAGCTTAATAGGAGGGTAAGATCATCATGCGAAACAGTTCATCTGAAAAGAACGGTTTAGCACATGATGATTTAACAGTTCAATTACCTGTACCTATTGACTCTCGTAAATACTTGATAGGGCGGATCGCATTTGTCGATGTATTCATTACATTGCCATTTATCGTGATTACCGCCCTTCTTTTATTAATTTTCAAGAGTATGGGGCTGTTAAATCAGTATGTGTTTATTTTTTCTTGTATACCGGCTGCCGGAGTCATAGCCGGACAAATGTTAAAACATCCTGTCAGAAAAGAAATTTCATATATGCAATATGCAGTACTTTGGAAGTATAGATTCAAACAAAGACAAAAAGTATTTTTCAAAAGGAAAGGAAAGATGGATATGAGCGATACAGAAGACGCTCGACGGGTGATTGGGGTTAAAAAGCCTTTTGCAGATTGTTACGAAACATCAAAAAACCTGGTTCGAGTATTTGAAATTTCTAGTGTGAACCTTTCTTTATCGAACAGTACCGAAAAGAAAGCAAGCTTAGAAGCTTTTAGAACTTTCTTAACTTCAAGTGATTTTTATAAGCAAATCCAATTTTGTAAAATCGCTCAACCAATCAACTTAGAAAAACACTTACTTCATTTCCACACAAAACGAAATCAATCCATTGATAAACTTAAAAACCCTTCAGATATTTCCTTAAAAGCAATGGAGATGTTAGCAAAAAGTTACGAAAACGAGATCCATAACATCTCGAAAGACCGGAATTTGGTCACTCGTAAAAACTACATCGTTATCACTCAACCAATCAAAAACGATCGGGATAAAGCATTGGAATTAATTGATGGGACGAGTAAGATTCTGATTTCAAAACTAGAGGGTCTTATCATTGATCGTTCATCTCTCAAAGTACATCAACTAAACAACGAAGAATTGACGCTTTTATTGCACACTTGCATTGATTTCGATAGCTCTGTATCAGTAGGAAATCACATCCTTAAACGAACTGAAAGCTACTCTGAATACTCAATGGGTGAAGATTCTGCAAGAAAATTAGTCGCTAGTCTTACGAAAGAACTACAGCAATCTATTCGGTAAGGAGTGGAAAAATGAAATTTCTCGAAAAGCTATTGGGTGGCAAGCAGAAAAAAGAACAAGAAGTATTTGCAGATACGATTCACGAATACGACGCCAATTTACTTTCTGCTATCTCACCAGACTATATCGCTGAAGCACAAAATTACGTTCAGTTAGGTTCAAACTTCACACGGACACTTTTATGTATGGATTTTAACGTCATGCTGTCTCAAGAAAACATCCAGGAATGGTCGGAACTCTCCGACAATATTTCTTTTTCTTATCACTTTGAAAAAGCTTCATCCGGGGAAGTTCGGGGAGACATGGCTAAAGCAATCAAACAGAATCGTTTAAAACAGATTGACACAAAATTGGATGATGCTTCGAAGATAGAAGCTCAAAAACAAAGTGAAGATGCTGCACAAGTCATTCGTGAACTCGCTTCCGGATCAGAAGTCATGTTTCATATGAATATTCTTGTTCAAGTAAACGCACCTTCTTTGAAAGAGTTAGACCGACTCACTCAAAAAATCCGTTCCATTCTAGGTTCTACTGCAACGGCTTACCTTCCTAATGAACGAGCTCTTGATGCGTTCCATTCGTTCTTGCCACTAGGAGAGAACAAAGTTCGCGAATTGACTTCTCGACTTGCTAACTCTGAAGCTGTCTCATTCTTCTTCCCGTTTCATGAAAATGAAATGTTCCAAGAAACAGGCATGTACTTCGGTTTAAACAAAAAGACAAAAAACGTTGTTTTAGTGGATCAAGAGCAACTTTTGAACAAACATAAATTTTACATCGGTGTTTCGGGTGTTGGTAAATCAACGGCATTGTTTGCTGATTTGATGAAAGAATACATGATGGGTACACGTATTCAAGTAAATGATCCGAAGGGAGAGTTTGGGTCAGTCTTTAAAACTCTTGGGGGAGAGTGGATTAAGTTCACGGCCCAGGGAGAAGGGAGTATCCTTAATCCCTTCGACTTACCTAAGCACTCTTATGGCGACATCATCAACCAGGATGACGATGCAAGTTTAGGTTTCGAGCAACCTGAACGTTCAACCTTCAATCCGATTTACGACAAGATCCCTCAAATTCTTGTCATGTTCAAATTGATGTACCCTGATTTAGATTCAACGCAATCTAATATTTTGTCAGGTCTGATCCAACAACTATATGCAGAAAAAGACATTAATGAAAACACTCGATTTAACTCTTTACAAGCAAAGGACTTCCCAACGTTTACAGATTTCGACAACTTACTAAACAGATACAAAAAAGAGTTTCCAAGTGAATATGAGTATCTAATTAAGTTCCATAAAACAATTGATGTTTACATTAATGGGATTTTCAAAGGTGTCTTTAACGGGATTACAAACGTTAACGTCAATAGCCCATTAGTAGCCTATGATTCCTTAGCTTTCCAGAATAACGAAGAAGTACAACGAATTTTGTATTACAACATCATGAGTTATATCACGTATCAAGCTATCAACGGTGATAAATCACCTATGCGTGTAGTCTTTGATGAAACACACGTAATTGCAGATCCTAAGATTCCGATTGCGATGCAACAACTCTACTTCATGATGAAGGTCTTACGTTCCTTCAACGTCGGTGTTTCCTGTGCCACTCAATCAATCAAGGACTTCTTTAGTGCTAAAGATGATAAACGTAACTATGGGGAAGCTGTAGTTAACCAAGCCGTACAACGCATGTACTTACCAATGATGGAAGTTGAAGTAGCGTTCCTTGAGAAAGAATTGTCTCACCGTTTCTCGGTTAAAGAAAAAGGTATCCTGACAGTTCGAGAAGGGGATAAGAGCTCACAAGCTGGTAAAGGAATCTTATTCATTGGTTCGAAAAAAATCTATACACAAGTAAAACTGACTGCAATGGAAGAAGCACTCTGGTTCGACAAAAAATCACTCGATCAAATCGTCGTGTAATAAGGAGACTGACAAATGGATAACAATAACCGACGTTCTCCTTTGTTACCACTACTATCATTAGCTTCAACAAAGGTAATAGTGGTAATCGTCTTCGTACTCGCCACCTTCTCATTGATGTCTCTTCTATCCTCTTATGGCAATCATGAGCAACAAAAATATTCAGAAGGGGATACAGAGGCAATCGCTATGTGCCAACCAAAAGGTAAATTTGACCGAACAATCTTCGATGCGAAGTTCGAAAATGCTGGAGCATTTACCGGAAAGGCTCAAGCCTTTGTGGATGCTGCGGAAAAAAATAAAATCGATCCTGTGCTTATGAGTGCTATTGCTTTTCATGAGACAGGTAATGGTTCATCAAAGATGGTTGTAAGTCGAAACAATCCGGGTGGACTCTATAATTCGTCTGCTAAGTCTTTTTTCGTCTTTTCGTCTTTGGAAGAAGGACTAGATTTTATGGCTCGTAATTTGTACAAACTGTATATTTCTCAAGGACTCTTTACAGTTGAACAAATAGGTGCAAAATACGCCCCTCTTGGTGTCGAAAACGATCCGGACAATCTTAATGCTCACTGGATTCCAAATATCTCTAAACGGGTTTCAGAGTTCGGAGGGCTTACGATGAACTGTGAGTCGGTTGGTTTCGCCTCCGGATTAGTCAGTCCTGTTAAATCACCTTATAGTATCACTTCACGATATGGTTCTCGTCCGAACCCTACCGGAGTAAATACTGGATCAGGAAACAGTAGCTACGACATTCACACAGGCATTGACTTCGGGTGTTCTAAGAACGATCCGATTTATTCAGTTTTAGATGGAAAAGTCATTCTTGCTACTACTCATGCTCTATATGGGAATTACGTTAAAATTCAGCATGGCGATAAAGTCACACTTTACGCTCACATGACAAAATACATTGTCAAGGTGGGTGATACCGTAAAACAAGGTAAACAAATTGGTATGTGTGGTACGACAGGGAACAGTACCGGAACACATTTACACTTCGAGGTATTTGTCGGTGGCGGAACAACTCGTGTCGATCCTTATCCATATTTCGAGAATAAGAAGGAGAAAAAATGAAACGACTCTTGATTTATCTTGGTGTATTTCTACTCATTTGTGGGCTTTTCATCGCTTATTCCAATGAGAAAGATGCACGTATCCAATATGAACTAGCAAAGAACGATTGGAAGAAGGAAGCGACTAAGTATAAGTTGATTCCTTCTTACGATAAAAAAGCTTCAGAATTCCTTGCTGCATACAACGAAGGAGAAGGTGAACATGCAAAATTCCTTACTGGTGAAGCACTGGATGAATACAAAACGGCATTAGAAAATAATGCAGAATATGATGAAGAGCATAGTCATCATGAAGAATTAGACACAACACTTAACGAAACAAAAATCTTGATGCTTCATAGCGAAGTTGACAAAGAAGGTAAGTATCATTCTAAAATCCTGTTCGAACTCGATTTCGAGGGCTATGCGAATAGTGAAGAACAGGGTGTGATTGATAAACGCATCGTCACCATGATTATGGATTTAGATTGGGATAAAGGAAAGGTTGATCGTTATGAAGTTTCTTGGTTCAACGACTCTTTAGGTCAGAACAACGAGGTTAAAAAATGATCAAAGTGATTTCTCTTTTCGGAAAATTTTACACTATAGTCCACCATTTGAAAGTTACTCACCTTAGTAAAATAACAAACGACTTTATCGAAGCATACGAAACTAAATTCAATGAGAAACCTACAGAATTGCGTATAAAAAAATACCGGAAAGACTACGTGTTCCGGATCGGTTTAGTAGGATTCTTCTTCATTTTGATTTTCTTATTTTTAATCCAATGACAAGAGGGGGGAACAATGAATTATGAAGTCCAAATGGAAGAAAATCTTTTCAGTTGTATTGTTGTTCTTTTTGGTTTTTAACACATCGTCAGCCTTTGCCAAAGAGGGTGATTTTTACAAAAAGCACAAGAAGAAATTCGATGCTGCCGAAAAGGATTATTTGTCTGAACAGTATATAGATGACGTTGTTAAAAAATACGATAGCAAAACAAATGAATTTGAATGTGGCACATTTAATTTCACTTGTTTTTCGACAGCACCTGTTTATAAAGCCGGACTTTCATTCACGAACGTCGCTTATGGCTTAATGAAAAACGTCGTCAAAGATCCGGACATGATAATAAAAGATAAAGGGATAAACGAATTCAAACAGGGCTTAACATCGCTTTCCTGGACTCTCTTACCATTGTTCTTATTTTGGCATATTGCATCAATGGCTATGCGAAGATTCGGAGATCCGGATGATTATCCCCAAGCACTCAATGAACGAGTCATAGCATTGTTTTCAGCAGCATCTTTTTTAGCGTTGTATAACCCGATCTTCGAAATGATATTAAAGGCTCAAGCCTGGTTCTTAACAGATATTTTAAATTCAGGTTTAAGTCAAGATTCACTAAAACTAACACTGTTCCTCTGGTCACCACAATACTCAATCATTCTTGTATTGTTCATCATGCTTTGCTTGATTGTATTTGGTTTAGCAGTTCTCTATCGTTTTGTCGCCCTAGCTTTCATGTTCATGGTCGGGCCGTTGGCTGTTGTAACGATGATGAATGAAGAATTTAACTACTTCAAAATTTGGCTCAAGTACATCGTCAGTAACATCGTCACGTTCATCTTGCAGGCAATGGCTTTCGTCATGTGTATGCAAGCCCTGACGGGTAAAAGTGGCTACGTCAATTCATTTACGCCAGAGTATCAAGCAGTCATGGCTATCGCATTCGTCATTGTCCTATCGTTCTTCTCACTATCTATTCCATTCATCTTAGGGAATATGGGTAGCAGTTCAGGTGTTGCTAAAACTATGGGTCGAGTGACACGAGTCGCACTAAAAAAATAAAGGAGCAATCAAATGTCAAACTTCACTTATACACTCAATCGATATTTTAACGTGGAGGTCAGAGGACAAGAAATCTTAATTCTTGTCCCTTCTGATCGACTTCATTCAGAAAACGTAATTGACATTAAAAGAGGGATTAAACGGATTGTCATCGACCACAAAATCGAAAAGAATCTTCTGATTCCAGACGATGTAACAGCAAAGGGCTCTTACACTTGGTTCACTTATGATGTATCTCACTTTTATCCAATGGATCGATTAAGAGAATACAATGATTTCAAAGACAAACTTCCATTTTTCTACTCCATTTTGGAGCTTGCTTCACAACAAGAAAAAGGTGAAATCGATATCATTTGGGAACGCATTAATTTCTTGATTGATGAAGTTGAAAAGAATGTCAAAGTCATGATGTACAGTACAAAAGATATCGAAAACTATGTATCCGATCAGAAACCTTTGGTCGAAATCGTTAAATCTATCATCATTTCTACGGTTACTATTTTGAATGATACTGAACGGCTGCCACAACGTAAGGATTTTATTTTTTCTGAAGATGAAACAAGCATTGATTTTGTAGAACAGTTATATCCATTAACGAGTATCAGTGATATTCGAATGTTGATCGATAGTTTCTCTTTAGATTTTGAAGAAAGTAATGAAGTCGAAAGTTCAGATGAATTCGAATCAATTCCTGCAAAAAAGAAATTTTTTTCTAAGGATAAAATCAAACCTAAAAAGAAGAATATCGAACCTTCGCAAAAACCACAACGAAACAAAAAAATAAAAACAATTAATCGAAATACCGATGACACAAATAAGAAAAAAATGAAAAAAGGAGATCGTAATCTACTCATTGCCGGGATCGTTATGGTACTTTGTATCATGGTTTCTTTCATCACTCCAGACTCTTCTAGCAAACCAGAAGCTAAGAAATCGATACCTACTGAACACTATAAACTAGATGAAAAATCATCCTATTTCAAAGGGTCTGAATCAAAAGCTGTTCAAAATGCCATTGTTCGCGCCTACAGACTAGCATATAATCAAAACTATCAAGATGCTTACAAAGCAATACAGCCTATCGATAAACGAGATTTAAGCTCTGCTGACTTACAATTAGTGATCGATGTCTACTTTACCCAAAAGAAAATTGCAGTTCTCCTAGATGAAGCACCGGTTAAAGAAGTGGCTAACGAAATCATTTTATTCTTGATAAAAGAAGATAAAATTGATGCACTACCTGAATTAACAAAAGGAATGAAATCGAATAATGTGTACATCGATTTTGAAAAAGCATACGTTACAGGGGATTATGAAAAAGTAATTTCTCTAATGGATAAAGTCGAAATAAACGGTCGTAAAGAAAATCAAATTGTTGAAGCATATTTAGAGCTTAATCGAGTTGACGACGCCAACAAGTTTGCTCAAAAAGTGGGGAATCCTGACTTGTTCCAAAAGATCGAGGGGTATCAATAATAGTAAGGAGAACGGTTTTATGAAACCACTGGAAACCAGAATCGTGTCACCTGAAAATCGAGTAGTCATCCCTCCTGAATTTCTCAAAGCTCATAATATTAAACCAGGAGACAAAGTTGAAATTACATTGGCTTCAACTTACATCAAGATACAAAAATATTATGAGAAAAATGTTTGTGTCATCACCGGAAAAATTTCGAAAAAAGGACAAATGATCGGAGAAGCATTCATATCGGATGAAGGTATGAAAGTAATCGAACAACAAATGAATAATTTAAAGAAAAAGTAAAAGGCTTGTGTCATTCCACAACGCTTTTTCTTTTTTTCAAAAAATGTGACCTTTACTTTTGAAAGTAAAGGTCATCTGTGTTTTCTCATTCCATTTCACTATCTATGATTTGATAGTCCAGCAACCAATCTAAGACATTCTCTTCGATGCACTCTTGAATCGAATCATGATCTTTATGACTGACAGGCAATCGCTCTTTAAAGAACGTCCGTTGAATTCCTCCTGGGGATTGAGCCGAATAGGTCACCGTAATGAAATCTTTATTATTTTTATGAAGCAGCATCAATGATCCATTCATCAAAAAGTGATCAAAGAGTTTGGCCGAAAAGGCTGCTCTTGCTTCTTCCTGCATTGCTAAGTAGTTCAATTCGAACAGTAGGGCGTATGTATCGTTCTGTTCAATCTCTTCATGAGCGCTTAAATACGTTTCGATGATGTTCAATGGTTGTTCCTCCAATTTTTTTCGTTCCCTTCGGGCGACATTGCCCCGAAAGGGTGAATTTTTGCCGTTTTGACACGTAGCACGAGACACCCTTTGCAAGAGAGCCGTCAAGGGTTTCAGCAT
>Ga0308165_1000572_pt1 | contig 64947 bp, 78 predicted proteins | sample PhyWR2_FD_201032 | JGI IMG/M metagenome (GOLD analysis project Ga0308165, IMG submission 201032) | Phyllosphere microbial communities from UC Gill Tract Community Farm, Albany, California, United States - DLSLW.R2 | ecosystem: Host-associated > Plants > Phyllosphere > Unclassified | place: USA... | reverse complement strand
CATACGGGCATATCCGAAGAACAGTCCAAAGCGATCAGAATGGCCACTATCCGTTTCACGACCCCAAAGGTCCTGACCAGCCTGAATTCCGAACAGCTTGCCGTCAATACCTGGTGTAACGGTGCCTCTCCACGTCACATCAATATCCTGCCCGATAAGCCGCGCCCAGGTGGAAGGCAGATAACCACCGCTCCTAAGCAGATCCTGCTCGCCACGGCGCTCATGAAATGTTCCAAGGGAAGTTAGCGCCAGATGATGTGCTACAGGCGGCAAGGCAGAATAGACTGGAACCTCTGTGCGATAGAGCGGGACAACATCACCCTCCACGCGGGTGGCACCCGGTGATGGGGGAACCGCACCTTCAAAGCCGACTTGTGGCGTTTCTGTTTGTCCTGTCGAAGTCCCAGGCGGGTTGGCAGCCTCAGCAGGCGGCGGGGCGGGTGGCGCTTCAGGTTGCTGCGAGTTTTCGGTGACCGGGTCGGAGGTATCCTCCGGATCAGGGTCATTTGGATCAACTGGCAAAATAGCTGGCGGTTGTTCCAATTCTGGTGGCGGTGCAGAAGTGTCGGGCGCTTCAGGCGTCAGGTTTTCCTCAGGGAGTGTAGGTGCTGGTTGAGTACCGCTTAGCAGCGCCGAACGCAGATACCAGTTTTCATTGCTATTTGCGGAAATGCCACCTTTAAAAAGGTAATATTCATAGGCTCCGGCAGCCACTCTTCCGTTAAGCGAGAACGCAGTGTTCGTCGTCGTCGCTCCATTAAGCGCCTGCACAACCATGATACCATCAGATGCAGTAAAGGCACCTGTGCCGCTTACATTGTTAACAACGATGACGGTGGAGCCGAAAGCGCTGCCTGTGTCTATAATCAGCTTATCAGATGGGGATGCATCGGCACCCAACACGGTATCGACAAACAACAGGCCGTTCTGACCGGTATAATTGCCCCTGATTGTGAATGTATCGCTGGTATTCTGCCCACCATTGGTCAGATCAATACGGCCAGCATTAAAAACCGTGGCAAGCTGGCTTGGCGAAAACGCATTAATTACGCTTTGTGCAGATCCACCATAAATGGTGCTTGCAGCATCGATATTGAGCGTGCCCGTTCCGGTGCCAACATCTCCTAAAGTCAGGCTGGTATCGAATGTAAGGCGCGTGTCATTGGTAAGATTGATCGTTTCCCAACTATCGAACCGGTCAACCTTTCCCGTTTTGACATTGTCAAATGTCAAAACATCGAAGCCTTCGCCGCCTGTCAGGCGTTTCGTCGCTCCCATATTGGCATCTGTCAGATTGGTAAGCACTGCCCTGTCATTGTCAGGGCCCATATCGATATTACCATAGACAATACCACCACTGTTCCAGTTGAACTGGTCTTCGCCAAAACTTAAAAGAATATCACCAGCCACCGTGCCACCAGTGATCGTCACGATATCGGTTCCACCGCTGACACTGATATTGCCACCTATCATGCCATTTGAAACAATGATTGTGTCATTGCCGAAACCTGCAACAAGATTACGATCAATAGTGCCGCCAGACATATTAAAGTAATTGTTGTCGAGTTTCATGTTGACGCGGCCGATGCGGCCGCCGGTCATCACTGCATAATCACCATCATCAAAAGCATCGACAATCCTGCCGCCAGACATAAAGAATGTGTCGAGCGCATCACCCTGATTAAGTGATCCTATCTCACCACCCGTCATAATAAAATCGTCGATGCCAGCACCTTGCTGAATATTCCCGGTAACCGTACCACCAGAAATCAAAAAGACATCTGCGCCATCGCCCTGTATGACATTGCCTGCTATCGCGCCTGAATGAACCTCAATACGATCCGTCCCCGCACCGAATGTCACATTACCGTTGACTGTTCCGCTGCCACCGGGAGGCAGAAGCAATGTATTATTGCCATTTGTGTCCGTCAGACCACCAATAGATATCCCGCTGTCGCATATATAGGTGTCATTTCCAATGGTGGGAGAGAATGAACAGGCTGCAACTGCTGTATCTGGCCGCAATATTGCAGCGCCCATCGAAATCAGCGCAGTACTGGAAAGAAAAAGTACAACAGACGATATACGCGAGCAAAGCTGCATGGAGGCCCCTCATTACATGCTGAAATCAATAGTGGAGTGATTTTCCTTTCAAGAGGAAAGGTTTGAAGAACAAATAATCAAGGATAGAGCCCTAGCTGTAAAACACCAAAAAGCTCTTGTTAAATGTTGCGCTGTGATAATTCACGGCTCTATCGAGATTAGCTTACCTCGTACGCGGAATAGCCTCAAGGGTTTCTTCGTTCTAATCCAGGCCGTGCGCCGTTTCAACATCCTAAGAAGCATGGGATCGCCATAAGTTAAAATGCCACAAAATGCGGGAACGAGTTCACATACCTCGGTTCAAAAGCGACCGCGTGTCGTCACGACCACCTGTAAGCAAATGATATTCGGTTTATGTCCGATTTCGACGCTGGGCGGAACAGGGCGTATGGGATGCTCTTTTGGAAACACTCATCGAATTGGGCTGTACTGATGACTGGCAACATATGATCGACAGCACGACTATTCGCGGACATTCTGAGGCGGCAGGCCCGAAAGGGGGACTTATAAGGAGGCTTTTGGTCGATCACGCGGCGGCTTTACGACAAAGGTCCACGCCCGAACAGACGGTCAGGGACGCCCTCTTGGCTTCATCCTCACAGGCGGAGAGGCTTCGGATTACAATGCTGTTGAAGACTTGATGGCCATTTCTGTAAAAAAGCCCAGACTGTTGCTCGCCGATGAAGGTTATGATGGCGATAACGTTCGGAACGCTCTTCTGTGCAGTGGGATCAAGCCCGTTATTTCGCCCAAAGCGAACCGGAAAAACCCTCCAGCTTGCGACTTCCAGGCCTACAAGGGTCGCAACAGGATCGAGCGTATGTTCAATAGATTAAAGCAATTTTGTCGCATTGCCACTCGGTATGACAAAACCAGAAAATCTTTCGAGGCATTCCTGGCCATCGCCGCCGTCAAAATATGGCTGCCAAACTTTGTCGACACAGCCTAGGGTTTCGAGAACCTAAGTTCACGATACATTTTGAATCTTTCAAATCGGCGTTTTTACGCACGATAACGAGGAGACTTATTCGTGAATAGCTTGAATTATCTCAATGAAATGATCGATCTTCTTTAGAACTTACTCGAATACTTGAAAAGCCTGCGGGACGGCAATGAGCCGAATAGCAAGATTTTCAACAATAGTCCCGTGCTCAACGACTGGAGTCACACAACGCGATCCACGGCTTGTCTGGAAGGGGTGGTTCAGGAGCACCGCATTCATTGCTTGCTGGTAGGCACTGCATGTGGTGGCGGCTGGCTTTGGCTCTACCGTCCGAACTATAGTGGCCGTTAACAACAACCTGCCGATCGCAGTGTAAAATTTCAACTATATTGAAATTATCTAGTAATATATCATAGATATAAAGATTATATTTCGAAAATTAAAAAATATGCGCTAACGATAGAGATGAATTTCCAATAAATTTAATCGAACATTTAATATTGTTTACCAAAATTACTTAATGAAAATTATTCCCATAAACCTGATAAGCTCTAAGATAAAAAGGCGAGCCCTGAGGCTCGCCTTAGAATATTAGAGGTATCGGCTTCTTTCGCGCTCAATTTCCTCTGGCGTATAAGGCTCTGCTTTGGGATCAAATCGTTGCCATCCTTCCTGTGTGTACACTTCGCGCCTTGCAGCAAGATCAACACGCGAAGTCCCGGCCAGAATGGCATCCGCTTCAGCAGCGCGTTCTTCGGGAACACGAGCGGTAACCAATGAGCCACCGCGACGGACGCTCTCTGCATACACGTGAGCATCTTCTTCGGAAACACCCGACTCGGTGAGTGCGCCAATCAGTCCACCGGCTACACCGCCAACCACTGCGCCACCTACAGCGCCAGCCAATGTAGCAGCCAGCCAACCTGCAGCAACAACAGGCCCTACACCCGGAATTGCCATAATCCCAAGGCCAGTTAACAAGCCACCAGCACCCCCGATGGCAGCACCCACTCCGGCGCCTACGCCAGCGCCCGTTCCGGCATTGCTTTCGTCTTCGCGATGATGAGAGACAATGGAAATATCATCAGATGGAAAGCCAGCTGCTTCCAGTCGATTCACGGCATCTTTCGCTGCGTCATAATTATCGAAAAGTCCGGTAACAGTTTTCATTTCGCGCTCCAATAAAAAATTGTTTGAAAGAATAATGCGTCTCTAAATTGAGATTACATCGCCTTGGTGGTTACATTGCCCTGATAATCGAGCTGCACCTGAACCTTGTCAGATCCCTTCATCGCGGACGCATTCCAGATGCCGTCTTCACCAAGCTTGAGGTCGGCAACGCCGCTAAAGCCTGCTTCTTCAATTCGAGATTTTGCCTGATCTTCGGTAAAGCTATTTTCACCTTTAACAGGTGCGTCAGGATTATTATTGCTCGGCGTGCTTACCGCTGGTGTTTCTGGAGATGTTGATCCAGTATCTGGCGCAGCAGTCTGAGCGAAGGCAACAGAAGGCGCAAGGAAACATGCGCTGATAAGCGCTATCGTACTGATTTTCATGACATTTCTCCGTTTTAGCGAACTTAACGTTCGGATATTAAAAGAACGCACGAATGTCGTATCAGTTCCAAATTCGAAGCATTTATATGAAGTATTTCTTATGAAGTTCACATCTCAAACAGGTTATGATTGATAACGGCTCTCATAAAAACGATCACGAAAACCGCCAACTCAAAATCAATAAATTCCGTGCATCACGGCGTCGTAATGATCTTCTATTGCCAACGTGCAACTACATGATTTTTTACGCAATGCAGCATCATCCTGAATGGTGACAACACCGCGACGAGTGGTAATTACACCTTCAGCCCGAAGCTGTCCGATCGTCCGTGTAACAAAGGTTCTGCCCACACCAAGCATTTGCGACAATTGGTCATGTGTAAGCTCGAAATGATCAGAATTGGTTCGCGCTGACGCAGCGAGCAACCATTTGGCCGTGCGCTGGGTAATGGTGTGCGTAGCATTACACGCGGCCGTCTGAAAGACCTGCGCCATCAGACAGTCCGAGTAACGCGCAAACCAATGACGCAACGCAATAGACTCCATTTTGATCTGCTCAAGCGCTGCCGTTTTAATTCTATAAAAGCGACCAGGGTTGCGTACAATTGCTGTCGCATAGGCTGGAAGACTACCATTCGAAACGATGCCACCAACAGCCCCTTCCCTACCTATTAAGGCAATTTCAACGGCACTGTTGTCGTCATCTACCCACCGTTGAAAACTTGCCATAGCGGGTCCGCAAGGAAACCACGTATGGATCACATCATCCCCAGCCTTGTGCAAAATGGTAAGGGCATCGAGATCAAATGAAATGGTATGTGGAACCAACTTCTTTCTGTCATCCTCAGTGAGCATCATCAGAAGCAGGTTATCTGAGAAATCTTGTATAGATTGAATACTCATTGAAAACGTTTCCTTTTTTCATTCAGGAATTGTCCAAAAGTGGACAGACGATTTATGTCCGCTATGTTACTTTTAGACATAGCGAATATAGCAGATTGGAATTCGGGTTTGCTGATCCCTGACACTTCATGTGACGCCGACCATTAAACTTATCGGTAATTTGCAAAGGGTTAATTATCACCCTTTCTGCGTTTGTCGTCATGACAAACACTCAACTGATCTGCCTTTGTGAGAAAGTACGCCATTTATAATGTCCATATCAGACCCGGTTAACCTGACAAATTGCGACCGCGAACCTATTCATATTCCAGGCTCAATACAGTCGCATGGTGCCATGCTTGTGATTGATCCAATTAGCCAACGGTTGCTTTATGCGTCTGCGAATGTTTCGTTACTAACGGGATACAAGGGCGATTTGATCCCTGGCACTGAAATTTCTTTGATAACCGGCGAAAAAAATGCGCATGATTTTCGCAATGCTGCCGCTAAAGCACGCGATCCTGGACTGTCGTCCATTCTAATCGGACTACGTTTTCCGGGCCGATCAACGCTGTTCGATGCTATCGTACATTCATACGAAGGCAAAACCTTTGTGGAATTCGAACCCAGTCCTGATCGTGGTCAGACTGCAAGACAATCGCTTGATCTTACCCGCTCCGTCATCCACAGACTTGGACGAGAAGAAAGTGTTGATCGCGCCGCGACAGCTGCGGCGCGTCTTATGCGTGCAATGCTCGGCTATGATCGGGTCATGGTTTATCGCTTTCTACATAACGGCGCTGGCCATGTTATCGCCGAGGCAAAATCATCAGCTTTAACGAGTTTCATGGGGCAACATTTCCCTGCGAGCGATATTCCTATTCAAGCACGCAGGCTTTACGTCAATAATACAATTCGAATGATTTCGGACACGACATCGAGCCCGATTGCACTGACCCCGCCCTTGGGGTTGGGCGAAAAGCCGGTTGATATGTCATTCGCGCAACTGCGAAGCGTTTCGCCGATTCATTGTCAGTATCTCAGCAATATGGGTGTAGCGGCTTCCCTTTCTATTTCCGTAATTGTCGATGGCGAACTTTGGGGTTTGATTGCATGTCATCACGACACGCCAAAAGTAACTCCTCTGCCACTTCGTATCGGCGCTGAATTATTTGGGCAGTATTTTTCACTGCATATTGCCGCTTGTGAACGCCGTGCAACGCTTCAAGCCGCAGCAGATGCCAGAACAAAACTGGACGCAATCGTATCGCGGCTGGGCGTGAATAGTTCCATGCGCGAAGATCTCATCGGACAATTGCCTGAATTTGCACAACTGGTTTCCAGCCATGGCGCAGCTATATGGATGAATGAGCGGTGGTTTCAAACCGGCGACACTTTGGATCAGGCATCAACACTGCGTCTTTTAAAGACAGCCAGACAGCAAGCAGCAGGCAACATATGGTCAACCTCTGAAATAAGAAATTTTCTTCCCGAACAGCCCAGCAATGTTGCCGGAATTCTGGCAATTCCCCTGTCGGTTACTTTTGGTGAATATCTCATTTTATATCGTAATGAAGAGGCACATCAGATCGAGTGGGCTGGCGAACCAACAAAGATCGTTGTGAACACACCATTCGGCGAACGCCTTACGCCGCGCGGCAGTTTCGAAACGTGGCGTGAAGAGGTAAAAGGCCTTTCGACTCCATGGACCACGATTGATCTCTCTGTCGGCCGTGCGATAGCAACTTATTTGCGTGACGTTATTCTTCGACAAAGTGAGATTTCAGAAAAAGAGCGCATCCGTACAGAACAACGCCGCCGTATTTTGAATGCGGAACTTAATCATCGTGTTAAGAATATTCTTTCGCTGGTAAAATCCATCGCCAAACAAACAGGCATGGGCGCTAAAAATGTCGAGGATTATGCCGTAACGCTGGAGGGACGTCTTCGCGCACTTGCGAGCGCACATGATCAGTCTCTTGACGCCACAAAGAGCGGTCTGGTTAAAACACTCATAGAGAGTGAAGCGAACCTATATCGCGACAATACCGGTTCAGACCGGGTTACACTGGAAGGTTCGCATCTCAGCCTCAATCAACGCGCCTATAGTGTTCTGTCGTTGGTCATGCATGAAATGATGACCAATGCAGCGAAATATGGCGCGCTTTCGACAAGCGAAGGTCGATTAAATATCAGCTGGGGACTGGAAGCGAATGGAGAATGCAAGATCAGCTGGAAAGAAAGTGGCGGTCCGATCGTCGTGCAGCCAACCAGCACCGGCTTTGGAACAAAGTTGATTAAGAGCTCTTTTGAATATGACCTTCGCGGTAAAGTGCATATCGAGCATCAATCCAATGGTTTATACGCAACATTTCAGATCCCGGCAGCATGTGTGAGTTCAGAGGAACTTATATCGATCGAAAACCACACGACATTTGCATCCATACCACCACAGTTAAATGGCACGTCCATTCTTGTCGTAGAAGATCAAAGCCTTATTGCAATGGATGTTGAAGACACGCTGCGTGGAATGGGCGCACAGGACATAAGGCTTGTAAGCGATGCAGAAGAGGCTATGACCGCTCTCACAACGTTTCATCCTCAAATCGCTATTCTGGATTTCAACCTTGGATCTGTAACATCTGAGACCGTGGCGGAGCATCTTTCAGAACGCGGAATTCCGTTCATATTCATGACGGGATACAGTGATCAGACTTCTATTCCGGAACGCTTTCGACATATCGGAGTTGTACGCAAACCAATCGATATTGCATCGCTCAGCGTAAAGCTGACATCAGCAATTAGATAATCAGAGCTTATCCTGAAAGGTGCAGAGCGGCTTTACAAGAAATACTCAAGATTCATGCAGGCCTGACTGGTAACCGCTTCAAAACCGGCGCAATATTTTCACAGATTTCTGGTTTAGCATCAGAGAGACATTCAACTGTCGCCTCAAGAAGATTTAGGGATACGAAATCAGCTTGAGTGCCGAGTTGAAGCTTTTGCCGATCCAAGGTTGTGCCGCTGATAGCTGGTTGCCATATAGCCAAACCAACCCTTGCCGCCGGGTTAAGGCGTTTCAAACGGCGTAGAGAAAACTTGGCATGACGGGCGGAATCCATATCCAGTACACACAGTATGATTGCCGTAGCTCCGGCAAGATCTGCCTTACGAAGTTGGCTAGGCTGTGATTGCTCATGGTCAACGATTTTTGTTGTAGCGCCTTGAACCCATAAGACTTGTGCCAGCATCGCAGCAGTGACATCGTCCAGAGGACCACGACCGCCCAAACAAATTATCGATTTATTCTCTCCCGAAGGCAGTTGCAGAGTTTCGCTTTCGTCGTCACCGGAGGTCGCTTCAATGGAGATGTTTTCTTCATTATCTTCTTCATCGGCAATCTGTTTAAGATTGGCCACCAGAAGACGAGCGCTTTGTGAAATTTGATTTATCTGTGTATCGCGGAGAACCCCACGTACGCGATCCTGCTCTGCAATGAGCAGCGCAGGAATAGCCACGCTTCCATAATATTCGACCAAAAACTGTTCCGATAATAATTCCAAAGCGTTGTCAGTCGCCTCGTGGGGATCCCCAGCCAGTAAGCGCTGATAAAGCCGCTCTTCCGGATTGAGCACGGGTTCAGAACCAAACAAAATCTCAAGAAAACGGAATTGTGGGACATAGCGACCCAGCACCACCAGACATACGGTGAGTGGCGTCGATAGGACCAGACCAATTGGCCCCCACAACCATGTCCAGAAAATTGCGGAAACGATGATAGCAAGTGGCGATAGACCCGTACGCGATCCATATAGCCAGGGCTCGATGATGTTGTTGCTGATAAGTTCAACAAGAATGAAAAGTGCAATTGTCCATAAAAGCAAGGTCCAGCCAGGCGCGATCGCGAAAGCCAGAAAGAGGGGCATTATCGATGCAATCACGGGGCCGATATAGGGCGCAAATCTCAATACAATGGCCAACATACCCCACAAAAGCGCATTGGGAATGCCAAGAACCCACAGGCCTATGCCAAGCGGCACACCGTAGGTGATATTGACCAGCAATTGCGTGAGGAGATAGCGGCCCACACGGCTTCCCGCTTCTTGTATTGCAGCAGTCGTCCGATGCAAATCACCATGACCGACCAATCGGATAAAACGATCGCGCAATTCTTCTCTTTCGAGAAGCATAAAAACCACGACAACAACGACAAGCCCCAAGGTGGCCAGTGGGCGGATCAATGGGCCAACGATCGTCTCTAGGGTTTCAATGGGATTACGTTGTGAAAATATTTCAACAAGCACAGGTTTGCGCTCGGGTTGTCCTGACGCGGTCGTATTGGTTGTCGTTTCCTGATCCTGACTGATTTCAGCGCCAACACGTTCAACCAAACTGTTTAAGCGATTAATAAGACTATTCTCGGCGCCAGCCTCCTTCAACGAGCGGACTTTTTCGATAATATTATATTGATATGTCGCTATATTCTGGCCGACCTCATTAACTTGAAAGGCTAGGATTGCGCTGAACAAAGCGATAATCAGAAAACCACCTGTCACGCTCACGATAATGGCAAACAAACGTGGGAGGCCAGTGCGCCTTAAAAAAGAAACGATCGGTGCCAACATGAATGTAAGAAGCACGGCGATCGCGAGCGGTAAAAATACGTCCTGAGCAAAATAAAGAATTGCAACAACCGCTGCTATGGCAGCAATTGCCGGCAAACGTGATTGCTCATGTACGGCAGTTAAAGAAGCGCTATCAGTTCCTGTTCCACGCTGCATGACAACTCTTCTTTTTCGGATTTTCAGTACATCAAATTATTTAGGTAGAGCTCGCGTAAAAAATAGCAAAGTAATTGAGAAATATATTCAGTTAGTCGCTCGATTGCAGGGTCAATGAGAAAGTTCGGTTATTTCGAATACTTCATATGCCGTAATCAACTAAACAAAAAAGCCCACCGCATTTATACAGTGGGCCTTTGCGACTTTCGTCAGTAATCAAGCTTTGTCGACGACTTTTTTAACAGCATCTTTTGCCTTGCCTTTGGCCTGCTGTGCGTCACCTTTGGCTTCTTGAGCCAATCCTTTAGCCTGCATTTCCTTATTATCAATCGCCTTGCCTATACCCTGCTTGGCCTTGCCAGCAAGTTCATTAGCCTTACCTGAAACCTTGTCTGAAGTGCTACCCATCTGATTGATCTCCCTAAAAACTACTCTTGCTTGGTGTGTTACATAAAACGGAGAACTGGGATTTTGGTTCCCTGCAATTATTGATTTTCGTTATTTAGCAACCCCTATCTTTATCAGAGAGTTTAAAATGAACCGCAGCGTCGTTACTCAATAATTTGGAGTTTTATGCCCCCAATAAACATTGAGCAAACCATTTCATTTGCGCTGGAACTAACCCCAGTCTCAGGCCGTTATCAAAGTGGGAGGCTTTAAATTTTCAGGGAGAGAACAATGCCTACTTCTAAGCAGAGAACTTTGGACGATTTATTCTATGACACGCTCAAAGACATTTATTACGCAGAGAAAAAAATACTGAAAACATTGCCTAAAATGGCTCGCGCCGCCTCGTCACCAGAGCTGAAGACCGCGTTTGAAAAACATAAGGACCAAACCGAAGAACATGTTGGAAGGCTCCAGCAGGTTTTTGAGATTTTGGGAAAGCGCGCTCAAGGTAAAACCTGCGATGCGATTGAGGGAATTATTGCGGAAGGTGAAGAGATCATTGATGAGTTCAAGGGAACACAAGCTCTTGATGCTGGTCTAATATCCTCTGCGCAGGCAGTCGAACATTACGAAATTACACGTTATGGCACTCTTAAACGATGGGCTACTGAACTTGGCCATAAAGACATAGCGAAACTGCTTGACGCCACTCTTCAGGAAGAAGGTCAAACAGATAAGGATTTGACTAAACTTGCTGAAACAAAGATCAACTTAAAAGCTGCATAATCAGTTGGACCCCGCTTCGGCGGGGTTTTACATTTACAAAGTGTCGCCGAAACAGAGTATCCTTGTCTGACACCGCAATGAAAGTGAGTTATCTCTATGTTGGGACCCAGATCGAGCGAAAACTATCCCGGGAGGAAAGCCGATTGCGAGGAAGCCGTATCGCAAGGCATAGCCGACCTTATAAAACAAGCCACATTGGACGGGCGATCAGAGAAAGAAGCTCAAGCCGTTATACAGGGAACGAGCGTTCCCGGCGTTAGAGATCTTATAGAAGAAGCAACTTCTGCCGGATGGTCTGCAGAAGAGGCAGCTGATGCTATCAAAGCTGTTTCTGATAAAATGCAGCACGGCCCGACAAGCTTCATCCAAAACAAATGAACCGCCTCAGGGGCGGTTCATAATGGCTAAAAATTACTTAGCCCAGCGGCCATCATACTTAAACTCTGGGGCTTTTTCGATTTCTTCTTTGGTCGAATTCATAACGGCTGACCATTTCTTGTCGTCTTCAAAATATGTAATATCGACCGCATCCGGCGCAACAATTACGTATCGTTCACCAACACCAAGAAATCCGCCCACAGAAACGATATAACCGGCCAACTGGCCATTAGCGATGATCAAATCTTTGATTTCGCCGATCGAAGTATCGTCGCCGTTAACAATCTTCAAGCCAATCAGATTATAGCTGAGGACCGCTGTAGGCTCAGCTGTCACAAACACTTCTTTTTCAGCAACAGTGGCCGTTTGCGCACTGGCAAAAGAAGTGAGTGCAATGGTAGCGACAGCAGCAAGCAATAAACGACGCATTTATATTCTCCAAATTAGTTCAATGACATATCTGTCTTGAGAGAAATGCTTTCGCGCTTATTTTGTTCCAAATTTTCGGCTTCTGCAGAGGATATTTCAATCAGTTCGGCCAGTTCTTACTCGTCGAAACTTTTGATTCATAATGCCAAGGTTTTCACGAGAGGTTTCCAATCTAATACTCCAACCAATCCCCCCTCTAGGAAAACCAAACGTATAATCCGTCATTCTTACAAATTTATTCGTCTGGAATGACCTTAGCGTCGCGAGAGGTTTCGCTTACGATATGATCTTTACCGTTCGAGAATAATGCGAGTGTTAGCAAAGCAAATACCATTATAATGATCGCCACATCGAAGGCGTTAACCGCACAGGCGATGCCAATTGCCCCCGTTGACCACAAACTCGCAGCGGTCGCAGTGCCCTTCACCGATGAGCTTAAACGTAAAATAGCGCCGCCGCCGATGAAGCCCATGCCGGTAATAACGCCTTCAATAATGCGCGCCATTGCTTCAGGATTATCAGCGGTTAAGCCTTCCGTTGCTTGAACGAAGCCACAGCTCGCGACCGCCACAAGCGGAAATGTTCGCAGTCCGGCGCTTCGCTCTTCTCGCTCACGATGCAAGCCAATAGGCAAAGCCAGTATATACGCTGCTGCAAGCGTTATGACATGTGGCCAAACATTGAAATTGTCGGAACTAAGAACTTCATAAAGTGCTGATTGAAACTGTTCCATGAGGACCTGCTCGCAGTAGTCTTGAGTCCAAAACGAGCATGATTGAATAACGTTCCCAACCTAATGCCTGATTGCTCGCTAACTCCAGATCCGCAATTGGGAAAGGCTTCAGAAAATCATTGGACCAATTTTTGTCTACCCCCCGAAGAATGCACTTCTCGGTGTTGAAAATTGCGGGGCGGAAAGCCGCCCGTTCTTGGAAAAGACGAGATGACATTATTATCAACGCTCTAATCCCTTTCAGCGATGAAGCATGCCGTTAATATCAAATGCGATCTGGAGGGAGTAGTTGATACAGTTTGTATTTGCATCGACGTTTTGGGGTCGACGTAGGCGAATACATTTTCGGGATGCGGATTGTTGATGAGAATGCCAGCTTGGCTGCGTCACGCCTAGCTGAGTATCAAACTAGCGATTTAGCACTAGTTGGCGGAGGGGGTGTCTTAAGCATTAAAATACCAACTCCTTGTTAATATTCTATAATAATTACAAATAAATAATGCGATATCCGGTTTTATATCCGACTAAAACCGGACTTCGCACTTTCGAAAAAAGTTACTAGCGTTCAAGAATTAACGTAAATCTAGTTCGCTGCAAAAGGATATGCGAGAACATCGTTGATCAATTCATTAATTAACTCTGGAAAAGTTTCTTCGACTATCTGCTGAGCACGATTGATCGTGGGCCACAATAAATCACCCTTCGCACCACCAATCAAACTTCCCCATTGAGTTGGATAGTACCGAACTAGCATTCCTAATATAAATCCCAGCATATATGTAAATGAAAGCTGCGAATAACGCTCCCCGCTTTCAATAGGGACAGCAATATGAAGATTGGGTATCTTGCCAAATGCCTTATCTAAATAAGTATGAAATAACTGGAACGGTATTCTGCTCAGAAGCATTTCTGGAATAACAAACGTCATTTTTCGATCGTCTACGGAAACATTATAGCCATGTCTCTGAAAAAGGTGACTTAATCTCTCTGCTTGATCGCTCGTTGCGACAATCTGAACGGTGCTTCCATCTTCAGACTTCATTTCATTCACATATGCATAGAGGACCTCTTCATTAGTTACTTTATGTTCCCGTGATAAATCAGGAAGACGACGAAGAATATCAAGCAAAGAGATTTCTGTACCGGATTTAGGTGGATGATAGTCAATTCGCCAGTCAACTTTCTCTCCATTTATGTGAACCGGTAAGCGATTATGTGTACTTTGAATAAAATCATCAAATAAACCTGCCGATATTTGGACCTTAAGATTGCCTACGTTCTTAAGGCCGTCTCTGAGTTCTCCCAGAAGCTCAGATGCCCAACCTACCGTATCCAGTCCATGCCCCGGCTTTAATGCAACCTCTCCGGTGTTCTTTGTAAATAGCAATGTCACCGAACGTGATAGGCTTGCTACCCCGTAAAATGTGAGAAGCGGTCGAACTGAATAATCTGCTGTGCTTGCATTTCTAAAATATTCACGAGCTTGCCGCGCCGCCATAGTAATTTCAATCGAACGCCGCGCGTTTAACTGTCGATGGTGTATTTTCTCAAACCACTGTGAAACTATATCCCTGCTTTCAAGTGCGAGAAGATCTTGCCAAACCTGTTTGTCCATAACTATCGCCCCCACTGCCGAATAGTAGCAGTTTTGCCTGAAATCAGTTCTATTTCCAAGACGGACGTGGCTTAGACTGGATGAATAATTAAGATGCGCTAACTATAACGTAAGAGGATGATACAGACGGGTCGCTTCACCGTGGGTACTAAAGTACTATTTTAAAAGTGTTTTCAAGCTGCACGCTTCATTATGTGGCGCTAAATGTGGCCCAAAATGTGGCCTAAAATCCGGATCATCTCATGCTAATCCATCTCTGGATTAAAAGATCGCCAAAAAATAAGAGTCGATGCTCCTCCATTGAAACCATTTCAACGCTCATGAGGTGCCAATCGACGCAGGGAACGCATCGGATTTGCTCCTGAATTTGCTCTATCGACAATTACTATATATGAGGAAAACATCAAGTCGGGGGGGGGATTTATGACTAATTACATTACGGGCTTTCGCGAAATAGTCGAGACGATTGGTCAGACGGTACCTGTCGTAATGATGGTTGCTACGGGAGCAGCCATATTGGCAGTTGTTATGCCGTGGTATATGCGAAGCCTGATTAAATTGATAGAAGGACGAAATGAACGCCAGCAGCGCTTAAAAAATGAAGCATTAGACAGCTTTTCTACAGGTAATAATAGATTTCGAGATTTTTTTGAAAAGGTAAATGAAGACCCTGATCTAGGGAAAGTAAACACGGATAGCATTTACAAATTTAATAAATATAAAGACTTTATAAAGAATAGCATTAACTACAGAGCCATTCAGAAGCTTATTGCTACCAATAAAAATCTTACTGAAGCTTTAGAGCGACAAGAAGAAACCAGCCATAGAGATAAACACGGTAAACCCAAAGGAGATTGGCGAGACGCATTAATTTCCTTGATAACACGCCTCTCCCGTGAGTCAGATAGACTTAAAGGTAAGTCCACTATAAATCTTGTCTTAGGTGTAATGTTCTCAAGTATTTCCGTTCTAGCTCTAGTAATCTTATTGCTTATATACACTCCTAGCTCATCGAATAGCGACACAGCACAAAGCATCATAAATTATCTACCGCGATTTGCAATTGCTGCCATTTTGCAAGTAGTAGCTATATTCTTCTTGCGCCTCCATGCTTTGATTGAGGGCGAAATTAAAAATAATAAGAATGAAATTACTAACATTGAATTAAAATTGGCGGCTGCACTTTTGGAGATAGAAAACACAAATATGAAAAATATGTCAGAGATTTGGAGTAGAGATGAAAGAAATTTTGTCATAAACAAAAACCAAAAGGTCGCAAGCAACATTGATATACCTGATATCAGAAATTTTATCGACGTCATAAGAAGGATAGAAAGCAACAGGTCTAAGTAGTTTTTCATGCTGTCTAGAGCCAAATTAATATTCACCTATTTTAATTTCACAATGGCATAAAATGTGGAGCACTTAACGTTTACAATCAAAAAAATAATGATGCTCTAGGAAACAAAAAGTTATTTCAGATAGATGCGTAGGCAAGCTGATTTTACTAATTTTCTCACGATCAATTCTTGAATTTAAAATCAGTACATTTTGAAAAATACAGCTTAGCGATGCCACGCTTATTACTTCTTTGTGACGGCATTGCAGATTCAGCTAAGCTAATTCATAAATGCTTAATGTCCAAAGTGCGAAACTTAGGAATCGTTTTATGACGGGGGAAACTGAGCATGCAACGAACTGACTTCAATATCCACTTTGACAATTCATTTGCCACAATGAATCAGACAAAGTTTGAGGACTGGTTCGCAGCGATGGCGTCGCGGGTGTTCGGAAACGATTTTGAGTTGATAAAAGCTGGCGGCAAACACGGAGATAAAAAAAGTGATGGAATACGTATTTCCACGAAAACTGTTTATCAATGTTATGCTCCGGAATCACCCTCTACATTTGCATCAAAAGCTCCAGCGAAGGTTAAAGATAGCTTCCCGGAAGTTATAGTTTATTGGCCCGATCTTAAAGAATGGATTTTTGTACATAACAACTCTGACGGAATTACAGCGACTGTCAGCGACACGCTTGAAGTATTAAGGAATAGTCACCCCGAAATCATAATCTCGACCGGCACACGAAGTTTTTTGAAAGATGAGTTTCATGATAAGCTCACTCTTCAACAACTTATCGACGTTTACCCAAACGCGAGCCTGAATTTTAATGATGTGCAAATGGTACATGTCCGTCCACTTTTAAAGAAAATTGTTGCGGAACGGACAGTCAACTCAAATCCAGACTATTTTGGGGAAATTCCCGACGAAGCCAAGCTGGATTTCAATGGTCTTTGCCCGGACTCTAAGTACGTAATTCATCAAGCACAACCACATATCGGCGTAGTTAAACGTTATATCGCTGATATGAGTACACCTCAAAACGCCACAATAATCCAAGCTGAGATTAGAGCTAAATACATTGAGCTGAAGGATCTTGGTCACGATCCTGACGAGATTTTAAGTAAACTGCTAATATTCTGCGGAGGTGAAGGTACCGCCAAAATTGTAGCGGCAGCATATGTAATCGTCGCTTACTACTTCGATTCTTGTGACGTATTCGAGAATGTGCCACAGGTAACGCCATGCTGATGCCAACGAAACACATCAAAACCGAAAACGCGCTTATTGGTGTTGGTGCCGAACTACTATCGCTTTTGGATAATGATAAGACAGCCTCGCGGCTGTTTCACGACTTGCAAGAACAGCGGCGGGACAACGAGGTAACAACAATTCACTTCGATTGGTTTTTGCTCGCTGTCGATTTTCTATTTGTAATAGGTGCTGTTCGTTTTGAGTCTGGCTTGATTAAGAAGATGAACCAATGATTATCGAGCTCACAAGCAATCTTAAAACTTTTAAATCGCTTAAATTTAAAAGCGGTTTAAACATTCTTGTTGCCGAGCGCCATGAGAATTCCGGTGCTAAAGACACCCGTAATGGAACTGGCAAAACTAGTTTTATCGAACTGGTGCATTACCTACTCGCAGACAAGCGCAATTCAGAAGACGACTTTCATAAACCTGAAATAATCGGTTCCAAATTCTGTGGTACATTTTCCGACAGCGGAAAAGATTTCGTGATTTGCAAAACAAGCAACTCTAACACCGACGAAATACAAAAAGATGGAACGGACATTACTTCGAAGAACCTCCGCAAGGAACTGGCGCTTCGTTGGTTCGGCTTAAGTGAAGAATATAGCGCACCAACCTATGGGCCAAAATTCGGCGCACTACTTGCGTATTTCATTCGTAAAGAGCGAAACGGCGGTTTCGCTAGCCCTGTCCTAAATAGTTCTTCCCAACAATCATGGGATAGCCAGGTAAATCTTTCTTATCTTTTGGGTTTCGATTGGCGTCTACCACAGAAACTACAGATAAAAAAAGATCAAAAGAAAGACGCTGATACATTAGCGAAAATGATTAAAGGCGGATATCTAACAGATGGCGCTTTAGATATAAATAAAATGCAGGCTCGACTCGATTTTCTCGATGGAGAAATTGTTGGAAAGCGCAACGAAATTGCAACTGTGTCAGTCCTTGATGGCTATCGTAAGCATGAGATGAGTGCAAACTATCTGACAAGCCAAATTCGTGATTTGAACGAGGGAAACCTCAAAGATTTAGATCTCATCGAAAATATAGATTCAGCATTAAAAGAAGTTGAAGACGCTTCGTTATCTGATCTCAAGTATATGTATGAACAGGTTGGTATTTTCTTTACCGATCATGTGAAGAAAAGATTTGAACAAGTAGAGGCCTTTCATAAACAAGTAGCCAAAAACAGAGAGGCTCATTTAAGTCTCGAACGTAAGAATGCGGCCGAACGACTTGTACATCGTAATAAAGAAATAGATCAGCTTCAGTTTACTTTAAAGGATGAACTGGCACTATTGCGGTCCGGTATCGCAATCGAGAGACTGACATTGTTGCAATCAGAGCTAAATCGGCTTGAAACAGAACAAGCTGACCTACGTCAACAATTACCCCGATTCAGGAATGTAGAAGATGACCGAAAAAAACTTGGACGCGAGATAAAAGATCTAGTGGATTTAATTGGACAAGACGTACTTGAACGCGAAATTCCAAGAAAGTCTGCTGTTCGGATTTTCGCTGAAACGTCTCAATTTCTCTACGATCAACCAGGTCAACTTGTTATCGGCAAATCAAGCGGTACTGCTGGATTGTCTATCGAGACAGATATCGTCGGTAAGAAAAGTGGCGGCAAAAACCATATGCAGATTTTCTGCTTTGATTGGTTGCTAGTGGAGGCGGCCCGAAATAATGATAGATTTCCGGGTTTTTTGATCCATGACAGCCATATTTTTGATGGTGTCGACGGACGTCAGATCGGGTTAGCGCTGAGTCTCGCCAAGGCTAAATGTGATGAGCTTGGCGTTCAGTATATTGTGGCAATGAATTCGGACGATTTGCAGAAAATTAAGAACGAAGAAGACGTAAGCGGTGAAGAAATCTTCGATCCATCTCCGTTCATCCTTGAGACAAAACTTTCGGATGAGCCAACTGGGGGACTTTTCGGATTACGCTTTTAGGCTATAGCCGGAGCAAGTTTGCCTCACTTTTGAGCTTCATGTCGTTCATTTTATCCACCTGTTATCCACCCCATTTCCACAGCCGGAAATTCGTGGATTGACTCTCAATCTAAATGAGAACATTTTAGGAACATATCCACATTGAGCGGAATATGTTCCTGAGTGCCTATGCACTTGCGGCAGGTTTCGCTCGACCTTTTTTCTGAGGTTTCTATGCGCCTGCCCGAGACGATTGAACGGCTATATCTCGACTTTGACGGATTTTTCGCGTCTGTCGAGCAGCAGTGCGACAAGCGTTTGCGTGGTCGGCCAGTTGGTGTCGTTCCTTTTGAAGGCACCAAGAGAACTGCCGTCATTGCCTGCTCAAAAGAGGCAAAGGCGATGGGCGTTAAAAATGTGATGCCAATTAAGGACGCGCTTCGGGTTTGTCCGGATCTCATTCTCGTGCCTCAGAATCCCGACCTATACCGTCGGGCTCATAATGCCCTACTCTGCGAGATTGAGACTGTCATCGCCATCGATACGGCCAAAAGCATTGATGAGCTGACATGCGTTCTCGATGACAGCGGCAAGCGTGATCCTGAATTGCTATCTGCACGGATCAAAGCGGCTATCGCTGAAAATATCGGCCCGTATATCACAAGCTCGATTGGATTTGCCGCCAACCGGCAGTTGGCAAAGATCGCTTGTAAGGCTGGCAAAGATGCCAGCAAGCGCAATGGGAGCTATGGCAATGGCCTTGCCATCTGGCACCCGTCCTCGATGCCCGAACCATTGCTCCGGATCGAGCTGGAGGATATTCCGGGCATTGGCAAGAGCATGGCGCAGCGGTTGTTTAAAAACCGCGTCTACACCACCGAACAGCTCTATGCCTTACAGCCGAAGCACATGCGTAAGATCTGGAACAACGTTAATGGTGAGCGGCTTTGGTACGCTCTGCACGGCTATGACATTCAAGCGCCAGAGCAACAGCGTGGCATGTTCGGCCACGGTCGGGTATTGCCGCCAGAATCGCGCAAGATTGACGGCGCTTATGAAATTTCCCGCCTCCTGCTCACCAAAGCCGCGCGTCGCCTTCGTCGTGAAAACTTCTATGCTGGCGGCCTATGGCTTTGGCTTTCCGTTCAAGATGGCTCATGGCTGGGAAAGCATACCCTATCGGTCGTGAATGATGATCAGGCAATCCTTGCAGGCCTAAATTCGCTCTGGAACCGTGTTCGCCTTGAGTTTCCACGCGGCACAACCATCTTTCGCGTCGGCGTCACTCTCTATGACCTGTCACCCGCTGACGAACGTCAGATCGATCTGCTGAACAATGACGACAAGGTTCGCCAGAAATGGGAGCAAGCAAACGGCGCTGTCGATAAACTCAACTCAAAATATTCAGGCACCGTCGTCAGCATGGGCGAATGGAAGCCACCTGCAGGCGGACATGTTGGTGGCAAGATCAGCTACACCCGCATTCCATCTGCCGAGGACTTTTGGTGATGGGAAACTGGAAAACCACAATCAAGGTCAGAGATCTCGCAGATGACCAGAAACTGGAATTGATCTGCCGGAAATGCAAACGCCTCGCCTACACCAACCGCGTGATGTTGTGTGAGAAAATAGATCGGTCCCAGCTTTACCTTGACCAGATCGAAAGTATGGCACGCTGCAAAGGTCGGGGCTGCAAGGGCAATATGCGCCTGTCCATGGTGCGCTTGAAAGAAATGAGCGGCTTTGTTGGGGGATTGGCATGAGCAGTTACGGAACTGACAAAGGTAGCACTTCAAAGCCACACGGGAAATTTGAACATTGGTGCGACGATGCAAACTGCAAAGCATGGGGAACGTACGGTTATAAAACCAAGTACGGCCAACTCTGGTTTTGCCGAGAGCATCAGCAACAAGGCGAAGACGCTCTGGGTGGACGCCGGTAATTAACGCCCTACCTCCCAAACAAAGGGAGAATGTCATGTTAGGACCAAAACAAGCAGGCAAATATCCAGATCGCAACCTCGATTGTCAGGAAGCGGTTTCAATGGGTATTTCAGATTTGATTGAGCAAGCAACGCTGTCGGGAAGCTCAGAAGCTGATGCAGCCGCTGCGATCGCTGATACGGGTGTTCCGGGTATCCGAGATCTAATTGATGATGCTGTCGCGGCTGGATGGTCAGCCGCAGAAACAGCCAACGCAATTAAGGTCGTATCAGCTGGCATGTATCGCGGTTACACCGGCACCGAGAAAGACGAGTGATAAAACAAAAAAAGCCCCGCGAGAGCGGGGCTATTTCTTATCTTGTGCGAGAACTGCCAATACCTGATCAAGGCGATGATTGGTGCCTTTTAGCCCCTCACGAGTTTCGTCTCGCATCTCTTTCATACCGTCACGCAGCTGGCGCACATGATCATCCAGATCTACGCGCCTGACATATTCGTCGCGGACACGGTTTACACGTTCATGCAGCTGATCATCTCCATCTTTAATAGCTGCCCCCAGCCTATCTTCAGCTGACTTTTGTGAGGTTGAAAGCGAGCGGAAAGCGGCGATCAAGGCAACCGTGAACGTACTGCCTAACCCGACAGCTAACCCGATCAACCACTGTATTTCATTTGCCATAACTTCAGCCCCCAACAACTCCATCATAAAAATCAGCGCAACGATCAGTGCGTGCATTCTGCCGATCAAGCGCCTGCCGTTCACGTTTCAGCACAGATCTGATCTCAACACCGTCCGCGAGTGGCGCATGCGGCTCTATCATTCGGCAGTCATCGGGATAGACAGGCAGTTGCCTTTGCGCCTGCGCCTGCCCCGCTTGTTGTGCCGCCTCTTGCAGAAGCCTGTCACTTGCGCAGGAACTCAATATCATCGCGATCAAGCAGGCAAACCCGCCCCGCATCAGCAAGCCGCTTTTCATAATCCGCTATCTCCTGTTCAGTTTGTTCAATTCGAGCGGCTTCAGCAGCGCGAGCATTGCGTAGCTGGGCTTGATAAGCTTCGATAATGAGTGCATTTGCCCGGCGCCGGACGGCTTCGGCATCTAATTGTGCCTGCAAAGCCTTCACCTGATATTCAGGAACCAGCCCTTTTTTCGCCTGCCCCTCAAAGGCAGCGCCCAAAATCGGAATGTCTTTAAGCAAGGGCACGCCGTTGTAATAGATCGATGCAAGGACGATCCCAACTGCGATGCCGGCAGTTACTTTGATAGCGTCGAGTAACTGGCTCATTTCAGACCAGCCAGACAAAGCTCAAGTTCACCGATGCGCTGCGCGTCACCCATTTCGCGGCGCTTGCGCAAACCTTCGACAACTTTACCACCCGCACGGTTGAACAGCGTCATAGCGTTGCAGGCCGAGCGCCATTGCTTTTCAGTCATGCGGCGCGCAGCAGTCGATTTGCAGGCAGCGCCCGTGCCGATGTTGTAAGAGAGATCCAACATTGAAGCCTGCACGCTGATCGGTGCCTGATCAAAGGTGCGGATGCATTTTCGTAGCGGCTGGCGGAAATCAGCTTCAAGTCGTTTGATCAACATTTGCTGGCATTGCTTATCCGTGTAGCTGTCGCCTTTCTTGACGCCCTTGGTTTCCCCCAGGCATACCGTCCAAACCTTGCCGAGCTTGTCGTAATAGGCATGGTTTTCCATACCCTCCCATGGTGCGGTCAAATACGTCGCGGTCATAACGACTAAGCCCAGACCGGACGCCAAAGCTGCCTTTGCACGTTTACTCATCGCGAAATGCCTTCTGTGAAATGATGCGCATGACAAGGGCGAGCACGGTCACAATGAACGTGACAGCCGCAAATGCGCCGATGGGGATGGGGAGAATGTCGCCCAAATAGGGCAACGCGACTTCGAGGCCGGACAACATTGCAGCGGCCAGCAGCAGGCGAATGCTCCACGCATAGCGAAGCACTCGCCTCCAATCAGAGACCAGTTTCATGGATGTTCGCAATCGAATTATTTGAACAATGGTGCCAGCAAAAGCCCCGCACCAGCAGGTGCAGTTCTATCCATTGTGTTTTCCTAATTTTGTGGTTGTGAGGGTCTTGAAAACGATAGATTTTTCACTAAATCGAAGCCGTCATTCCAACATTTAACGTTCGATCAAATGGAGGTTTCGATGAGCGACCGTTTGTTTGACAGCCCTGTTTTTGTTAAGGACGGCCCTTACCTTGTTCGAGAAATTGCCAGCATCGGGGATGCCTTAGATTTTCTCTATGAATGGCCGGAATACGACCGTGGCCTCATTTACGAAACTGCATGGAAAGCGTGCTGCGATAGCCACGATGGCATCAAACCAGTGCAAGCAGCAGAGAGCGCCATTCGAGGTTTCGCCAAGAAGAACGGAATTCTCGAAGAACCAGAAGTCGCGCTTCCATGGATGAAGGGCAAAAAATCAGGAGGCGGCCTAGTTCAGGCTTGAAGACGCATCATGATTTGGTTTCTCATAATTGAGGCGGCTATTCTCGCTACGCTTTCATATGTTGTAGCTTCAATCGGCTGGAAAGAGATCAGGTATTACATGAACAACCGTCGTAAATTATAACACACGGTATAGATCAGGACCCCGGCATCGTCGCCGGGGTTTTTGTTTGTGTTTTCCCATTATTGTGACATGATCAATAAGCGCAGGGTGAGGTGTGGCGCTTTATCCAGTGCGGCTCCGGATTTGACCTACCGTCTGCCGGGGCTTTTCTTTTGGCGTCTCATAAGAATAACTGGCTGGTGGATTAACGGACGTTTAGATTTTGTTGAACTACCGCCCCGATGTCGGTGGAGTGCGTCGGGGCATTTTTTATGGTGGGGACCATGCAGCATTTAGTAGAGTTTTTTGCGACACATGCCGGTCAACTATTGATGGGCGGTAGCATTCCGTTGGTTGTTGCCGCAGTGTTGTGGTGGTTTGCTCCAAGACAACAGCGTCGATGATCACAAGTCTATAACTACGCTTGGTTGCCATCTTTTTCGCAGAATTAGGGATCGAATTTTGCAGACTGACGTTAACAGTGCATTAGGAACTTGGGAGAACGTTATGTCAGCAGAGTTTTGGGCATCCTTCGCAACTATCAGTATTTTCCTTGTCATCTTTGCTGCATTGATGTGGCGGTGCAATAATGAAGGCGATTACCGTCGTCTGAATAATTTACCTCATAAGACTTCGTGAGCGTTTATACGCTAGGCAGATCTAATTTCCTCAATATTTGAGACATCTAATCGATACCAGTCAGTGGTCGTAATCATCCCAGACAAACTGAGGCTTTTACTGTCAACATAAGTAGAGATAGGGGCTTTTCTTTTCTGAAATTTACCCTTAATCAGCGGATACGTGTGGACGTCCCGCCGGAAGGTCGCACGCAGCCCCGGATCGCCCGCCAGCATCCGGGGCTTATTTTTTAAACACCCATGAACTTTTTTCCCATCACGTAGTTTCTCAGACGAAGAGGAAAAATGATGGCCACATTCATCACTACCATGTCTACAGCTTGGATCATCCTGATCGCCTTTAGTGCATGGACAGAGCGTGGCCGTTAATAGCCATGTACTTAATACACAAAACACAATAGGTTGAGGCATGCATACAATTATTGTTCTTGAGTGGTGTTGAAATTCTCATTTATTCCGGTCTCATTATTGCAATTATTATTCTCTTGTTATTGGGCTTTACAGCGAACGGAAGTCTTTGACTAACTTGTGCCCTCCTCTTTAAGAGCGATGCGTCAATTAGGGTGTCGCCACAATTCATGAAGCGAGCAACTCAGCGGCTCGCACATCACCAAACAATTGTGTCGCCATACTTTGCAAGAGCGGCCAAAGCTCATGATCTGAGCGGAATGTATTGGCCGTGAGGAATATCTGACGAACGCGAAACGGTTGCGTTTCCATCGCCGCTCTGACCTGTTCGGCCTCATCATCGGTCATTCGCTCCCACAGCGTGACGGATGGAAGGATATTTACATCAGAGCCGGGAATTGGTTCCGGCGCTGGCTCAAATTCCAATTCGCCGCCCATTCTTAAAGCTGTATCGACGGCCAGCTGCCAATAAACCTCATCCGAACTGATGACATGATACGGCAGGCCGTTGATCTCAGCGACGAAAGTGGCATCTTCACGCTTGTAAAGGAGTGTGATGGCCTGCTCATCGACTTTATCTGTTTCTGTCATGTTAGGTTCCAATACACGCCTGACCAGATATTCCCGCTTGTAGCAGCACCGATGGTGCTTCCACCCGCTCTAATTGACGCCACAATGGGGCTTCTAAGGGTGCCTGTCGCAGCGTCATAAGCCACTAACCAGTAAGCATAAGTTCCGCCTGAAGGAAGAACTGCTGCTGCACCCGGCGATGTCTGAAAAGACGCATACAATCCACGTCCTGATGTTGACGGTCGCGGTGCCGCAAGTATTTCCGTTAGCACCGCGTCGTTAGATGCTGCGGCCACAACAGCACGACCTTTTGCGGAGATCGGGGTAAGTGCTGCCGCTGATGCACCGGTGTAATACGGCATTTGATTTGCAGCGCCTGAAAGGCCGAGCAACGAAAGTGCTGCCGCTGTTATCGGTTGCCAGTCAATCCAAGTGCTTGCCGCCTGCCGTCGCCACTGCCAAGAGTTTGACGAGACAGCGAACCAAATCTGAAAACCGGCTGTGGCGCTGTAACGGTGATTGTAAATGACCGCCGCTGCAGACGTGGGGACGTTCTGGGACCCGTTATTCGAGATATAGAAGCCTGTTTCAGCGTTTGTGTTCGCGTCACCGATATTGCCCGGCGTTGCCGATAGTCGGGGCGGTAACGAACCTGCCACCAAGTCGTTTTTGGAAACCGTCCCCATTACGCCAGCGGCAGTGAATATGGGCAACAGGTCCGCGCTGCCATCCAGTGCTGCCAAGGATTGAAGATTACCGCCCGCCATCCGAGCGACAAGTGCCGCAAGCATCCCTGTGAAGCGCGAGTTATCTGACTGGTAGCGAATGCGGGTTGAGTATGTTCCAGCGGCAGCAGTGGGAGCATTTTGCGCCAGAACGCCGCCATTGCCGTTTGCATTGATGCTTTCAATCGGCAGGGTCAGACCACCCGGCGTGATGATCGTGTCACCCTCCCGGATGGCGGCAAGCGACAATTGCGCATTTGTTGCAGTAAAATTGCGTGACCCGGAAACAAGTGTGAGTGTTCCGACAACCCAATCTGGATAAAACTTATCGAAGTTATCAGCCATTGGCTTTCACCTTGGATTTTGCAGGTGATGGTGCGACGGTCTGACTATTCTGGATCTCGATGATTTTGGCGTTGGCAGCTTCTAAACGCTGCACCATTTGATCCCGCTCGCCAGTGATGCGATCAAGCTCATCCTTATGAACTTTGGCTTGCTCCTCCATTGCCGCTTCCAGCTCTTTGACCTTCTTGAAAAGCAACACTGCATTGTTGGCATTCTGCAAACTGTGTGTTTCGAGAAAATCACGCATGGCGCGCGCCTCATTTGCCATTGCAATCGGGTCGATCTGGACGCGCTGAGGCTGCGCCGGTTCCGTTGCCGTCGTTTCGGTCATTGCTGATTATCCTGATTGATTAGATTTGTGTTGCGCCAAAGACGTAATATCGAACGCCGAGCGGGTCAGGCAGGTTGTACTGAAAGCCTGTATCAGCCCTGACATCGGATGGTGCGCCGGGGCTTAAATGGATCACCATGTCATTGGCTCGCACAACAGTCGTCATGCAGTAATTTGAGGTGCGCCAAGAAACGACGTTGGGCGGACGCAATGAGCGATAATATCCTTGCGCCATCATCTTCGGCCAATTGCCGATCACTTTGGGGAAGATAAACATGCCAGCGTGATTGGAGAACGGTACGACTGCCGCATGTGTTCCGAAGAGTGCATTTAGACTGTTTGCAGGCGAGAATGCCGAGATTGGTATCCAGTCCTGTTTGAGAATGCGCACCGATGGAAAGCGCGTATCAAGCAGAATATCGTTGCTGCTTGGATTTGCATCGTTTGATCCGGGCCGCTTGATCTGCACATCGTTGAACACGCGCCGCAGCACCTGATTACCGCCACTGCTTAATGCCTGAATACTGGTTGCATAGACCATGAAGCGACAGCCGACGGCATAATCACCCTCGTTCCAGAAGGTAATGCCATTGGTATCAATCTTGTAATAGAAGCGGCATTCCCGGCCTGATCGGCTGACGTTGGGATCGACGGGCGGGATCGAGTAATCGTAACCGTCATATCGCATGATCCCGTCAACAAACATCGTTTCATGCAGCGCAATTGGCGATGTATTCGGATAGTAGTACGTGCCGCCTGCGGGGATGATTGGAACCGTCCCCATCATGATGCACATCATCGGCGCTTTGTCTGAATTGATCTGCAACCCGCGTGGGTTGGTTGTATCGACAGTCAGGCCCCGACGCGCAACTTTCACCTCTTGCCCCGATATTCTAACCACTTCTTGCCCCGGAACTGGCGTTCCATTCGGGAATGGTAGCGGCGCATTGTTGGCGGGCAAATCCCACTGACATGTGAGGGCGCGTGACGCACCGGATTGACCACCATAAATGTAGTAACTGAATGCAGGACCTTCATAGTTCGTTATCTGCCCGCACCATCCCGTAAAGCCGAACTCTGACGGGATACGATCATATTGGACGACCGTGGCGTCGTTATTCGCGACCTGCACGTCGGCATAAATATTGACGCCGTTATAAAGTGTGCCGATAGAAAAAAGCTGCTGGTTGCCTTGCGCGCCGTTGAAATCGAAAAGCTTTACTCTGCCATTGGCATCCAGCAGCTTGACCTCAAATATCGGTATCAGACCGCCGAGCTGCGCAAAGCGACTGAACATCTCATAATATTTGAAATAGTGCGTTCCCGATGAAACACCGACACGTGAGCTTAACGCACGCAATGCAGTAGAAAGCGAGTTGCCATCCAAAAGATAGTTGGCAGTCGTTGGGGCTGTTGCGGGGTAATGGCTGGGGTTGAAACCATTTGCGAAGAAATACTTATCAAACATATAGGACAGGTCTTGTCCTTCTGTGCTGATGTAGAACTTCGAATAATCCGTGACCGGGATTGTCGTCCATTCAGCATTGTCATCGCGAACGACGGCAATCACCGGGCCGAAGCCCGGTTTATGACCAATTGCAAGATGGCTCATGTCGTGAATATCCGTAGATCCGCATAATTATCGAAGCCGCGTATCCAGAATGCCCGGTTACGCGATATGAGGTTATCGACATAGGCGGTGCCAATGTTGCCTACAGTCAGCGTTAATTCGCCGTTCTTAAACACCAATGGCCGATCTCGCGCGCTTCCGTTCGTGATATAAAATTCGTCACCATCGACAATGACGCGAGATTTGTTTCCATTGATGCTTTCGAGGATCAGTGCACCCGTGGCAGGCGCACCGCCTGACGTTGTCGAAACACTCAACACGGCACGGGAAAGCGCCCCACTGCTTGCAGCTTCGGAATAAACACGGAAGTACCCATCTGCGGATATTCCACCCATTTGAGCCGATACCGTGCTCACAACCTGCGACATGGCCGATACTTCAGTGGCGGTCGCTTGAGAGAGCGTGGTGACATCTGCAATATTGATTTGCATCTGAGCAGTAAGCTGCTCAATCGCTGTCACCTGCGCCTGTCGGTCACTGACCTCTGCAAGAATGAGCCGTTTGTATTCGGCTCGCCCCTGTCCCACCTCAATCGCAACAGCCTCGCGAATGCCCTGCATCTGCATAGAGCTATCGGCCAACCCCTCAGCCAACACGGTTGAGATGCGTGTGACCTCATCACGAACATAACGTGCGTTTGTTTGTTCTTGGGCCAGAACATTGCGCAGTTCTTCGTTGAAGCTGGCAACGTCGATTGGATAGAGGTCTTTTGAGCCAAGGAGAATATTGAGTGTTCTGACGGGTATCCATGGCGATAGCGTTACCTGCCGACCCGAATAGGGAACATATGCACCCTGTACCGCGTAATTCTCATCAGGCAAGAAGACGCCATTGAGGATGACCGACCGGCTGGGGTTGTCATAGTCAGGATCGCCATAAGGAATTTCGCCATCAAAAACGATTTCAAGCGTACTTGCCAGCCTGACTTTCACGTGCACCGCACGCACATCGGTCATATTGGCTGCAAAAAACACCTCAATACTTGGCCGTCGGGATGTTCCGTTTGCATCCTTTAATTCCGCTGGCTGTGCATTCCAGCCAACCATGATCTGCGGTGCTGGCCAGTTAGGTACAAGTGGCCCTACAGACCACGGCAGCGTGTCGCGGTTTGCATTCCAATCATAATCTGACGGATCAACTTCGGTAATTGAGACCAACTGATTAACGTTGGGCTGATCGTCAATGCCCATGATCTCGAAATGCTTGTTCTGATAGCCTTCCTTAAGGCTTGTCAGCGCGATCACGTCAAATGGGTCAAGTACGGCAGCCCAAGGCGGCAAGGTTCCAATATGCTTGCGGAAGCGTCGATTTGCCTTCGCTAGCGCCATCATCAGGCGTTGCACCTGATTTGGGAATGGCACGGTGTTAAACTGAACGTCAGCGAGCAGAATGCGGCCTTCGTCTTGCGCTTCGTATTCTGGAAAGCGGCGCTGGGGCGCGTCCTTCATTTCCCAAGCAGCGTCGGGGCTGGGCCATGTGCCTGTTACACCATTGAATGTGCTTTCCAGACCGGGGAAAGCATCAAATTCACGTTCTTTGGTGATGACAAACTCATCGTCACTAAGAAACGCTACGGGCAGACCGGGTGGGCCAACATGAATGTTGTAGATCCCGCCACTTTCCGAAACCCGACCGTTACAGGACTTGAGCAGTTCTTCGATCACGTCCATTGGTTCTTGATCGAGTGTACGGATTTCATAGCCGCAGCGGAACTGCTTTTCGAATTGACCATTCTCGATCTGCACGAGAATATCGCATTCGTTCATCGCTGCCATCCAGCCCGACAGCGGCAAGCCCCAAGCCTTTACCGTCCCACCCCAGATGAACTCACCCTGATAATGAATTCCGCGCAAAATGTTATAGATGATAACGACAGGATTATCAGTCCATTGGTATGTCGCCTCATTACCCCAACGCTGCGGACCATTGCCGCCAACACTGCTATCCCTGCGGGGATCATAAAGCCGGATGCCCTGCACTTGGAACCGAAAGGCCGGAATAGCCGTCATCAAATGACGTTCAAATTCAGCTGTAGCAATGACGTAGGCAAGGCCACGGCCCACCATGTCGGCAGTCCAAGGGCGATCATTACCTGCAAACTTGGCGACAAGGTTCGGATCCGCCATTGTCTGATCGCCCGTGTAGTATTTGAGGAACAGAAACCACCAACGCGAATATTTATATTCCGCAACGGGATAGCTGGTCGTACCAAATTTGGCCGCTTCCGAACTCGTGACGATACCGGGATCACGATTGCAGGTTTCGCCATTCACAAAGACGCGATTGCCAATGCTATGAACCGGTAGATCCGAAAGCGTGATGACTTGTGTCAGGACAGCGTTTTCAACATCGTCAACCTTGCCGAATGAGTTGATATATTCCAGATGCCCAGCCGTGGCGTATGTTCCTACGATAAACGACAACGATTTGTCGCCGCCCATCTGCACCTGCCCTACGATACCAGGCTGCGTTTGCTTTTTGGCTGACATTTTCGCCAGCAGACTTGAACCAAGCTGAAGCGCGATGCCAAACGCGAACTTAATCAAGGTGGCAGCGATACCACCAGCCTTGAGCAATCCAACAACTGCACCGATAGCAGCGCCAACCGGCCCCGCGTGAGCAGGCAGCATCATGCATAGCGTGAGCGATACCGCCCACCCTGCAATGCGCAAGAGTTTCATGATGTTTACCTGTTAGTGAAAGGGAACGTGAAACGTCCGCTTGGCGTCTAAAAGCGCCACTGTGCCGATACTGGCTTGATCAGGACGAAGAACGAAGATGCGCTGTCCCTGCACCACGCCAAGCGCGATGCCTTCATCTGTCTCAATCGCCGCCAGATCACCGACATGAGCCGATGAAGGATGGCATTCATCAAAGATCGATGCGGCCATTTCTGCATGATCCGCAAAGCCTACTTGTTTAAGTCTGCGCAGGCCACCGATGAGCGTTTTATATTTGGCGCGATGATCGCTTGCGAAATCCTCACCCGTCATTGCTTGCACCGCACCGGCAGCAAACAACGCACAGTCATGCTCACCCCATTGGAAGGGTTTGTGCGCGACTTCGTGCAGATAAACAGAAAGCCGGGTTCGCCAGTCAGCATAACGTTTGATCGTCATTTCTTGGCTTCCCCCCAGAAAACGTTCTGCAACCATTCGCCCGCCACATCGGTATGACGGCGGAAACGATCACCTTGGCGGCGCTTCTGCTGTTCATCCGACCGGCGCAATGGATTGTTTTTCGTCAATTGACGCGTATGAGAAACGCAGGTCAGCTCAATATTACCTGACCCGCCAACAGCCGGGTTTCTGATCTTCATATTGTTGACCCAGCCAATAAACCGGGAGCGCGCAGGTGCGACCGGGAGCATCGTATCAACATCAAAGTAGCCGCGATGGATCTGGACGGGCGCATGGCGCACTTCATAGCCGCGAACGGCGAGCTGCGTTGCAGCATCCACCTGACTTAGCAAAATACGGACTGAACGAATGGTCAGATCGCTTTCCTGCGGAATGGCGGGAATATCAAGCAATGCGCCCGCGCCGTAATATGTCCGAACGGTGGGCAGGTTGGTTTCTGGATTGATCACCGTCACATCTGCAACGTCAAAGCCATTCCAGAAGCCGATAGTTTCCAGACCGCCATTGTCGCGGTTCTTAGCCTCAATCCACAGCAGATTAAACGGCGCTATGCCCTCACGGTTCTGCAAGGCCGTGAGGGTCGCCTGATCGTAAGCTTTCATGGTCGTTGCGCCACCGAAAATGAGATATTGGTTGTTTTAGCATTCGCCTGGACTTGCAGACTTTCAGGCAGGATGAATACCTTAGCTGCGGGCTTAACGAAGTTCACAGCAAGACCAGCAGTAAGCCCCGTAGGAAGATGTGGGCGAACCTCGATCAAATCCGTGACCCCATTTCCTGATGCAACGGCACCGCTCACAACACGGCCCAGATAACGACGAATCGGGTTTGCGCCGTAATCAATCGCAAACATATCGCCGCCCGTTATCTTGAAACCCGCAGGAAGGCCCTTGAGTGACAGGGACTTATTATTCACGCCTTTGAGATCGACCGTGACACCGGGCAGCGCCTTTACAGGAACGGTGAGCTTTGCCTCATAGCCACCGATATGACCTGTATAACCAGCAATATTGAGAGATCCGACCAATTTGCGTCGTGCGATCGCTGGAACCGCATCAAGCGTCCAATCGTTGCCACCGTCATTGTAGAAAAGGACACTTTCAACGCCGCGCGTTGCAGGTGATGAGGTATGGTTCGGAATGAGAGACGTAGGCTCAAGCCCCTCTTCGGTCTGCCAGTAGGCCGTAAGATAACCTGATACGCCATCACCAATATTCGAAGTCGAACCGCCATTGCTGTCGACGGTATTGACAACAATCTGAACATTGCCTGTTCCAGTTCCCCCGGTACGACCTTTGAGGCTGACTGCAATCCAACCGTCAGCAAGCCTTTTAATTCTTGCTTCCGGGCCTCCTGCGCCGCTAACGGTTCCCAATTCGCCCGTCTCAAGATTGACGTAAGCATTGGTTCGTTGGGAGTGGTTCGCAAACGATCCGCACCACGCGTAGACCCATTTCTTGATAGAGCCGGGTGCAAGTTTCAATAGAACCGTATGCCAAAAATCAATTTGCGGATTAGCGGTATAAGCTGAGACACCGAATAAAATACGGTGCTCTCCCTCACTGGTGTTTTCAGTGAGTTGAACACATTGACCACCGTCAGGACCACCACTTGATAATACTGTTCTCGTGGCATTAGATACGGTCCAATTGGAACCAGACCCCGGCAGCACAGAGTTGGTGACGACGTTGGTTCGCGTAGGTTCGATAATTAAACCAAGAGACTTTGCGGCTGGCGCTGTAGTGGTGGGGACATATTCGACAGGGCCGCTCGTTAAATTAAAAGATGGTTCAGAAATATATAAACCTGAAACGCCATCCCCTTGATACGTTGCGTTTGTTGCCGTAGTTCCCATTCCTACATAAATTCTTGCTGTTCCTATTGCTCCAGCGTTGGAATAAGTTGCGGAGCAAATCCACCACCCTTCACCAGCACTTGTGCATGAATATGCGAGCAAGGTCGACCCTGGAGAATTTGAGACAGAGCCTGTCAATAGATCGAAATGAACAAAATTATTTGCTTCAGAACCTGCGTTGTTCACTATTGACGAAAGTCTTAGAAAATTTCTTTCTCCTGCCTTTGCTGCAATCGTTACAGTGACGCGTGTATCATTCGCCGTTAAAGCTTTTGATGTCCCTCTAAAGTAATGTGAACTTAATTGATTGTCTTCAACGAGTTTGAAAACATTATGACTTCTGAATTTTGCATTTTGCAAAACCGCATCTATACCGAGAGGGTTCCATAAATTAGCACCTCTAGCGGATAAATTTTCAGACTGTAAGAGTAAGTTAATAATTGCCGGATCATACATAAAACGCGGATTGTTAGCCGCAACTGTTTTAAGTACTCCATCGATGTCAAAAACGGTTGCTATGCCGGAGCGCGTTACAAACATTGCGCCGTCTGGATTGACGGACGCGCCCTTTCGCTCAAACGTCTTAGTCAGTGTATTTCCCTTAGCCGTGACCGTCCCGACAACATTTCCGGGCCATGAAGCATTCGGATATGCAGCAGGGTAGGAATTTGTCGGGCTGGCCAAATAGAAATTACCAATCGGTCCATCAAGCGCTTCTAGTTTTGCTTGTATTGCGCGGGCTTCTAAATGCCCCATCTGTGTTAGAACAACGTCTGCTTTCCATCGAGATGGTGCAAGCTTAGCGGCCAGAACTTCACCTGTGCCAAGACCAGAATATTCCATCTGCTCTTGCAATACCCATGGCGCGCTGACGATTGGTAGAATGTCGGAGAGTTCCGACTGAGATACTGGATCAGCCATTGTGTTTTATCCTACTGCGTATGGGTCTTGCGCAATTTGACGAAAGCGCCGAGGCAGGATCTCACGGTCAAACTGGGTGAGACCTTCCTGAACACCCGACGCAACCATCTCGCGAATTTCCGAATTCCCATTCGCCCCCTTCACATCGACCACGATGGTGACCGGGCCTGATGATTGAGAACTTGAGGCGGAGGAATTTTCCCGAAGAGTAGGCAAAGACGAGAGTCGCAAATCGACAGGGATACTGCGACCGTCGGGCAGCGGAACAGCTGCTTCTGGACCTGCCTCACCAAAAATTGCGGGCTGATCAGAGATGCCGCCTTTGGCGTAAAGGCCAATCCCACCGTTCATAGCGATTGATTTCTGACTGCCAAAGCCAAGCACGCCTGCAACAATACCGCCCAGCCCCATGCCACCCCCACCGCCGCCACCAAACAAACTGTTGAAGAAATTGGCATATGCGCCTTTGCCCGTGAGGGCAGATTTCACGATTTCGATGGCAAGTTTTTTAAAGGCGTCCGCCGCATCTTCCGTGCCTGCGATTACATTACCGAGCGCGTCAACAGCATCGGCTCCGAGTTGATCCAGACCATCAATGAACTCCTGCTGCGCCTTATTGGAACGCTCCTGTGCAGCCTTTTGAGCATCAATGACGGTGATCAATTCTGTGATGCGGTCTTTTTGCTCCTGCGTGGCTCCCGCACCAAGCTTGCGAAGTTCATTTGAAAGCTTCTGTTGTTCGTCCGTCAATCCGATGATTGAGAGCTCGTGTTCCAGCGATTGGATCAGCTCATCTGCAGCTTTTTTCTGACGCTCTGTTTCAGAAATGGCCGCTTTGCGACTACCTTTTTTTGATCCAGAATCGAGAACAACGGGCGGCAGAGTGAAGCCGCCTTCATTTTCTACAGGCTTAACTGCATCTTTCTTGGTTGCAATAAGCTTTTCAAGCGCTGCAATCTCAGCCTCGACTACTGGAACGAGTCCATCGTTGTATCCTCGCGCCGCAATCCCGCGCAATCCGCCTGCATTCTGAGCCGCACGAGCACGGTATTTTTCAGCAAGCTGCGCTTCAAGTGTACCAATACTACGTTTCTCAATGCTGTTAAAAAGATCGAGAATGTAACGAACTTCAGAGGCAACGCTGACCACGGCCTGTTTAAGGTTATTGCTGACTGTCGTTACAACGGTATTAAATGCTGCATCGAGCTCGGCGGCCTGTTTTACCAATTCATCTTCTATAACAATTCCCAGCTGATGCGCCTCATCGACAGCTTGTCTGATGCCAGCTTCGCCCTGTGCAATCAATTCAACGAAGCGCTCGCCAGCGCTGCCGCCAAACAGCTCATCCATCACACGGATTTGCGCAGCTTTATTAAGATGCTGAACACGCTTGATGATTTCAGCAAAGAGTTCAGAAGGCTCTTTTAATCTTTCGGCCACATCCTTGGCATCAAAACCCAAACGCTGGAATGCCTCTGACGCAGACCCTTTTCCAGTGACAGCAAATTCATCCGCGCGTAGGCTCAATTCCTTCATGCCGTCGATCATCGCATCAACATCAATGCGATTTTTCTCAGCGACGTATTTCATCTCCTGAAAGGCTTTGATCGAAATGCCGGCACGTCTGGCTTCACGGTCAATCGAAGCAATATCGCTGATAACTTGCTGCGCACCAGCCAGACTTAGACCAACACCAAGACCCGCAAGCGACGTTTTAAGCAGGCTCATGCTGCGATCCATGCCCGCAGAAAGGTTCGCAAATTCGCGCTTGGTGTCTTGGGCTGTATCCTTGGCATCGCCTCGAACACGACGCATCGCATCATGAAAACCACGGGCGTTCGCGCCGATAAAGGCCATAATATCGGCGCGTGTACTCATTGCGGCTTACTCCGAATAGATTTTGTAGGAGGATGGGAACGGGCAATCTCACGTGCCCGCTCTGGCGTTATGACATCGTCGAGTTTTCGGCCTGTCCGCCCTTCAATGGCTGCCTGCATTTCAGGCCAAGTTGATCGCCAAAATGAGCGAGGTTCCCAACCAAGTTGGCCGGTAGCAATTCGCTGCATGTGGCGGATTCTATCAACTACACTGAAGGGCTTGGGGCGTTTCCCGGATCAAGGCTGTCAAATGCACGATCAAGATCAGCGATAGGATTGGCCTCACCACGGCTTTTTCGACCTTCTGCGATATGGCCTGCAAGCGCTGTGGTGATCGCATCACGAAACGCTGGCTCATCTGCACCGCTCAACTGTTGCATGGCTTCGTGGGCGAGCTTTCTGGCTTCCTCATCACCATCCACATGGGTAGTGAGTACCCGAATTGCGGCCATGACAGTTTTAGGGTGAAAGCCAATGAGACGCTTATAAAGCGTCTGCATATCATCGCAGTCTGCCAGCTGGCACAATTGTGCCAGGCGAGCGAATTCAACAACCATGACGATTTTGGTCTTGCCGATCTGGCAAGATGCTTCCCCGCGTGCCGGATTAAAAAGAGGGTCCATCATACTGCCGCCGTAAAGCCTATTTCGCCAGTTGCGGACATTCGTCCCTGCGCCTGCAACTCGCCGGTCTTGTCACCAGAGAGTGTCATCGAAACAAGAAAATCTGCTTCAAACGTCCCAACGCCGGGAACGACGATCTGATAGGCGGTGACGATCTGGTTGACGGCATCGGCAGTCATAGCCTTTTGGGCTGCATTACCAACGTAAGCACCATCCAACTGCAAGCCAATGCTCTGCATGCCATACATCAACGAGCGAACAAGCTTACTGCCGGGATTTGCACAATCCGGCTTGGTAATATCGATCTCTTCGTTGTTGATTTCGATGGAACGGGCTTCGGAAACACAAACTGAAACAAATTCCTGATCGGCGTTCATGTATCTTTTGATGACAAGTTCACGCCCCATGTACTGAGCCATGGCAAATTCTCCTGTAAATTGAACGAGAGGTTCAGGCAGCCCGGTCGGGAATGCCCGCGAAGGTGCGATAGCTCACTTCGAATACGACCCGACCGGAGCCAAGGCTCTGAGCGGTTTGCGGATCGATGAACATTTCTGAGGCAGTGGGCAGAATATCAATAACCAGCCCCCCGAGGTGAGAGGGCGGGATTGCTTGCTCCACTATCTCCGCCAGATTGTCGAATTCACGTTGTGGATCCGAACGCCCTTTGAAATGTATGATGACACTAACCAGCAGCCGACGATTGATACGCGTCAACTCCTGATTGGTTACCTCATCCAGAATGACACCATCGGGCGTTGATGTTTCGCCTGTATGGATAACCGTAAAATACGGCATATCTTCTTGCTCAATGGCGCGTGAGCGCATCAACGATACTCTGCCGCCATGTTGAGTGACGAACGGTTCAAGATCGGATTTAAGTTTTTCCAATATTTGATAACGAAGATGCATGATCAGCGATCCTGTAAAAGGAGCCGCTTCATGGTGCGGCCATCGTCAATGTGTCCGGCAACTTCGAAAACTTCGCCGACACTCTTGCCATCGTCGCTGGCAATCACTTTTACTGTGTCACCTTGCCGGACCGCGTCAATCAGACTGCCTTGAATGGCAAGTGTGTAGCGAATGCCTTCCGCCGCGATCCCCTCCAAATCAAGAAGATCGGTATCGCGCACGCCTCGGAAGATTCCCCGCATTGGCGCTTGAACGACATCGGCAATAGTGATTTCCACCTCGACATTGCCGAGGGAGGCGACAAAAGCGCCCCCCATATGTGCAAACACACCGGGCCGCGACATTAGCCCTGTGCGTCCGTGTGCGCTTTTTCCGCTGCATTGAGCGCTATCTCTGCCGCTTCAAAAGCTTTTAGCTCATCATCGCCAGCATTCTCGCCTTCCAACGCCGCCTTTGCTGCGTCGAACTCCTGCTGCGCTGTTTCGAGCGCTTTGGCGAGGAGTTCAATTTCCGACGGTTTTTGTGATCCGCCCGCCGATGCGCGAGGGAGCTTCACCGCCTCGTTGATTGCAGGAATAACGCCAAACACAAGGCCGATGCGGATTGCTTCATCTTCCGGCAAAGTGACCGGCGTGCCGGGAACAATATCTTTGCCCCCAACAACAAGTGTCGCTGCATAGGCCTGCGTGACAGTTTTCTTAGCCATGATATTGACCTTCCGTTCCAACAGGGTTGATCAGCGAACGAGCGCAAACAACGAAGCATTCGCATCACCGGGAACCGGCAATGGCGCGCTTTGCGTCATGAGCATCGTGGCAGATGGGTCTTGCTGTTCCCACATTTTTGCGAAACGCGAGAGTGGAGCAAGCCGTGCACCCGTGTCCTGAATAGCGCCGTGCGCCATAAAGCCCTGCAACTGCGATGGAGAGACAACACCCACACCATAGCTCGGCCAGACCTCAATATCGTTGCCGGCATCATCCTGAAATAGCTGCGTGTACTGCCAGTAATTAAACTGACCGACAGAGCCGAGGTAGACTGCAACCATATCCTCACTGCCCGCAGCAATCGGGCCAAGCTGCATGACGCCATCTGCCTGACGACGGTTATCGAGGAGCTGGCGCATTTCCTCATCGGTCTGAAGCAGCTCTGCCGCTTCTGCTCCCAGAATGATTTCTGTAGCAGCGCCACCTGAGGCCTTTGCAACCCGTGTGCCCCAGTCACGAATTGAGGTTCGAACTTTTACGCCGTTCTCACCCCAGCGGTTAGCGCCAGTGAGCGCCACTGTCAGTTCAGCCTTGCGGGCATAATCGACGACCTGCGTTTCATAGTCCTCGCCGCTGACAGTAATTTTCCCGGATTTCAGGGCTTCGGCTGCCATAATCTCTTCGCGTCGGGTGATTTCATCATCCTGATCAAAGAGCGTATCCGTGACAGTCTGGAGGTAACGATCCTCGGCAGACATTTCACCGCCGATGCGTTCACCGGGACGGCGGCGAAAACCTTCGCCTGGGCGAATGGTGTTTTTCGGCTTCACATAGGCCGGTGTGAATGTGGTGGTCTGGCGACCACGAATGGCCCGTTCACGGCCCGGTACCAAAGGCGAAACAAATGGAGCGACATTGCGACGGCGCTTGAGCTTGTCGAAGGCAATTTCTTCCGAGTCCGACTGAAATCCGTTCGGGAAAAATGTGTCGCGAATCCATGCTGTCGGACGGTCGCGGGATTCGATAACCGCAGCCAGCGCAACCGTGCTGAAAAGATAGTTTTCCATGCAGGAAAATCCTTAAGTAAGGCGCTTAAACGCCGATGATGACTGACGATGGCTCAGGCGAGCTTATGGATGTAGAGAGGTGCGGAGGCTTCGCGGAATGCGGTTTCCACCGTATCGACGGTATGCCCGGTACCAAAAATGAGCTTGGAGCCATTAAAGCCCGCAGACGCATAAACGCGCTTTTGAACAGGCCCCGCGGTCGTATCCACATCGACCGCAAGCACGGCGGAAGGAACTTCCGAACCGTCAGCGGCGGCAGATGCCGAGAGCTTATAAGTGCCGTCTGCGTCTCCGAGCACGGCACCACGTTTGAGAACTTGACCTGCACCAATGGTCACGGTGCGGACAGCAACAGGGTAGTCGCCGACGAGCAGGTCGCCGGGCGTATAATCTTGGGTCTGCATGTGCAGCTCTCCCTTATGAGATTAACGGAATCCTGAACCGGGGATCAGGCCTTGCGCGCGGCGGCGCGGTTCTTGGCAAAGGCGACCAGTTTCGCATCTGCAGTTTTTGGCTGTGCGGCCCCACCACCATTGCCAAGTGCCGGAACGCGACCACTCATGCGTGAAGATAAGGAGGGCGTTGAGGATGCAGCCGGGCCAGATGCTTTCAGGGTCGCGATGGCATTCTTCGCGCTCATATTGGTGCTGAAAGCGAGATGTGCTGCCAACGAAGGATTTCCATCTGCTTGAGCGCAGCCAAGGATCGAAGACATGCGCTGACGTTCTGCGCGGCGACCACGGGCAAATTCGCCTTCATCCTTATCTTCATCTGCGACGGGTTCATCTTCGTCCGCATCAGGCTTCGGATCAGCATCGTCATCCGCTGCCGGGTCCTTATTTTCGTCGTCCTCGGCTTCTTCCGGACGTTCGTCGTCTTCAAGGTCCTCGGGCTTATCTTCCTCGAGGCGTGATTTCATGGAGCGGCCACCAACGGCAGCCCGGATAGCGCGTGCAAGCGACATCGGCTCTTTTCCTTATTTGATTGTAGGTATGGGTCAGGCGTAGCGCTTACGCGCCTATCGCTGCCAAAAAAGCTTTGAAGGCATCTTTTGGTCGAGCAACCGCATCGACAATGCCTAGATCAACAGCCTTCTGGCCTCGAAACGTATCCGCCTCAGTAGCGAGAGCGGCATCAAGAGAAATCCGACCGCTGCGATAACGTGCAACGGTTTCTGCAAACAACACCCGCATAGATTCGAGATCGTCAATCGCGGTGCTGTATTCTTCATCTGACATGGCTTCGAACATGCCGGGACGCGCTTTGCGTTCACCCGCCCGCAGGATCGTAACGCCAAGCCCCTGTTTCTTCGCCCATTCCGATGCATCGACATGCATTGAGATAACACCGATGGATCCGGCATAACCTGTGGCTGGGATAACAACCTGCCGGCAGGCCGAGGCAATCAGATAAGCGGCAGAACAAGCATGATCTGTCAGGATGGCAATGGTTGGTTTTTTCTGGGAGAGCTGAAACAGATCCTCAGCGCAGTTAAAGCAGCCGTCAACTTCACCGCCAAAACTATCAATCTCAAAGACAACACCTTCGATGTCGTCGCGATCATGACAATCCGCGATCTGAATGTTGAGACCTTCGTAGGAGGTAACACCCGACGACTTTCCAACCCACGCGCCCTTGTTGACGAGAGAGCCTTCGGCCTCGATGACAGCAACCGGCCCCACCATCTTAGGGCCTTTGTAGATATTCTCGCCGGTCCATCCGCTGCGCAGTTCGCGCATATCTTCCGTCAGGACCCCCATTTCAGGCGAGGCACGAACATTGACCTCGTTGCCCAACACACGCGGGCCAAAGGCGCGCGCGATAATATTGGCTTTCCCCTGATGCAGCATCAACGGCGTGTTGAAGAGACGCGCCGCAACTTCCGGCATTGCATATGGCATCATTTGCTTGTCTCTTCTTTTTCATCATTGCCTTGCTCGTTTGGATCGGACGCAAACCGCGACACAACACCGGCACTGGCCATTTCACCCGACACAACACCCAGCTTACGAGCAAAGCGCTGTTCGCGCGCACGCTGCATCATGTCTTCCTTCCAGTCGCGGCCCTGTTCTGCCGATTCCGATTCCTGCGTCGTGAGACCTGTTGCAAGACGGATGGCTGCGGCTTTCGCTTCTTTCTCTGGATCGACCCAGCCGCGTCCGCTTCCGATCCATGCCGCACGTACCCAACCCGCAGGGTTCGCCTCAAAAGAGACTGCGTGTGCAGGCAGAATGATACGACGCTGATCAAAAACCTCTTCCAACCAAGCCCAATAAATTGGCTGCATGAAGGAGTGCGCGAAGCTTGATTTTTCAGCGGAAAGGCCGCGCCAAATTTCCAGAAGCGCTGCACGAGCACTGGAATAATTGACCTTTGACCAGTCCATGGTGAGCTGTTCGTAGGTCAGACCCACACAGGATGCGATGTTGCGAAGGGCTGCATTTACAAACACTTCAAACGCTGCGTTCGGATGCTCAGATTTGGTGAAGACAACATCTTCACCGGGGTTAAGGAAATTGATCTGAGCGCCTTTGAGGCGGATAGGATCAGTACCATAAGCGGCAGATTGGGCCGCCGATAACGCATTGATCGACTTTCCTATATCGCCAGCACCAAGAGAATCTGCGAGCTGGTCCATGTCGAAGGGTGTCTTGATGAAAGCAGCCATAACGGCATTTAGAGACGCCGCCTGCAATTCGTAATCGTTATAATCCGAGACCTGCTTTAGCTGCTGCAGGATTGGTGCCCAACGAGAGGCACCACGCGTCATGCCGGCACGGGTTGCCTCAAACGAATGAACCGCTATCGGACGCCCATAATCATCTTCGCGCTCGATACGCTCCCAGATGAAGCTTTCCCGCATCCGGCCAAATACATCTCCGGGATGGGCCTTGCGAACATGGTAAGCAATGGGAGCGCCATATTCATCCAGTTCGACACCGTCGCGCAGTGTGTCGGAATCCATCTGTCCCATGGGGTTAGAGAGCCGGGCCGGATCGATAACATGCACGCAGGTGCCGTAACCATTGCCGCCCATGCGGTAAGGCAGAACAGCAAACGCTTCACCATCTGTAAATCGATGGCGCGCGGCCAGCCCTAAGATTCCTGAAACCGACTTTGTGCGTTCCGCATCAAACCAGTTACGTGGGTCAGTCGCCACATCCGACCAAAGCGCCTCAATCTGATCTCCGATCTCGTCCGCCTCATCTTCTGTGAGATTGAGCGTTCTGGAATTCGGTTTTGATGACAAACGCCAACCGGAACCAATCACATTATCAACGAGACGCGTTACACCCGCCGATGCCCAGCCGCTGTTACGAACTGCATCATTGATGCGATCAACAACCACGTCCCGGTTTAAGCCCAGTGCCGATTGTCCAGAGTAGGTCCCGGGCCGCCATGCCGCCATTGAGGAATGGTCGTTGCCGGCGGCACTATAGGCCGCACTCATTGCATATCGTCGGCGCGCAGCTGCGCGCACAGGTTCAGGCAACGGATGACCCGCACCATCAAGAATGACTGTATTGCTCATCCGAACACCACGCGACGTGCGCGGGAACGCGAAGGTGCGAGACCAAGCTGCGATTCTAATTCCCGAATATAATTGCGCAGTTTCCCTTCATCGGCGGTTGTGTAAGTCACGCTTTCACCTTGATAGCTCAACTGTACCGTGGCGGTGCCAGTTAGCAGGCGATGCAATGCGTCCTGTGCCTCGGTGAGACGTTGTTTGATGATCTCACGATTGGCCATTCGAGACTCCTGTTAGCCTCGGCGCGTTGCTCTTGCACGCGCTCTGGCAATTGCCGCTGCAACGAGCGGGTTGTTGTCTTGGGGTTCATGCTTTGATGATGACGGCGCATTTTGCGTCGGCTGGAACATTATTTCTTCAAGATCGAGCTGAGCGGGCGGTGGCTCGTTGGCGAGGCGTTCTGCCAGTGCGTCCCATTCTTCCTCGGTCCAGTAATTTATGCCGAGACGAAGGGCTGCAGCTTGCGCCTGATTGATCATATCCAGCGCTTCGTTGCGGATACCGGAGGGCAACTCCCATTCATAATAAGGATGACCGGCGCGGTTCTTGCGTTGAACGCGGCGTTCAGACGTGGCTTGCTGGAAAAAGTCGTCGCCCAGACCCTTTGCAAACTCGATATAGCCGGTCTGCTCTGGATCTTCCTTTTTGTAGGACCGATAGAGCGAAGCCTTCATCACCGAGGCATTGAAATTGAAGAACCGGCGCTGATATTTGAGTGGCTTACCGCGCTTGTCCTTTTCTTTCTTGACCTGCCCCAACATAGGTGCAGCTTCGCGATTGTCACCGCGAACCATGATCACATCGGTGATCGGATGTTTTCGCGCCCATTCCCACACATCCTCGGTGTAGGCATTGCCGTCAATTGCGGTTAGATCGGCCTTGCGTCGATTGCCCCAGAAATCGGGCCATTCTCGTTGGATCACCTTTGACAACGCATGCTGCACTTGCGGTTCAGAGATGTGGCCAGAATGCGCCACGTATCCCGGCAGATTTCGCCCAGACGTATCGTCAAATACCCCTCGGTCAATAACAACGCGATAGCGATTTTTGCCGTGGCCCAGCAGCTGCCATTCCACGCGGTCGCCCTGAACATCAATGCCAATAGTCAACACCAAAGCACGTGGCGGGATAACACCACGAATGACGCTGCTTTGCTCGGCGCGATCTCGCAGCAACTCCCAACCAACGGCTTCACCATCAGTTTCAAATGGTTGCCCCAACCAATCGTTGAAGAAAACCTGTTCGGCACCGGACTTCTTGCCTTTGTCATCCGGGCCGCCGCGTTGCACATTGAGATATGCACGGGCCAACGCTTCCCAACTTTCAAGCGGCGAATACGCCACCCAGATATGAAACGAGCGATGATAACGCGCACGCTCAGGATATTTTGCGACCCAATCCGCGCCATTGGCAGGATCAACCATCCAAGCCCGATGATGCTCGCGGATTTCGCCACCGCATTTGGGGCAGAAGAAGCCAGCCTTCTCGGGATGATCTGCGCTGATGTGATCGCGCATATTCTCCCATTCGAGCGCATGGAGGTGACGACAATGCGGGCAAGGAACGTGATAGCGTTCCTGTGTGCCTTGTTCAAAGTTGCTGGAAATCCGGCAGCCTGGCGCAATCAGCGGCGTTGAAATTTTAAGGATCTTTGCCGAGATAAACGCCTTGGATCGGCTTTCAGCCTGACTTTCTGGATCACCCGCTTCGTTGTTCTGCCATTTCGACAGATCGTCCTGCACCTGCTTGCGCGGTGAAATCATCGATAGGCCAGAAGGCGAATTTGCACCCGCCGCCTGAATAGCGCCACGACCGTCAGCGCGTTCCTTATAGTGGATCGAGTTGCCACCATCACGGCTCTTCTCAGGAAAGAGCGCTGCCAGCGATGTGGTTTCTCTGAGCAGTGGCATGAGCTTCTGCTTTGACCAACGAGACGCGTTTTCCTCGGTCGGGTGGACGTAGAGAAAATCGCATGGGTCCATGTCCATGGTGCCGAGTGTGAAGATATTCGCGAGTACCGTGCCACCGACCTGCGCCGACTTTGAAATCGTCACCATGCGGCAAGCATCTTCGGGAGAGAGTGCCCGAAGAATTTCCGAGAAGAATGGAAACAGCGCCTCGTTGTAAGGACCCGGAAACTGGGTGATACGATCTGAAAAGACAATGTTGCCTTTCGCCCATTTCAGATAGTCGACAGGCGGCGGCGGCTCGGTTTGCTGCATCAACACCAGATATGTGAGACGGCGTGGATTGCAGAGAAGTGTCATTTTTCATCCTCACTGTCAGAATCCGTATCATCGTCAGCGATATGGGCCGGTTCATTCTCCGCGGATTCACTAAAGCCTTGGGCTGCACGAGCACGCACATCGCGGAATGATCTCTGCAGGTGATGCAGAATATCGCGCTGTGGCACTTCAAATTGGCCCGCTAAATATGTCGCCATATCTGCAAGCCCGCCCTCCATCACTCGATAAGCCATCGCAACGGCACGGGTGATTTCTGCTCTCGCTTCGTCCGCGAAAATGTACCGGCCCTCTGCAAGTGCTTCCTCGCGGCGCGCCCGCGCGGTCTGCATTTTTGCCTGTTCTAGTTTTTCAAGTGCGATCTGGTCTGAGACGGCATCGCCTTGTGAACGCGGTACCGAAACAATTGGTGTACTTGAAAGATCAAGTTCTTGTTTTTGATCCGATGATGACGAGACCCGCGTGCCAAGGCCATTGAGGCCCACGCGTTGTGCAACATCCAGCCGACCATTCAGATGCCGGCGCGCCTTATCAACGATGATGCGTGCGCTGCGTCCTGTGCCATCCAAGGCATCCGGCCCAATTTGGCCAGACGCAATGTACTGCGAGACGCGGCCCGGCGTGACATTGATCAATCGGGCAAACTCGCCCTTCGTCATGGTGGGCAACGATTGCGTTGCGATCATCTGTGAACCTCGGGATAAAGCAGCAGCGGCGCTTGATCCCGCGCTCAATGTTCCAACTTTAGTGTTTGAGTTTAGGAGTTTAGCCTTGAGTTTAGGCTTCATATTCCGGCTCAGACTGACCCGATGCAGCCGTGCGAAATACCCGCAGTCAGCCCCGGCGAGGAAGGACCCGAAACGTTTTTGGGGTGGATCCGCTCATCGGTCTGTCACCGCTTCATCCGCTTGCCGATCTCCTCAGCCATGAACTGACCGAACCGCTTTTCAGCAACATTCTTCACGACACCAAAGAAATCGACGCGCTTGGTGTATGGCCGCATGCGAACGAACAAATAGACGGCCTTGATGCTGTTATCGCGAGGGTCGCGTTGCCAAACACCGGGGTGGAGGTGCGAATTGCGGTCTGCAATGAAGAAACGAGCGAACCGATAGTTGCGGTTACGTTTGGTCGAAGCCTCACTGCGTTTGCGGTTGAAGCCCTCGGTTCGTGGCGTGACTTGCAGATCAGCAAGTATGCGAACGATAAGGGCTACCCTTACGTTTCCATATTGATCAAGTGGCGTATCGCGTGCAGGCACTGCATACTCGCCAGACCTCAGATGACCGGCTGATTGCAATTGTCGTTCAAATGACTTGAGATTACGCTGCCCGCCAAAGAATTGCGGTGTCAGGAAGTTGGCAGGCGGTGTTGAGTTCTTCAAGCCCCATGATCGGCCAGAAATCATAACCGTTGCCGATAATCGATCTTTGTTCGCTTGTTCGTAGATAACACCGCGTTTTGCAAATGGGGTCACCGCGTCAAGTTTGAGTTCCAATTCCTTTTGGACTTCAAGCCGACCGACAGCAGCAGTCCGGTTAAGCGCGGCAACAGCAGCTTTCGGCATCACATCACGTTCAAGCGAAGTCAGCAGTGCATCAAAGCCGCTTATGTCTAAGTTCAGAAAAGCCGCTGCGGATCCGTTAGGTCCAGTCGAGACATCAAGCTTCATAGAACCCTACCCTCTTATAAAGAGGTTACTCTCAACCAAGGCAAACGGGAACCTGATTGCATTTCTGACGTTAGAATCGCAGGAGGACATCATCATGTCGGTAAGATTTCAGATTGCAGCGCTACTCAGCCTCATGGTCAACGCCGTTATTTTTGGTATTGGCGCGATCACGGTGCTTACCATTCCATCGCTTAATGCGGATGCAAAGTTCTGGTTGCCTGTCGCAGTCATCGCAAGCATCGTGCTCAGTCCAGGTATTTCGTGGTTTCTCGCGCCACGCTTGCGCAACCGATACTGGCAGAAGCGAACTGCCTCTAACTAACAGTCAATAACTGGTCTGATGTTGACATGTTGGTTTGACTCAAAACTGAATGTTACGGCATTTCATGTTGCACATCCTGAATGACAGGCGTTCAATTGGGCCTGGTTAAAGGGGGAGTTAGCAACATGCCATTTCGTTCAGCAGGTATTCGCGGTGCTTATTCACCATCTGAAGTCCAAATCATGCGGGCAGCATACGATAGCTGTCTCACACAAGTTGGTCATTCTTCCGTCACAGATGAGGAGTTAGAGGATTTCGCTCGCATTATCATTCGTTTGTTTGAAGATGGAGAGCGAGATCCCGAAACAATTGCAGAGCGCTGTATAGACATCAGCAAGCTTATGCCGAGATGACGTGAGAAATGAATGCCTCTCCGTGCACATTCCTTTGTTGGCACCTACAATCCCGATCAGCTCAGAGCTCTACAAAGGGCATATCGTGAAACCTGCAATTTGCTCGGCAGACCATCTCTAACGGAACGCGAAGCTCAAACGCTCGCGAAGCGTGTTTACGGTATCTATGATAGCGGGATTGAAAACCCGAGCGAGATTGCGCGTATAATACATCACGCTGAAAGCATCTAATAAAAGAGCGCCTTAAAGGCGCTCAATGTAGTTGGGGAGTTTCAGACATAGCTTACGCTCTGCACCTGAATCGATGTCTCGTGATTGAGACTGTCAGGGCGGGGTCCGAGCGTGGACACCTCAGGAGCTTCGCTCCCCACGTGCTACCGTGTATTGAGGATCACTATCTAAACCGGATCATCCAGAAGCCGATTTGAGTCATAGCGGCGACAGAAAAGCAAGCGGCATAATCATAGGTGTCGGCTGCCCAAAGATCTTGATTTCCACGACAGCAATCCCTTTTCCCTTGCCACCACCAGACACTAGTTCCCCCTCGATACCTGCAAATACACCATCGCGGATCCGTACTCGTCTCACCCCCGCAAACACAGCGTGCGGTACTTGATGATCAAATTCACCTTTCTCTGCTTTATTATTGAATTCATTAATCTTTTTTGCCTTGACGACATATGGCTTTTCATATCCTCCGAGGATAGAAACGACATGTTCAAAACCTAATAAAGTTGCATAATTATCGTCGTTCATTACCACCCGCACCAGCACATATCCAATCATAACGGGTTGCTGTTTAGGAGGAATTTCACGCCCTTGCCGCCTGATTTTTGGCCCCATTTTCATTGGTGATAAAACTTCGATATCCACAGCTTCAAGTGCAGATTTTACGCAAAGTTCACGTCCAGTCATCACTCGAAGCACCAACCATGGCGAATCACTATCAGCGCGAATAGCGGCCTTTTGAATTGCAGCTCGTCTGCGCTTACGTTCATCCATGAAACGATCCAGCTTTGCATAGCAACGTGTGAGGTCAATTTCTTCTGCATGCTCAGTGAGACGCTTATCTGCCATCATCATCACCAATTCCCCTCAGAGCTGTTTCAAAGTCTTTCATTCGATCTGGGCCACCTGCTGGGAAACAAACCCATTTCAGCCAGTCAGGTGATGGATACCAACGCCAGCCACGCTCTTCGTGGTATGCCTTCCATGCAAACCAACGCTCACTGCCGACGCTAACGGATTCCATCCGCTCGCGTAGTGGATCAAAGCGAGCAGACACAACGGCTGAACGACCCGTCACAGCACGTTCAAACATGCCCTCAACAGCGGTCCAGCCTTGTTTCACAAGCTTTTCGCGATAGATTTCGCCTTCGGTTCGCTCACTACTTTCGATCTGCGCACGCTCAAAAGCCGTAGGCGCAGAGATCATGCCCGGCGATACCGTCAAAAAATTCCGATAGACTTCGATACCGAACAGCTTCCCGAAAGGCTTGGCTTCAAGGCGAGCTGGTTGGTCTGTTGATACAGTCGGAGCGTCTGGCACTTGCTCCCAGAGCTTGTTTTCGAAGTAAGTACCGGGAACGTGAATATGATCGCGACCATTGGAGCGAAGTAACTCAACCCACGCATCGCGCTTTTCAGCGGCAAGAATGCGCTCTTCCGGCGTTAGTGCCAACCATGAATCGAACCACTTGGCCTGCGGTGTTCCATCGAGCTTTGGCCATGACCGAACCAGCTTCCAGTAAGCCTTCTCTATTTTCTTTCGATCTTCCTGATCATTCGCGCTCGCGCCTCTCTCAGATCTATTATCTGTATTTTCTAGATTATCAGTTATTACTAGGGGGGGATTTACCGGCGCCGGTTTTTCCGTTAACGGATTTACCGTCGACGGTTTTTCAGTCTGCGGTAAAGATGCAACACTTTCAGTCACTTCGATTGCAAACGGCTCATCATAGATGACAAGTGACAAGGCGCTAAAACGTCCGCCGTCCCTCGCCTGCTCTTTTTGCGCATAACCAAGCTCGACCAGCTCAGCAACCATTCGACGCGCCTTGTCACGACCGCAATTTCCTTTATTGATGATGTCGCGCAGCACAACGGTCCAATTGTCCGGCTTTGACAACAGATAGCCAAGAAGCCAGCGAGCCTCCATCGAGAGACGCACTTCTTCAAACACATGATTTGGAATAGCCGCATAACGCGCGTTTCGAGCGCCACGGCGGATTGTTGCCTCTTCCTTCATTCCGCCGCCTCCTGATAGGGAGACGCGCCGTGGTGCACGGGCTGCTTAATGGCGCGCAATTCGGCCAGCTTGCGCTGATATTCGCCTTCGTCAAACAAGGCATCCATCTGGCGCAGATGATGATGCCTGCCGGTCAACGCGCCAGCATCACGTTGCGCCTGACAAACCGCACTGGATAGCGACTGGATGCTATTCACGCCGCCCTCAAACAAATTGCCAAAGCGATTCACAAGGCGGCGAACGCACGTTGCCGCGGCATCGCGGTTTGGCAAAAGCCAACCCACCGGCGTCAGCACATAGCTGCTGTTTTCATGAACAAGGATAAAGCCAGCCGTGCATTGTTCGCCGGGACGCTCACCCCTGCGACGGCCGTCAATCCAGCGTGCTATCGCTTGATCAGTTTTCAGTTCGTCAACGATTTCATGCGCAACGATAGCCAGTCCATTGCTGACATATCCCTGCATGATGCGCCGACCAGTGGATCTGGTTGCATCGCGCACGCTGACAGACTGGCGAATAAGCATATCGCTCATGCGTCACCCCCGTCATTTTGTGTAAGTAGAAGAAGCGTTTGGCGTGCTTGATCGAGCGCCAGATTGACCAGCTCACCATTGCGGCGCGTCTGGCTCATGGCAGCGTAAAAGCACGTGAGATATTCGGATCCAGCCTCAAAGCCATGCTCAGAGCATGAACGCTCCAAGAATGGCTGATACTGGATCATGATACGGATAGGACAAACCAGCAGCACCAATGCGCGATCAGCGTCATTTGCAGCACCGATCATAGCCTGCAAGATTGGCAGAATATTATCGTTCATTCCGCCGATAAGATTCGGGCTTGCGGTCACAGAAAGCCCTCCTGTTTTGAAGGCTCTGATAGCGGCGGAGTTGCAACCAGCATGTCGCACTGTGCATGAGCCTTGCGGATCCGCTCACATGCGATCTCAAAATAAGGCTCGTGACGTTCGATGCCAATGAAAGAGCGGCCAGCGGTTACGCAGGCAACGCCTGTCGAGCCGCTGCCCATAAACGGATCAAGCACCACCTGCCCTGCAACGTTGCAGATGATTTTCGACATGACGGTCTGCGGCTTAACCGTTGGATGCGCGACATCGCTGTCTTGGCCATTCTTGGCGATGATGAAGCGCTTTTTCTGCTGTAGGTCGCCAACGGGATGAAAGCCGCTATTCCAGGCATGAACGTAAATTTCGATATCAGGCCGATAATGCTTATTCGCCACCGGCATGGCATTCGGCTTCATCCATGGGATGATTGCATAACGATCATACTGCCATGCGAGATACGGCAGTAGATCGGCCCACTGATCATTGTGCGCGAAGAACACCACAGAGCCGAATTGCTCGCTGGTAAAAACTCTATGATCAAAGCCTTGATCAAGCCCGACGGCCGCAATTTGATCCATGTTCGGACGCTTCGAGCGAAACTTGCCGCCGCCTGAAGTTTCGAACTCATATGGCGGGTCCGAAACAAGCGCGTCGATCATTCCGAGCGTGGGAACAATCGCGTTGCAGTCACCGAGATAGAGCGTGCAATTGCCGATGACGACCTTGCGCTCATGCGGATCGCGTTGCGGCCAATGCGTATCGCCACGCTCACGCTTCACTTGGACAGCAAGGTCATAGCATTTTTTGGAATCGTCAGCCGGATCGTACTCACGCATGTCAGCGCTCTCCTGCGAACCAGATGATGTAAACGAGGAAAGCTGCGACTGGCGTTTCAGCCAGAACAGCGATGATGATGATCAAAATAGTTTCGCGTGGCGACAGACGATCATTCATCGTGCGCGCCTCACTGTGCGAAGGAAGCGACCGCTCTGCTGGCGCTTTTTGCGATAGATACGGACGCCATAAATAATTGTTGAATGGTCGCGTCCGCCAAGCTTCACGCCGATTTCGACACTGCTAAGTGGGGTCAAACGAAGCGCCCAGTAATAGATCGCCTGACGAGGCAAAATGAGATCAACACGACGCGATTTTGAAAGGACATCGCGGGGCGATATGGAAAAGGCGCGACATATGCGGCGAATAATGGTGACGAGATCAGGGCGATATAGATCAGCAACTGGTAATGCACCCGCTTTGGCCACCTCACCAAAAAATTGAACCCACTTGCGATTCACCCGACGAAGGATGACGTCATCGGCGATGGCATTGCTCACCTTCTTAGGCCGCGTTTTCCTCGGTGACGCGGGATCCGCGGTGACGACAGGCGCAACCTCAACCGGTGGTGCCAGTTTTGGCACCACCGGAGCTTTGCCTGCTTCCTCGCGCAAGCGCTGCGCGCGCATAGCTGCGGCAGTTATCGGATTGCTTTCTGTGCGGCATGAGGAAGCGTAAAACATTAGCGTTCTGCCGAGCCTTCGAAGAATGGAAGGCCGGTTTTTGCGGCAGCTTCGGCAAGATCACGCTGGACCTGTTCACGCAGCACGTTCTCCCAACGATAAAGCTGATAGAACCAGACAATATCGCCGCCCTTAATGCGATAACGCAGGCGCGCCGGAATACGAACCTTGTCACCATCAACGAAGGCTGGAACCGAAATCATAAAGATGCCCGGAATAACGACCGGCTCACCCTTTGCGTTCTGATGCTCTTCCTTAAACTCAACAGTGCGTTCGCCGGTCTGCAACCGCGTGCCTTGCTTCACCGTCGCGCTGACAAATACTTCCAGATGACGGGCGAGCATGACCAGCTCGGAAGGTGTCGCCATCTTTTCATTGAACAGACGTTCGCACTCAGTACGCTCGCCATCGGTAGGAGCGCACAATTCAACCGAATGCTCTTCAAGGAATAGCGCAAATTCTGCCTGTTCCATCGGCTGCGCGTTGTACTTCACCCATGCGGTGAATTCTTCCGTAACCGGGAATGCGTATTCCACGCGATGCTCACCAAAGCGCGGCTCATTATCGAGATCGTGATAATCGATGATCGAAGTGAGTTTCGGATTCGGCCAACTGGCCTTGCCGAAAATGACCGAGCCGTCATCCTTGTGGCGGTTCGTGAGGTCAATAAAGCTTGCCAAAACATCGGTATGCGCAGTACCGCGGCGGCGTTCTGGCGCAATGCGATGCTCTTCAAGCAGGCTTTTGACCGAGGCAAACTTTTGATTGTTGCGATCAAACGCCAGCGGCACTTCGTCGGCCAGCCCTTTGGCCAAGCCTTTCGTGGAAACACTCACGATTTCCGGATCACTGGCCTTATTGGCCAGCCCGGTTAGTGTGAGAATTGCGGCATTGAGGCCGACAATGGATTTCGTATCTTCCATGGTTTTACTCTCCGGTTAAAAAAAGATCAGCCTTCGGCGGCGGCGCTTGACGTTGGCCCGGCGTCACGAAGGAACATGTCAACTTGGCTTGGATGCTCGATGCTCAGTGCACCGTCCAAAGACCAGAACGGTGTTTTCATGAACTTGGCAGTGTCGGGCAGCTTGACCTTGACCTTAGGATCAATGTCGATGCGGCCCAGCTCGTAGTTAAAATCGATAGTCACGGTCATCGTGGCCTTACCCTTGTCGCCGGGCATGTTTTCCAATGCCTCGATTGCAAGCGCCATTTCTTCATCAAGTTTGCGCGTGAAATCACCACGCGACAGCAATCCGAGCATTTCTCGGAACGAACGCATTACCCGGCTCATTTAAGTCCTCCTATGACATGGGGTTTTTGCTTCTTAGTGAGAGGTGAAACCGCATCAACAACACGGCGCGCAACGAGATCGGCCTGAGTTGGAAAGCCGGAAACAAAGTGGCGCGAGCGGTTGCAGCCGTAACGAGTGACTGGGTGACGCCAGCACATCACCCATCGGCCATTCGACCACTTGAGATATTTGAGAATTTGCGCGGCGTTCATTCGGCCACCGCACGCGGTTCGGAAAACTCCCGTGCTTCAACGGCAGCAAGGCGTCCATCAATGTCCGCGTGGATTTTTGCTATCTGACGTGAAAGTTTACGTAATTGCTGTGCTTCGGATGGCGTCAAAACACCATCCGCCTTAGCGCGAACCGTTTCGACCATCATATTTCCACTTAACTCGACCAGATCGGCGTTGAGTGCAGAGAGGCAAGCCTCGACAGGTTTACCAATGACCGACCCGCCAACCTCGAGCCCCAGAAACTCGACCATGATGCCCGTAACAATCGGGCGGCCAACATAACCTTCAAGTGCCATTACTACCGGCGTTGGCATCGTGTCGCGGTCAACCCCGCCATACCACCGCCCGACCTGACTTTTGGAAATTGAAAACTTTTCAACTACGCGACGGCTACCGCCATACGCGTCGATCAGGTCTGTCTGGGCAGCCAAAACCCGCATGCGCCAGCGTTCGGTGAATTCACGAGGTTCGATATCGGCCATACTGTGAAGTCCTTGAGACAAAAGCTTTCCCGCGCCGGGAAAATCCAGCGTCGTTTCCCGTGGTGGGAAGGTCAAAAATTTGAGAATTTCAAACCGTCAGAACGGCATTACAGGAATTGAAAATTCATGGATCACAACCTCGCCAGATCATCGCAATTGACCTCCGGAAACAAATGCCGGAGCGCGGCGAGTGGCAGCCAGCCGCGCTCCGGGTTCGCCCGACGGGAGGTCAGCGGGCGAATTGGAATTGGTTGCAGGGACCGGATTCGAACCGGCGATCTCCGGGGTATGAACCCGGTGAGATACCTCTTCTCTACCCTGCTCACAGATTGCCGGAGCGCCCAGTTGGGCGGGGGGCGTAACGGACGCTCCGGCATCATCACCCACCGAGGAACTGGCGGGGGAATTCGGTATTCGCAAAGCTTCCAAATACAAGCGATCAAGCAGGGCTCTTGCTGGTCCGCGTTTTGGAATGCCCTCATTCTCCCAGCGCCAGACTGTTGAAAGATTAACGCCAGCCATATCTGCCAGTTGAGACTGGGTCAGATTAAGGGCCTTTCTAATCGTCGGGATATGTAAAGGTGCTTCGTTCATGTCGCGGAATGTGCGTTAGGCACAATTCTTTGTCAAGACGAAACGCACATTGAAAGTGTGCAATATGCAAATCATGATTGATACACGCCCAGATTTTGCAAAACGTCTAGAAGAAGCACGTACCTCCCGTGGTTTCAAAACCGCGAAGAGCGCGTGTGAGTATTTCGGATGGAACTACAACTCATATGCTCAGCACGAACAGGGCAACCGAGGTATAGGTAGGGTTTCCGCCACATATGCACGCGCCTACCGTGTTAGCGAGGCATGGCTATTAACAGGCGAAGGCAAAGGCCCCGCAACTGCTAAAGTTGATCAATCTGCTGATATTGATGAAGAATTTTATCGTCTCGCTGACGAAGCCACCGAAGAAGAGAGGAAGGCGATGCTTCCGCTTTTAAGGACGTTGATTGCTGCCAGAAAGCAATAAATGCCTGCTTTTCATGATGAGAAAGCCCTTCCCACACGGTCAGCATTTCATCTTTAGTATCCACAACGCGCCCCTTTTCCGGCATCAATGATGCACTATTGATGAGAACGCATCAAGAACATATTAATGCAAATTTAATAAGAATGGTCACATATTCCCACTGTCCACAAGCTGGGATTCGTAGAAAGATCATCACACTGTCGGTTTAAAGCACATTATTATTGCTCGTTACGCACATTTTTGCTTGACACAAATGTGCGTAATGCGCATTTTGCCTCTGCCCCTCGACGGAAACTGGCTGCGCTGGATTGGGTATGAGTAGAAAGCGCAGTCGGTTCTCCGGGGTTAAGCGGAGAGACCAATGTTCATTCATTCAAGTGACGCGAAGCTATCAGTTCTGGGGTTTGCGATCTGTGAAAAGGCCGGGGATTATTGTGCCGCCTGGGCCATAAAGTCGCCAACCATCATCGCAGTTTTCACTAGCGGACATCATCTTGCGCTTCGCGAATGCGTGGTTGCTTTCGCCTTCCATGCCGTCAACAGCCTTGAAAATCAGGTGATCGATGTAGGCATTGGTGGTATTGAGCCCGGAATTCTGCCTAAAGCGCCCGAATACATCCTCGACATTGTGTCCGCCCATAGTCATGGACGAGCATATTTTCACCAAAGCTCCAATGTCACCGATAGTTTCAATAAATGCGTTGATCGAAATGTCGTTGAAGCTACGCCAATTCTCGGCATTACCAGTGACAAAACCCGAATGGACGCTGCCTTCCGGGCCATAGAGCGCTATACCGTCATCGCAGTTCTTTTTAACCGAGTAATCCATTCTTCGGTTTGTAGCACGCAGCATAGCAACATCGATGTCGGCATTGTAAGGGCCGGAAGCATCGAACAGCTCCCATTTAACGCTGTTTTTGTCGAAAAAACTTCTCAGGACCGACTGGTCTTGAATCGCGCTCACCATCGGGCAAATTTGCTCAATTGCAGCGACATCGCCGAGCGTGTCGATAACCTCTTGGATGGTCATAGCAATCGACGTTTGTGTGCAGAGCATCGCGCCCGCTATCGCCCACGCACCAATTTTTCCCCGCATTCCAATCACCCCCAAATTAATACCCTTCGAACAGCGCAAGCTGCTTGAATTTGAACGCTATTTGGAAGCGACAACCAATGTCAAACATCATTTTTATGGCAAGACTGACGGATCATGGCGACTTTGTCGCCGCCCGGCGCGCTGAACAATTGCTGCAAGCTCACGGCTTTTCGGTTGGCACAACACAACGCGGATCGCCTCGCGGTATCCTGTTCGGCGACTTCGATATCCAAAAATGGCGCAACCTAAATGAAGCTGATCGCGCCGCGCTTCATGGCGTCTTGGATGGCGACCGTTCAAGCGATGCCCAGATTGAAATCTGGGATCCGGCACCACTCAATGCTGTTGCGGCTTTAGCAGATGCTCTGGAAGGCCAGCCTTCCACAGTTTTAATCAAGCGTCCGCTGCATATGCCGGAGGTTGTCCTCCATGCATAATCGCAACCAGTCTTGCGGATTTAATTTGCCATCCGCGTACAAAACACACGATGGCAGCCTCAACCATAAGATCGTCCTCGCTGTGCTTTTTGCCAGCTTAAGCGTTGCCGCCATTTTGGGCGCGCAGATCGTGGGCTTGATATGACCACACTTCGCAAAATCGTATCAATTATCCTTACCCTGCCATCTCAGTCTGTAGCCGTGAAAGGCGGATAGTAACATGAAAACCCAACACTCACCCGCTCAACACAGAAATCTTGACCACATTCAAGCGCCACGGCTCCTCGATGTTAATGATGTTAAGCGCCTCACAACTCTGGGAAAAACGACAATTTATCAGTATGTGAAAGATAGTAAGTTTCCGAAGCCATTACGGCTGGGAGCAAACAAGATAAGATGGCGCGAGGATGAAATTGTTGAATGGCTGCAATGTCTTCCACGCGCCTAATAACCTATCGTTTTGGCCCTAGTAAAAGTTCTTCTGCTGGGGCCATTTTTTCAAGCAGCATATCAGCCCAAATCTGTGCCAGCTCACGCCGCCGCCCCATATGCATCGCTCGATTGTACGCGGCCTCAACCTTATCTTTCGGGACATGCGCAAGCATCAGATCAATTATGGCTCGATCGTTGGGGTAGTTTTCGTTCATGACTGTTGAGAAAGTCGACCTCCAACCATGCGGCACATGCTTTCCAGATAAATGCGCTCGCTTCAGTAGATAACTCAGTGCGTTTTCCGACATTGGCTTAAAACGGTGACGAACGTTTGGGAAAACATAGGTCGCGCCCCACGACTCTTTCTTAGCTGCTTCGATCACCTCAATTGCCTGCCTCGACAAAGGTACAAGATGATCGCGGCGCGCATCTTCCTTATGTTCCAACTTCAACTTCATCCGACTTGCCGGGATATGCCAGACTGGATTTTCTTTATCGAGATCCGTAAATTCCGTCCAAGGTGTCGTGATCAATGTACCCGGCCTGACGGACGTCAAGGCAAGTAGGCGCATCGCCAGCTTGGTAACCGGATGAGCCGTTTCAGCTTCAGCCTTTATCAAAACTTCGCGAGCATCCTTAAGAGTGATGACGGCAGGCTGCTTGCTTTTTCGCAGCGGCGCCAGTGCACCTTTGACAATATGCGCCGGATCATTCGATGCTTGGCTGGAGGATATACCGTAGACAAAAATTGCTGAAATCCGCTGTCTCACGCGCTTCGCTGTTTCGATGGCCGTCTTTTCGATCTCACGAAGCAGTTTCAGCACGTCAGGCGCACTTATATCATCGGGATGTACTGTACCAATGAATGGGAAGACCCTCGCCTCTAGGCTCTCAATAACATCATCAGCGTGCCGCTTTACCCACATAGGTCTTTGAAGTTCAAACCATTCACGTGCCAGCACTTCAAAAGTCAGGCCATCCGCATCTGATGGTGGCTGATTCGCTACAGCTTTAGGATCTCCGCCGCTTTTCACGACTTTACGTTTTTCATCACGTAGATCCCGTGCGTCCGAAAGCGATAAATCGGGATATGATCCCAATGAAAGCAAATATTCTTTACCATCACGCTGATAACGAAAGCGCCATAGCTTCGAACCAGAGTTCGATACCAACAAAAAAAGCCCCTTTGTGTCGCTCAGTTTGTATGGTTTTTCAGCTGATTTGGCTTTTTTTATTTGCACTTCAGTTAGCATATGTTCCGCCCGCTATTTCTATGAGTGAACGGGTGGGGATAACGGTATCCGGTTTTCGATTTTACGATATCCGGTTCGTATCCGACTTGTTGCCGACTTCTAGCAACTCTGCCCGAACGCGCTTGATGCGGAATGTACACGCAAACTCAAGGTTTACAACGGTTTTTGAACGGAAATGAACGTATGTGCGCCTGCTTGAAAGGGTAAATGGCGGAGGGGGTGGGATTCGAACCCACGGTACGGTCTCCCGCACGCCGGTTTTCAAGACCGGTGCCTTAAACCGCTCGGCCACCCCTCCGCGTCTGCCCATCTACACGAAGCAGATTTGGCAGATTTGAACGCCTCTTTATCGTCAACAATCAACAGCGTCAATCTGCCACTTGCTGTCATTCATAAGAAAATCACTCAATCACTTGCTCTTATTATTAATGAAGCCTAAACTTGAGTACATAAGTCATAAAGAAAAGGGAACGAATGAGCCTCGAATCGGTCAAAGCATTTTTCGCGGAAAAGGCACCGGAAATCGAAGTGATTGAATTGCCAACCAGTACCGCGACGGTTGCGCTGGCTGCCGAGGCCCATGGGGTGGAGCCTGGACAGATCGCAAAAACGCTTTCGTTTTCGGCCAAAGACCAGACCATTCTTATCGTTACACGTGGCGATGCACGTATCGATAATCGCAAATTCAAAGACCGTTTCGGAGCGAAGCCACGGATGCTGGATGCTGAAACCGTACTCATTGAAACCAGCCATCCGGTCGGTGGCGTCTGCCCTTTTGGATTGCCTCGGGATTTGCCGGTCTATTGCGACTTGTCGCTTAAGAGTTTTGATGAAGTTGTACCCGCTGCCGGAGCGACAAACAGCGCCGTCAGGATAACCCCTCTCAAAATAGCTGAGCTTGTATCGGCAGAATGGGTCGATGTCTGCCAATGATGGAAACTCATCATCTGAAATGCCCGATCACGATCACGTAATGAATTGTTTTTTTGCCCTTTAAAGCTGATAAAACACTTCATATATTTTAAGAATAGTTCTAAAGTAGATTCGAGGCAAATGCATTCGCTTGGCACACATTCTCTAAAATCCGGAAATCCGGGTGGGAGTGCGGCCTAACCAAAAGCAGAGTTTTCCGATTGGAAGGTCGATCTGGAAGATTCGAGGATGTATTGAAAGGAATAGTCGATGCGTCTTACACGTCAGACAAATTATGCCGTTCGCATGCTTATGTATTGTGCCGCCAATGACGGCAAACTGAGCCGCGTTCCGGAAATCGCCCGTGCTTACGGCGTTTCGGAGTTGTTTCTGTTCAAGATTTTGCAGCCGCTCGTCGAACACAAGCTGGTTGAGACTGTTCGGGGCCGTAATGGTGGTGTGCGCCTTGGGCGCGCAGCGAAAGACATCTCACTGTTCGATGTCGTGCGCGTCACCGAAGAAAATTTCGCTATGGCGGAATGCTTTGAAAACGACGCCGCCGAATGCCCGCTCGTGGATAGCTGCGGCCTTAATTCGGCATTGCGCGAAGCACTTAACGCTTTCTTCGGCGTGCTCATGAAATACAGCATCGCCGATCTGGTGAAGTCTCGCCCAAATGTCCGCGTGCTGCTTGGTCTTGATGAAGACCTTGAAACCGCAGAACGTATCGCAAGCTGATTTAAGCAATTATCGAAACGAAAAGGCTGAAACCATTACGGTTTTCAGCCTTTTTGGTATGGTTTTTGTAGAGCGTGTCACGCTTAATCGTATCCACTGCGCTCGCTCTAATTCTTTGTTTTTACGCATGTCTTTGTCCCAAAACCGGTTCCCACTTTTGGGAAACATGCTCTAGATCGTGGCCGAATAGGCCGATTGAGGCAGCACAAACGGAACGCCCTGCACAGGCGGAACGCCGACGCGCAGTGAGCACTCATAAACCCGCTCTAATCGATCATCGGTTAAAGCATGTTGCGGTGTGCCGATCGTATCAAGCTTGCCCTTATGCATGACAGCAATGCTGTCGGCGAACATGGCGGTGAGATTGAGGTCATGAAGAATGGCAATCACGCCGCCGCCAGAAGCTGCAAAATCACGTGCAATCTCCATCACGGTAATCTGGTGTTTTATATCGAGGCTCGAAATCGGCTCATCCAGAAACAAATAACGCGACTTTCCATCAACAACCGGCTTCCAGACCTGACACAACACGCGCGCAAGCTGCACGCGCTGTTGTTCACCGCCGGAAAGCTCCTGATAAAGCCTGCCGCTAAAGCCTGAAAGATCGACTCTCTGTAAGGCGAGATCTGGCAGTTTTTCCTGCTCAGCACCCGTTAGGCCACTAAAACCACCTGTCAATCCAATATGCACGATTTCGCGCACAGTAAACGGAAACGACAATGCGCTTGCCTGCGGGAGCACAGCGCGACGTGCAGCCATGCGCCATGGTTTGATTTTTGCGAAGTCCTCACCGTCAAGAAAGGCAGAGCCCGTATAGGGAAGATCGCCAGAAAGTGCGCGCAGCAAGGTAGTTTTGCCGGAACCATTCGGGCCGACAATGGCGGTTACCGCACCCGGACGGGCAACAAAATCAATATTCTCGATGATTTTCTTATTGCCGATGGCAACGCTTAAGTTTTTTGTTTCAATCATATCTGAGCCTCACAGATCAAGAACGCCGCGCTGGCGCAGCAATATCCAGAGGAAGAATGGTGCACCGCAAACCGCTGTAATAATGCCAATCGGCAATTCAGCAGGGGCTACAATTGTACGGCTCACAGCATCGGCCAGCAGCAGCAGGATCGCGCCTAAAAGTGCAGATGCCGGCAATAGAAAGCGATGATCCGGCCCGATGCTCAAACGCAGCATATGCGGCACCACGATACCGACAAAACCAATGCCGCCCGATATAGCGACAGTTGCACCGGTTGCGGCTGCAACTGTGACAATCGCCACGTTCTTGATGCGCTGAACGGGAATGCCGAGATGACCAGCCGCCGCCTCGCCCAGTGCCAAAGCGTTGAGACCGCGCGCAAGAAACGGCGTTGCGACAAGCACAACAGCGATAATTGGCCCGGCAGTGCCAATTTTACCCCAGGTTGCCCCGGCAAGCGAACCAAGCCCCCAGAATGTGAGATCGCGTAACTGCCGATCGTCGGAAATGTAAATCAGTGCGCCTGTGGCAGCTCCTGTGAGCGCCCCAAGTGCGATACCGGCAAGCAGCATAGTCGCGACAGAGGTGCGTCCTCGTCGGGTAGCTACCCGATAAAGAAGAAGCGTTGTGACAAGACCGCCCGCAAATGCAGCTATCGGCAGCGCATAAAGGCCAAGAAAGAGATAGAGCGGCGCAAGCGTGGTTCCACCAAGCACGATCATCGATACAGCTCCTAGGCTCGCACCGGCAGAAACACCGACAAGGCCCGGATCAGCAAGCGGATTGCGGAACAGGCCCTGCATCACAGCGCCCGAAACGGCAAGCCCTGCCCCCACCAACATTCCCATGATAATGCGCGGCAGACGTATTTCCATGATGATCAGATGATCGCGCCGAAATGCTTCAACGCTTTCGGTAGTTCCGAACACAAGTTCACGAAAAACCGCCGTCACGGAAGCATCGGACGCACCGGCTGTCAGACTGAAAACTGCAGTTAGACAGAGTGCGACTGAAAGAACAACAATCGCCAGACGGGCTCTTGTGGAACGATCTCCGGCATGACGATTTATGGTTTCACGCATGGCAAAGCTTGCCGGTCCTGCCGCGCGTTCTTGGCTAGTCATTGCGATATGTCCTTATTGCGACTTGCCATAAAGCTTTTCAGAAAGCTCACGGCTGGCAGCACCTGTACGCGGACCAAAGCCCAGCAAATAAAGCGAATCCATCTGAACAATATTGCCGCTGCGTCCAGCCGGAGAATTAGCCAGAGCCGGGTTCTTCAGGAGATCTTCCTTCTGAACACTGTCTTTGCCAATGCCCATAGTGAGGATCATGTCGGGTGCAGCCTTTTCGATGGCTTCATCGGTCAGCTGCTTATAGCCCTGATAGGCATCAATGGCGTTCTGGCCACCGGAAAGCGTAATGATGCCGTTTGCGCCTGTGCCAGTGCCCGAAGCAGTAATACGCCCATTCTGGGAAGAAATGATAAACAGCACGCGCTTTCGCGGGTTCTGATTGGACGCTAGTTTCTCAGCAGCATCCAGATCACGCGAGACGTTGTCTGCAAGCACTTTGGCCTTATCTTCAAGTCCAAGCGCTTTGCCAACAGCTTCAATCTTGGCGATTACGCCCTCGCCCGTATGCTCTTCTGGAATAAGCACAATCGGCACGGATGCCTTTTTCAACACTTCGAGCGTCTCCGGCGGTCCACTTCCTTCCGACAATAGAATACCGGATGGATTAACCGAAAGAACGCCCTCTGGTGACAGACGGCGCATATAGCCCACATCAATCAGTTCGCGCGCCTGTTCCGGATAGGTGCTGGTCTGATCACGTGCAACAAGCTTATCGCCTGCACCAAGCGCATAGACGATTTCGGTGATGGCACCACCAACGGAAACGAGCCGCGATGTGTCGGCGATTTTTTCAACCGTATCTGCATTGGCAACGCTACTGAACGCAATCGAAGCAGCCATGAAAGCAAACGACGCACAGCGCCGTATATTTGATGAAATGATTGACATGTTCTGTATCCTTCATGCGTATTCCGGAAATGGGAGCCATTTCCGGAATTCACATCAAAACAACAACTGAGGTAGCGCTTAAAACTAAGCGGCGCTCGACTGTGGCAGGCGCGGCAGATTTTCCGCAATCATGCGCCAGTCAGCAAGCTCGACCTCACCTTCATGGCGTTCGCCGAAGAACTGGATAATCAGTTCGCCATTAGCATCATAAGCTTCAAGCGATGTGACATGGCCGTCCTTGGTTGGCTTACGAACAACCCACGCATCCGAAATGTGATCAGCGCGAAGATGCAGATGGAATGTCGGATCAAGCACGTTGAGCCAAGGACCCATAGTCTTGATTTCTGCAATCGTGCCAGTGTGAATCTGGATACAACCGCGGCTACCGACAAAGCACATGATTGGAAGCTGTTGCTGAACCACATGGTTCATCATTGCTTCAACAGCCGACAGATCAACGCGCCAGGCAAAATCATGACCTGCAAGATGCACAGCCTGATGGCGGTCAACGCCGAAATCCTTCAGAAGACCGACAAATTGATGCACATCTGTCAGAGCACCCCAACGTTCACGGAATGCGTCGCTGTCGATTGTAGCAACGTCTGCTTTTTCTGCCTTTGCGGGAACAGGCTTCGTTTCAATCGAAGGTGCTTGGTCTTCCAGCAACAACTCGGATACGATCTGCTCGTAAGCTTCAAGATTTGAAGCCGGACGGAGGTGAATCTTGTGAACAGCTTCACCCGATGCATCAAAAAACTGAAGGCTACGGCGAACATGTTCGCCATCCAGCTTTGCAACGGCAAAACCGTGCACCCAATGCTTTGGGAAAATACGGAGGTCGATTTCCTTGCCGAGCGTCAGCGACGCATGCGGACCCCAAATCGTCTTTTCAAACGGGCCGATTTTTTCGTGCACAGCGCTCTCATTGCGCGTCAGCACCATGACTTCGCCAAGCGAAGGTGCATGTTTGAGCAAGGTCTCGACATCTGCGCGAATGCGGCGAGCTGAAATCGAAGTGTCTTCTTGGGCACCGGTGTAAGCCGCAATAAAATCGGCTTCTGATATCCCGAGGCTTTGCGCGAAATCGCGTTCACGCATTTTCGGGTTATCTGCCCGTGCCTTGAGAATTTGCTCTGGGGAGGGCTTGGTCTGGGTCGTCATCTTTTGTTTGCCTATTTGTTCAGGATGAGCTTGCCTTGACGGGTGATTTTCAAACGATAGAGAGAGCCGCCGTGCTCTATCGCCACTTCGCGAGAACCGTTGAAGAGTTCACGGCTGCCGTAAGTTTTAAGCTGCGGTTCATAAGACTGTTCAGAAGCACGCGATTGAGCTGATCCGGCCGCATCAACATGCGACTGAATTTCCGGCATACGGCTGGAGACGCGTTCACGCGGCAACCGCACCTGCATGTCGATATGGATTCGCCTGTTCATTTTACTGCCTCTGCGCCAGTTATGGCCATTTTATAAAACCGACTTAATGTCCGCAAATCATTAGTTGACATGTTGAGTCATGTTTAATAATCACTGCCTTACTGGATTAAACGAGTCAAGTTTAAATCTCATTTTTTCCAGAGCAAGCCCGAAGGTTCTCCTTCCAGCCAGCGCCGATACTCCTCTTGGGATGGGGAGTTTATAACCTATTGAGAAACTTAACTTTCTCACTTCCGTAAGGATGTGGGGATTTTGCTTTGTCCTTCAGGAGAAACTAGGCAATGCGGGCTATTAACGGGGAACAGAAGCGGTCATTTCTAGCAAGCACAAGTCTTGCTGTCATTATCATGGCAATGGCTCAAAGTGCTTTCGCGCAGCAACAAACTGCAGCGACGGAAAATGATGGTGTTGCGCTCAAGCCCATTGTCATTAAAGGCTCACGCGTCACGAAGGGATCGGTTGCCGATACCCCACTGGCAAACACTGT
>Ga0308165_1000571_pt1 | contig 65136 bp, 66 predicted proteins | sample PhyWR2_FD_201032 | JGI IMG/M metagenome (GOLD analysis project Ga0308165, IMG submission 201032) | Phyllosphere microbial communities from UC Gill Tract Community Farm, Albany, California, United States - DLSLW.R2 | ecosystem: Host-associated > Plants > Phyllosphere > Unclassified | place: USA... | reverse complement strand
GGTCAGTCCTGACGGCCCGGTGCAGCGCACGCCGATCACGGCCTATACCCTCGCGGCAAGCTGGTCGCCGGACTACTGCAAGACCAGCGGCGATACGCGTTCGATGCAGTGTGCGAAGGCCAACGGGCGATTCGGCTTCATCCTGCACGGTCTCTGGCCCGAATCTGCGCGTGGTCCTTCGCCGCAGTGGTGCGGGGCGCAGGCCGCGCCCTCGCCGCAGGTGCTGCGCGAACATCTGTGCATGACGCCCTCCCCCGGCCTGCTGGCGCATGAATGGGCCAAGCACGGCAGTTGCATGACCAAGACGCCGGAGAAGTATTTCCGCGTCAGCGCGATCCTGTGGCGCTCGGTGCACTGGCCGGACGTGGACCGCCTTTCGCGCAGGAAGGGCCTGACCGCCGGTGACCTGCGGGAGGAATTCCTCGCGGCGAATCGGGATTGGCGCCGCGAATCGGTCGGAATAGAGATGAGCCGCACCGGATGGCTGCGCGAAATCCAGCTTTGCTACGGCAAGGATTTCCGCCCGGGAAGGTGCAGTCCCCGCCAGTTCGGCCCGGCCGATTCGGCACCGCTGAAAATCTGGCGCGGACTTTAGCGTTGGCCAGCATTCAAAGACCGGCCCCCCGGCCCTGACAAAAATTTTCTGGCCCCGAACATCGTCATCCTGAACTTGTTTCAGGATCCATTTATCCGATTGGGCATCCGTGCGGGCCGCGAGATGGACCCTGAAACAAGTTCAGGGTGACGGCGGGGAAAGATGACGGATCGCGGGCAACGGCCTGGAAAGTTCATGGACCTTTTCACCGCCGCTCGCGGAAAAACCCGCGCAACAGTTCGGCCGATTCGGCTTCTCCGATGCCGGCGTAGACTTCCGGCCGGTGCAGGCACTGCGGATGCTCGAACACCCGCGCGCCGTGCTCCACCGCCCCGCCCTTGGGGTCTGAGGCGCCGTAGTAGAGCTTGGCGATGCGGGCATGGGCGATGGCCCCGGCGCACATCGCGCAAGGCTCCAGCGTGACCCACAGTTCGCACCCTTCGAGGCGTTCGTTGCCCAGAATCCGGGCGGCGGCGCGAATCGCCTCTATTTCGGCGTGGCTGGTGGGGTCACGCTTTTCGCGCGGACCGTTGCGGCCCAGGGCGATCACCGCGCCATCTTTCACCACGACCGCGCCGATAGGCACTTCGCCTGAAATCGCGGCCTCGCGGGCTTGCGAAAGGGCCAGCGCCATGTATTCGGGAAGAGGCCATCGAGTCATCGTTTCGCGCTAGCCTGCCAAAAACCTGTGCGCAACTTGACCTTGCGTGAGGGAATCGCTAATGGCGCGCCTTCCCGTGATCCACGGCAACAGATTTTTTCGAGCGAGAGTAGTTATGTCCCGCATCTGCGAACTGACTGGCAAGAGCCGCCAGGTTGGCCACAACGTCAGCCACGCCAACAACAAGACCAAGCGCGTCTTCCTTCCCAACCTGCAGAACGTGACCCTGCTGTCGGACGGCCTGGAGCGCAGCTTCAAGTTCCGCGTCTCGACGCACGGCCTGCGTTCGGTCGAGCACAACGGCGGCCTGGACAACTGGCTGCTGAAGACCTCGGACATCAAGCTGTCGCCGAACGCCGTCAAGGTGAAGCGCGAGCTGAAGAAGAAGCAGGCAGCCTGATTGCGTAGCTCTCCTTAGGGAGAGCGCGTCAGGATACTGGCTTGAAAAAAGCGTGCGAAGCTGTGCTTCGCGCGCTTTTTCGCGTCCGCTATCGGCTTCGATCTGGCCTGCTTAAGCGAGGCCTATTTCGGCCAGGGCAGTTTCTCCGGATCGACCGACAGCTTCCACAGCAAGGTCCGCTGCAACACACGCATCTTGTTGTCATCCGACATTACCCACACGGTGATGCGGCCATCGGGCTGCGGCACCGTCGCGATCGCCTCGAAATTGTCGACCGGCAGAACCGAAGCCAGCGATGCGAGCGTTGCCGAGCGAAGCACCGTACCAGGCCGAATCTTCGCGGTGTCGACGATGACGATCCGGCCAGCAAACCGCAGCGGCATGGGCCACAGCAGCCGCCGCATCAGCACCAGCGCGCGGCCATCAGGCAGCATGGCCATATCGACGACCGAGAAGTTGTCGGGTCCGTCAAAGCTGAATGTCCGTGCGACAGGATGCTTGATCGGATCGCCGGAGAACAGCACGCCGTCGTGCAGCCGCGATTCGGTCCATGACGGGGTCACCTCCCGGATCGCCACGAAACGCCCGTCAGGCAGGCGCGTCATCGCTTCAGCGCCGGTGTTGCTGCCCCACTGCGCCATGGCTTTAGGCGCGACGCGGGCCGTCTCCGCCAGCTTTGGCGATAGCCGAACGATCACGTTCGACCCCTCGAGCCCCAGCCAGAAGCGTCCGGTCGCCGGATCGTGCGCCACCGATTCGACATCGTGCCCGTCCTTGTCCTCCTCCCGCTCTGAAAACGTCAGCCACCGCGTGCCGGGCCTTGTCGGCCCTGCTCCCGGCGGCGCGAAGGAAAGCACCGCTCCGCCATCGTTGAAGGCAAGCAACCGCCCACCCGGCCGGGCGATCAGCGCCGAGTAGCCGAAAACGCGCGAATTGGTGGACGAAAGCTGCCAGGCGCCCTCCATCCGAAACGGACCGAGAAACCCTCCAAGCACTTTTGCTGGCGGCAGATCCTGCCGGGTGATGACCAGCCTTACCCGGTTTTCCTTGCTCTCGACCGGCACAGGCGCGCGGCCCCAGGTAAACCAGAGCAGCATGGGGACAACGGTCAGGAGGGCAATGCTGCGGCGCACCACGCGGTGCATAGGGGGAAACGCCGGGATGGCAACCCGGCGCGCAGTCAGTTCATCGGGCCGAGGAACAGCAACGGGTCCAGCCGGGCATCATTCCACTTGATCGACCAGTGAAGATGCGGCCCAGTGGCGCGCCCGGTCATGCCGATGCGGGCGATCACCTGCCCCTGCTTCACATGATCGCCCTCTTTCACGAGGATCTGCGAGCAGTGCAGGAACGCGCTGTTCAGGCCCATGCCGTGGTCCAGCATCAGCAGGTTGCCCTCCAGCGTGAAGGGCTTTTCCGCAGCCAGGATCACCACGCCGTCCGCCGGGGCCACAAAGGGCGTGCCGCTGGTGCCGCTGCTGATGTCGAGGCCCGAGTGATAGGCCCCCGGCTCACCGCGATAGACGCGCTGCGAGCCGAAACGGCCGGAAATGCGGCCCTTGGCAGGCCAGACGAAGCGCTGGCGCCAGCCTTGCGCATCGGTGACGAGCGTGCGCGCCGCATTGATCCGGGCAAGCTCGGGGCGGCGCAGCGCCATGAATGCTTCGCTTGGCCCGCCGGGGCTGCGGGCGATATTGACGTTCTCGATGTTCCAGGCGCGCGGGGAGACGGCAAGCCGCTGCTCGCCGATGCTGCCATTCGCCAGAACCGTGCGCAGCAGGGCCTGCGGGCCGGCATCGCGGTCGAACGCGGCGAACCAGCCGCCATCCGGCGCGACCTTTATCGGCGTGCCATCGAGCGAGAGCGAGCGCATGCCCGCTGGCAGCGTGCCGCGGATCCAGCCCCCTTGCGTCAATTCGCCGGTGTAGGGCAAAGTGACAGGGCGGGGAGCCGCAGCCGGAGCCACCGGGGCTACGCCGGAACGGGTCGCAGCGGCGCGGATAACCGCCGGCACCGCAAGCACCGCGCCCAGCACGGCGACGAGCGAAATCGCGAAGCCGCGCCTGTAACCGGTCATGCGCCAGTCAGGCTTGTCCGAGGAGGCGCTTGGTGGCGATTTCGGCCGAAGCGTAAGGCTCCTGACGCTCGGCGCTCCAGTAGCGCAAAAATTCCAGCGCGATCTTCTCACCGGTAACGGCGCAATTCACGTAGTGGCCGGAACTGAGCACGCGAAACCCGTTGGGTCCGTAAGCCAGCTTGGCGGGGCGATCTGCGGAAGACATCAGCATGGAGTCATCTTAGCAGAGCATCACGATCCGAACAAATCGTCCTGTCGCGGCGTGACGGGAGCCGGTCGCGGCGGCGCCTTGCGCGGCGGCGCCTTGCGCGGCGGCGGAGGCGCGGCAGGCGAGGTTGGGGGCGCTGGCGGCGCCGCACCCTCTCCCGCCACGACCGCCAGTTCGCCGTCGCGAAACTCGATCACCAGATTCCCCTCGCGCTGGGCGGCTTCTCGGCTTGTCAGGGCCGTTCCTGCGGCGCTTTTCACCAGCGCATAGCCGCGCTGCAGCGGCAGGCGCGGATCGAGCTGCGGCAGCACCCGGTCGGACGGCGCGAAACCTTGCCGGGCATGGGCCAGCCGCTGCGTCAGCAGGCGCGGTGTCAGGCCCGCCCGCTCCAGATCCTTGGCGCAGGACTGCACGCGGTGGCGCAGCAGCGGGAGGGACAGCTTGCCGGCGACATGGTTCAATGCCTCGCGCTTGGCCGCCGCTTCATCGCGCAGGCCGCGGCGCAGCCGTTCGGAAAGCTCGTCCAGCTTCTGCGCCTTGCCCGCCAGAATCGCGTCGGGTTTAGGCAGGCGCTGGACGCGCGCTTCCAGCCGCTCTCGGCCCAGCGTGACCGGGCGCAGCGCGCAGCGGCGCATGCGCAGGGCCAATTCGTCGATCTGACTGGCGATTTCGCTGCGCACCGGCACCGCCATTTCCGCCGCAGCGGTGGGCGTGGGTGCGCGCCGGTCGGCCGCGTAATCGCACAGCGTCGTGTCGGTGTCGTGCCCGACCGCCGAGATCACCGGAATCGTCGATTCGGCGACGGCGCGCACGACGATTTCCTCGTTGAAACTCCACAAGTCCTCGATCGAGCCGCCGCCCCGCGCCACGATCACCAGATCGGGACGCGGCACCGGCCCGCCGGGCTGGATTTCCGAAAAGCCGCGCACCGCGTTGGCGATCTGCTTCGCCGCGCCTTCGCCCTGCACCAGCACCGGCCAGACCAGCACCTGGCTGGGGAACCGGTCGGCAAGGCGGTGGAGGATGTCGCGAATCACCGCGCCGGTGGGCGATGTCACCACGCCGATCACTTGCGGCAGAAACGGCAATGCGCGCTTTCGCTCGGGCGCGAACAGGCCCTCGGCGGCGAGGCGCAGCCGCAGCTTTTCCAGCAGCGCCAGAAGCGCGCCTTCGCCCGCGATCTCCATCGATTCGATGACGATCTGGTACTTCGAGCGGCCGGGGTACGTGGTCAGCTTGCCGGTGGCGATAACCTCGATGCCGTCCTCGGGGCGGAAGGCAAGGCGCTGGGCGCCGCCTTTCCACATGACCCCGTCGATCAGCGCCTTGTCGTCCTTGAGCGCGCAGTAGAGGTGGCCCGAGGCCGCGCGCTTCACGCCCGAAAGCTCGCCGCGCAGGCGGACGAAACCGAAGCGGTCCTCCACCGTGCGCTTGAGCAGATTCGAAATCTCGCTGATCGAAAGCGGCGCGGCGTTGTCGCCTGCGCTCTCCTTCGCTACCAGCCCCCCATTACGACCATCGGCGTTATCATCGTCGTAGAAGAACTGATCGGAAGGCACGGGAAATGAACATCCTGCTATTGGGCTCGGGCGGCCGCGAACATGCGCTGGCGTGGAAGCTGGCGCAATCCCCGCGCTGCGATACCCTGTGGGCCGCGCCCGGCAACCCCGGCATTTCCGAGCTGGCAACGTGCATTTCCCTCGACGTGACCGACCACGCCGCCGTGCTGGCCTTCTGCGAGGCGAATGTGATTGGCCTTGTCGTCGTCGGCCCCGAGGCCCCTCTGGTGGACGGCCTTGCCGACACTCTGCGCGGTGAAGGCTTCGCCGTGTTCGGCCCCAGCAAGGCGGCGGCGCAGCTGGAAGGCTCCAAGGGGTTCACCAAGGACCTTTGCGCCCGCGCAAACATCCCCACCGGCGGCTATGAGCGCGTCTCCAATCAGGCCGACGCCATGGCCGCGCTGGCCAAGTTCGGCGCGCCGGTGGTCATCAAGGCCGATGGCCTGGCCGCCGGCAAGGGCGTGACCGTGGCGATGACCATGGCCGAAGCCGAAGCGGCGGTGCTGGACATCTTCGCGGGCCGCTTCGGGGCAGCCGGCGCGGAAGCGGTGATCGAGGAATTCCTCGAAGGTGAGGAAGCCAGCTTCTTCGCGCTGACGGACGGCTCCACCATCGTCCCCTTCGGATCGGCGCAGGACCACAAGCGCGTGGGCGACGGCGATACCGGCCCCAACACCGGCGGCATGGGCGCCTACAGCCCGGCCAAGGTGCTTACCCCGGAGCTTGAAGGGCTGGCGATGACCCGCATCATCGCGCCCACCGTGCGCACCCTGGCGAACGAGGGCATGCCCTATTCCGGCGTGCTGTTCCTGGGCCTGATGCTGACCGCCAAGGGCCCGGAACTGATCGAATACAACTGCCGCTTCGGCGATCCAGAGTGCCAGGTGATGCTGATGCGGCTCGAATCGGACCTTGTCGAACTGCTGCACGCCTGCGCCGAGAACCGCCTTGCCGCGATCGAACCGCCGCGCTTTTCCACCGATGCCGCGCTGACCGTGGTGATGGCCGCGAACGGTTATCCCGGCACCCCTGAAAAGGGCGGCGCGATTGGCGGCATCGAAGCGGCCGAGGCAAACGGGGCCAAGGTGTTCCACGCCGGCACCTCGGTCGATGGCGACAAGCTGGTGGCCAGCGGCGGGCGCGTACTGAGCGTCACCGCGCGGGCCAGGACCGTGACCGAGGCGCAAGGCCTGGCCTACGGCGCCGTCGATGCGCTCGATTTTCCCGGGGGCTTCTGCCGCCGCGACATCGGCTGGCGCGAAGTGGCGCGCGAAGGCGCCGATGCTTAAGCACGCCGACCCGATCCTGAAGATTGCCCTCGCCGCGGCGGCGCTGCTCGCCGGCAGCGGCGTGGGCTACTACTACGGCATCTACCTGCCCGCGCAGGACGTGCGCCGCCAGACGCAGGAAATGACGCAGCGCCAGTCGCACGAGCAGGAGCAGTCCCGCGCGCTGGCCGAACGCGCCCGGCGCGAGGCGGCGGCGCAGGCCGATTACGGGACTTGCGTGAACTTTGCGGAAAGCGCGTACAAACAGCGCTGGACCCAGACCTGCCAGACGATGCACGACGCCGACCAGTCCGCCTTCGAGGACTGCGCCGACAACCTGTTCAGCACTCGCAGCGGCTGCCTTGCCAAGCACCCCGTCCGCCCGGCGCAGGACTGCGCCCTGCCCTCGCAGACGGCGCAAGCCCTGACCGACGCACGCGAACAGCGCAAGGCGCAGTGCGCGGTGCAACTGGAAACGGCGCAGCGCGGCGGCCAGCGCTGATCGGCGCCAATCTGCATTGACGTTCTTTCCACCGTCATCCTGAACCAAGTTCAGGGTGACGGAATGGGTGCTGTACGGCCGGCTTGTTCGACAAGGTTGGACGTTGATCGGGACCGAAGGTCAGCAGCCCAACCTGGCGCCGCATAAACCGCACGCGCCTTTTCCCCCATGGGGAGGAATCTACGAAACCTCGCCGTCGACCAGCAGCTTCACCACCAGGGCAAGACGCTTGGCGTCTTCGCGGGCGAGGTGTTCCTTGGGGAGGCGGCGCTTGGCCTCTTCCAGCGCGGCGACCACCTGCGGGCGGGTGAAGCCGCCCTCACGCAGGAATTCGCCGAGATAGTGCACTGGAAACGGCAGTTTGGCGTGCACGGCCTGGCACAGCACTTCCAGCCAGTACTGGTCCAGGTCCGCATCGGCGTAGACCGGGCAGTCCTCGATGAACTCGGCCATTTCGGAGAGGACCTGCGCGGGCGGCAGGCCTTGCGCCTCCAGCATATCCTGGCTGATGCCGTGCAGGGCCTCGGCCTCGTCCGACCAGTCCCAGTAGCGCCACTGCTCGGCCGGTCGGATCAGCCAGGCCCGGCTTGAGCCGTCGGTTCGCGCCACGGCGACCTCGATGGGATAGGACTGCCCGTATTCGGGCAGGCAGCTCGCTTCGAAGTCGATCAGCGTCGGACAGCTCAAAGCCGGAAATCCTTTCCTTATTTACCCATCCGCTGGGCGACGAAATCCGCTAGATCGCATTCAGGACGGGCGCCGTAGTGCGAGATGATCTCGCTGGCGCAGATCGCGCCCATGCGCAGGGAGTCCTGCAGGCTTTTACCGCGCACATGGCCATAGAGGAAGCCGGCGGCGAACAGGTCGCCCGCGCCGGTGGTGTCCACCACCCTGGCGATCGGCTCCGCCGCCACTTCGGCGCGCTCGCCGCCTGCCAGCGCCACGGCGCCGTCGGCGCCCTTGGTGACGACAAGGACCGGAACCTTGGCCGATAGCATCGCGAGCCCTTCCTCGAACCCGGCTTCCCCGGTCAGCGTGGCCATTTCCGGCTCGTTGCAGAACATGAGGTCGATCAGGCCGTCTTCGATCAGCGACAGGAAATCGAGGCGGTGCATGTCGATGATGAACGATTCGGACGGGCTGAAAGCGATCTTGCGGCCGGCAGCGCGCGCCGCCGCGATCGCCTTGCGCATCGCCACGCGCGGCTGCGCGGGGTCCCACAGATAGCCTTCCAGATAGAGCACGGCGGCATCGGCGATCGCGGCATCGTCCACCATGTCTTCCGAAAGCAGGTGCGAGGCGCCGAGGAAGGTGTTCATCGTGCGCTGGCCGTCCGGCGTCACGAAGATCAGGCAGCGCGCGGTGGGGGTCTCGCCGGCGCGGGCGGGCACGGTGAATTCGATTCCCGCCGCCTGGATGTCATGGGTGAAGACTTCGCCCAGCTGATCCTGCGCCACCTGGCCGATGAAGCCGCACTTCGCGCCCAGCGCGGCAAGGCCGGCCAGAGTGTTGGCGGCCGAACCGCCCGAGACTTCGCGGGCCGGACCCATCGCGGTGTAGAGGCTGCGCGCCTGGTCCGCATCGATCAGCTGCATGCCGCCGTGCGTCAGGCCGAGTTCGTCGATCAGCGTGTCGGGGCAGTTGGCGATAACGTCGATGATGGCATTGCCGATGGCGATGACGTCCAGCTTGGGTTGCGTCATGGGAAGAGCGGATCCTTAAGTCATGTCGGGAAAAGCGGTATTTCCCGCGAGTAGCGCGCGCCCTGCCGCTCGGCAAGCGCCGGTCTGGCGAAGGGGCGTTGACAGCGCCGGGCCGCCGCGCAATGCCTCGGCCCGATCATGACGAAGACCATCTGCGCCAGCAGCCTCCTTCCCCGCCGCCCCTCGGGCGCCCTGCGTGCAGCCCTTTCGGCCGCGTCGCTGGCGCTGCTGCTGTCCGCCTGCGCCAGTACGGGCGGCGGCATCACCGGCTCGGCCCCGCCGCGTGTGCCCAAGCGCACTTCGGGCGTTCCCGCCGTGCGCCAGCCCACCCGCACCGCGCCGCGCGATGCAACCGTGCAGATGATTGCCGGGCTCGAAGGGGTGATCGGCGCCAACCAGGGCCAGCTCACCCGCTTGTTCGGCCAGCCCCGGCTGGACGTATGGGAAGGCGATGCGCGCAAGCTGCAGTTTTCCGGGACCGCCTGCGTGCTGGACGTGTTCCTCTATCCCAGCACCTCCTCGAAGGAGCCGCACGCGACGTATGTGGAGGCGCGGCGATCGTCGGATGGGCAGGACGTTGACCGTGTCGCCTGCGTCGGGGCGCTGAAGAAGTAGGTTTTCCGGTTCCTCGTACTCGCTCGGAGATGGCGAGGCCGCTTATGCCGCACGAGTACCGTCATCCTGAACTTGTTTCAGGATCAATCCATCCCATCGACCCTCGGTGTGGATCGCAAGATGGACCCTGAAACAAGTTCAGGGTGACAGTGTGGAATGTTGGACGGCCAGATTATTCGACGAAGCTGCATGTCTATTGTCCGTGACGGCTTGATCGCAAAACCTAATTGCGCGTCCCCGGGACCGCACTGAATTCAATCCGTCAGCCGGATCGGCGGCAGGATATCCTTACCGGCATCGCCTTTTTCATCGACCAGCCCTTCCGGGTCGGGATGGATCAGGATCTCGGTATCGGGAAACTCCTGGCGCAGGCGTTCTTCCAGTTCGTCCATCACCCAGTGCGCCTCGCGCACGGTCATGCTCGCCTCGACCCAGACGTGGAACTGCACGAAATCGCGGTTGCCCGAAGTGCGCGTGCGCATGTCGTGTACGCCGGTGATATCGGGATTGCGCGCCAGCACTTCGAGGAAGCGCTGCTTCTTTTCCTCGGGCCATTCCTTGTCCATCAGCTGATCCAGCACCTGCTCGGAAGCGCGCCACGCGCCCCATGCCAGCCAGCCGGCGATGGCCAGTCCGAACAACGGATCGGCCTGGCGAAAGCCCGCGTACTGATCCAGCGCCAGCGCCGCGATCACCGCCATGTTGAGCAGAAGGTCCGACTGGTAATGCACGCTGTCCGTGCTGATCGCCAGGCTGCCGGTGCGCCGGATCACCCGGCGCTGCCACGCCAGCAGCGCCAGCGTGACCACGATCGCGGCGATGGAAACGCCGATACCCTCGCCCGCCGCCTCGACCCGGTTCCCGGCCGCGAACTGCTCCACCGCGCGCGCGGCAATGCCCAGCGCCGAGATCGAGATCAGCACGATCTGGAACAGCGCGGCGATCGCCTCGGCCTTGCCGTGGCCGAACCGGTGCTGGTCGTCCGCCGGCTGCGCCGCGATCCACACGCCCGCCAGCGTCGCCACGCTGGCGACCAGGTCCAGCACGGTATCGGCAAGGCTGCCCAGCATCGCCGTCGATCCGGTGGACCAGGCGGCATAGCCCTTGATCGCCAGCAATGCGCTGGCCACCGCTATGCTGGCATACGCCGCGCTGCGGTTGAGCTTGCCCGGATCGCTCACGACATGCTCATGGATAAAGCAGCGTGCTGGCCCAGCCGTTCGCACTGTGCTCGAACCGGCGGCGTTCGTGCAGGCGGTAGGGACGGTCCTGCCAGAATTCGATTCCCAGCGGGCGAACCCGCCAGCCGCCCCAGTGTGCGGGCCGCTCCACCTCGCCGCCCTCGAAGCGGGCGCGGGCTTCCTCGTAGCGGGCCAGGAACGTCTCGCGCGAATCGAGCGGGGCGGACTGGTCCGACGCCACCGCGCCAAGCTGCGAATCGCGGGCGCGCGAATGGAAATAGGCCTCCGCCTCGGCATCGCTCACCGGGGAGAGCACGCCCTCGATGCGGATCTGGCGGCGCAGGCTTTTCCAGTGGAACAGCAGCGACACCTGGGGATTGGCGGCGATGTCCCCGCCCTTGCGGCTGCGTCCATTGGTGTAGAACACGAAGCCGTCCGGCCCATGGCCCTTGAGCAGCACCATGCGCACCGAGGGGAAACCGTCCGGCGTTGCAGTGGCCAGCGCCATGGCGTTGGAATCGTTGGGCTCGGTGCCCCGCGCCTCGTCGTACCACTGGGTGAACAGCGCCAAGGGGTCGCCGTGCGGGATCACTTCGCGGGCCTGTTCGGAATCGATCGCTGAATCTGACACTGTCTGCACTGCCCCAACTGGAATTTCGTAACTGCCCGCCCCTGCACACGAACGGCGGCAAGGGCCTTGATCGCGGGCAATTCGTCAACGCATGGCGCAACATAAAGGCCGCAAACCGGTTTCCCCCACTCGTAGGAAAGCATAAGGCTGCCCGCAAGCCATCGTCGCGCTTGTCCAAAGCCTGAACGCAACCTAGCTAGACAGGCATTATGGCAGCAGATCCCTATACCACTCTTGGCGTCACCCGCGGTGCGACCGAAAAGGACATCAAGTCCGCCTATCGCAAGCTGGCGAAGGAACTCCACCCGGACACCAACAAGGACAACCCCAAGGCGACCGAGCGCTTCAGCGAAGTGACGCGCGCGTATGACCTGCTTTCCGACAAAGCCAAGCGCGCCCAGTTCGACCGGGGCGAGATCGACGCCGACGGCAATCCGGCAAGCCCCTTCGGCGGCGGTGGGTTCGGTGGCGGCTATGGCGGCGGTCAGGGCGGCCAGCGCGGCTTCGGCGGCGGCATGGGCGGCGAGGACGGGATCGACCTCGAAGACCTGTTCGGCGGCATCTTCGGCGGCGGCGCACGCGGCGGCATGGGCGGCATGGGCGGCGGTATGGGCGGCGGCGCACGCGGCCGGGCTGCTCCGCGCGGCGCCAATGTGAACTACCGCCTTGCCGTGCCGCTTCCCGATGCGGCCGAGCTGAAATCGCAGCGCATCACCCTGTCGGACGGCAAGACGATCGACCTCAAGCTGCCCGCCGGGGTCGAGGACGGCACCCAGATGCGCCTTGGCGGCAAGGGCGAGGTTGGCCCCGGCGGCGCCGGAGACGCCACCGTCACCATCCAGATCCAGCCCCACGCCTTCTTCAAGCAGGACGGCGACGATTTGCGCGTGGACCTGCCGATCACCCTGGACGAAGCGCTGGCCGGCGCCAAGGTGAAGGCCCCCACCGCTGCCGGCGCCGTCATGCTTTCCGTCCCCCCGGGCGCAAGCTCGGGCAAGGTGCTGCGCCTCAAAGGCCGCGGCATGACCCGCAAGGATGCCAGCCGCGGCGACCTGCTCATCACCCTCCAGATCGTCCTGCCCGAAGCAGACGCCGAAGCGAGCGCAGAGCTTGCCCGCCGCCTCGAAGGCTGGAGCGATCCCCGCGACGTGCGCGCCAAACTTGGCGTCTGACGCGCCCGGCGCGGCGGATGGCGCGGGCGGTCAGCACCGCCCAGAGCCACACCAGCACGAGCCACACCGGCACGAACCGCTGCGCCGCAAGCTGAAGCGAAAGGCCGGACCGGGCACGCGGTTTTTCCGCGTCGTCATGCGCGTTATCAACGGCACCTGGGACGATGGCTTCATCCATGCCGGCAACCTGGCATACATGACGCTGCTGGCGCTGTTTCCGTTCTTTATCGCCCTGGCCGCGATCTTCTCGGCCCTGGGCGAACAGGACCAGCTTGGCGCGTCGATCGATGCGGTGCTGCGCGCCCTGCCCCCGCGCGTCTCCGAGGTGCTGGGCCCGGTGGGTCACGATGTCGCCGCCGCGCGCCATGGCCATCTGCTGTGGATCGGCGGCATTTTCGGGCTGTGGACCACGACCAGTCTGGTCGAGACGATCCGCGATATCCTGCACCGCGCCTACAACACCACCAAGCGCCCGCGCTTCTGGCGCTCGCGGCTGACATCCACCGCGCTGATCTTCGGGTCGGTGCTGCTGCTGCTCATCTCGCTGTCTTCGCAAGTGCTGATCTCGGCCAGCGAGACGATCATTTCTGTACTTTTCCCCAGGCTCGACGATCTTTCCGGGCAGATCGCGATTTCCAGCGCCATCAGCGCCGGCGCCCTGTTCGCGTCGATCTACCTGCTGTTCTATCTGCTCACACCGTCCGCCTATCAGAAGCAAAAGTGCCCGAAATGGCCGGGTGCGGTGCTGGTCACCGCATGGTGGCTGCTCGTCGCATATACCCTGCCGAAAGTCCTCCAGACGTTTTTCTCATACGATCTTACGTATGGAAGTCTCGCCGGAGTGATGATCGCGCTTTTCTTTTTCTGGCTTGTGGGACTAGGGATGGTGGTAGGTGCCGAACTCAATGCGGCGCTCGCGGGGGCTCCCGAAGTGCCTGACACACCCGCAAGCCCCGCCACGGCCAGAGGTATCCCCTCCGGGCCGAACGACAAGGAAAGTACAGGAAGAAACGAATGACCGGTCTGATGCACGGTAAGCGCGGCCTCATAATGGGCCTTGCAAATGACAAGTCGCTGGCCTGGGGAATCGCCAAGAAGCTGCACGAACAAGGCGCCGAACTCGCCTTTTCCTACCAGGGCGAAGCTCTGGCCAAGCGGGTGAGGCCGCTGGCCGAGAGCCTGGGCAGCGATTTCCTCATCGATTGCGACGTGTCCAACATGGAAGCGCTCGACACTGCCTTCGCGCAGATCGAGGAACGGTGGGGGAAGATCGACTTCCTCGTCCACGCCATCGGCTTCTCCGACAAGAACGAACTGCGCGGGAAATACGTCGACACCAGCCTCGACAACTTCCTGATGACCATGAACATCTCGGCCTACAGCCTGGTGGCGGTGACGAAGCGGGCGCTGCCGATGATGTCGGCGGGCGGTTCGATCGTGACGCTGACCTACTACGGCGCCGAGAAGGTGGTTCCGCACTACAACGTCATGGGCGTGGCCAAGGCCGCGCTTGAGGCTTCGGTGAAGTATCTTGCCAACGACCTGGGGCCGCAGGGCATCCGCGTCAACGGCATCTCCGCCGGACCGATCAAGACGCTGGCGGCCAGCGGAATCGGCGATTTCCGCTATATTCTCAAGTGGAACGAGCTGAACGCCCCCCTGCGCCGCAACGTGACGATCGAGGATGTGGGCGGTGCGGGTCTGTACCTGCTGTCCGACCTGTCTTCGGGCGTGACCGGCGAAACCCATCATGTGGACTGCGGCTATCACGTTGTCGGCATGAAGCAGGAAGACGCCCCGGATATCGCCCTCGCCTGAGGCGGGATGCGTAGACGAACAAGGAAAAGGGGCCGAAGGTTATCCTCCGGCCCCTTTTCCTTGCCGCAAAGGTACGCACCGCCTCAGGGCTGAGGCGGCGCCGCCCGGGCCGGCGCGATGACCTCGACCTTGACCTTCTCGGGCGTGTAAGCCTTGACGAACAACTGCCACGACGAGATCGCCAGAACGGCGGCCAGCAGCGGCTGCAGCACCTTGTCCGGCGCGTTCGTGGATAGATAGCTGCCGATGATGACGCCCGGTATCGAGCCGATCAGCAGGTTCGTAAGCAGCCCGCCGTCGACGCCCCCCATGATCCAGTGACCGGTGCCGGCGATCAGCGCCAGCGGCACGGCGTGGGCGATGTCGGACCCGACGATCCGCGACATCGGCAGGCGGGGATAAAGCATCAGCAGCACCGTCACGCCGATCGCGCCCGCGCCCACAGAGGACACCGAAACCGCCGCGCCGATCAGCGCGCCCAGCACCACCGTCCCGCCCAGCACCCGGCCGGGAGAACGCACCGCGTCGAAATCGTGGGCATGGCGGAACAGCCACTTGCGGCCAATCACCGCCAGCGACGTCAGCGCCAGCAGGCTGGCCAGCGAGATCAGGATGACGTGTTCGGTCGACTTGCCGACCTTGCCGAAACTCGCCAGCACGGCCAGCGTCACCAGCGAAGCCGGAATGCTGCCCATGGCAAGGCGCTTCACGATCTTCCATTCCACCGTCTCGCGCGAGCCGTGGACGAGCGAACCGGCGATCTTGGTAATGGCGGCGAACAGCAGGTCGGTGCCCACCGCGGTCTTGGCGCTGACGCCGAACAACAGCACCAGCAGCGGCGTCATCAGCGAACCGCCGCCAACCCCTGTCAGCCCCACCAGAACGCCGACCAGCAGCCCGGCTACGGCATGGAAGATATCAATCGACCCCGTTACGCCCATCGCGCGTACCCGCTCCCTTCAACTGGCGACCCTGCGCGCAAGGGCCTAAGCCCAAGCAGCGCACGCGGTGCCTCTGTGCCGGATTGTGGACACAAGACAAGCGCATTCGGGTTTCAGGGCGTGAAGCGGGACTTGCCCAAAGCCGCAGGACGCGGGAGCGGGGGCCGGAAAAACGCGGCCCCCGCGCCGCCTACTTGGGCTTGGGCGGGGTGGTCGCCGTGCCCAGAGCGGCATCTTCGGCCGCTTCCTGCCGCTGGCGCTGGTCGAAGTAGGCTTTTTCCGCTTCCTCGACGCGGGCCTGCTGGGCGGCGGCATCTTCGTCGATCGTGGACAGGCGCTTCTGCCGCTCTGCCGCGATCAGTTCGCCGAAGCGCACTTCCGAACCGTTCTTGCGCTCCGCCGAAGCGCGGTCGATCAGCTGCTGGGTGCAGCCGAGCGAACCGCCGGCGCCAACCGGCGAGCAGCTCAGCGTGCCAAAGGCGCCGACCGTTTCATAAGCCTGCACCTTGTTGGCCCAGGCTTCCGACTTGGGCGAATCGATGCCCCGCAGCGGCTCGGGAATACGGAACCGCTCTCCTTCGCCCTTGCGCACGCAGATCACCATTTCGCTGCCGCTGGAAGGCGGGCAGGCATCCTGGCCGTAGATGATGAGCTGATTCACCTTCTCGTCGCCAGTGCCCGCGCCGGCATCCACCGGGATGCTCTGCTGCGCAAAGGCGGGGGCGGCCGTCAGCGCCATGGCGGCGCCGAATACGGCAGAGATCAGGAGGCGGGTCATCGCGAAGGCTCCAACAGGTCGGTAACGGCAAGGTACATCATCGACATAGGTGCGTACCGGGTTGAACGATAGCTTAAGCTGCAGGCTTATCCCTGCATCCAGTCAACCCGCGAACCCTCAAATCCGTTCCGAAAGCTTTATCGCGGCCCGGCAGCCCATGCGGATGGCGTGGAATAGCAGCGGATAGGCCGGCGCCTTTTCCGCCCCGGCGGCCAGCGCGGCATCGCGGTGCTGGCGTTCCTCGTCGCGGAATTTCAGGATCGCCTCGCCCAGTTCCGGGTCTTCATCGCCCAGTTCGTCAAGCTGCTGGGTATAGTGCCGGTCGATCTCGGTCTCGATCGCGGCGGTGCAGGCCATCGCCGCTTCCGGCCCGATCAGCGCGGTCGCCGCGCCCAGCGCGAACCCGGCGACGGACCACACCGGCTGCAGCAGCGTCGGGCGCACGCCGCGCTGCGCGATCATCGCATCGAAGCGCGCCTGATGCTCGATCTCCTGCGCCGCCATGCCGGCGATCTCGGTGGAGTGCGGCCCGCGCGTGCCCATCACTGCAAGCTGGCCTGCATAGATGCGCGTCGCGCCGAATTCACCCGCCTGGTCTACCCGCAGCATCCGTTCGCTGCGCTTGGAAACCGCATTCATCACCTGGTCCTTCCACCAGCATTGCCGCTACCAGCCACCAAAGCGAACACGGCAAGCGCCCCGATCGTCGAGATCAGGAAATTCCAGCCCGCCAGCGAGATGCCCAGCAAGGACCACGGCGCCACGTCGCAGCGGATCACCGGCGCGGCCATGATCGCGGCAAGCGGATCGCCGCCGGCCGCAAAGGGGCTTGCCGTGCAGGCGGTGACACCCTGCCACCAGCCATATTCGACCCCGGCGTGAAACCCGCCGATCAGCCCGGAAACAAGCACGGCCAGCGCCGCAACCGCCACCAGCGGACGCACCGGCCGCCAGAAAAACGCCAGTGCGCCAAGCAGGATCGCGAACATGTGCGGATAGCGCTGCCACCAGCACATCTCGCACGGCGCCAGCCCGAAGACGTACTGGCTGACCAGCGCCCCGCCCAGCAGCACCGTGGGAATACCGAAAGCCAGCCAGCGCGCGGCGCGCAGACGAGGAAGGACAGGAACGGCCATCAAAACGTGCTCCTGAGACCGGTCAGCGCTTGGGGGTTGCAGCGGCGAGCGCGGGCTTGCCGGCGGTCCGTTCCAGCGTGCTGATCGCGTAATGCAGCTGGAAGTCCTTGATGCCCTGCTTTTCCAGCTCGGCCGCCGTCACCTTGAAGCGCGGATCGTCCATCTTGTCGGTCTCGAGGTCCTTGTCCTTGAGCGAGGCCTCGTTGATGAGGTGGCCGCGAAGATCGGATTCGCGCACCGCCCGCTCGGCGCGGGCCCGCGCATCGGGATCGGACAACTGCGGCACCTTGATGTCCGGGGTGATCCCGCCCTCCTGCACCGAATGGCCCGAAGGCGTGTAGTAGCGGGCCGTGGTCAACTTCACCGCGCTTTTCGCGTCGAGCGGCAGGAAGGTCTGGACCGAGCCCTTGCCGAAGGTACGTTCGCCCATGATGACCGCGCGGTGCTGGTCCTGAAGCGCGCCGGCGACGATCTCGGAAGCCGAGGCGGAGCCTGCATCGACCAGCACGATGATCGGCAGGTTCTTGGCCGCATCGCCCTTGAACATCGATTCGGCGCGGTAGAACTGGTTCTCGCTGGCATTGCGGCCGCGCTGCGAAACGATGTCGCCCTTTTCCAGGAACAGGTCGGACAGGGCCACCGCCTCGTCCAGCGAACCGCCCGGGTTGGAGCGCAGGTCAAGCACCAGGCCCGACAGCTTGCCGCCCTTGAGCGCTGCCTGCTTCTTCAAACTGGCCAGCGCGATGTTCACGTCGTTGCCGACATCGCGCGAGAACTCGTTCACCGAGATCACGCCGACATTGTCCTTCAGCTCGGAAGTCACCGGCTCCAGTTCCACCACGCCGCGCGTCACGGTGACGTCGAACGGCGCATCGCGGCCCTGGCGGAAGATCGTCAGGCGGATCGAGGTGCCGGCCGCGCCGCGCATCTTGGATACCGCCTCGTCCAGGTCGCGCTCGTAATAGAGCACGCCGTCGAGGTGAGTGATGTAGTCGCCCGCCTTGAGGCCCGCCTTTTCGGCCGGGCTGCCCTTGAACGGTGAGATGATCTTCACCGCGCCCTCATCCTCGATCACCGAGAGGCCAAGGCCGGTGTACTTGCCGTCGATCATCGTCTCGAGCCGCTGCAGCGAGGGACCGTCGAGATAGTTCGAATGCGGGTCGAGGCTGGCCAGCATGCCGTCGATCGCGCCCTTGAGCAGCTTGTTGTCGTCCACCTGGTCTACGTAGTTGTCCTTGACGATCTCGTAGATGGTGAAGAGCTTGTCGAATTCATGGCTCGCGCGGGTGTCCACCGCGGCCAGCCCGGAGGTCGCGATCGGCAGCACCGCAACGGCGGACACCAGCGCCGTGGCGCGAAGGAACGGGGCGATCTTCATCGGGCGATGTGCCTCTTTTCAGCGTCATCCGGCAGATAAGCCGGACGGGGGGTTCATGACCGTGATCCTACCGAGCCTTGGCGGCAAACGCCAGCGGATCGGCGGGCTTTCCAGCCGATATGGGTATTACCGCGCCGATCCCCATGCCCCCTCGAAACGAAAGACGAGAAACGGCGCGCCGGGCCATCATAGCGACCGGATATATTGCAGGGGATTAACAGGAACCCCGTGTTGCCGAAGTTCGACCATGATGCGCGGATTTCGCGGCCCGGAAATCCCGATGGGAGAGCCCGCCACCACCGTTTCGCCCACCGCCACGTTCAGCCGCGCAAGGCCCGTGACAAGGGAGGTCCAGCCGCCGTCATGCTCGATGATGACGATCCGGTCGTAGCCGCGATACGGCCCGGCGAAAGCCACTCGCCCCGGCGCCGGCGCAACCGCCTGCGCCTGTTCGCGCGGCGCCACCACCAGCCCGATCGAGCGGGCCTGCCCCTGTGCATTCTCGCCGAACCCGGTCACCAGCCGCCCGGTGACGGGCAGCATGTAGCTGGATAATCCAGCCGGCGGCGGCACGAACTGCGAGGCTTCTGCCACGCGCGAATCCTCCGGCCGCGGCGGGCGCACGATCGGGCCCGGCAACGCCGCGAGCTGTTCGCGCAAAGTACCCTGGCGGCCCATTTCCTCGACCAGATCGCCCAGATCGCGCGCCTTTTCGGCCAGCGCCACGGCCCGGTCGCCCTCGCGCGCGGCAATGCCGCTGGCCTGCCGCCCGGCAAGGCGCTGGCGCGATTCGATCACGGCGAGCTTTTGCCGGCGTTCACGCATCTGGGCCTGCGCCTGGGCAAGGCCGGCTGCGGCGGCGCGGGCCTGCCCTTCCAGCGCACGCCCCCGCTCGATCGCACCGCGCAGGGAGGCCGTGCGCCGCTCCACCTCGGGCAGCATCGTGTCGAGCATGGCGCGCATGTAGACGGCATCGCGCACCGAACCGGGGCGCAGCAGCGCCAGCAGCGGCGGGCGGCGGGAAAGGCGTTGCAGCGATCCGGTGAGCCGGGCCAGCGGGCCCTGACGTTCGGCAAGCCGGGCGCGAAGATCGGCCCGCTGCGAGGCGATCAGGCGCATCTGCGCGCGCTGCGCGGCGATGGCCGCCTCGGTTTCCTGAATGCGCGCGGCGATGGCGGCGGCTTCGCGCGCGGTACGGTCGGCCTGCTGGCTGACCTGCCGGGCGCGCACCTCCAGCCTCTCGGCCCGGCCGCGCGCTGCCGCGCCTTCGCGCCGGGCGGCCTGCATGTCCGCCTGCGCGCGCCGCGCATCGACCGCAGGGTCGAGCACGGCAAGCTGCTGCGTCATCGCCTGTGTGGCGAAGATGGCAACACCCAAGGCGGAAAGGAGCAAAAGAGAACGGACAGCAGGCTTCACACGCGGTTAACTAGGGCACCGCGAGTCAGCCGGGAAGAGGGAACGAAGATGCGAGCGTCAATACCCCCGCAGCATGTTCTACGACCTGGCGTCGGGGCGCGCTTCGCTGGGAGTGAAGCCCATTTCCGACAGAAGATCCATCAGGCGCTGGCCGTCCGCGCGGACCCGGCCAAGCCATTCCTTATGGTCCAGGTGACCAAGCACGGAACGCTGAAACATGCCCGCAGCGCGGGCCGTATCACGCAGCAGGTGCGGCGATATCGTGTCATCGCTGACCTGTCGGCGGATCGGAGCACGCTCCGCTTCCACGCGCGGTATGATGGTGTCGCCAGCAAGGCGGCGATCGGTCATTTCGATGTGCACTTAACAGGCTCCCGGAGCGGGCCGCCTTCCCCTGAAGGGGGCGGCCAAATTCGTTATTCCTGTTTAACGCACTGACCGGAATTAGGTTTCCCGGTTCATCGCAGATTCAGCCGCGAAATCCGTGTCAGCCCGAGCGGTGGTAAGGATGCCCGGCGAGGATCGCCGTTGCCCGCCACAATTGCTCGGCCAGCATCGCGCGGGCCATCATGTGCGGCCAGGTCATGCGCCCGAAGCATAGCAGGTGATCGGCCCGGCCCCGCGCTTCGTCGCCGTGGCCATCGGCGGCGCCGATCAGGAAGCGGCATTCGCGCACGCCTTCATCGCGCCAGCGGCCAAGCAGCGCGGCGAATTCTTCCGAACTCATCGTCTTGCCGCGTTCGTCCAGCAGCACATCGCGGCTGGGAGTCTGGGTGGGCGGAGGAATCCTGCCGCCGACATCGGGCAGTTCGCTGTGGCGAAACGGCCAGGCAATGCGCTTCGCATAGCGGTCGAGCAGGTCGGCCTCCGGCGAACGGGCGATCTTGCCGCGGGCAATGATGTGAAGCAGCATGATCCAAGTACGCACAGGACAGCGATGTCCCGGCGCAGAGTCCTTTCGAAAGGGTGCCCGGTCGTTCAGGTCGTCACTTGCGACGACCGGGGCTCATCCTCCAGCAGGCTCCCCTGAAAGGGAGCCTTGCAGCGCAGCGGTCAGGCTGCGCCGGTCGGTCCGTCGAAGCCCCACATGCGTTCCAGGTTATAGAACGTGCGCACTTCGGGACGGAACAGGTGGACCACCACGCCGCCGGCGTCGACCAGAACCCAGTCGGCTGCGGGCAGGCCTTCGATGCGCGGGCCGCCGAAGCCGCCCTGCTTGAGGCGTTCGCCAAGTTTCTGCGCCATGGCCGCGACCTGACGGGTGGAACGGCCGGAACCGATCACCATGAAGTCCGCGATGCTGGACTTGCCATCGAGGTCGATGGTCACGAGATCCTGCACCTGATCGTCATCCAGCGACTGGAGGATCAGGTTCAGCAGCGGATCTTCGTGCTGAACCGTGGGGCTCAGCGGGGGCGTTGCGCCGGTTGAGGCCGGCTGTATCTGTGCCTGTGGCATCTTAGTGTAGGTCTGCTCCTTTCAGGGATCGACCGGACCCGATGGAAGCCACCGTGCCGCGAGCGATCGTTTTCTTGATGTGCCGGTTGTGCAGGAGAAGGGCCGAAAAGCCTCTCACGCTGCCGATCCGTTGATGGGCGTTCCACATAGGGGCCTGTGCGTGACCGCATCTCGCGAAAATCCACCTGAGGACTTCCGTGCCCACTCCGGATCAGCCTGGCGTATAGCCGTGGCCGACCGCGTATCGGGGTCGAATCGCAACGTCACTAGCGCAGGTGCGCTCCACCTTTCCGGGCCGCGAAGACTGGTCATGGACGTCCGGTAACGCCGCAGCCAGGCCATCGCGGGGCTCGCGAGGGCAGCGCCATCATACCCCGGACGGGCGATTACCGCAATCGGCATGAGTCGGGCGATCGTTCGCCAGTCTTTCCAGCGGTGCAACTGGGCGAGGTTGTCCGCCCCCATCAGCCATACGAAGCGCCGTTTCGGGTAACGCCGCAGCAGCGCTTTCAGCGTATCGACCGTGTACCGGGTGCCCAGTTCACGCTCTATCGCGGTGGGGCGAATCCGCGCGCGGCGGGCCTGTTTGCGGGCCGATTCGACCCGCGCCGGCAGCGGCGCCATGCCGGCCGCCGGCTTCAGCGGATTGCCCGGCGACACCAGCCACCACGCCTCGTCCAGCCCCAACGCGTCGATACAGAACAGGGTAATCCGCCGGTGCCCACCGTGCGCCGGGTTGAAACTGCCGCCCAGCAGGCCGGTGAGCGGGCCGCAGCGGGTCTTCTGCACCGCTCGAATCAGGGCCGCGCCTGCCCGGAGCCGCGCACCTGCCACTTGTAGGTCGTCAGACCTTCCAGCGCGACCGGGCCGCGTGCGTGGAGCCGCCCGGTGGCGATGCCGATCTCGGCGCCGAGGCCGAATTCGCCGCCATCGGCGAACTGGCTGGAGGCGTTGACCATGACGATGGCGCTGTCGACCTCATCGAGGAATCGCTCGGCCGCTTCGGCGTCATCGGTGACAATCGCATCGGTGTGGTGCGAAGAATGGGCGGCGATGTGCTCGATCGCGGATTCCAGCCCGTCGACCACGGCGACCGAAAGCACGGCGTCGAGATATTCGGTATCCCAGTCCTCGCCGCTCGCGGGCAGCACGCGGGGATCGAGCGCCTGCGCGCGCGCATCGCCCCGCACTTCGCAGCCCGCGTCGATCAGCCCGGCCACCACCGAAGCGCTTTCGGGGAACTGGGTGTCGAGCAGCAGCGTCTCCATCGCGCCGCAGATGCCGGTGCGGCGCAGCTTGGCGTTGACGGTCAGCTTTCGCGCCATGTCCGCATCGGCTGCGGCGTGGATATACGTGTGGCAGATGCCATCGAGGTGGGCCAGCACGGGCACCCGCGCATCGGCCTGAACCCGCGCGACAAGGCTTTTGCCCCCGCGCGGCACGATCATGTCGATCAGCCCGGCGGCGGTCAGCATCGCGCCCACGACGGCGCGGTCCTGCGTCGGCACCAGCTGGATCGCGGCAGCGGGAAGCCCCGCGCTTTCGAGGCCCGCGGCCAGCGCGGCGCGGATCGCGCGGTTGGAATGGAGCGCCTCGGTGCCCCCGCGCAGCATCACCGCATTGCCCGAACGCAGGCACAGCGCGGCGGCATCGGCGGTCACGTTGGGGCGGCTCTCGTAGATGATCCCGATCAACCCGATCGGCACCCGCACGCGCGACAGCTTCAGGCCGTTGGGCCGCTCGTCGGCGGAGATCACCTCGCCCACCGGATCGGGCAGCGCGGCAACCTGATCCACGGCATCGGCAATGCCCGCCAGCCGTCCGGCATCCAGCCGCAGACGGTCGAGCAGCGCGGCGGAAAGGCCCTTGGCCTCGCCCGCTGCGATATCCTGCGCATTGGCGGCGAGAATCTCGGCTTCCGCTGCGCGCAAGGCCTTCGCGGCGGCGCGCAGAGCGCCTGCCTTGTCCGCATCGCTGATCCGCGCCAGCACGCGCTGCGCGGCGCGGCCATCGCGGGCCAGCCGTTCGACCAGCGCTTCCGGAGCCAATGCCTCCAAAGCGGGCGTGGCAGGATCGGCGGACAGGGAAGTCTGAAGGTTCATGGCCAGATCGCTAGCACCGCGCAGCCCCCCTGTCACCGATCCAGAAACGGCGATGAGCGCGCATTTTCCTACATCGCCGCGCGCTGCTACATTCGTGCAGGGTCTTTCTCATCGTTGTCACCGCCGCCGCGAAATCGCCCTTATACAGGCGTTTTGAGCGTGCACTTTATCAACTAACTCGGCCCGCTTTGCCGCCCAGGAAATGCCAATCGACATTGTATCCCTCAACTCGCCGCAGAACTCGTCCGACTCGGCTCGATTCGACAAAGTGCCGGGACCAGTCGATTCGCCTTGGTAATAACCCCCTGCTAGTTGGCCCGCCGGGACTGAGACACTAGATTTCCAGCGGGGTCGTTTTGCTATCCACTTCAACCGGGGCGTTTTTACAACGCCTCAGGACTGCGTTTCCCGATCGTGAGTTCATCATGCGATCGCAGGGACAAGTCCGTTTCATCCGTATTTCTTCGCGGAGTCAGAAGATCGCCGCAGGTGTGGCAGTAGGCGTTCTGGGCGCCTGGTGCGCCTCGGTCGGCGCGCTGGCTTTGTCGCAGGTTTCCACCGGCACCGCGCAGGCCGCGCTCGCCGGGCGCGAAGCCAAGGTCGCCCGGGCCGAGCACAGCGTCGAGCAGTACCGCGAGAATATCGACACGGTCGCCTCCAACCTCGCCCGCCGCCAGAAGTTCATCGAGCAGATGGTCGATGCCCACATCAGCGAATTGCCCGAAGGTGACGAGGCCGCCGAGCCGCAAACCACCGACGAAACCGACCTCGAAGCGAAGAAGATCAGCGCAGCGTTGCCCGAAGCAGGCACCCTCGCCGGGATCGAAGCCAGGCAGCTTGCACTGGTTGAGCGCCTGACCCGCTATGCCAACGACCGCTCCCAGACGGCCACCGATGCCATCCGCAAGCTCGGCCTCAACCCGCGTGCGATGATCGCATCGGGCCGCACCGCCGAGGGCGGCCCGCTGTTGAAGCTGGCCACCGCCAGCAACGGCAGCATCGATCCCCGCTTCCGCCGCATGGGCCAGAGCCTGGCCCGCATGGACGCACTGGAAAACGGCCTTGCCTCGATCCCGCAGGTCAGCCCGGCCCATGTCGCCTATGTCTCGTCCAGCTACGGCTACCGGTCCGATCCCTTCACCGGCGGCGCCGCGTTCCACGCCGGACTCGATTTTCCCGGCCCGATGGGTTCGCCGATCTATGCTGCCGCCAAGGGCCGCGTCACCTTCGTCGGCCAGAAGTCCGGCTACGGCAATTGCGTGGAAGTGACTCACGGCAACGGCCTGATGACCCGCTACGGCCACCTTTCGGGTTTCCGCGCCCACGTCGGCCAGGAAGTCGATGCCGGGGCGCTGATCGCCGCGATGGGCAGCACCGGCCGCTCCACCGGCTCGCACCTCCACTTCGAAGTGCGGGTCAACGACCGCCCGGTCAATCCGCGCCCGTTCCTCGAAGCGGCCCAAACCGCACAGAGCAACCTCCACAACAACAATCAGCCACAGAAGGAGAGACGCTGACATGGCCAAGGCCTTCATTAGCTCCCGCGTCACCGGCACCAGCACGAGTTTCTCGATGCTGGGCTCGGACACCACCATCACCGGCAATATCCAGGCCAGCGCCGACCTGCACGTCGACGGCAGCGTCGAGGGCGACATCACCTGCAATTCGCTCGTCCAGGGTGAAGGCAGCGAAATCACCGGCGCCGTGCGCGCCGAATCGGTGCGTATCGCCGGTCTCGTGCGCGGCTCCGTCGCCGCTCGCGAGGTGGTGATCCTCAAGACCGCCCGGATCGAAGGCGACGTCGCTTATGACGCGCTGACCATCGAACAGGGTGCCCGCCTCGAGGGGCGCCTCAGCCCCAGCGGCGGCCAGATCCCCCCCGCCATGGCGCGCCTGCCGGCCGCCGAAGCGGAACTGATGCTGCCCGCAGCAGCGGAATGATACCCGGCGGGCGGTTCAGCCGCCCGCCACTTCGAACCGCAGGCCTTTCGGTCCTGCTTGCCGACCAAGGTTTTCGGCAGCCTCAGGCGCGGCTCAACGCGCACATTGAGCGAATCGGCCAGCGGCGTACACGCGGAAATTTGGGTGAAGAGACTCGACAGGCCGCGCCGCGCCGCCTGCGGATCGTCGAGTAGGGCCTGGGCGCCCTGAAACCTTGGCAGCATTGCGGTCATCCCGCCGCCATAGATCGTCCGGTTGACGACGAAGGCATCGGCAAAAACTTGGACGAACGACAGTGCGCGTGCGGATCGATCGCCTCGATCTGGCCAGCGCTGGCGGTTCTGGTGGCTAAGTCACCCCTTTGGGCGTCTCGGTACTACCGCTGGTATGTCGCACCACCACCAGCCATTCCGGCGCCGATGCCCGCAACACACCTGCGCATTCGTCGGCAGAACCCCGGCACGTCAAAGGTGACGAACAGCAGCGTGCCCAAGTCGGCGACCTGCGCCTCCGCGCCAGGATGCGTAGCGCTCTTGCGATACGGGCTTTAAGCATAGCCGGCAGATGCTCCATGCATCTGCCGGCTACAAATCTTTACTGATTGCGCTCTTCAGCCTCGGCGGCGCGCTTGGCTTCGAGCCAGGCAGCGACTTCGGCTTCCTGCGCGGCCGCGCTGGCGGCCTGGACCTGCGCCTGACGCTCTGCACGAAGTTCCTCGATCAAGGCCTCGCGGTCGTCGGTCAGACGCTCGTTGGTCAGGTTCTCGTCTTCCTGGATGCCAGCCTTCTTGGCTGCCTTGGCAACCAGGGCGTCCAGTTCGCGCTGCGAGCACAGACCCAGCGTCACCGGATCCTTTGGCGTGATGTTGTTGATGTTCCAGTGCGAACGGTCGCGAATCGCCGCGATCGTGTTGCGCGTGGTGCCGATCAGCTTGCCGATCTGCGCGTCCGAAACCTCGGCGTGGTTACGCAGGATCCAGGCGATACCGTCCGGCTTGTCCTGACGCTTGGATACCGGCGTGTAGCGCGGACCCTTGGTACGGCTCGCGGTTACCGGCACCTTGTGCATGCGCAGCTTGTATTCGGGGTTGGCCTGCCCCTTTTCGATCTCTTCCATCGTCAGCTCACCTGAGCGAACAGGGTCGCGTCCAGTGTACTTGCTGGAGGCCAGATCGTCGGCCATGGCCTGGACTTCAAGCATATGGAGACCGCAGAACTCTGCAATCTGCTCAAAAGTCAAAGAAGTGATGTCGACCAACCACGAGGCGGTTGCGTGCGGCATCAGCGGAGTGGGCTGGCTCATGTCTCTATCCCCGGCGGAAACAATAAGGGCCACCCCTTCGGAGTGGCCGTACCATGCCGATTTAGGGAAATTTTGCGCAATGGGCAAGCGAAAGCCTAGGTTTTTTGCAGGATAGCGCCTGACGTTCCACGTGGAACGGGCCAGCGGACTCCCCGCCCGGCCTGACGCAGTTCAAACCTCCAGTACGATTTTGCCGATATGATCGCCCGCTTCCATCCTCGCGTGAGCCGCCGCAGCCTCCGCCAAGGGGAAGCGCGTGTCCATTACCGGGCGCAGCAGGCCCTCCTCCACCAGGGGCCAGGCACATTCGACGATTTCCTGCGCGAGCAGCGTCTTGAAATCGTCCGAGCGCGGCCGCAGCGTCGACCCGGTAAGCGTGTAGCGGCGGCTCATGACAACAGCCATGTTGATCTCTGTCTTCGCCCCGCCCTGCACCGCGATGGTAACGTGGCGCCCGTCCGGCGCTAGGCATTTGAGGTTGCGCGGAACGTAGCTGCCCGCGACCATGTCGAGCACAAGATCGACCCCCTCGCCGCCGGTGATACGCGCTACTTCCTCGACGAAATCGTTCGCCTTGTAGTCGATCGCATGGGTAGCGCCGATCTTCAGCGCCGCCTCGCACTTTTCAGCCGAACCGCAGGTGACGATGACTGTCAGCCCGAAATGACGCCCAAGCATCGCCGCCATCGTGCCGATACCGCTGGTGCCACCGTGGACCAGCAGTGTCTCGCCCTCTCGCGCATGGCCGCGCTCGAAAACGTTGTGCCAGACGGTGAACAGCGTTTCGGGCAGCGCCGCCGCCTCGTCCATTTCGAGGCCTTCCGGCACCGCCAGGCAGTGCCCCGCCTTGGCCAGGCAATACTGCGCATATCCCCCGCCGGAAACGAGCGCGCAGACCTGCTGGCCGGGAATGAATTCGGTCACCCCTTCGCCCAGCGCGGCGACCGTGCCGGAAATCTCCAACCCCGGAATCGGCGAGGCCCCCGGCGGCGGCGGATAATTGCCCGTCCGCTGTACCACGTCGGGCCGGTTCACCCCGGCGAACGCCACCCGTACCAGCACTTCGCCGGGGCCGGGCTTCGGAACAGGAACGATTTCAGGACGGAGAACTTCGGGGCCGCCAGGCGAATCGTAGCCAACGGCGGTCATCACGACAGGAAGGTCAGCTAACATGACCTTCCCTGTGCCACAGGATGCAGGGAATGGGGAACAGGAAAACACCAGGCCGAAAGCGGATATTCATCGCGGTGAAGGCCGGGACCACCGGCCGTCATGCTGAACGCCGGCGTGCTTGGGGGCAGTGAGCAAGGCCGCGCCAAGGCCATCGCGGCCCAAGCCTTCGCCGGGATGACGACCAGGTATCAACGATAGCGCGGACCTTATTTCCCCAACATCCACAGCCAAGCCAACGCCCCATTGACAGCATCCCGTTCCAGTCCGATGCTGCATTGCAATGGACGAAGACGACCGACCTCTGCGGCGGTCTTCCGAGGGCGACTTCGGAGCCGCCAGCCGCCTCGCCGGTGAAAGCCTGGAGCGGTATTCGCTTGACGAACTCGATGCCCGGGTCGTCCTGCTCGAAGCGGAAATCGAACGCATCCGCGCGCACAAGGCCGCATCCTCAGCCCACCGGCTTGCGGCCGATGCCCTGTTCAGGCCGCGATCATCTTGATCGGCGCAGCCTCCCTTTTCCGCCCCCGTGCACAGGCACTGCACGGACAACCTCGCAACCCTCCTGATCGTCCCTATATCGATCCCGAAACCTCTCACCGCCAAACTCCCTTGTACGGAGAGTCGTCCCTCACAATGAAGGTCGCATAAATGCCAAGTTTCGCGCAAAGCCTTGAAAAGACCCTGCACTCGGCTCTGTCTCACGCGTCTGAGCGGAGCCACGAGTATGCGACGCTCGAGCACCTGCTGCTCGCGCTGATCGACGATACTGACGCGGCCCAGGTCATGCAGGCTTGCGGCGTAGACCTTGGTGACCTGGGCGACGTGGTGCGCCAGTATCTGGACCAGGAATACCAGTCGCTCAAGACCGAGGAAAAGGGCGATCCCGCCCCCACCGCCGGCTTCCAGCGGGTGATCCAGCGCGCCATCCTGCACGTCCAGTCTTCCGGCAAGGACACCGTGACCGGCGCCAATGTGCTGGTCGCCCTGTTCTCCGAGCGTGACAGCTATGCCGTCTACTTCCTGCAGCAGCAGGACATGAGCCGCCTCGACGCCGTCAGCTACATCAGCCACGGCATCGGCAAGGGCGGCAAGCGCATCGAGGATCGCAGCCCCAAGGGCGCGGCCGACGACAGCACCCCCACGCCCGAGGACAAGAACGAATCCAAGCCGGCCGCCGGAAACAAAAAGGATTCCGCGCTCGACCAGTTCACCGTCAACCTCAACGAGAAGGCGCTCAAGGGCAAGGTCGACCCGCTGATCGGCCGCGGCCCTGAAGTGGACCGCACGATCCAGATCCTGTGCCGCCGCTCCAAGAACAACCCGCTCTACGTGGGCGATCCGGGCGTGGGCAAGACCGCGATTGCGGAAGGCCTCGCGCGCAAGATCGTCGAGGGCGAAGTGCCCGAAGTCCTGACCGAAGCGGTGATCTACTCGCTCGATATGGGCAGCCTTCTGGCTGGAACCCGTTATCGCGGCGATTTCGAGGAACGCCTCAAGCAGGTCGTCTCGGAACTTGAAAAGATGCCGCATGCGGTCCTGTTCATCGACGAAATCCACACCGTGATCGGCGCAGGCGCCACCAGCGGCGGCGCGATGGACGCCTCGAACCTGCTCAAGCCGGCTCTGTCGGGCGGCACGATCCGTTGCATCGGCTCCACCACTTACAAGGAGTTCCGCAACCACTTCGAAAAGGACCGCGCCCTGCTGCGCCGGTTCCAGAAGATCGACGTGAACGAGCCGACGATCGAGGACACCATCAAGATCCTCAAAGGCCTGCGCACCGCGTTCGAGGAACACCATAAGGTCAAGTACACCCCCGATGCCATCAAGACGGCGGTGGAGCTTTCGGCCCGCTACATCAACGACCGCAAACTGCCTGACAAGGCGATCGACGTGATCGACGAAGTCGGCGCCATGCAGATGCTGGTTCCGCCCAGCCGCCGCAAGAAGACCATCACCGCGCGTGAAATCGAGCAGGTCATCGCGACGATGGCCCGCATTCCGCCCAAGTCGGTCAGCTCCGACGACAAGAAGGCGCTCGGCACGCTTGAGCGTGATCTCAAGCGCGTGGTCTTCGGGCAGGACAAGGCGATCGAACTGGTCTCCACCGCGATGAAGCTCAGCCGCGCAGGCTTGCGTGATCCGGAAAAGCCGATCGGCTCGTTCCTGTTCTCCGGCCCCACCGGCGTCGGCAAGACCGAAGTCGCCAAGCAGTTGGCGCAGGTCATGGGCATTCCGATGCAGCGTTTCGACATGTCCGAATACATGGAGCGCCACTCGGTCAGCCGCCTGATCGGCGCGCCTCCGGGCTATGTCGGCTTCGACCAGGGCGGCCTGCTCACCGATGCCATTGACCAGCAGCCGCACTGCGTCCTGCTGCTCGACGAAATCGAGAAGGCCCACGCCGACCTGTTCAACATCCTCCTGCAGGTGATGGATAACGGCCGCCTGACCGACCACCACGGCAAGACCGTCGATTTCCGCAACGTGGTCCTCATCATGACCACCAATGCGGGCGCTTCGGACATGGCGAAGGTTGGCATCGGGTTCGGCGATGTCTCCAAGCAGGACGCCGGCGAGGAAGCGGTGAAGCAGCTCTTCACGCCGGAATTCCGCAATCGCCTCGATGCGATCATCCCCTTCGCCTATCTCGCCAAGGATACGATCAGCCGGGTCGTGGACAAGTTCATCCTCCAGCTGGAACTCCAGCTGGCCGACCAGAACGTCCACATCCAGTTCGATTCGACCGCCCGCGAATGGCTTGGCGATCGCGGCTACGACAAGCTCTACGGCGCCCGCCCGATGGCCCGCGTCATTCAGGAGAAGGTCAAGCAGCCGCTTGCCGAGGAACTTCTGTTCGGCAAACTGGCCCACGGCGGCGAGGTCCACGTCTCGGTCAAGGAAGACGCGCTCAACTTCGAGCTGACGCCCTCCCCGCCCAAGGTGACCAAGGCCAAAAAGAAGGCGCCGGTCAAGCGGACGGCCAAGAAGCCCGGTATCCAGCCGGAAACCAGCTCCGACGACTGACCGCCATAAACAAGCAATAATGATGGGGTGGGAACCGCAGGGTTTCCGCCCCATTTCCTTTTCATGGCCCGCGAATTTTCCTGGATCAGACCCGAACCTTGGGGGATTCACGTCGTCCCTGCCGACTGCTGGATCGATCCTGCGCGTCCCGTCGACCGGGCGCTCGTAACCCACGGCCACGCCGACCATGCGCGCGGCGGCCACGGCGCAACCTTTGCCACCCCTGCCACCCTCGCCATCATGAAACTGCGCTACGCCACTGAAGAAGGCGCCGTCCCCGTCCCCTACGGGACGCGGATCGCACTACCCGGAGGTGTTCACGCCACATGGCTTCCCGCTGGCCACGTCCTCGGCTCCGCGCAGATCCTGCTGGAACACGCAGGCGAGCGCATCGTCGTCACTGGTGACTTCAAGCGCCGCCCCGACCCGACCTGCCCGCCGTTCGAAGTTACCCCTTGCGACGTCCTCGTCACGGAGGCAACCTTCGGCCTCCCCGTATTCCGCCATCCGCCTGTGGAGCAAGAGGTAGGCAAACTGCTGCATGCCCTCGCCGCCAATCCGCAGCGCTGCGTGCTGGTGGGCGCCTATGCCTTGGGCAAAGCCCAGCGCCTGATCGCCGAGCTGCGCCGCGCCGGGCACCGCGATACGATCTGGCTTCACGGCGCGATGGAACGCATGTGCCGCCTCTACGAGGAATGGGGCATTGATCTGGGCGACCTGCGGCTCGTCTCGGACGCCGGAAAGGAGGAACTCTTGGGCAGCGTGGTCCTTGCCCCGCCTTCAGCCCTGAATGACCGTTGGAGCCGCCGCCTGCCGGACCCGATCACCGCGATGGCCTCTGGCTGGATGCAGGTTCGGCAGCGGGCGCGGCAGCGGATGGTCGAACTGCCGCTCGTCATCTCTGATCATGCGGACTGGGACGAACTTACGCAAACGGTGGTGGACGTAAATCCGGCCGAGACATGGATCACGCACGGACGCGAGGAAGCGATGTTGCGGTGGTGCGAATTGAACCAGCGGAAGGCTCGGGCTTTGGCGCTTGTGGGGTATGAGGATGAGGATGATTGAGACCCGGGGCCATCGGCCCTTCTGATGGAAAAGTTCGCCGCCCTTCTGGACGCGCTGGTCTATACCCGCAGCCGCAACGCCAAGCTGAAGCTCCTGGCCGATTACCTGCACGAAACGCCCGACCCGGATCGAGGCTGGGCGCTTGCCGCGCTGACTGATGGGCTGGACTTCCCGGCGGTGAAGAGCGCGACGATCCGCAACCTGCTGACCGAACGCATCGACCCGGTCCTGTGGACCCTGAGCCGCGAATACGTCGGCGATTCGGCTGAGACTGCCAGCCTGCTCTGGCCTGAACCCGCAGCAGCGCCCTCCCCGCCCACGGTGTCCGAAGCCGTGGACGCGCTGTCACGCATGACGCGGGCCAACGTCATGACCGACCTGCCCCGGCTGCTTGACCGGCTCGACGCGAATGGGCGTTATGCCCTGCTCAAACTGGCCACCGGAGCGATGCGGATCGGCATTTCGGCGCGGCTTGCCAAGACAGCCTTCGCGCAGGCTTTCAGCGTCGCGGTGGAGGATGTGGAGGAGCATTGGCACGGGCAGGCCCCGCCCTATGCCCCGCTGTTCGACTGGGCGGCGCACGGAGCGGAGCCGCCCAGTTCGGAGAACCTGCCGCTATTCCGTCCCTTCATGCTCGCCCACGGGTTGGAAGACAGCGAGGTCGACCTAGCGGACTATGCGGCGGAATGGAAGTGGGACGGCATCCGGGTGCAAGTGGTCCACGCGGGCAGCGAAACCCGCGTCTATTCCCGCTCGGGCGACGACATATCCGCCACCTTTCCCGAGATTGCCGAGGCACTGGCGATCGATGCGGTGCTGGACGGTGAACTGCTGGTGCGCGGCGCACATCAAGGCGGAGAGGCAGGCGGTGCGGCAAGTTTCAACGCGCTGCAACAGCGGCTTGGCCGCAAGACGGTCAGCAAGAAAATGCGGGAGGAATTTCCCGCATTCGTAAGACTTTACGATGCTTTGATCATCGAGGGAGAAGACCTGCGTACTTTGCCTTGGACAAAGCGCCGGGGCTCTTTGGAGGGATTACTGCCCCGGCTCGATCCACAACGCTTTGATATCAGCGGGGTCATCCCGGCGGCAGACTTTGCCGAGCTTTCCGCCATCCGCGAGCGCGCGCGGGACGATGCCATCGAAGGAGTCATGCTCAAGCGGCGCGACAGCCCTTATGTGGCCGGGCGCAAGACCGGACTCTGGTACAAGTGGAAGCGTGATCCGCTGCTGATCGACTGCGTGCTGATGTATGCCCAGCGCGGGTCGGGGAAGCGCAGTTCGTTCTATTCGGACTACACGTTCGGCTGCTGGGACGGCGATCCCGATGCGGGGGCGGAACTGCTGCCGGTGGGCAAAGCCTATTTCGGCTTCACTGACGAGGAGCTTAAATGGCTCGACCGCTACGTGCGTAATCACACCGTGAACCGCTTCGGCCCGGTGCGCGAAACCGACCGATCGCTGGTGTTCGAAGTGGCCTTCGATTCGGTCCATTCGAGCAAGCGCCACAAGTCTGGCGTCGCCATGCGCTTTCCCCGCATCAGCCGCATCCGCGCCGACAAGCCCGCCCACGAAGCAGACCGGATAGAGGCCCTTCGCGCTCTCATCCGCGATTGAACGCGATCAAGTTCCACGTGAAACTTTTGGGATAGGGCGGATGCTGAAGCCGCCGCGCTTTAAAGCGAAATCCTGAATTGCTTCTCGCGCGACGTCGCACCGCGCAGCAGTTCCAGCCTCGACGGTGCCAATTCCAGCGCACTGGCCAGCAAATCGCGCACAGCGTCATTCGCCTTGCCGTCCTCCGGCTTGGCCCGGACTTTCATGAACACGCGGCCCTCCGCAATCTCCAGCGCTTCGAATTTCGCGCAGCGCGTTACGCGTAGAGCCAGGCGACCTTCCTCATCGATGAGAGCACGCAAGGCGTCGGCCAACGGCAATTCAGCCTTCGGCCGCGCCATCAGCCTTTCAGCCCAAGCGCCTCGGCATGCATCCGCCCGTTGATGACATAACCCTTCACACCGGCCTGGTTCGCGGCGACCGCTGCATCGTCGAGGTCGCGCAGGTACTTGGCAGGGCGGCCCATCCAAAGCTGCCGCGCGCCGATGCGCTTGCCGGTAAGCTGCGCCCCGGCGGCAAGCATGCCGTCCGATTCGATATAGCTGCCGTCCATCACGATCGCACCAAGTCCAACGAACGCACGGTCCTCCAGCGTACAGCCATGGATCATCGCCAGATGACCGATCAGCACGTCATCACCGATAATGGTGGGGAAACCGTCCGGGTTAGACGGCTTTGGACTGTCGCAGTGGACGACGGTGCCGTCCTGGATGTTGGCACGAGCGCCGATCACCACGCGGTGAACGTCGGCGCGGATCACACAGTTGTACCAGATGCTGGCGTCAGGCCCGATCTCGACATTGCCGATGATCCGGCAGCCCGGCGCGATGAAAGCGCTGGAGTGAATCTTCGGCGCCTTGCCATTGATTGCGGCCAGGGTGATGTCGGTGCGGGTCAGGGTCATGGGTTTCCTGTCAGATTTTCCCAGCGGACGTGCGGAAGGATGGACGCATGATCGTCCGTCCAAGGCTCCGCCGCCCGTTCTTCAAGCCTCTTCCATGGGGTATCGGGGTGCGCGCGCGCAAGGGCGTTAAGCAGGGCCGCATCGCGCGACAGGGCGATCCAGCGCGACGGAGTGTAACCGGCACCGTCCTTGGGGATATCGAGCCGCGACAGCGCGGAAAGCCCGCTGTCCTGCGCCGTGGTGCCAATCACCGGCGCCAGATCTATGTAGCGGTTGGAGATGTGCAGCAGCAGGAGTCCACGCGGTGCCAGCGACCGCAGGTATACCTGCATCGCTTCACGCGTGAGCAGGTGCATCGGGATCGCATCCGAGGAAAAGGCGTCGATCACCAGGACGTCGAATATGGCCGGCGTAAGCTCCCCCAGTTCGAGCCGCGCATCGCCGATAATTACCCGCGCATTCGGCGTACAATCGCGCAGGAAGGTGAAACGGCCGCTGGTGGAGAATTGCAGCATCACCGGGTCGATCTCGAAAAACGTCCAGCTCTGCCCCGGCCGCGCACGGCAGGCGAGCGAGCCGGTGCCCAGGCCCACCACGCCCACCCGCGCATGCGGACCTTTGATGGCCGGCACTGCACTGAGCGCCAGCCCCACGCCCGATGTCGGTCCGTAGTAGGTCAAAGCCTCGTGCGAGCGGGCAGGATCCAGCGACTGCTCGCCGTGCAGCGTAGTACCGTGGGCCAGGGTCCGCATCTTTTCTTCGGAATTATCGCGGACGGTATAGATACCGAAATAGCTGCGGGTACGTTCGCCATCGATGGTCGAGCGGATCGTCCAGATACCGCCTTGCCCCATCATCGCAATCAGCAGGACTGCCACGAAAGCACCGCGCCATGCCATGACCATGATCCCGATGCCCATCAGGAAAACGGAAAGCAGCAGCGCCGCAAGCGCGCCGCCTGGCTCCAGAAGATTGCTGCCGATCCACCACGCAAGGAGCAGCGCCAGGGTGAGCAGCACCATAAGCACGACGCGGGCGATGCCCGGCTCGATGCCATCGCGTTCACGCCAGCCCAGCAGAGGCCGTAGCGGAATGAGAGCGGCAGCCGCTAGGACGAGCAGGGGATGCTCCCAGGCCCAGTCGAACATCAACGGTGCCAGCAAAGCCGTGAACAGGCCGCCAAGGGCGCCGCCCGCCGACATAGTCAGATAAAAACGGGTGAGATGGGCAGTGCCGGGCCGCAGGTCGTAAAGGCGGCCGTGCAGCGCTGCAGCCACGCAGAACAGCAGCAGGCAGGTGCCACCCACCATCCACAACGTGCCGGAGCCGTTCGACATCATCGCGTAGCCGCCGGCAAAAAGCACCACCACCGGCGTCACGCGGCTGATCGCCGTCACCGCGCCGCGCCGGTCCGAGAATGCGACCACGAAGCTAAGGAGATAGAGGCCGAGCGGGATTACCCAGAGCAGCGGCATCGCGAAAATGTCGGTGGTAAGATGAGTCGTTGTCGACAGCATTAGGCCGGACGGCACCGCAGACAGCGCCAGCCATAGCGTGACGGTACGCCAACCGATCGGCGCCTCTGTGCCTGTGTCGGCAGCGGCGGTGGCGACCGCTTCAGAAAGGCGCCGCCGAGCCAGCGCAGCGGCAACGACGAGCGCGATCAGCACCGCGAAGCCGGCGGTCCACGCCAGGCTTTGCTGGCGCAGGGTCAGCAGCGGTTCGGCCAGCAGCCGATAGGCGAGCAGCCCCGCGAAACTGCCGAGGTTCGATGCCGCATAAAGCGCCCAAGGCGCGCCTGACTGCGGATCGGCGGCGAACCAGCGCTGCATCAGCGGGGCCTGCGCGGAAACCACGAAGAACACCGGCCCGATGCTCAGCCCCAGCAGTAGCGGGACCCACAGCGCTTCGGAAAGGCCCGCGATCGGCGCCAGCGAGACCAGTCCCACCGGCAAGGTCAGCCCGGCAAGGACCAATAGCGCGACATGGATCATCGCCTGTTTGCGCAGCGGCAACCGGCCCAGCAAGTGCGCATAGGCATAACCGGCCAGCAGCAGCGCCTGATAGACCAGCATCGCGCTGTTCCACACATTGGGCGCGCCGCCCAGACGAGGCAGCGCCATGCGCGCGACCATTGGCTGTACGAGAAACAGCAGGAAGCTGCCGACCAGAATCGTGGCGACGAACAATCCGCGCTGCCCACCGGCGACTTTGCCCATCGACGCCGGACCGGCGAATTCTTCAACGGTCTCAGTCATTTTCGAATTCAGCCCCCGTGCCGATTTGCAGGGTAACTACTTGCCGAACATGCTCAAGAACAGACTAACCCGCGTCCGGAACGCAGATTATTTCAGCCGTTTACGCCAGTCTTCCGCAGAGATCGAATGAACGATGGTATTGCCCATGGGCGGGTCAAAGCGCGTGTCGACGAAATCGAGATCCTCGCGGCGGACCATGCCGAGGCGGGCCATCAGGCCCCAACTCGCCGTGTTCTCGATATTGGTGATGGCGAAAATTTCCGCCGCGCCGAAGCGGTCGAACCCGGCATCGAGCGATGCGGCGGCGGCTTCCTTCGCATAGCCCTGCCCCCAGGCGTCATCGCGCATACGCCAGCCGATTTCCATCTCACCGGGGAAGGCGGCGCCGGCGGCGTCGATCACCTTCAAGCCGCAGAAACCCAGCAGCGCGCCTGACAGATGCCCGCCGTCGGCCTTGCGTTCCACGATCCAGAAGGTGTGGCCAAGCCGCTCCTGAAAGCCGAGTACACGTTCCTCGAACAGCGCGACCTTGTCCGCATCCATTACCCCGCCCAGCCAGCGCATGACGGACGGGGTATTGGTGACCTGCGCAAAGCGGTCGATATCGCCCACTCTCCAGTCACGCAGGACCAGCCGCGATGTTTCCACGTGAAACATCTCAGCCATTCAGCAGGCGCGCAGCATGGGCAGCGTGATAGGTTAACACGCCGGAGCAGCCCGCACGCTTGAAGGCGAGCAGCGTTTCCAGCACCATCGCGTCACGATCGGCCGCGCCGGCGGCGACGGCATGTTCGATCATCGCGTACTCGCCCGAGACCTGATAGGCGAAGACCGGCACCTCGAAACGCTCCTTCACGCGGCGCACGATGTCGAGGTAAGGCAGGCCCGGCTTCACCATGACCGTGTCCGCGCCTTCGGCAAGGTCCATCGCCACTTCGCGCAGGGCTTCCTCGGTGTTGCCGGGGTCCATCTGGTAGCTTTTCTTGTCACCCTTGAGCAGCCCGCGCGAGCCGACGGCATCGCGGAACGGGCCGTAGAAGGCCGAGGCATATTTGGCCGCGTAGCTCATGATCTGGACGTTGATGTGGCCGGCGTCTTCCAGTGCATCGCGGATCGCGCCGATACGGCCGTCCATCATGTCGGACGGGGCGATGATGTCCGCGCCCGCGTTCGCCTGGTTGATCGACTGGCCCACAAGCGCTTCCACCGTTTCGTCGTTGAGGACATAGCCAGCATCGTCGATCAACCCGTCCTGCCCGTGGCTGGTATAGGGATCGAGCGCGACGTCGGTGAGCAGGCCGATCCTGTCGCCCAGCGCATCGCGCACGCCGCGGATCGCCCGGCACATCAGGTTATCGGGATTGAGCGCCTCGGCGCCGTCCTCGCTGCGGCGCTCGGGCTGGGTGTGGGGAAACAGCGCGAGGCACGGGATGCCAAGCTCCACCGCTTCCTTCGCCCGCGCGACGATGCCGTCGACCGACCAGCGCGAAACGCCGGGCAGCGAAGCGATCGGATCTTCCACGCCCTCGCCCTCGGTGACGAACAGCGGCCAGATCAGATCGGCCGGGGTCAGCAAGGTTTCGCGGTGGAGAGCGCGGCTCCAGGCGGTGGCGCGCACGCGGCGCAGGCGGGTGTGGGGATATGTGCCGGTCATGCGCGGCTGCTTGCCGCAAAAAACCCTCGCGTTCAATCGCGCGAGGGTTGCGAAGGTCGACTAGGCGCCGCTGCCGGGCGCAAGTTTGTCGATCTCGCGCTGGTCTTGCGTGACCTCGCTCTGCGCAGAGGCAACGGAACCAAGCGCGGCGCCGGGCGCAACATCGAGCACAGCCCGCAGCCTCGCCATGAAAGCATCGCGCTCCTTGCCGTCGATCTGCGGGCGCGAGACGACGGCGATGCCGGATGGGTTGATAGTGCGTCCGCCGCGATAGGCCTCGAAGTGAAGGTGCGGCCCGGTGGAAAGCCCGGTCGAGCCGACATAGCCGATGACCTGCCCTGCCCGCACGCGGCTGCCATTGGCCACTGCGATGCGGCTCATGTGCCCGTACCCGGTGTCCAGCCCGCCGCCGTGCTGGAGCCGGACGTAGTTGCCGTGGCCGCCGTGGCGCCCGGCGAAGCTCACCGTGCCATCTGCCACCGCGTAGATCGGCGAGCCATAGGGCGCACCGAAGTCGATACCTGCGTGCATCCGCACATAGCCCAGGATCGGGTGCCTGCGCGCGCCGTAGGGCGATGTGATCCGTCCGCCCGCAACCGGCTGTCCGATCTGGACACTGCGCGCCTGGCCAACCGCACCGGCAGAGAACATCTCGCCGTCCTTGCCCCAGCGCAGCAGTTGCAGGCGCGGTTTTCCGGCACGTTCGACCCCGGCGTAAAGGAGATTGCCCGCCTGCCGCTCGCCCTTGGCCGAGCGCTTGTAGGCGACGACGAAGTCGAACTGGTCGTTCGCGTTCAGGTCGCTTTCAAGGCTGAGATACTTGTCCACTGCCCGCAGGTACGACTGGATCGCCGCAACCGGCGCCCCGGCATTGCGCGCCGAGCGATAGAGGCTGGAGCCGACCGTCCCGCGAATGCGCAGCGGAGTTTCATCCACGCGGATCGGGCGGCGCACCAGCGCCAGCCCGCCTCCACTGCGTTGTATCGACAGGTCGAGATCGAAACGAGCGCGGAAATCGAGCGAATCGAGGACGCGCGCCGCTCCCGCCGCCGGACGTTTGCCCAAGGTTATGTCGAATTGCGTGCCCGAGGCGATGTCACCCATCGGCACCGCCTGCCCGACGAGCTGCGAGACACGCGCAATGTCACCGTCGCCCAGCCCCGCGCGTTCCAGCATCCGTCCCAGATTGTCGCCCTGCCCCAGCGTGGAGACGAGCTGTATTGCGGGCCGTTCGGGAACGCTGGCAAGGGGACGCACCAGCGGCGTTGCGCCCATATGGCGGCCGCTATCAGCGCCCAGCGCCAGCGGTGCGATCGACTGGCTGCGGAACTCATCGCGCTCCCGCGCCTGGAGCGGCATCGCGGTAGCTGCCTCCACGGCCGAAAAGTCAGGACTCAGGGCAATCGCGGCAGCGCTGAGGCCCAGAAGTGTGGCAAGGCCGCGCAGCCATGTTCGGCTGCCGATATCGTTAGCCAGGTCGGGGGCGAGGTCCGCGCCCGCGCACCATGTTTCCACCGCCTCGCGGTACTGCGCAAAGCGGCCAAGCGGTAGCGGCGGCACTTGTATCGGTTCTGCGGGCGCAGGCTGTACACGGGCGAAAGGCGCGGGGAATGCCAGCACGACAGACGCCTCACGCGCCTTCGCGGCGGGCGCCTGGGCACGCATGAACGGGGCCGCCAGCGCGCCCTCGTCACCATCCTGAACGTCTGCCCGATCGCCGCTTTCTTGCTTGCGCTCGTGCTTAAGCGGCCTGAACAAAATGCCCGGTCCCTAGCAATCACGGGGAAGATCCCCGGCAACCCAACTGCGGGTCTCTTATTAAATCCCTTGCCCTTACAAGGTTAAGACCCGCCTAAGATTGTGGATTTGTAGGGGTGATTTCGGCAACCTGACTCTTGCGAGCGGCGAGCCGCAGTGCCACATTCGTTCCAATGGCTAACGATCGGAATGCCTCTGCCCGAAACGATGCCCCTACCGGGGTAAAGGCGGTGCTCGGGCCGACGAACACCGGCAAGACCCACCTCGCTATTGAACGCATGTGTGCCCATTCCAGCGGCATGATCGGCTTTCCGCTACGCCTGCTAGCGCGCGAGGTCTACGACCGCGTCGTCAAGATCAAGGGCGAAAACAGCGTCGCGCTGATCACCGGCGAAGAGCGCATAGAGCCGAAAAGCGCGCGCTATCTGATCTGCACGGCCGAGGCGATGCCGGTCATGGAACGCTCGATGGCCTTCGTCGCCATCGACGAGGCCCAGCTCGCCGCCGACCGGGAACGCGGTCACGTCTTCACCGATCGCCTGCTGCACGCACGCGGCCGCGAGGAGACGATGATCCTCGGCTCCTCCACTATCGAGCCGCTGGTGCGTGCACTGGTTCCGGGGGTTGAGATCGTCACCCGTCCGCGCTTTTCCACGCTTACCCATGCCGGCGCAAAGAAACTGAGCCGGGTGCCGCCGCGCAGCGCCATCGTCGCCTTCTCGTCCGAACAGGTCTACGCCATTGCCGAGATGCTGCGCCGTTTTCGCGGAGGCGCGGCGGTGGTGATGGGCGCGCTTTCGCCCCAGACCCGCAATGCGCAGGTCGCGCTCTATCAGTCGGGCGAGGTCGACTACCTTGTCGCTACGGATGCGATCGGCATGGGCCTCAACCTGGATGTCGAGCATGTCGCTTTCGCCGGGCTTTCAAAGTACGACGGGCGGCGCCACCGCCGCCTGACCACCGCCGAGATGGCCCAGATCGCCGGGCGCGCCGGGCGGCACCAGAAGGACGGCACTTTCGGCACGCTGACCGGATCGGGCGGCCACGATTCCGAATTCGAGCCGGACGAAGTCTACGCCATCGAGGAACATCGCTTCGCGCCGCTGACGAAGCTGTTCTGGCGCGAACCGGAACCGCGCTTCGACAGCCTGGGCACGCTCATCGCCGATCTCGAAATTCGGCCCGACCGCCCCGAACTGGCCCCCGCGCCAGAGGCGATCGACCTTGCGGTGCTAAAACGCCTGGCTGACGAAGGGGACGTGGCCGACACCGTGCGCGGCTTTGGCCAGGTCCGCCGTTTCTGGGAAGTGTGCCGCCTGCCCGACTTTCGCCAGCAGGGGATCGAGACTCATTCGCGTTTCGTCGCCCGGCTCTGGCAGGATCTGCGCAGCGGCGAACTCGGCGCCGATTTCGTCGCCGGGCAGATCGCTCAACTGGACCGCACCGGCGGCGACATCGACACCCTGCAGGGCCGCATCGCCGCGATCCGCTCGTGGGCCTATATCGCCCAGCGTCCGGACTGGGTCCTCGCCCGCGATGAAATGGCCGCCCGCGCCCGCGCCGTGGAGGCCCGCCTGTCCGATGCCCTGCACGGCAAGCTGACCGAACGTTTCATCAACCGCCGGACCGCCGTGCTCATGAAAAAGCTGGGGCCGGACGCTGCGCTGCTTTCGGTACGCCTCGAAGACGAGGAAGTGCTGGTCGAGGGTGAGCACATCGGCTCCCTGCGCGGCTTTGCCTTTCAGGTCGATCCGGGCGCGCGTCTGTCCGACCGCAAGCTATTGCTCGCGGCGGCGGAAAAGCACCTCTCGCGCCTGCTTCAGAAGCGCGCCGATGCGCTGGTGGAGACGATTGCGGGTGAGGACGGCGCCGCTGCAATCACGCTGGAGGACGGCGCGCTTGTCTGGGACAACCAGAAGCTGGCCAGCTTGGCACCCGGCCGCTCGCTGCTGACCCCGCTGGTCGTGCCCGACCGCACGCTTGATGCAGTGCCCGCGCCTTCACGCAAAGCCCTCGTGGCCGCGTTGGAACGTTGGCTGAACACCGCGCTCAGGCCGCTCGCCCCCCTCACCAAGCTGGATGAGGCGAGCCGGGCGGCGGATGCCGGGCCGGATCTTCGCGCGCTGCTCATCACGCTGGTGGAGCGCGGCGGCATGTCCCCGCGCGACGACACCGGGGTCGATCGGCTCGACAAGGGCCGCCGCACGATGCTCGCGCGGCTTGGCGTGAAGGTCGGCGCGCTCGACCTTTTCGTACCTGCCATGCTGCGCACGCAGGCGATCGCGCTGTGGCGGGAAATGGCGCGGATCGCCGGAAAGCCCACCGGTCCATCACCCGAACCGCATATGGCGCCCACTCTCCCGGCCGAAAACCACCGCGTTACACCCGGCTACCGCAGCCTCGGCAAACAGCTTCTGCGCGTAGACATGGCCGAAAAGCTGCTGCGCGAGGCGCATGACCTGCGCGCCAGGACGGACCGCGCCGCTGCCGGCTTCCTGCTCGATCCGGCGCGGGCGGTGTCCATGGGGCTCACCACCGCAAGCTACGCCCGGCTGCTGCGCCTTGCCGGATTCCAGCCCCTCATGCCCCGGCCCCTCGCGGAAGAGGCGCATGGGGCTCCCGCGCCGGTCCGCTGGCGCTGGCGCCCAGCGCGCCGCCAGGTCGAGCCGGAACGCCCTGCACCGCCGCGCCCCGGCGGTGTCTTCGCCGCCTTGGCGGACATGGTGCGGTGATGCCTGCAAGAGCGGCCCCATGAGAGTGGACAAGCTCCTGTGGTTCCTGCGGCTTGTGAAGACCCGTCCGTTAGCCTTGGCAATGGCGGAAGAAGGCCATATCCGTCTCAACGGCCGCCGGATCGACCGCGCTCACCAGAAGATCGGCGCGGGCGACATATTGACGCTGCCAATAGCTACAGGTGTCCTCGTGATAGAAGTCCTTTCCCTGCCAGTGCGCCGCGGGCCTTCAAGCGAAGCGCTGGCCTGCTATAGAGTGCTTGACGGGAGGCCCGCTGATCTCATAGCAGCGCGCCAATCGAATGACGCCTGAAGGAAGGATTGCGCACTCATGACGTATGTCGTCACCGACGCCTGCATCAGGTGCAAGTACATGGACTGCGTGGAAGTCTGCCCCGTGGATTGCTTCTACGAGGGCGAGAACATGCTCGTCATCAATCCCAGCGAGTGCATCGACTGCGGCGTGTGCGAGCCTGAGTGCCCGGCAGAAGCGATCCTGCCGGACACCGACAGCGGCCTTGAGCAGTGGATGGAACTGAACGCCAAGTATTCGGCGGAATGGCCCAATCTTACCACGAAAAAGGACGCGCCTGACGACGCGGACGAGATGAAGGACGTCGAAGGAAAGTTCGAAAAGTTCTTCTCGCCCGAACCCGGCGAAGGCGACTGATTTTTATTATACCGTGGCCGGGCACTCACCCGGCCACGTTGAAATAGCGCGGTTTTCCGAAGAAAACGCGCCATTCTGGCCGTGAGCGGCCTGATGCCAAGGTGGAAAACGAAATCGTTTTCGCACCTCTGGCAATTTTACCAAATCGGTGCTATATAATCGTCCAACTGCCCGAGCCCTCTGCTCGTTCGGCAGGCATTCTTTATTGCGAGGCAGGGTTCGAAAGCAGACGGTTGGGAGAGTAATCTGACCGGGCGGTAGAGGCGTTCACGCGCCTCCGGAGTCGCATCCTTCCGGTTTTTCTCCCAATTCAGAACAATCGGGAACCCTGCAGGTGAAAGGACGATACATGGCAACCAGGGCCGATGCCTTCGATGTTGGAGATTACGTCGTTTACCCTAAGCACGGCGTGGGTCGTGTCATCGAGCTGCAGAAGCAGGAAATTGCCGGGATGCAGCTCGAGCTTTACGTTTTAAGGTTCGAAAAAGAGCGTATGACGCTCCGTGTTCCTGTCAACAAAGTCGAATCGATCGGCATGCGCAAGCTGTCGTCCGACAAGACCCTGCGCGAAGCGCTCGCTACGCTTACGGGTAAGCCCAAGGTAAAGCGCACCATGTGGTCGCGCCGTGCCCAGGAATACGAAGCCAAGATCAACTCCGGCGATCTCGTGTCGATCGCCGAGGTGACGCGCGACCTGTTCCGCGCCGACGATCAGCCCGAGCAGAGCTATTCGGAGCGCCAGATTTTCGAGGCTGCTTCGTCGCGCCTCGCCCGCGAACTTGCGGCGATGGAAAAGACGGACGAACCGGCTGCACTCAAGAAGATCCTCTCGATCCTCAATGAGCACGCACCGAAGTATTACGACACGCCTGAAACCGCCTGACCCGCGTTTCACGTGAAACGTGAAAGGCCGCTTCCGCGAGGAGGCGGCCTTTCACGTTTCAGGACGGACGACTTTTGCGGTGAGCCGTGAGCTACTCGTTTGATCATTCATTGCGCCGTCACCGTCCTCGTGTGAACCTGCGCACATGATGAACCGCCCTGCCCTGCTCTTGGCAATCGCTGCCGTTCCGATGCTTTCCGGCTGCGTCCGCACCGTTGCCAGCGTCGTAACCGCGCCCGTCCGCGTCGCCGGCAAAGCGGTTGACTGGACCACCACCAGCCAATCCGAGTCCGACGAAAAGCGCGGCCGCCAGCTGCGAAAGCAGGAGGAGGAACGCGGCAAGCTGGACCGCCAATACCAGAAGCACCTGCGCGAATGCCGAGCGGGCACGGAATCCTCCTGCGCCAAAGCCCGCGACGATTATTCGGATATCCAGGCGATCAGCCCAGGCGCTTACCAGCAGCGCTGATTTCGTCCTACGCGGCCGCGCGGCGGAGGCGATCGTTTATGGCTGTTCCAATGTCGCTGTCGGGGATTGGGGCAATGGCGATGCGAGAGTGAGGCGCAGCGGCCCCCTCATGCAGCAGGGAATAAAGCCGCGCCGCCGCCTCCGCCAGATCGCCGCTTGCTGACAGCGTGGCGTGCCCTGCCACGGCGCCGAACCCGATATGGAATTCATCCTCCTCGGCAGAAATGGCGTCGAGCCGCACCGGCTTGCCCGGCGCATAGTGACTGGCGAGTTGCCCCGGCGCCTCGATTTCATGGGAGGTCACAGGCTTGCTCGGCGTGCCAAGGATGGCCTCGATCCGCGCCTCGGTGATCGGGCCCGGCCGCAGGACCTGCCACCGGCCATCCTCGCGCAGCGCCACGATGGTCGATTCCAGCCCGGCCTGGCAGGCCCCGCCATCGACGACTGCGTCCACGTTCGCGCCCAGTGAAGTCACGACATGGACGGCATCGGTCGGACTGACCCCGCCGCTGCGGTTGGCGGAAGGACCAGCAAGCGCCAGCCCCGTCGCCTCGATCACCGCCCGCATGACCGGATGGGCCGGGCAACGCAGCGCCAATGTCGGCAGGCCGGCCGTAACCGCAGGCGCAACAGCGGCCCCCTCACGCAAGGGCAGCACCAAGGTCAACGCCCCCGGCCAGAACGCCTCCGCCAACTGCAAGGCACGCGCATCGAACCGCGCCAGTTCCTGCGCGGCGGCAAGATCGGGCACATGAACGATCAGCGGATTGAAACTGGGGCGCCCCTTGGCACGGTAGATTGCCGCGACAGACGCATCCCGGTCCGCCCGTGCCATCAGGCCGTAGACCGTTTCCGAAGGCACCGCGACCAGCCTGCCATCGCGCAGAATGTCAGCCGCAGCCGAAATACCTTCCGGTGACGTATCGAGCATGGCAGGTCGACTGGCGTGGTCCATGCCCCGCCGCTATAGCCGCGCGCGACGAATGCCAAGGAAAAGCGCGCAGATGACCACCGCAACACCCGAAGCCGCCCTGCTGACCCGGATCGCCGAGGCCCTCGAACGCCTCGCCCCGCACACCGCAGACCAGACCGACTGGCTTGCCAACCCCGCCTACGTATGGACCGGAAGCAGCGCACGCGGCGTCGAACGCCTTGACGCTCCTGCCCTCACCCTGCTGCGCGGGATCGACAGCCAGAAGGAACGCGTAGTCACCAATGTCGAGCGTCTTGCCGCAGGGTACGCCGCCCACGACATGCTGCTTTGGGGATCACGCGGCATGGGCAAGTCCGCCCTGCTGCGCGCCGCCATCTGCGCTGCCGGTGCCGCCCATCCGGGCCGCATCGCCCTCGTCCAAGTGGCGCAGGAAGCGCTGTCGGGGGTCTCCGCCCTGTTTGCCGCCTTGGGCAAGGTGGACCGCAGCTTCCTCGTCTTCATCGACGATCTCGGTTTCGAGGAAGGCGACGGCTCAGGCGCGCGTGTGCTGCGCTCATGGCTGGAAGGCGGCGTCGAGGCACGCCCGGCGAATGTGCGCCTTGCCGTAACCTCGAACCGCCGCGCAATCGTAGGCCGCTCGATGGCCGAGCAGGACGACCCTATCAATCCCCGCGATATCGTCGACGAACGCCTTGCCCTGGCGGACCGCTTCGGCCTGTCGGTGGGCTTCCACAACTGCGATCAGGACGCATATCTTGCGATCATCGGCGGCTATGCCGGCGAGTTCGGACTGGAATGGGAACCGGGCGATGCGCTCGAATGGTCACGCCGCCGCGGCGCGCGCTCAGGACGAGTGGCGTGGCAATATGTGAATGAACTGGCCGGACGAGCCGGGAAGACAATTTAAAGGGGCGCAGGGGAGCTTGGCCCCCCTGCGCCCCTTTTAACACTTCAGGGCAGCAGTTTGTCGTCTTCCTTACGGAAGCCTCCGATCATCTCCGGGGCTGCGGTGGGGTCCTTGATCTCCTCAAGTGGCTTCATGTGCTCTGTCACCACCGGCTTGATCGCTGCCGACGGCTGCGCACCCGGAGCGATCACGCGCCAGATGATGCCGGCGGTATCGTCGCTCACCAGCAGGGCGCCGCCCTTGTCCCAGGCCACCCAGGTCGGGCGGCCGTGGGTATCGCCGTTGTCCTTGAGGAAGCCTGTCAAAACGGGCTGCGGCTTTACGTTCTTCGGGTTCCCGTTCGCATCGAAGGGGACAAAGACTACGTCGTAGCCCGCTGCGGGGCGGCGATTCCAGGAACCGTGGCGTGCGATGAAGACGCCGTTCTCGTAGCCCTTGCCCATGCGGTTCCCGCCGTTTGCGAAAGTGAGGCCCAGCGAGGATACGTGGGCGCCCATCGCGTATTCGGGCTTGCGGGTGTATTCCAGCATATAGGTCTGCATCGGCCATTCCACGCGTTCGTCGAAGGTCGTCTTCCAGTAGACCCAGGGCCAGCCGTATTGGGCCCCTACGGGCACGTTGGTGAGGTAATCGGGCACAAGGTCAGGGCCGAGCATGTCGCGCTCCTGCACGGTCGCCCACAGCTCTCCTGTGGAGGGATTCCAGCCAAGGCCATTGGGGTTGCGCATACCAGCGGCGAACTGGCGGCGGCGGGCGGTCTCGATATCGATTTCCCAGATCATGGCGCGCCCGGTTTCGGCTTCCATGCCATTATCGGCGATATTGGTGGCAGATCCGACGGCGACGTACAGGTGCTTGCCGTCCTCGCTCATGAGCAGGTTGCGCATCCAGTGGTTACCGGCAGGCGGCAGGTCCATCATCGTGCGCAGCGGCTTGCCTTCGAGCTTGGTCTGGCCCGGCGTGAAGGCGAATTCGAGGACCTTGTCGTGGTTGGCGATGTAGAGCTTGCCGTCGCGGTATGCCATTCCGGAAGGCGAATGCATGTCGGCGGTGCGGAAGGTTTCGCGTGTTTCGGCCTTGCCGTCGCCGTCTGCGTCACGCAGCAGGACGATGCGGTCGGGCGAAGGCGCACCGGCGCCGACGCGGCTCATCATCATGCCCATGATCGTGCCCACGAACCCGCTCGGCTTGTTGCCTGCAGGGGCGTTGGTTTCGGCCACCAGCACATCGCCATTTGGCAGCGTGAGCATGGTGCGCGGATGATCGAGCTTTTCAGCGAAGCGCGCGACCGTGAGCCCATTGGCGGCCCTGGGCGCTTCTCCGGCGGCCCAGCCCACCGGCTTTGCCAGCGCGATGCTGGGAATCCACTGCTTGGCCGGCTCGACCAGCTGCGGGTCCTTGCCTGCCGTCGCATCGCTGGGCAGGTCTGAACTGTTGGCGTGCAGGCCCCAGTAGACCAGCCCGGCAGCAGCCAGGACGATCACGGTGGAGGCGATGGCGGTCTTCTTGAGGATCGGGTGCATGCCACCGGGATAAGGCCACTCAGCCTATGCGACAACAAAGAGTTGCGCTAACAGACCTCGATGTACGACTTTGCCGCTCAGACTGATCTCCCCAAGCCGGAACTCTACAGCAGCCTTGCCCGCGCCGCCGATGCGCTGGTGCAGGGTGAGCCCGATGCGGTTGCCAACATGGCGAACCTGGCGGCGACGATCTGGCAGTTCTTACCTGACCTCAACTGGGCCGGCTTCTACCGCGTGATCGGCGACGAACTGGTGCTGGGGCCGTTCATCGGCAAGCCGGCCTGCATCCGCATTCCCATGGGCGCGGGTGTGTGCGGAACCGCCGCCGCACTGGGATCGACGCAGGTGGTGCCGGACGTTCATGCCTTTCCCGGCCACATCGCCTGCGATGCCGCTAGCCGTTCGGAACTGGTCGTGCCCGTTTTGCGCGATGGCCGCGTGATTGCGGTGATCGATCTGGATAGCCCCACCCCCGGGCGTTTCGACGACGAAGATGCTGCAGGCATGCAGCTTATAGCGCAGGTCGCCGCACTGGCGATCTGAGGGCGGCGCTTCGCGGCCTGCACCGATTCGGGACATCCATCGATTGCCCGTGCAAGATCCTTGGTCTTGTGCGCTTTACGATGCTAAATTTCGCGTTAACTGACGGGACTAACATGTCCCCGGCACCGCGAAAGGGTTCTCCCGATGCGTCTTCTTCTTCTGCGTGTTTCTGCCGCTGCAGCAATTTCCCTCGCCGCTACCCCGGCTTTAGCCCAGCATTCCCCCGCCTATCCGGGCGGGCTGTATCCCGGCGAAGTCTATCAGGAAGGTCGGAGTTCTCTGGGAGAGGATGAGGTCCAGCGTTACGGCGGATACGAACCTGCCGCGCGCGACGCCTGGCTGGCCGATTGCCGCCAGCGCTTGTCTGCACGGGATTCCGGCCTGGGCGGCGCACTGATCGGCGGCGTGGTCGGCGGCTTTGCCGGAAACCGCATAGCAGGACGCGGCAATCGCACGGTCGGCACCCTCGCGGGCGCGGCCGTAGGTGCGGCTGCCGGCACGGTGATCGACAAGGCGGAAGACACCGGCCGTAACCGCGACGAGTGCCAGGCCTACCTCGACGATTACCATGCCCGCTATACCCAAAGCGGGGGCCATCCCGGCTACGGCAACTATGCGCAGCAAGGCTATTACCCTGCGCAGCCACAGCCGAGCTGCACCGAGACGGTGGAATACGTTTACGAAGATGCTCCAGTGCGCCCCGCTTACCGCGTCATTCCGAAACGCCCCAGGGCAGCGCCGGACAAGCGCGTGAGGATCGTTCCAGACAAGCGGGTCCGGGCGCAGTAAGGCCAACGAAACAGGGGGCCGGCTTCATCCAGAAGCGGCCCCCTATTTCGTTACCCTTATGGGCAGTGCGGCAGCGTCAGATCGCGCCGCCAGTCAGCCGCTGGCAGACCAGATCGAGCTGATCCAGCGTCGAATAGCGGATCGTCACCGTGCCCGATGCGGGGTCGACATCGGCGCTGATCTTCACCGGAAGGCCGAGGAATTCCTCAAGGTGGTTCTGCACGGCCATGATATCCGCATCCGCCGTAGCATTGCGGGCAGCACGGGCGCGGCGCGGAGCGGTATCGCCGCGCTGCTTCTTACGTACCAGCTTCTCGATCTCGCGAACCGACATCTGCTTGGTGACGGCAGCCTCGGCGATATCCTCTGCATCGTCGCAGCCGATCAGCGCACGGGCATGGCCCATGGAAAGCTGGTTCTTTTCGACAAGCGTGATCACCCCTTCCGGCAACGCGAGCAGGCGTTGAAAATTGGCAACGTGGCTGCGGCTCTTGTCGACCATGCGGGCGATCTCGGCCTGGGTCATGCCTTCCAGTTCGGACAGGCGGTTGTAGGCGCGCGCCTCCTCGATCGGGTTTAGGTCCTCGCGCTGGAGGTTCTCGATCAGGGCCAGCGCCATGACTTCCCGGTCGGTCAGTTCGCGTACCAGTGCGGGGATCTCGTGCAACTGGGCCTTCTGCGCGGCGCGCCAACGACGCTCACCGGCAACAAGCTGGTAGCGGCCATTATCACGCGGGCGCACGATGATGGGCTGGATCACTCCGCGCTGTGCGATCGAGGCGGCCAGTTCCTCCAGCGCGGCTTCATCGAAGATGCGGCGCGGCTGCTGGGGATCGGGCGTGATGTCGGCGATAGACAAGACTGCCAGCCCGCCAACCCTTAGCGGTGCCCTGCCCTCACCGCCGACATTACCGGCCACCGGTTCCTCGCGCCGGGTCTCGCCCAGCAGTGCGCCCAGACCCCGGCCAAGGCCCTTGGGTTTCTGCTTGGTGGGGCCGCCTGCGGCACTCGCGGCAGCGGCATTGCCCGGCAGGCTGAAGCGGATGATGGGGTCGTCGTTCATGCCGCAATCCTCTTTTCGGGCAGTCGGGTAATCAGTTCGCGGGCGAGCGCCATGTAGGCGCGGCTGCCGGCGCAGGCGTGATCGTAGATGAGGGCCGGAACTCCATGACTGGGCGCTTCCGACAGGCGCACATTGCGCGGGATCGTAGTCTCAAAAACCAGCTTGCCCAGCACCGAGCGCACGTCTTCGGAAACCTGTTCGGTCAGGCGGTTGCGGCGATCGAACATGGTCAGGGCGATGCCGATGATGCCAAGGTCCGGGTTGAAGCGCTGCTGCACCCGCTCCACCGTCTGGAGCAACTGGCTCAGCCCTTCGAGCGCGAAGAACTCGCACTGCAGCGGCACCAACAGAGTATCGGCGGCGGTGAGCGCGTTGAGCGTCAGCAGCCCGAGCGAGGGCGGGCAGTCGATCAGGCAGACGTCGTAACCCAGCTCCGGCCCCAGCGTGCGCTGAAGGCGGTGGGCACGGTCCTCCGCATTGACCAGCTCGATCTCGGCGCCAGACAAGTCGACGGTCGCCGGCAGCAGGTCCAGACCGGGAATCTTGGTGGGCATCACACACTGCGATACCGGCACCCGGTCGACCAGCACGTCATAGCAGGAGGCGCCCCGTTCGGAGGCGGACACGCCGATGCCGGTGGATGCATTGCCCTGCGGATCGATGTCGATCAGCAGCGTCTTCCAACCCGTGGCGGCGAATGCTGTAGCGACATTGATCGCGGTCGTCGTCTTTCCGACGCCGCCCTTTTGGTTGGCAATGGCAATGCGGATCACGCGGTCTTACCCTTCCCGCCGGCAAGTTTGCCGACAATGATGCCTGCCTGCGGATCCGTTAAGGACTGTTCCACGTGGAACACATGCCGCCAGTTGCGAAGGTCGTCCAATTCTTGGCTGGCCGACCGCCCTTTGGGCAACAGCCAGATCGTGTCACTTGTGGAAAATCGCGAAGATAATGCGAGCAATTTCTCCAAAGGCGCAAAAGCACGCGCCGAGATGACACTGCATGGCTGCGATTCGACCAGTTCGAGACGGCTGCCCACAATCCGAGCGCGCTCAAGGCCCATCGCTATTCGTGCGCGCTCAAGCCACTCGATTCGCCGGTTGCGCGATTCGACCATGATCACTTCGCATTCCGGCCGCATCGCCGCGATTACCAAGCCGGGGAATCCCGCCCCAGTACCAAGGTCCATCCAAGGCAGCGATGTTTCACGTGGAACATGTGGAAGGAGCTGCGCGCTGTCCACGATGTGGCGCATCCAAACCTGATCGAGGCTGGCAGAAGAAACCAGGTTTTGCCGCTGATTCTCCACGGCCAGCATTTCCACGAGCAGCGTAAGGCGCTCCATGGCCCTGTCATCGCATTCGGGAAGCCCACGCAACCAGTCGCGTGCTTCGTCTTCGTTGGTGATCATGCAGCTTCCCTGCGGGCATGAACCAGCAACGCGGCAAGCGCGGCCGGAGTGATGCCCGGAATGCGGCCAGCGGCCGCGAGTGTTGTTGGCCTTGCCCGGGTCAGCCGCTCGATCATCTCGCGTGAGAGGCCGGGGGTCCGGTCATATGGAAATTCATCGCCGAGCAGCAGCGCTTCGCTAGCCCGCAAGTCGCGCAGCTCCCGCTCCTGCCTTTCGAGGTAAGGCGCGTAAGCCGCGTCCTCCGCCATCTCCTCGACAAGGCCGGCATCCTCCAGCAGCGTCGGTGCGATCCAGGGTGAGAGCCCCTTCATGTCGACCCCGCCGAAGCGGAGCCATTCGCGCAGTGGCAGTCGGCCCGCATCGCTGCGCACCGGCAGGCCTGCCGATGCCATCTCCGTTGCCGGGACGATCGCGTCGAAAGCCTGCGACAGCGCCGCCTGCGATTCCTCGCGCCGGGCGAACCATTCGCGCCGGGCCGGACTGGCCGCCCCAGCGGCGATGGCCAAAGGGGTAAGCCGAGTGGTCGCATTGTTAGCGCGAAGGCGCAGGCGATATTCGGCCCGGGCGGTAAGCATCCGGTACGGTTCACTCACGCCGTGCAGCGTCAGGTCGTCGATCATCACCGCCATGTAGCTGTTGGCCCGGTCAAGCGGCGGCGCCTCGCGGCCCATTACCGCGACGGCTGCGTGAAGGCCTGCCACGAGGCCCTGAGCGGCGGCTTCTTCGTATCCGGTGGTGCCATTGATCTGGCCCGCGCAGTAGAGCCCGGGAATATCGCGCAGTTCGAGACTGGTGCGCAGCGCACGCGGATCGATGTGATCGTATTCGACCGCATAACCCGGCACTGCCATCTCGACCGCTTCCAGCCCCTCCATAGTGCGCAACATCGCCAGCTGAACATCTGTCGGCAGCGACGTGCTGATGCCGTTGGGGTAGACCAGATGGGTGCTCAGCCCTTCCGGCTCCAGGAACACCTGGTGGCCGTCGCGGTCGGCGAAGCGGTGAATCTTGTCCTCAATCGAAGGGCAATAGCGCGGCCCCTGCGCACCGATCGCGCCGGAGAACAATGGTGAGCGGTGGAGGTTCGCGCGGATGACGTCGTGGCTGCGCTCATTGGTGCGGGTGATTGCGCAGAATACCTGCGGCACAATGCGGCGCGATTCCATCGCCGACATCGTCCAGCTTTCACCGTCTGAGGGCTGCTCGCCAAGACGCGCCCAATCGATGGTACGACCATCAAGACGCGGCGGCGTGCCCGTCTTGAGCCGCGCCATCGGCAGCGCCGCTTCGCGCATCTGGGCGGCAAGGCGCTGCGCCGAAGCCTCGCCGATGCGGCCGCCGACGAGGCGTTCCTCACCCCGGAACAGCGTGCCGCCAAGGAAGGTCCCGGTGCACAGGACCACAGCGCGCGCATCGAGCCTGCTGCCGTCGGCAAGGTCTACGCCCACTGCCCTGCCCCCATCGAGGACCAGCGCCGCCGCTTCTCCGGCAATCAGAGTCAGGTCGCCCTGCTCAGGCAGCATTCGGTGAATCGCTGCCTTGAACAGCGTGCGATCAGCCTGGACACGCGGGCCCTGTACCGCGCTACCCTTCGAGCGATTGAGCATCCGATAGTGGATCGCAGAGGCATCGGCGGCGCGAGCGATTAGGCCATCGAAAGCATCGACCTCACGCACGAGGTGGCCCTTGCCCAGCCCACCAATTGCCGGATTGCAGCTCATCGCCCCGACGGCGCCCAGATCGAAACTTACGAGCGCGACACGCGCACCCATGCGGGCAGCCACGGCTGCCGCTTCACAGCCGGCATGGCCGCCGCCGATCACGATCACGTCAAAGGAGTGCATATCTGCGCCTTTATCGCAGTGCGGGATTCGCGTCAAAGCGCGTATCGATGTTTCACGTGAAACAGCGGTTTATTTTCCGATGCAGAAGCGTCCGAACAGCGTATCGAGCATGTCCTCGGTTGTCGCACGGCCGATCAGGGCATCAAACGATACTCGAACCCGGCGAAGGCACTCCGCCACCAACAAAGGGTCTCGCTCTGCCAATCCGGCCCGCAACGAGATCTCCGCCTCCGCCAGAAGTCCATGTTGCCTGGCATTAAGCGCGGCGTCACCGGGACGCGGCATTGCGCGGCGGGCTGTCTCGACGAGATCGCGGCGCAATGCGTCAAGCCCTTCACCCGTCACGGCCGACACGGCATGGCGGGGGGCCATCTTGCCGGCCGCATTACTCCGATCGACCTGAGCGGCGATTTCCCAACCACCGTCCGGACCATCACCCTCGGCGCCAAGCCAGAGGACAAGATCGGCCCGGTCCAGCGCAGCGCGTGCGCGGTCGATACCGATGGCCTCGATCACGTCGGTCGTCTCGTCGCGAAGCCCGGCGGTGTCGGCAAAGAGGAAAGGCACACCCTCGACAGCCACTGCCCGCGTCAGCACATCGCGCGTAGTGCCTGCAAGCGGAGCGGTGATCGCCGCCTCGTCCTCAACCAGCGCGTTGAACAGAGTGCTCTTTCCCGCGTTGGGGGGACCGGCCAGCACCACCCGATAGCCTTCGCGCAAGGCCTCCGCACGGGGGCGCGACAGCCAGTCTGAAAGTTCATCGGCCAGCGCTTCTATCCGCAGCGCGAAGTCGGGCGGGAGATCGGACACGTCATCCTCGTCCCCGAAATCCAGCACGGCCTCCACCGCCGCCGACGATGTCAGGACCCTGCCGCGCCAGTCTTCCACCTGCTCAGAAAAGGCACCGCCTGCCATCGCGATCGCGCTGTGCCGCTGCAGCTCGGTTTCGGCAGAGAGCAGATCGGCAAGCCCTTCCGCTTCGGACAAGTCGATCTGACCATTGGCGAAGGCGCGGCGGGTAAACTCGCCCGGTTGCGCGCGGCGCATTCCCGGTAGATCGTTCAGCGCCGCTTCCACCGCTGCGACGACTGCCCTGCCCCCATGCAAATGCAGTTCAGCCAGATCCTCGCCCGTTGCGGTGCGCGGCCCGGGGAACCATAGCACTAGCGCCCGGTCGAGCACTGTTCCACGTGAAACACGCAAGGTCCGGTAGCTGGCGCGGCGGGGCTCCGGCAGACTTCCGGCGAGCGCTGACAAAGCCGCAGCCGCATGAGGTCCGCTCAGCCGGACAACGGCAATGGCAGCAGGCGGCGAACCGCTGGAGAGCGCAAAGATCGTATCGGTCATGAGAGGATCAATAGGGCCGCTGTATGAAGCGGCCTAGGTGCGATCAGTCGCCGCTCTTCTTGGCGGGCTTGCCGGCGCCGCTCATCGCCATGCCCATGCCGCTTTCCATCAGCTGCTGGAACATCTTGAGCCCGAACTGGCCCATCGGTGCGATCTGCTTGGTCAGCTCGTTGAGCTGGTCGAAGTTACCCGCGCCCTGCATAGCCTTGGTCAGGGCATCCACGTAAACATCATTAGCCCGGGTGACATCGGGCAGACCAAGAAAACGCCGGGCTTCCTCAGGGGAGCATTCGACCTCGACATTGACCTTCATCCCGGCCTCCTCCCGCTGGATTTTCGCAGCATAGCTGACACATGCGCTTGGCAAAGTCCATTGCAACTGCCTAACTCCCGCCAAGCGAAATCTGGAGAGTCCGATGACCACCAACACCGAAATCCCAACAATGGGCGCCGACGCCATGATCCCGGCCTACGTGGCACGGCCCGAAGGCGCCCCGCGCGGCGCGATCATCGTCCAGCAGGAAATCTTCGGTGTCGACGCGGGCATCCGCAAGAAGGCCGACGACTGGGCTGCCAAGGGCTACCTTGCCGTCGCCCCGGACAGCTTCTGGCGCCAGAAGCCGGGCATTGAACTCAGCCCCTATATCGAAGCAGAGATGCAACAGGCGCTGGATCACATGATGGCGCACGATTTCGACCTGGGTATCCGGGATATTGAAGCGGTAATCCACTGGATCCGCCGCGAAGAAGGCGTGGCGAAAGTCGGCTTCGTCGGATTCTGCATGGGCGGCAAGATCGCTTACATGGCTGCCGCGCGCACCGATATCGACGCCTCGGTCGGCTACTACGGCGTGATGATCGACCAGATGCTCGGCGAGAAGCATGCGATCTCGCGCCCGCTCATGCTGCACATTCCCACCGCAGACCACTTCGTCGATGCTGCCACGCAGAAGGCCATGCATGAAGGCCTGGACGATCATCCGCGCGTCACGCTGCATGATTACGAAGGCCTCGACCACGGCTTCGCCGCCGAGATCGGCGCCCGCCGCGATGAAGCCGGTGCCGAATTGGCGGACGGCCGCACCGAGGCGTTCTTCGCCGAGAACGTCGGCTGAAGGACAAGCCCATGACCAGCGGATACCGGATGATCGTGCGCAGCCACGGCGGGCCTGAAGTGATCGAACGCGAAGACTTCACGGTGCCCTCCCCCGGTGCCGGCGAAGTCCTGATCGAGACCGAGGCCGTCGGCCTCAACTTCATCGACACTTACTATCGTAAGGGCCTCTACCCCGACGCGCTGCCGATCAGCCTCGGCTCGGAAAGTGTGGGGCGCATCGTCGCCATCGGCGAAGGCGTTGATACCCTCGCCATTGGAATGCGCGTAGGCACCACGCAGAACGGCGGTGCCTATGCCACCCACCGCGTGATCCCCGCCGCCAAGGCCATGCGGATCCCCGAAGGCATCGCAGCCGAAATCGCCGCCGCCGTGATGCTCAAGGGCCTGACCGCCTGCTACCTTGCCGAAGATACCTTCCCGGCAAAGGCAGGCGACGTGGCCCTGGTCCACTCGGCCGCAGGCGGCGTCGGCTCGTTGCTGGTGCCGTGGCTGCTCGACAAGGGCGTGACGGTGATCGCTCACTCCGGCTCGCCGGAAAAGGCCGCGCAGGTTCCCGGCGAACATTCGCTGTACTGCTCGTTCGACAACCTGCCCGCAGCAGTGCGGGAAATCACCGGCGGAGCCATGTGCCACGTCGCCTATGACGGCGTTGGCGCAGCGTCATGGGATGCCTCGGTGGCTTGCCTGGCGAAGCGTGGGTTCATGGTGAGCTACGGCAATGCTTCAGGCGCTGTGCCGCCGATAACAGTGCTGGACCTGATGCGCGGAGGCTCGCTTTACGCAACACGGCCTACGCTGGCGGACTACATCGCAACGCCGGAAATGCTGGCGACGAATGCGAAGAATCTGTTCGACCGGATTGCCTCGGGCGTGCTCGATCCGAAGATTGGACAGACGTTTGCCTTGTCGGATGCGGCTGAAGCGCACCGGGCGTTGGAGGGGCGGGCTACTACCGGGTCTACGGTGTTGTTGCCCTGAAGAGGTTGAAGGGGAAGACCTGGGGCCATCGCCCCAGACCCCTTTAATGTCGAGGTAACGCGTGCAGCCTCGACATCGCACGTACTTGCCGCCGGAAGACATTCATAGCCTCCGGCGGCAAGGCGTCGTCCGGCACGGCGCGGCATAACCCTACATTGATGCACGCGCAGCGACGACAGTTCCGGGATCTGGGGCGATGGCCCCAGATTTTCCCTTTCTCACCAAAAAAGAAACGCCGGCATTTCTGCCGACGCTCCGTTTTGCGTCTATGCCGCCAGATCCAGCCTTACTGGTTCATGGTAGCGAAGAAGTCCTCGTTGCTCTTGGAATCCTTCATCTTGTCGAGCAGGAATTCCATCGCATCGACAGTGCCCATCTGCATGAGGATGCGGCGCAGGACCCACATCTTCGAAAGCTGATCGCGCGGGACGAGCAGTTCTTCCTTGCGCGTGCCGGACTTGCCGACGTCCAGCGCCGGGAAGATGCGCTTGTCCGAAACCTTGCGATCGAGGACGATTTCCGAGTTACCGGTGCCCTTGAATTCTTCGAAGATGACTTCGTCCATGCGGCTGCCGGTATCGATCAGCGCGGTCGCGATGATGGAAAGCGAGCCGCCTTCCTCGATGTTGCGCGCAGCGCCGAAGAAGCGCTTGGGGCGCTGCAGGGCGTTGGCATCGACACCGCCGGTCAGCACCTTGCCCGACGAAGGCACAACGGTGTTGTAGGCGCGGCCAAGGCGCGTGATCGAGTCCAGCAGGATCACCACGTCGCGCTTGTGCTCGACGAGACGCTTGGCCTTCTCGATCACCATTTCAGCGACCTGGACGTGGCGCTGCGCGGGTTCGTCGAAGGTGGAGGAGATGACCTCGCCCTTCACGCTACGCTGCATGTCGGTGACTTCCTCGGGGCGCTCGTCGACGAGCAGGACGAGGAGGAACACCTCGGGGTGGTTGTCGGTGATAGCCTTGGCCATGTTCTGCAGCAGGACGGTTTTACCCGTGCGCGGCGGCGCGACGATGAGCGCGCGCTGGCCCTTGCCCTGCGGCGAGATGAGATCGATCACGCGGGCCGACTTGTCCTTCACCGTGGGGTCGAGGCAGTCAAGCTTGAGGCGCTGATCGGGATAGAGCGGCGTCAGGTTGTCGAAGTTGACACGGTGACGCACTGCATCGGGATCGTCAAAGTTGACGGTGACCAGCTTGGTGATCGCGAAGTAGCGTTCGCCTTCGCGCGGAGCGCGGATTTCGCCTTCGACGGTATCGCCGGTACGCAGGCCCCATTTACGGACCTGGTTGGGAGAGACGTAGATGTCGTCCGGGCCAGCGAGATAGTTCGCCTCGGGGCTGCGCAGGAAGCCGAAGCCGTCAGTCAGCACTTCGATCGTGCCCTGGCCGACGATTTCCTCGCCGTCCTCGGACACTTCCTTGAGGATGGCGAAGATCAGGTCCTGGCGGCGCAGGGTGGATGCGCCTTCGACGCCCAATTCCTCGGCCATTTCGACCAGCTCGGCCGATGATTTTTTCTTGAGTTCTTTAAGATGCATTTTGGTTTCCGAATGGAAATTGGAGTATCGGCCGGCGGATCATTGGGCTTGGGGAAAGCAGATCCGGGCACGCCAACGAAAGCGGCGTCCCCTGTGCCGGAACAGGAATCGCGATAATCGCTGCCTGCGCAGCGGTCAACGAAACAATCTGCCGAATGGTTTGTGAGCGAGGCGGACGGAAAGACGGCGGCAGACTGTCCCGCGGCGCCTAGTCACCGCCCTCGTAGCGGCCTCTCCAGGCGTCGAAGCGGGTGGCGAGGGGATCCAGTTGCCCGTGACAGCGGGCCTTGTCCGCCTGGTATGTTTCCGGGCCATAGCCTGGCGCGTGGAGGATTTTCTCCAGCTCCGCACTGATATCCAGCTGCGGAGACCGCGATTCAATCCGGCCGAAGTAGTATAGCGCTCCGCCATCGACCTTGCGCTGCTGGTCACCGTCAACCTTGCCGGCAGCAACGGAAAGATAGGCGAGGCACCGCAGATCGTCCTCGTCTGCCTTGGGAAGCCCGGTGAGAGCGGCGGCGGCGGCAATGAGGAAGATCATCGCTAGACTCCCGAAAGCGTTCCTAGAAAGGCTTGACAACCACCAGAATGACGATGACCGCAGCGGCAAGGCCAGGCACTTCGTTAAGCAGGCGCAGCTTCTTGCCGGTCAGCGGACGCTCGCCCCTGGCCAGCTTCTTCGAATAGGCCACGAGCCAGCCGTGATAGCCCGAAAGGCCAAGCACGAACAGCAGCTTGACGTGAAGCCAGCCCTCGCTCCAGGCGCCGATGGCGCTGGCGGTAAGCAGGCCCAGCACCCAGACGGCGATCATCGAGGGCGTCAGGATGATCTTGCGCAGCTTTGCCTCACGGTCGATCCAGCGCAGTTCTTCGGCCGAGCCCGGCTCGGATTCCTGATGGTAGACGAAATAGCGCGGCAACATGAACAGCCCGGCCATCCAGAAGATCACGAAGATAACGTGACCGGCCTTCAGCCACAGGTAAGTGGTGGACAAAATCTGCTCCATGAAACCTCTTCTAGCGTGCCTTGGGCCTGCCGATCAGCTGCCAAATTATCTCAGCCGCGCCAACCGCGCACGATGGACAGCAGCTGCTCGACATGGGCGATCGGCGTGAATTGGCCGATACCGTGGCCGAGGTTGAAGACGTGGGGACGATCCGCGAAAGCCTCAAGTACCGCAAGCGCTCCGCTCTCCAGTTCCGCCCCGCCCGAAAGCAGTAGCAGCGGATCAAGATTGCCCTGCACCGGTAGCCCTTCCGGAAGCTCGCGCATAGCCCAGAGGGGGTCGATCGTCTCATCGATGCCAACTGCATCCACGCCAGTCTCGCGGGCATAGGCAGGCAGCTTTTCGCCTGCACCCTTCGGAAAGCCGATGATCGGAGTCTCGGGATGGCGCGCCTTCACGGCGGCGGCGATTTTTGCGTTGGGCGCGATCACCCAGCGCTCGAATTGCGAAGGCGAAAGGCTGCCGGCCCACGAATCGAAAAGCTGCACGGCTTCGGCGCCCGCTTGAATCTGGCCGCACAGGTATTCGACGGTAACTTCGGTTACCGCATCGATGATCGCTTGGAACGCGCCGGGATCGCGGTAGGCCATAGCGCGGGTGTCATGCTGATCGCGGCTGCCCTCGCCTGCGACCATATACGTCGCGACCGTCCAGGGCGAGCCGGCGAACCCCAGCATGGTCTTGTCGGCCGCGAGTTGGCTGCGAACCTTGCGCACGGTGTCGTAGATCGGAGTCAGCCGTTCAGGCACAGCGACAAGGCTTTCAAGCGCGTGATCGACCAGCTTGGGGCTGAGTCTGGGCCCTTCGCCGGCGAGAAACTGAAGGTCCTGCCCCATCGCGTAAGGCACGATCAGGATGTCGGAGAACAGAATCGCGCCGTCGAAACCGAAACGCTGGATCGGCTGCAAGGTGATCTCGGCCGCAGCTTCGGTATCGTAGACCAGTGCGAGGAATCCGCCTTTTTCCGCGCGCAGTTCGCGGTACTCGGGAAGATAGCGCCCTGCCTGGCGCATCAGCCAGATCGGGCGCGGGGCTGAATCGCCGTTTGAATCGCTGCTGGAAACGGTTCCGCGCAGGGTGTCGAGAAGCAGGCCGGGCATCGCGTTTTCGTCCAATCAAAAAAATATAGAGAATTTATATAAGGTTGATGGGAGTAGTTGGTCCTGTGGATATCGGGGACGGCTGCGCATTGCCCGATTTGTACCCCGATGAACAGGCCCTAGCGGTTCATGCGACTCTCGGCCTTCGTTGAGTCAACGAAAGCTTGTTCGCCTTCTCCACAGGGTGTTGATGGAAACGGCCCGGCTGTCCACATCCTGACTCGTTGAATCCCGTTAGCGGGCAGGAATCGGCGCCGGCGAGTTGTCACCGGATTGCTCCCGTGGTTTATGCCGGAACATATCCACAAGGCGCGGCGCTGGTCCTCAGTGCCCGCAAGAAGGGCCAGCGAAAGCCGACCATGGCGCGATTCCACCTCCATCTGCTGTCCGATTCCACCGGCGAAACGCTGGAAATGATCGCCAAAGCTGCGCTTGCGCAGTTCGACGATTCCGACGTTCTGCGCCATTTCTGGCCGATGGTCCGCTCGCAGCAGCACCTCGACCGGATCATGGGCGAGATCGCGGCGAACCCGGGCCTCGTCTTCTTCACGCTGGTGAACGAAGAAACCCGAGGCCGACTGGAAGAACGCTGCCAATCGCTCGGCCTGCCCGCCATTGCCGTGCTCGACGGGGTGACCGATGCGCTCGAAGCCCTGCTCGGCCAGGAAGCCAAAGGCCGCCCCGGTCGCCAGCACCGGCTCGACGACGCCTACTTCGCGCGCGTCGATGCGATCCAGTTCACCATCGCGCATGACGACGGCATCCTGTGGGAGGAATGGGAGGAGGCCGACATCGTGCTGGCGGGCGTTTCGCGTACCAGCAAGACGCCGACTTCGATCTACCTCGCCAATCGCGGCTACAAGGTCGCCAATATCCCGATCGTGGTGGAAAGCCCGCCCCCGCCGTCGCTGTTCGATTTGCGGCGCCCGCTGGTGGTGGGGCTGACCACTGCGCCTGACCGGCTGATCCAGATCAGGCGCAACCGCCTGCTGTCGCTCAGCCAGTCGCCCGACACCGATTATGTCGACAACGATGCCGTGGACAGCGAACTCAAATATGCCCGGCGTATGTTTGCCGACAACTCATGGCCGGTGATCGACGTTACCCGCCGCTCGATCGAGGAAACTGCCGCGGCGGTCATCAACCTCTACAACGAGCGCAAGGCCGCCGGCGAAACCGGACAGGTCGGCCCCAAACCGATCTGACGCGCACTTACGGAAAAAATCCCCATGATCGTTCTCGCATCCCAGAGCGCCTCTCGGCGCGCCATGCTCGAAGCTGCCGGAATCGCTTTCCGCGCGCAGCCTGCCCACATCGACGAGCGCGCGCTTGAGGCCACGCTGCCTGACGCGCCCCCCGCGCAGGTGGCGCTCGCTCTTGCCAGCGCCAAGGCCGAAGTTGTTTCACGTGAAACATCGGGCGAAATCGTGCTGGGCAGCGACTCGCTCGTTTCGGTGGAAGGTCGCCGGTTCGACAAGCCGGCAAGCCGCGCCGATGCCGCCGCACACTTGCGCTTCTTCTCGGGTAAAGTGATGGAATTGCACAGCGCCGCCGCGCTGGTGCGGGACGGCGAAGTCCTCTGGGCGGACACCACCTTAGCCCAGCTTCACGTCGCGCCGCTTTCGGATGACTTCATCGAGATCTACCTTGATGCCGAATGGCCCGAAGTCGCCGCCTGCGTCGGCGTATTCCGCATCGAGGCGCGCGGCGTGCAATTGTTCGAGCGTATCGACGGAGATTACTTCACCATCCTTGGCATGCCGCTGCTCATGGTGCAGTCGGCGCTGCGCAACCTGGGAGTGATGGCGCGATGACTATTTATGCCGAAGTGATCGGCGATCCGATCGCGCAGTCGAAATCACCGGCGATCCACAATTTCTGGCTGGCGGAACTGGGGCTTCCCGGCCGCTACGACCACCACCAGGTCAGCGTGGCAGCCTTGGGCGACTACCTTGCCCAGCGTCGCAGCGATCCGCAATGGCGCGGCTGCAACGTGACGATGCCGCATAAGCTGGCAATCATACCCCTGCTCGACCGGCTCGATCCGCTGGCCGAGCGGATCGGCGCCGTGAACACGGTGGTGCGCGAAGCGGACGGCAGCCTCACCGGCTACAACACCGATGCGCCGGGCTTCCTCGAACCGATTCAGGAGGAAGTCGACAAGATCCACCTGTTCCGCATGGCCCGGGTGCTGGGCACCGGCGGCGCGGCGCGGGCAATCGTGGCGGCGCTGGCCGATGCGAAGTTCGTGATCGTCCTCGCCGGGCGCGACCCGGCCAAGGCGCGCGCGATGCTCGACGAACTCGCACCGAACGGCGAACACCACGCAATCGGCCTTGGCCATTTTGCCGATCACACCGATTTCGCTTTCGATGACCGCGAGCAGTGCTTCGACCTCATCATCAATGCCAGCCCGCTGGGGATGGCCGGTCAGCCGCCCCTGCCCTTCGATTTCAGCCACGCGCCGCCGCGCAGCGTGGTTTATGACATCGTCACCAATCCGCTGGACACTGATTTCCTGCAAACCGCCCGCGCCGCCGGGTTCGAGACGGTGGACGGCCTGTCGATGCTGATCGGCCAGGCAGACAGCGCCTTCACCCGCTTCTTTGGTGCAAAGCCTCCGCGCGAGCGCGATGCGGCACTGCGCGAAATACTCGGTTCGTGACGAAGATCCTCGGCCTCACTGGCTCGATTGGCATGGGTAAGTCTACCGTTGCCGGGATGCTGCGCGGGTTGGGCGTGCCGGTGTTTGATGCCGATGCCGCCGTGCACCAGTTGCAAGGCCCGGGCGGCGCACTACTGCCGCTGATCGAGGAAGCCTTCCCCGGCACTACCGGGCCTGGCGGAGTAGATCGTCCGAAGCTGGGCGCCGCTGTCTTCGGCGACAAGGACAGGCTCGGCCAGCTGGAGCGAATCGTTCACCCCGCAGTGGCGGTCATGCGCAGTGATTTTCTACGCGAAAATGCGCAGGCGCCTCTGGTCGCATTCGACATCCCGCTGCTTTACGAAAAGGGCGGTGACCAAGGGCTGGACGCTGTCGCGGTGGTCTCCGCCCCGGCCGATGTGCAGCGCGCCCGCGTACTGGCCCGGCCCGGCATGACGTCGGAGAAATTCGAGCAGATTCTGGGACTTCAAGTTCCCGATGCGGAGAAGCGCGCCCGCGCCGATCATGTCATCGACACCGGAATTTCGCTCGAGGAAACGCGAGAACAGGTGGCCGGTATCGTGCGGGCGCTGACCCGAATGTAATAATCCCCCTCAGGCCCTTGCACTCAGGTGAGACGAGGCAGATATGGAGAGGGATGAGAGAGATCATCTTCGATACAGAAACGACCGGATTTGACCCGAAAAACGGGGATAGAATGGTGGAAATCGGCTGCATCGAAATGATCAATCGCGTGGCGACGGGGCAGTCCTACCACGCCTATTTCAACCCCCAGCGTTCGATGCCGGCTGAGGCCGAGGCGGTTCACGGACTGTCCGATTCCTTCCTCGCCGACAAGCCGCTGTTCGCAGCTTCGGCGCAGGATTTCCTCGACTTCATCGAGGACAGCCCGATGATCGCGCACAACGCCAATTTCGACTTCAACTTCATCAATGCCGAGCTGGCGCTGTGCAGCATGCCGATCGTCAGCCGCGACCGGATGGTCGATACTGTAGCGCTTGCCAAGGTGCGCCATCCGGGTGCGAAGCTGTCGCTCGATGCGCTGTGTTCGCGCTACGGGATCGACCGTAGCCACCGCACCAAGCACGGCGCCCTGCTCGATGCCGAGCTGCTGGCCCAAGTTTATGTCGAGCTTCGCGGAGGCCGTCAGATCGGCCTCGAACTCGTTGCCGAAACCACCAAGATCGTGACGGAAATCAAGGTTCTCAACACGAAGGACCGTATATTCCGTCAGCCGCGTCCCCATGCGGCTTCCGACGAGGAACTCATTGCTCACGCAGGGTTTCTCAAGTCGGTCGATACCCCGCTCT
>Ga0308165_1000570_pt1 | contig 65148 bp, 84 predicted proteins | sample PhyWR2_FD_201032 | JGI IMG/M metagenome (GOLD analysis project Ga0308165, IMG submission 201032) | Phyllosphere microbial communities from UC Gill Tract Community Farm, Albany, California, United States - DLSLW.R2 | ecosystem: Host-associated > Plants > Phyllosphere > Unclassified | place: USA... | reverse complement strand
TAGCAAAGCGGTTATGTAGCGGATTGCAAATCCGTCTAGTCCGGTTCGACTCCGGAACGCGCCTCCAATTTCTTCCCGAGCCCGGATGGTGGAATCGGTAGACACAAGGGATTTAAAATCCCTCGGCGTTCGCGCTGTGCGAGTTCAAGTCTCGCTCCGGGTACCATGGGAAAAAACCAATAATATCAATGATAAGCAGTGTCGTGTAACCGCCCTTTAGGCGGTTTTTTTATACCTAAAAATCACATTTCACCATTGTTTCGCCATTCGCTTTCGCCATAAGGTAAGGGCATCACTGCCCGCCGACTACCGGCACGATAGAAATTTTCCTGTTGTACCTTGCTGTTTGCGATGCGTTCTTGTGGCCTGATATTTCCTGTTTCTCGTTGAGCGTTCCTGTCAAATCTGAAATTCCTTTTGCTTTCAGATCGTGGAAGGTGAACTGAAAATCTATTTCGGGGAATTTCTCTGCAGCCATTTTCTTTGCTTTCATCCACTGGGCATTAAATGCGTCGCGTGTATAGCGCGATCCTGACTGCTGGTGGATGACGAACAAACTGACCATCCCTTTATTCAGTGGCAACGAATCTGCTAATGCAATCGAATTCGCAAGGCGCTCTGTCCAGGCCTTTATTTGGCTCACCGAAGTCTTACTTTGCTGAATTAAAATTCCTTCATCCTGCAATTGGCTCTTCTTTAAATCCAAAATATCGCCTTGGCGCGCGCAGCACAGGTAAGCCAGTTCCATTGCGATTTTGACGGGTATTGAAGCGAGACTAAATAACGCTTCATATTCTTTGTCAGTTACGTACCGTGTCCGCGCTTGCTCTTTAAACTGTTTAACACCCTGGCAAGGATTCATTTTTACTTTACCTCGCTCATATGCCCACCTGAAAACCCTCGAAATAAACGCTTTTTCTCGGTTTGCCTGAACCCTGCTTTTTACTCCACGCTTATCCATATACTGACGAATGTGCTCAGGTTTAATATTATCCGGTTTCATTTTCCCGAAAACGATATTCACCTTTGTGCTGTACTTGCGGTAGTCCTTACGAGTCTCTGTTGCGAGTTCGTGGAAGTCCCCAGAGCTGAAAAACTCTTCACAAAGCGCAAGAAAATTCGTTCCCACTTTAATATCGTTAATATAATTTTCGTAAGCCGACCATACTTGGGACTTTGTCAATTCTGGGTTGCATAACCTTACCGTTCTACCGTCTGGTGTACGGAATTCATAAGCAGATTTTCCCCGTCGAACGCGGGGCGGCATCCAGTTATCCTCTGGGTTTTTACGGATTCTTGGCATTACATATCCTTAAAATTTGGTTCTTCTTCCTCTGGATTGTTCACTACCAGCTTAAGCCCAACAGGGTTGGATACATGCTCCCATGTTGTTCCTGGCCTGCCGTCTCTACGAGGCACGAAAAAGACCCCGCTTTGTTTCAGAGCTTTGCACTGAAGGGAAGGGCGGCGATAGCCAGTAAGCTGATAAAGATCCTCAGGGGTAAGAAAACGTTGGATTTGTCCGCTCATGAATTTCTTCTCCACTAAACCGGCTGCACCCGGCTACTGTTTATTGAATACGCAAGATGAGCATCCGCCACGGAGTCCATCATTGCAGGTACGGCATCTTATTGTTTCGGTGTGATAGAGCTGGTGGGCCATATCACGCGGTACAATCACCGGCATTGGAACGCGAATAACCAGAGCGCGTAGCCTTTCGATTTCGAGTGCGTGCTCCATTGCGATTTGCTTCCAGTCGGCGGCTTCACCTATCCACCAGGCCAAATCGGATTTAAAGCGGCGCGTACGCCGTTGAATTAGCTTGCTCGCCATAACTGCTCTTTGGTGAATGTCATGGGTTAGTCCTCCCCTTTGAAGTCACGCTCGTGACCATTTTTTTTGAGCATGCGGTCAATAAGGTCAACATATCTTGACCATGCTTTGTCTGACCCCTCATCCCCGCAACCAATCATCGATGCGCATTCATCAGTGAGACGTTTAATTGCTTCAAGCTGCGCATGGGTAACATCCAGTTTCATGCTCATTCCCCTTGATATTGCTCGAACCAGAACACCACTGGCTTAGTCACCACCTCAACCAGTCCGAAACGCTCCGCTGTACAGAAATTGACGCTGTAAGTTCGTGCGCGTTCCGCCTGTGCTGCCACCTGCTCACGAAATCCCTCAACGGGGAATGTCGCTTTGAAGAGGTTGCATGGAGCACAAGCCGGAAACAGGTTTTCGATAGCGTCGTTTTCAGGCCGCCAAAACTCTCCCGTAGCAACTGCACGGCGTGTACCGTCCGATTGCCACTCACTAAACTCCCACTTACGCAACGCCGCTTCGACGTGGTCAGCGTGCCAGCCCTTTTCTGGCAATTCACAACCGCAATAAGCACAGCGTCCACCGAATTTCATGCGCAGTTCTGCGCGCTGTTTCTTCGTGAGTGCCATGTCATTCCCCTTTTACTGAGATGCCCGCTGCGCAGTTAGAGCAGCGATATGGCTTGTACCACTTCTGATATCCCGGTCTTAATCGGCGGTAGCGCTCATCGGTGATGAATTTGATGTATACCGGCGTAGTGCTTTCCCAGGCTATAGCGTTGCCATCTGGAGCGGTCAGCTCAGCGATGCGCTTCTCTGCGGATTCCAGTGCGGATGAACATTCAGCAAGCACAACATCGACGTCAGTATCCAGCGGCGGAACGTGCATGCTTGCGCGGTTAGAGGTGAAGTCAGCAAGCGCTTTTTCGATGCGGTCTTTAAGTGGTTGAGACTTTGTGTCGATGCTCATATCAGCGCATCCTTTCCAGAGTGACGCCAGCGCGAACCAAGTCGCGGCAGTGACTGATTACTTCCGCGCGAGAAGCTCCGCGCCACGGAGAATAAAACGGCTCAAGATTAGTACCTTCCTGCCAGTCGTTTTCTTCCTCAGCCTTTGACATACCTTCAAAATCGGTAGTGTTGTCGATCAGCCATGAGTAAAGAAGCCAGTAACATTCTGATTCGTCCCACTCTCCGCAATAGTCAGGCCCAAACCACGCAACATGCTGTTCGTGCCACACGGTGCCACGATATGATTTGAAACTATCTCCCTCAACCGTGAAGTTATTTCCTCTGATGCTTGGGTATAGCGCCAACAGCAATTCTTTAGCGATCTTCGAAACTTTTTTCTCGATACGCGCTTTTTTGTTTGCTTCCCTGCTCATACCGCACCTCCCTGGCGAAGTTGGGCGGCGAATCGTGGGGGCCTGAGTGTCTCTCACAATTTCGATGGCTCGAGTAAATCCATCCTCGTAGCACTTTTCATCCCGCACTTTGTATGGGCTGCCGAGGGTTTGTGAAAACAGCTCTACTGCTCTCGCGCCAGCTTCGTTTCGCACTTCGGCAAGAAATGCGTCTGTGGCAGGCGTTTCGCTATTGTGAAGTGCGTCATTGATAATCATCGCCGCAACGCCTGCCTGACCTGTATCCATAACCGATACATGTTCAAGAGTTACTCGCATCGCATTCTTCTGCGCCGAGTTCTCTGCCGCCAGAACCGCAAGATCATCACGAGTCTTACGCAATTCCAGAACAGCAACCTGAACCGCATAAGCGAAGGTCGCGCACGCTCTTTCCCCAGCTTTCTCGCTTTCGCGCTGGAAATTGACCGCAATAGTCATCAGTTCTTCCAGCTGTTCGCCAGTCATTGGTTTATTGGCTGTCATGATTGTTTTCCTGTTGCAGTTTGTGTTGCTTAACGAAGTGGGCCACTGCTTTTGACTGGCTAGCTACAATGGTTTTATCACCCACGTCCAGCCAGACAGTTTTACCGCGATAGATTGAGGCCCGACCAATATCCTTGCCGTCGAGCATCACATGCAGGGATTTTCCGCGAATCTCAGTGGTCGGAATTGGCTGTGACATACGGTAGGTTTCGCGTGCTTCAGCAATCGCTTTATGCTCATCAATAATGGATAAGGCTTCAGCCAGGGCAGCACCTTCGAGAGCAAACACACCATCATCACTGATCGCGGCCTGAGCCATCAGCTCGACAAACCGCCGTGCGTTCTTGATGCTGAGTTCTGGAGCGATAGAGCTGCGAGTAACTTTCGTTTTACCCTGTGCAGCCGCAACTGCTTTATCGTGCTGCAAGACTTTGCCAGCGTCTTCGCCATACTCACGAACGCGGTCAACGGCGACATCGACTGACACGGCACCGGATTTAACTTCACGCTGCACGTCATGATTCGCGGTGCTCAGTAATAGCAACTTCTCGACTGTGGCCACTGACTTATTAACCAGCTTTGCAATCTCGCTGGTGGTCTGGTTAAACGCGTTATGAAGCTCCTGGATAACAGCCGCCTGCTCCATATCTGAAAGCGGGAGCTGGTTGTTACTGGTCATGATGCGCGCGAGGCGCTGAACATCGCTGCCGTTAAACGGCATGATGTGGATGCGGTCTACTGGCTTGCCAGCTTCAGCACAGCGAGCAAAACAGCGACGGCGGCGATGTCCTTCGACAACCCACACACCACCTTCATCACGAGCGGTAACTTCCAGCGGAGGGACTGCGCCACCGTTCATCAGATAGTTGAACAGGTCATCATCTGCCTGGCGGGTGCGGTCATCGTCTTCACGTTTGTTGAAACCTTCGCGAACGTGGATATCGGCCAGATCGATAAACATCCCGGTATCGGTGCGCTTAATGACTTTTCCCTGAGTCATCTGTTTGAATGAGTTAGCCATCAGACCGACACCTCGTTTTTCTGAGAAAAGACAACAGGCGGTAGTTCACGTAATTCGCGCTGCGCTTCCAGTGAGTGCACATTTGTTGGTGTCTTTGTGCGGCGTTCTTCGAGACGGTCACACTCTTTAGCCCAGCTTGCGACATCTTCCCGAAGGGTTGCATTTTGTTTGGCTAGTTCTTTACGTTGCGCCACCGCTTCGCAAAGAGTGACGCTGGTGATATCGAGACGGTTAGCAAGCTCATTCATAAGCTGCGCTGAAGCTACTGGTAAATACTTTGCAGCAGCACGAGCTGCATCGATCAGTTGTTCTCTTGTCATGTACATTAGCGCGCCTCCTTCAGCTCATTGAACCGGTTCATGAACAGGCCAAATGCCTGACCAGGGCGAAGGGGAGTAATCTGGAAAACATCAGTAGTCGGAATACCTTCAAGCACCTGCCAAACTGAACCATCATCGATGTCCAGATCACGGCGTTCGGTAGCGAGCATCACCAGATCGGCATATTTAACAACTGCCGCTTGTTCTGGGTTGATCCCGTACTTTTGGCGAATCAGGTCATCAACCAGAGTTTCGATACGTTGATAGTCAGGCAACAAGGCTTTGAGCGGGGCAGGGATGTCCTGACAGTAAGCTTCAGCTGCATCATGCATCAGCGCTTCAAAAGCAAACTCAGCTGGAACGATCAGGCTCGTCAGAACAGAGTGCTGAGCGACGCTGTAGAACTCTGGCAGATGCCCAGCAAAGCGGCAGATATTAGAGAGTGCGTTGGCGATATCTTCGATTTCAATATCGTCAGCGGTAGCAAACTGATAGCTGAACTTCTTACCCGATAGTGTCTGTATGTAGCTCACGTTAGTTTCTCCGTGTTATTTGCGTCCTGCACGACGCTGATTTTTGGTTACACGAATCCCTCGCAAAATTGCGATGAAAAATCATGGGTTTCGTTTTAGTAAGTACCCGAAGTGGGGCACTTAGTGAAACGGGCGACTGCCATCGCCGGTTAGCTTCTCCACACAACTGAAAGCGCGTTCTGCTTTGGGGGTTGATTTAACGAACTGGCACTTAGAGACAAGGGACAGAACGCGCTTTCAGTTGTGAAAAAAAGTGCGGTGGCCAGCAAGGAAAATAAAAAATTCACTGCCACCGCCAAGACTACACACAGCTTTCGTTGTTACAGGGACTACGGATTCAAGTTGTGGTGGTGGTGCCTCCACCTTCCGGGTCAGCCAATCCCGGAGACGTCACACTATCAAGATCGAATTCATTATTAAGTTGAATGATCTGGCTTCGTCACGAGCGCATAGCCGCAATTACCACAACTGGAAGCGCACTCCGTTAAGTTTGCTCACCTGTCTTCCACAACTGGTTGATAGGGAGTGCGCTTTCATGTTGTGTTCGCGGGGTCTACTTCCCTCCTGTCACGGTTCTTTCCCCGCGTCATCGTGCTCCTCTGTTTGCCACGCTGGTCCGTCTACTTCCGGATGTCACTGCCGTCGAGAGTGCTGGCATCTCACTGACCTGATAACTCCCAGGATCAACTGGAGTGGTTGTTATCGCTACCAAAGCGCCACTGTCCAGGACATTTATAAGGACCGTCTCCAAGTGGTAACTCTTCCAGTCCCGCTAAGCACCCGGCGCGATGCTTAGCGTGAATGGCTGATATCCTCGTCTCTTCCGAGGTGTCACACCGTATCGCCAGGATGGTGAATCCCTACAGACTGTCGTTCACGTTGGCTTGCACATTCCGGCTACCCGGAAACCCAATGCAACAAGGGAAGATTCCCGGACCGCTGCGGCACATGTGCCATATACCGTATTCCTTGAAAGTTGTTTATCGGTGTAATGATTAACAACTTTAAGGTGTAATTTAGTTGTGGTTTTGTCTGTTGTCAACAACTTTATGTGGTTTGATTGAACGCTGCAGCAGTGCAAGGATGTGAAAAACAGGAGGCTGTATGGAAGACAAGCTCTACGTATTTAATTACACGCACAATCGAGATAAGCTTTTCAACAACCTAATCAGCATCATAGATGGCATTCTTTCTGATGGTGTGGTGAGGGATGCTGAGATCCTATACCTTGATACTTGGTTGCTGGAGGCGGGAGAGATAATTCAAAATGGAGTGATAAAGGGTTTAAGCTCTCGCATATCAAAAATACTTGCTGATGGCGTTATAACAGACGAAGAAAGGCAGGAGCTTAAAAGCCACCTGATTGATATTCAAAGGGACATACTTGATATACCAGAGGTTGATTTCTTCTCAACTGAATCGGACCTGCATTTGCTTAATGGTCTTTGCAAGGGACTTATCTCAGACAAAAAGTTAGCAGATGAAGAAATTAGATATTTAGATTGGTGGTTAACTCAAAACGGGATGCTTAAAAATAACTATCCTGGTAAAGAGCTTTACACGCTTGTAAAAGATATTCTCAAAGATGGAAAAATCACCACTGAAGAAAGTCAAACTTTACATAAAGCATTAGTGGATTTTACTGGGTGTGATCTTGAAAGCGGAGTCGTTGATGGACTATCAACACGACTACCTATTGATAGCGATACTGATATTAAGTTGGAAGGTCAGGTGTTTTGCCTAACCGGAGTATTTTTGGCGGGCAAAAGAAGCCATGTTGAGGATATTGTGAAGCGTAGCGGTGGGTTGATATCAGACTCGGTTACTAAAAAAATTGATTATTTGGTCATTGGAACTTTATCCTCTCGCGACTGGCGATTCTCCAGTCACGGAAGAAAAATTGAGAAAGCTATATCTTACAGAGACAACGACGGTGTTGATTTAAAAGTCGTCTCGGAAGAAATGCTTTTTGATGCATTACCAAGAACGTGACGACCAAAACACTCTGCCAATAACATGTATTCTTGCTCTGCGCTCGTCAAAGTTGAGTACTTCATCTGGGTACTCTTCTTTGTTGAAGCTTCGCAGAATCAGGCCGCCATCAGGCTGGTTAATTAATACCTTAACTCTTAGAAGCACGCCGTCTCTGATTGCATAAAGATCCCCGTCCCTGATGGGTCTTGATTGCGACATGTCTACTGCAACGTAGTCTCCGTTGTTTAATACAGGTAAGAGACTGTTTCCCCAAATCTGAACTATTCTTGCATTGGATGGGCTAACACCTGCTTTTCTCAGGTCAATTCGTCTAAGAGGAAATAAGTCGACAATATTTTCGATAATCTCTGCTTCACATCCATTTCCTGCTGATAGCTCAATGTCCAGAACTGGGATTTCGGCAAATACTGCCGGATCAAGTCTGGCCGCTTCAGCCTCTTCGATTACGTAGTTAGAGAGCTTTCCATTTTCTTCAATTCCAAGCATTAGCCATTTCTGAGAAACATCTAACACCTTCGCAATCTCTTTGATCTTTCTTGGTTGGAGAGTATCCCCATTCTCTATTTTCGCGACCGACTGCTGAGACAAACCGACCTTGTCAGCCAACTGCGCCTGACTCATGCCCAACTTTTCCCGCGCGAACTTCAATCTTTCAGCAAGTGTGTTCACAACTTTCCCCCCTGTATAAGGCGAGATTACAACTTTATGTTTTAGCTTTCCAACACCTAAAAGTTGTGATAAAAGTTGTGAAGGTTGTATAATGTTTTTAATTAACAACTTTACCACCCATAGATGATAGGAGAAAAACCATGACTCCAGTGCAGAAGGCCTTAACTGAGGCAATCAATGCAGCTGGTAGCCAATCTGAACTTGCGCGCAGGCTAACCGAAATTTCAGGGCAAACGGTGAAGCAGCAACAAGTCTGGAACTGGTTACATCGTGAAAAAAGGCCGCCAGTAAAGCAATCACAGTTTATTGAGCGAGTAACAGGAGTTACCAAAGAACGGCTTCGTCCAGACGTTTTCCATGAGTCTACAAATTCAGCCGCTTAAACATAACCACAGAAACAAGGGGTTAACCGTGGGAATAGAACCTGAATGGAAAGTTGATAAGCAACCAGTTTGGCTGGTGGCCGCTATCAAAAAAACAATCACCGAATTACCTGGCGGATATGCGGAAGCAGCCGAGTGGTTGGGTGTTACTGAAAATGCGTTATTCAACCGCCTTCGCACTGACGGCGATCAGATCTTCCCTCTGGGATGGGCGATGGTTTTACAGCGTGCTGGTGGTTCAAGCCATGTTGCTGATGCAATCGCACGTAATTCGAATGGGGTTTTTGTTCGATTGGCTGACGTGGAAGAAATCGAGAACGGTGATATCAATCAGCGCTTGATGGAATCAGTAGAGTGGATTGGTAAGCACTCGCAGTACCTTCGGAAGGCCACGGCTGACGGTGTTATTGACGACGCTGAGCGCGCCCAAATCGAAGAGAACAGCTATCAGGTAATGGCTAAGTGGCAGGAGCATTTGACGCTGCTTTTCCGTGTGTTTTGTGCACCAGAAAAGAGTGACGCCCGCGAGTGTGCAGCTCCGGGCGTCTTGGCGTGTCGTATCAGTGGAGAAACTAACGCATGAATAGTTTAACGGTAAATCACCGCTTACCGCAACTACGGGGAATTCCCGTACATGGAACCTCGTCGTTTCGGTATGAGCGCATGGTATCAGGCCGCTGGGTTCCGTGTAACCACAGCCGCGCTCTGGCAGTCGTGGGTATCTATTCACGTAAGGCGAAACAACTATGCGCGAACTTGATCGCCGATTTAAAGACCACAGAGGAATCCCCGTCAGAGTTATCAGGTGGGAGCCAGAAACCCGGCGAGTCATTTACCTCAGGGAAGGTTATGAGCATGAATGTTCCAGCCCCCTTGAACAGTTTCAGCGCAAGTTCACAGAGGTAAGGGACGACCATGAGCCTGTTGATGCCATCCCGGCCAATAGTAATTAACCCTGACCTTGCATTCAGCATTGGCCTGAACGAGGCGATTGCTTTGCAGCAGATTAATTACTGGCTGAAAGAAACCACCTCCGGACTGGAGCGTGACGGCGTGCGCTGGATTTACAATACGAACGAGCAATGGCTGGAGCAGTTCCCGTTCTGGTCGGAGTCAACGCTGAAGCGCACTTTCACCCGCCTGAAGAACCTTGGCGTGCTCAAAATTGAGCAGCTAAACAAGTCTCAGCGCGACATGACGAACTACTACACGATCAACTACGAGAGCGATCTTTTAGATGAGGTCAAAGTGACCAAATCGAAGGGGTCAAATTGCACTCTTCCATCAGGTCAAAATGACCTCATGGAGAAGGTCAAAGTGAACCGCTCCAACGGGTCAAAACGAACTGCTGTCATCAGGTCAAAATGGCCTGATGTTCTTACAGAGAATACAACAGAGAGTACTACAGAGAATAAAACCCCTTCTTGTCCGGTTGCGTCGCAACCCGACCCTGAAGTGTTGATCACTGACAACGCAATTCTGGTGTTAACCCATCTCAACCAGGTCAGTGGCTCGCGCTATCAGAAATCAAAAACCTCTCTGGAGAACATCCGGGGACGCCTGCGGGATGGCTACAGCGTTGACGACCTGAAATTGGTTATCGACCTGAAGCATGAGCACTGGAGCGGGAACGACGACCAGTATCAGTACATGCGTCCTGAAACGCTGTTTGGCCCAAAGAAATTCGAATCATATTTGCAAAGCGCATCCCGTTGGGACAGCAAGGGTCGCCCAAAACGTCAGGACTGGGAAGGACAGCGTAAAGCCAATGACCTGATGAGCTTTAGCGCTCCAGACAAAGCGATCCCTGCTGGATTCCGAGGAGCTAAGCAATGAGTCTGATGAAAACTCTCGAAGCGTTCATTGCCGTTAATCCTGGCTTAACCAGCCGTGAGATAGCAGCGGCATTCGCTGATTACTCTGTCGATTCAGTACAGCGCACGGTGTGCAGACTTTACGATTTCAACTTCGCCACTCGCGAGATGCATGGCAACCAGTACCGCTACTACGTAGTTGGTGCAGAAGCTGGTGATCGCTTGCATGAATCGAAGCCAAAAAAAGACACATCTCCACTGTTCAGTAAGGCCAAAGCCCTGATGGCGAAAGGCATGTACCGCCGCGCCGCATCGGTCTGGTTCGAAGCTTTCCGCTGTTCTGAAGGAGGAGCCGAACGCGAGCATTGTTTGAAGCAACGTCAACGCTGCCTGCGGAACGCCAAACAGCCAACATCACAGTGTGACTGGTATCTGGCAGGTAAATTCACCGGGGGACATGAATGAATTATTCACTGATTTACGCCGATCCGCCGTGGGAATACAGCAACACCTGCAGCAATGGCGCGGCAGAAGACCATTACGAAACCATGAAGCTGATTGACATCAAGCGTCTTCCTGTCTGGGAACTGGCTGCTGAAGATGCTGTGTTAGCTATGTGGTTCACCGGTACTCACACCCGCGAAGCGATTGCGCTGGCTGAAGCATGGGGCTTTAAGGTCAGGACGATGAAGGGATTCACCTGGGTAAAATTCAATCCACTGGCGGAACAGCACATCAACAAAGCGCTGGCCTCTGGAAATGTTGAAGACTTCTACGACTTCCTCGACCTGCTGAACGTGCAGACCCGCATGAATGGCGGCAACTATACCCGCGCCAACACGGAAGACATGCTGATCGCCACGAGAGGCAAAGGACTGGAACGACTGAGCGCCAGTGTGAAGCAGGTGATTTACAGCCCGCTCGGTGAGCATAGTCAGAAACCTGCAGAAGCGCGTTTCCGCCTTGAACAGCTTTACGGTGACGTTTCGCGCATTGAACTGTTCAGCCGTTGCGGCGCTCCTGGCTGGGACCACTGGGGCAATCAGGCGGTGTCACCGGATGTAGAACTCGTATCAGGCTGGGCTGTACCGATCTCCAAATCGAAGGAGCGTGCTGTGGTATGGCTGGAGTTGCAAGGGGTGAAGCTATGAAACTCGTTCTCCCGTTCCCACCCAGCGTGAACACTTACTGGCGCGCTCCGAACAGCGGCCCGCTCAAAGGTCGTCATCTGATCAGCGCAAAGGGCAGGGCATACCAGAGCGCGGCATGTGCAGCTATTGTCGAGCAACTTCGTTGCCTGCCTAAACCATCCAATTCACCGGCTGCGGTTGAGATCGTTCTCTACCCACCAGATGCCCGCTGCCGTGATATCGACAACTACAACAAAGCGCTGTTCGATGCGCTTACTCATGCTGGCGTGTGGGAAGACGACAGCCAGGTGAAACGTATGCTGGTGGAATGGGGGCCAAAGGTAGCCGGTGGAAGGGTAGAACTTACGATCACCAACTACCACAAAACTGACGGACAAAATAGCGATGCATTGGTGCGTGAATGAGTGTAAGTTACGAGAGTCAGCGAACCGGGAGTGCAGACCCGCTCGCACTACAACAAGTGGAGAGACCGATGAATCAGTTATTCGTAATTGATGGCGTTTCCGTACGCCGTGATTTAGATGGCCGTTTTTGTTTGAATGATTTACACCGGGCTGCTGGTGGAGAAAAACGACATCAACCTTCCAACTGGGCATCACTGTCCCAGACTCAAGAATTAATTGCTGAAATTTCGAGCGCTCCTGATATCACAGGAGCGGTTCCCATTGTCACCATTGCAGGTGGTAACAATCAGGGGACATTCGTTTGTAAAGAGCTGGTTTATTCCTACGCGATGTGGATCAGCCCAAAGTTCAACCTCAAAGTAATCCGCACCTTTGATGCCGTCCAAAAGTCCACAGCACCGTTAATCACATCCGATAAAATTCAGGCAGGCATCATGCTGCTCGAATCTGCTTCACGTACTCTCAACCTTTCAAACTCATCAAAACTTGGCGCATATCAGAAGCTACAGCAGGTAGCTGGCTTACCTGATCTGATGCCGCACTATGCGATTGATGCGCCAGCCGGTGCGCAAGATGGTTCAAGCCGTCCAACACAATCACTTAGCGCACTTCTCAAATTAAAAAACATCCGCATCACCGCCAATCAGGTCTATCACATGATGTCTCGCTTGGGTATCGTAGAGCAAAAAGAACGCCGTAGCCGCTCTGGCCATAACGGCATTAAAAAGTTCTGGTCGCTAACTGCTAAGGGTTGCCTGTACGGAAAGAACATCACCAGCCCCGCTAATCCTCGCGAAACGCAGCCGCACTTCTTTGAGTCGAAGTTTGCGGAGCTTTTAAAACTCATCGATATCGTGGGCTGAGGTAATTGTGAGAGCTTTACTGACACCTGAAATTGCACCCATCTCCGGGGTTGTTTTATTCCGACCAGGTAGTGAGTTGCTTTGGTTATTTCGTCAGGGAAGGGTAGTCATCGAAACGCCGGGTGAGGCGATGGCTGATCTACCTTCCGGCGTCATCCCTGCTGCATATCAGTCACTGACAGATGATGTCAGTATGCATCCGATATTTGAGCATGAGCGCGTGATTCAGCGCGCCGGTGGCTTATCGTGTCTTGATGCGTGGCTTGAGCGCAAATTCGAATGCCAGTGGCCGCATAACGACTGGCACGCTAATGATTTTACAATCATGCGGCATCAGCCAGGCAGCATCCGTTTGTGCTACGGATGTGATAACCAGATTCGTGATCATTCCACTGTTCAGCTTGCAGGCATTGCCCGTAAAAACCTGGTATCCTGGCTGATATGGACTGTTAACGGCCAATTAGGCTTCAACGATGACCACGTTCTCACACTGCCAGAGTTTTGCTGGTGGATGGTGAAGAACGATCTGGCTGACCTGATACCGGAATCAGTAGCAACCAAAGCGCTAAGAATTGAGCCAGAAGTTATCAGGTCAGTGATGCGCGAGAGCGACATTGCCCCGCGTGTTCCTGCAACGCAGCTGCTACAGGAGAAAGTTAAAAAGATAGTTTCAGTGAAGGTGAATCCAGAATCACCGGAATCCTTCCTGCTAAGACCCAAGCGTAACCGCTGGGTAAACGATAAATACACGCGTTGGGTGAAATCTCAGCCGTGTGTCTGCTGCAATCAACAGGCAGACGATCCCCACCACCTGATTGGTCACGGGCAGGGTGGAATGGGTACGAAGGCGCACGACCTGTTTGTGTTACCTCTGTGCAGAGAGCATCACGACGAGTTGCACGCTGATCCTGTGGCATTCGAAGCGAAATACGGCGACCAGTTAACGCTGCTGTTTCGGTTTATTGATCGTGCGCTGGCAATCGGCGTACTGGCGTAGTGGAGACGCATAATGATTAACCCTTCTGAAGTTGGCAAATCCGGCGAATTGGTTCGCCTCCGCACACTCGAAAGCATCTGGACTCAGGGCAAGCTGCGCATGTGGGGCCGATGGTCATACATCGGCGGTGGTTCTGGCGGGAACATGTTCAACACGCTCCTTGCATCCGGGAAAATCACCAAGACAGCAATCAATGAAGCGCTGCGCCGTATGAAGAAATCAGGATTAACCAAACCTGAGCTGGAAGCGTTCTTCAAAGAGATCCTCAACAGTAAAAACAAAAGCGGCCTGGCGTTCTGCTCTGACGATGAAGGCCTGAAGATTGATGGCGTCATTGCCAGCGTACTGATGAATGATGATTACCGTTCTCTCTACGGCGTGATTGTTGACCGCCACCGACTCCGTAAGAGCAAGCTCCAGATGGCTAATGAACTGCAGGCCAAACACCTTGACTGGACACTAATCACATGCCGCCGTCGCATTGATACCTGGCTAAGTCTGGCGGAATCGATGCTGTACGCGCCACTTTGTGATGCGTTCGGCACCAATAGCGACAGATTTGAGTTGCCAAGTGAGCAACAAAGTGCTTAAATTGTGGTAGGCTTGGGACGTTGAATCGAACTGAGCAATAGTAACTAATCGAAGCCCGCCATAGTGTGGGCTTTTTTGTTATGATGCCTCTAAAAAGGAGGTGTTATGGACTGGCAAGGCATTCCGTTTCCGCTTAATGGAAACATTGGATTATTAATCGAGAAAATTCCTCATCTTGATATAACTACTAGTTCTGGTTTCGGTTGGGATACAGTTGTTGCAAGTGTTGCTGGAGGTATCATCGCATCAGCGATACCTGCTGCAATTGCTTGGTGGTCAATTAGGAATAATAATAGAACTCTGCGTGAAGATAGACAGAGGCAGTTTGAGGATTTTGAGAGCAGTAGAAAAACACAAATAACGATTGCTGATGAAAGTCGAAAAGCTCAAATTATTGCGGCAAACAGACTGGTATGGATAAAAGATCTAAGAGAGGCGTCAGCAGAATTTATTTCTAGCGCTTATAACACCTTGGCTCAGTGCCAGAAAGTTGTAGCTCTATTGAATATTTTTGATAATCAGCATTCACAATCTCAGGTTGCGGTAGATTACCCTGATTCAATTATGCAAGCCAAACATGATGCACATGATTCGTTTGTTCGTTTGGTGCTCCATACTACTAGGATTAAAATGATGCTCAATCCTGAAAGAATGGAACATATTAAAGTCATGGGGTTAATGGATGATTTAAAGAAACATGCGGAGAACATGGTCAAACACCGGACCAATATTGACGGTGATAAAGCTAATGGAAGTATAAATAACTTTATTGTCGACATGCAGCGTCTTTTGAAAGAAGAGTGGGAAAAAGCTAAAAAAAATTCATAGGGCTATTAATTAAGTCACTTTTACTGCTGTTTTTTTAAAGCTCACTATTAAGTGAGCTTTTGTATTTTCAATTTTTAAAGTTTGCTATGGCTTTCGTCTTCCCTCTTAAATTACTGAACTTCATTCTCGCCCATCCATACAGCTAACCACTTATCTACGATCGCATTGGATGAGGCGAATCCCCTTTTACACACAGCACCCGCAACATAGCGAGGTGAGAGCATGTACCGAATGGACAAACTAACGACAGGCATTGCCTATGGCGCATCAGCAGGAAACGCCGGGTTCTGGATGTTCCAGGTGCTAGATAAAGTCAGTCCATCTCAATGGGCGGCAATTGGTGTGTTAGGTAGCCTGCTTTTTGGCTTGCTTACGTACCTGACAAATCTTTATTTCAAAATCAAAGAGGATCGGCGCAAAGCCGCGCGAGGTGAGTGATGGGAAACAGAGCGAAGCTTAGCGCTGCAATGATCTCCCTGATTGCTGCTGGCGCATCAGCACCGATTTTATTTGATCAGTTCATTAGTGAGAAAGAAGGTAATGCGCTCGTGTCCGTCATGGACCCTGGCGGAGTGTGGTCGCTTTGCCACGGCGTAACGGTCATTGATGGCAAGCCAGTTGTCAAAGGGCAGAGAGCTACTGAGTCACAGTGCAAGAGAGTCAACGCCGTTGAGCGTGATAAGGCGCTTGCATGGGTGGACCGAAATATTAAGGTTACGCTCACCGCACCACAGAAGGTAGGCATTGCCTCATTCTGCCCATACAACATCGGTCCCGGTAAATGCTTCCCCTCCACATTCTTTCAGCGGATCAATGCTGGCGATCGTAAAGGCGCATGCGAAGCGATTCGCTGGTGGGTTAAAGACGGTGGTCGTGACTGCCGACTGACCAAAGGCCAGAAGAACGGCTGTTATGGTCAGGTCGAACGCCGTGACCAGGAAAGCGCGCTAACGTGCTGGGGGATAGACCAGTGAGCCCAAGCAGTATTTGTTTCATTGTTGCTGGAATACTGGCAAGCCTCAGAATGACGGGGTGGGGATGGTTCCTCTTTGTTGGAGTAATTCTTCTATGAGCCGCCTCACTGCAATCATCTGCGCGGTTGTCATTTGCCTCCTAGTTTCGATGGCATGGGCGATTAACCACTACCGTGATAACGCCATCACCTACAGAGACCAGCGCGATAAGGCCACTGAGAAACTCAGCCTGGCTAACGCCACAATCACTGACATGACAACCCGGCAGCGAGATGTTGCTGCTCTGGATGCCAAATACACACAGGACCTTGCTGATGCGAAAAAGCAGCTTGATGATCTGCAGCGTTGCGTTAGTTCTGGTAAGTGCGGGTTGCACGTCAACGCCAGATGTCCCGCGAACGGAACGACCAGCACCGGCAGCATGGGCGATGCTTCCATCCCCCGACTTACTGACTCCGCTGAACGGGATTATTTCACCCTCAGAGAGCGAATCGTCACAGTGACGAAGCAGGTTGGTTATCTGCAGGAATACATCACCACGCAGTGTCTGAAATAGAGCCTCGCAATAGCGGGGCTTTTTAATAACTGAGGATTCTCAATGATCGCAACAATCGGGACAATTCTGGTTTGGTTGATTATAGGCGCAGTGGGTATTGCTGGCCTGATATTCGCCTTCATCGGCTTCATGCTCTTTATCAGCTGGCCGAAGTGATGTTGACTGTTAGCCATTACAAAGCTCATCTGCTGGTGAGTTTGGTAATAGTTACATCGATAAATAATGCATAAAAGCAGTTGATTGTGCTGTGATGTAGCATGAGACGCACTTAAAAGCGCTGTCAAACAACACATGTGCGACCATCTCATTCTTAATGGGTGTGTATTTTTTTATAATGTATACACTCAGCCCACCTCATCTGAATTGTCCATCAGGCAGGTGTATTGAGTATCTTGAAGTCTTAGCTCTCCTGGGTGGCTCCGGATTATTTTGATTTTCACGATGAACAATGCTTTCAAAGGCCATGTGGTAGCATGGCCTTTTCTAACTATCTGCGATTTATCAAGTAGAAGCGCCCCCCTGTTTAAAACAGATGCAGGACTGGATTGAGGTAGTTTATGAAAAAGGTTTTGATCTTCTTCAATTCGCAGCAGGCTGAAGTCGTTAATGTGCTCAAACCTGTTACAGCCATCATGCGAAGGTACCCAAACGGGGATGAAGTTTCGTTAAAAATAATGCTTTCCGGGGTTCATTCATTAACCGGGGATCATATTGAGATTTATGTCGCTTCTGACCGCGAACTCACTAATGACGAAGTTGTAAGTGCAGTGAATAAATACCTGTAAATATAACTTACTGACCTTTGAAGACACTTTGATCCTCTTGGTTATCAGGCCGCTTTAAAATTTACATTGAATAGAGATTATGGTGAATCCCCCTAAGCGGCGGGGCTAAGTAACCCGATAGCTCCTCTTCACCAGGGCTCATCGTGAACTTCTGAAGCAGCGAGTCATGGGGGTTATCCCAAAGGCTCACCGGGAGGCACCCGGCACCATATGCCAAAGCCCTTGCATCTCTGCAGGGGCTTTTTATTGCCATTACCATGGACAGATTTATCGTGGCGCCTTATCCCCTAGCGCGGATAAAACTTAATTATCCCCGCTAGGGGATAAGAGACACCATGTATCGGCGCTTCGCACGCGCCCAATGACGAGAGTCTTTCAGTAGTGAGCCTGGGTAATGCCGTTAGGTAGCGTTTACCTCTCGGGAGGTATTGCTGTGCGGCAGGCTCACACCTAAAAGGAAACGCCCATGAGAATCACAGTTCTGGATGATGATTCAGGCATAAGGACCAATCCAGTCCAGGAACGGTATACAGTCTAAAGGCGATGGCTGGAAGTTTAGCTCGAACGATGATCGCAAAAATCTTGAATATCAACAATATTAATGTGTACAACCAGAACCTGATTGTTTAGTTTTAACAGTTAGTAAATGTCTAGCAATCAATAATTTAACTTAGGTTAAGGTTTACATGAGACTCATAACAGCTTTGTTTGTAACGCTTTTGCTTACCGGGTGTACCAACTACTCTGCACACCAACCTTATCGCTCTTCTAATGGTGAGCAGATGCTCATTAGCGCCAATATACCCAATGGCATGTTGAAGTTGTGGGTGAATGACGTTTTGGTTGTTGATGACACAATCCTTAACCAGGATAAAAGCCTCTCGGCTGCTTTCAGCCAAAGCTATACAAACGTTTATAATGGCATCTACAAGGGAAAAAAAATTATGGCGCGCTGTAAGTTTTCCCGTGACGCGAAAGAATGTGATGTCTTCGTCGACGGCGAATATGCAGCGAACCTCTACCTGAGATAGATGTGGCGTCATAAGCATTACAGCAGGCATTCACTGAGTGCTTGCGATAATGCTTTGTTTCGGTAAAGGGTGGGGTTAATCTACTAACTCCATTAGTTTTTTGGGGTTTTTATGGCTCGCTGGTTTTACTGCGTCGAATTGTTTAAAGATGGGAAATTTGAGAACAAGGTTTCTGGAATCTATCCTGAGGTAGAAGACGCTACACTCACCGAAATGGCCAGATTAGATGATCCTAAAGCCGTTTATGACTCTATCGTATGGCTTCATTCTGTAAAAGATCCTTTAGTTCAAGTTATTTTTACAGCCTTAAATAAGGTCTAACTAAGCCTTTCTCTTCATTTATTGCAAGCCACTTGCATCCGCTGGTGGCTTTTTTATTGCCATCACTGTGTTAGACCCATCGTAATGTCTTTATCCCCGGCAGATGATATGTGGAGCTCATATGGCCAGAATCTCTTATTACAATGTTTTTATCCAACCAGTCAGAGGAAAAGAGTTTCACGCGGGTGTTACTAATGATTCTGTGTTGAGAGTGGTCGATGGATTCCTTATTTTCGAGCACAGAGAAACCCGTCACAAAATGGGTTTAAGCGTCTCACAAGTTGCCTTTTGGCGTCTCGAACCGGAATACCTCGATGCCACCAAGAACGCCTAAGGCCTGCCGTGTTCGCGGCTGCCGTTTGACAACCGCAGATCCATCAGGTTACTGCGAATCCCATAAAGGCGAAGGCTGGAAGCAATACAAGCCAGGCCAGACCAGACACCAGCGTGGATATGGCACTAAGTGGGACATACTCCGCGCGCGTATTCTCAAGCGAGACAACGGGTTGTGTCAGGACCACATGAAGCGAGGCATCGTGAAGCAAGCCTCATGCGTTGACCACATCATACCGAAGGCTAAGGGCGGCACAGATGCCGACTCCAACCTCCAGAGCCTCTGCTGGTCATGCCACGCCACGAAGACCGGGAAAGAAGGCCGCAAGTGAGAGTGATTGTCATTTAAACAGCCAGGGGGAGGGGGAGGTCAAATCTCTGCAGACCCTTGCCTTCCGGACTGCCCGCCTCCTCGTATTTTTATACCCGCGTAAAATCAATTTTAACCAGGAGCATCGCTTATGGCTGGAACGGCGGGGCGTTCCGGGCGTCGCCCCAAGCCAACGGCGCGCAAGGAGCTGGCTGGAAACCCCGGTAAGCGAGCCCTGAATAAAGAAGAACCGGTGTTCACGCCCATCAAGGGTGTGGCTCCCCCGGAATGGTTTACAGAAGATGATGGCTTGCCGCTGGCTACCATCATGTGGGAAATGACCACCAAAGAATTATGCGGTCAGGGTTTGCTTTGCGTGACCGACCTTGCTGTGCTCGAGCGCTGGTGTGTCGCTTATGAATTCTGGCGTCGTGCGGTGAGAAATATTGCTAATGATGGGCTCACCATTGTTGGTGCGATGGGCGGCAAGATTAAAAACCCTGAACTCACCGCCAAGAAAGAACAGGAATCGGAGATGAGTTCTACCGGTTCTATGCTGGGCCTTGACCCCAGCAGTCGCCAGCGTCTGATCGGCCTCGCGGGCCAGAAAAAAACCTCCAATCCATTCCTGAAGATGATTAGCTCATGACGCGGAAATCGTACCCCAACGTAAATGCTGCGAACCAGTACGCCCGTAACGTTGTGCGGGGGAAAGTCCCGGCGTGCCAGTATGTCGTTCAGGCCTGTCAGCGACATATCGATGATATGGCTCAGGAGAAGAGCAGGAAATTCCGGTACCGCTTTGATAAAGATATGGCGGAAAAAGCGGCGAAGTTTATTCAGTTACTGCCCCATACAAAGGGCGAATGGGCATTTAAACGCATGCCGATCACCCTGGAACCCTGGCAGTTATTCATTATTTGCAGCGCCTTCGGCTGGGTGCAAAAAGGGTCAAAACTCCGTCGATTCCGCGAGGTCTACACGGAGATCCCGCGCAAGAACGGCAAGTCAGCGATCTCGGCGGGTGTGGCGCTCTACTGTTTCACCTGTGATAACGAGTTTGGTGCTGAAGTTTATTCAGGCGCAACGACAGAAAAACAGGCGTGGGAGGTGTTCAGGCCTGCACGGTTGATGTGCAAGCGCACGCCGTTGCTGGTGGAGGCATTCGGTATAGAGGTGAATGCCTCAAACCTGAACCGTCCTGAAGACGGCGCACGCTTTGAGCCGCTGATAGGTAATCCCGGCGACGGTTCTTCGCCGCACTGCGCAATAGTCGACGAATACCACGAACATCCAACTGATTCGTTATATACCACGATGCTGACAGGTATGGGCGCGCGCAGACAGCCGCTTATGTGGGCGATCACCACTGCGGGTTACAACATCGAAGGCCCATGTTACGACAAGCGGCGCGAAGTTATTGAGATGCTGAACGGAACCGTTCCGAATGAGGAACTGTTTGGCGTGATCTTTACGGTCGATGAAGGCGACGACTGGACTGACCCAAAGGTGTTGGAGAAGGCAAACCCGAACATGGGGGTGTCGGTCTACCGCGACTTCCTTCTCAGTCAGCAGCAACGCGCTATCAACAATGCCCGTCAGGCGGGTGTGTTCAAAACAAAGCACCTGAATATCTGGGTTGCGGCGCGCGCGGCATTCTACAACCTGGTGTCCTGGCAAAACTGCGAGGACAAGACGCTGACGCTGGAAATGTTCGAAGGCCAGCCAAGTGTGCTGGCATTTGACCTTGCGCGAAAACTGGACATGAACAGCATGGCGCGGGTGTTTACCAGGGAGATCGAAGGCAGGACACATTATTACTGTGTGGCTCCGCGTTTTTGGGTGCCTTATGACACGGTATTTAGCGTCGAAAAAAATGAGGATCGGCGCACAGCGGAACGTTTTCAAAAATGGGTTGAGATGGGATTGCTGACAGTGACTGATGGGGCTGAGGTGGATTATCGCTATATCCTCGAAGAGGCGAAAGCGGCGAATAAACTAAATCCGGTTAGTGAATCGCCCATTGACCCGTTTGGTGCCACAGGTCTTTCACATGATCTTGCCGACGAAGAACTCAACCCCATCACGATCACCCAGAACTACACCAATATGTCGGACCCGATGAAAGAACTGGAGGCTGCTATTGAATCGGGCCGTTTTCATCATGACGGTAACCCGATCATGAGCTGGTGTATCAGTAACGTGGTTGGCAAGTATCTGCCGGGTAATGACGATGTTGTCAGACCCATCAAAGAGCAGAACGAAAACAAAATCGATGGCGCAGTCGCGCTTATCATGGCCATTGGGCGTTTGATGCTGTACGAAAAAGTCGACTCATTGTCTGACCGCATCGAATCTCACGGCATACGCTCACTTTAACCGAGGCGTTTATGGTCCTGACAATTATCACTCTGCTGGTAGGAGTGCTGGGTGCGCTTTTGCTCTCACTGGGCGCGTGGCTGATTTATCCCCCGGCTGGCTATATCATGGGTGGGATACTGTGTCTCTCCTGGTCCTGGATGGTCGCTAAGTCGGTTTCCGCACCGCCAGTGAAATCAGCAGGAGGCGACTGATGTTTTTTCCAGGTATGTTCGTAAAAAACAGCCCGCCAGCTTACACGACGGCTGACCTTTCGCAGGACATCGGACTCACGTATGACACTTATACAGGTAAGCGAGTCAGCAGCCAGCGTGCCATGCGCCTGACTGCCGTATTTGCCTGTGTCAGGGTTCTCGCGGAGTCCATAGGCATGTTGCCTTGTAGTCTCTTTAAGAACACAGGCAAAGGCAAAGAAAAAGCAACCAGTGAAAGGATTTACAAGCTTCTTACCCTCAAACCTAATGGCTATATGACGCCCCAGGAATTCTGGGAACTGGTGATTCTGTGTTTGTGCCTGAGGGGAAACTTCTACGCATATAAAGTGAAAGCGCTTGGCGAAGTTGCGGAGCTTCTGCCCATTGATCCCGGAAGTGTGGTTCCGAAACTGAACAGCAACTGGGAGCCTGTATATCAGGTGACATTTCCAGACGGTACAACAGACATCCTTGGCCAGGATGACATCTGGCATGTACGTATTCTCACCCTTGACGGGCTGGTTGGTCTGAATCCCATTGCTTATGCCAGAGAGGCTATTTCGCTGGGGCTGGCCACTGAAGAGCATGGTGCCAGGTTATTCGGTAATGGAGCCGTGACATCGGGTGTCCTTCGTACTGAACAGCAACTCAGTGATTCAGCTTATCAGCGGCTAAAAAGTGATTTTGAAGAGAAGCATCAGGGGCTGGGTAATGCCCACAAACCGATGATCCTTGAAATGGGGCTGGACTGGAAATCGATGGCGCTCAATGCAGAGGACAGCCAGTTTCTGGAAACCCGAAAATTTCAGCTGGAAGAAATCTGCCGACTTTTCCGCGTCCCAATGCACATGGTTCAGAACACTGACAGGGCCACGTTCAGCAACATCGAAGAACTTGGCATGGGGTTCATTAACTATTCACTCGTTCCCTATCTGACGCGTATCGAACAACGAATCAATATTGGCCTGGTAAGAGAATCAAAGCAGGGGACTTACTACGCGAAGTTCAATGTTGGCGCATTACTGCGCGGCGACATGAAGTCGCGCTTTGATGCTTATGCCACTGCTATCAACTGGGGTATGTATTCTCCAAATGACTGTCTTGAACTTGAAGATCGTAACCCGCGTCCAGGGGGAGACATCTACCTGACGCCAATGAACATGACCACGAAGCCGTCTGACGGCAGCAAGAAAATCCAAACCGAGGAGCAACGAAATGCCGATGACTAAACAGCGGCTGGACATTCCGCTGAAACTGAAATCTGTCAGCGATAGCGGAGAATTCGAAGGCTACGGATCCGTGTTTGGTGTGAAAGACAGTTACGACGACGTGGTCGTTCCCGGTGCGTTCAGCAAGTCTCTGCAAACCTGGAGAGAGAAGAGTTCCCTTCCCGCCATGCTCTGGCAGCATCAGATGAACGAACCCATCGGTATCTATACCGAAATGAAAGAGGACGATGTTGGTCTGTATGTGAAGGGGCGATTATTAGTTGATGATGATCCCCTCGCCAGACGCGCTCACGCTCACATGAAGGCCGGTTCTCTAACCGGCCTTTCTATTGGTTACATGCTCAAAGACTGGGAGTACGACAAAACAAAAGAGGTCTTCTTGTTGAAAGAGATTGACCTCTGGGAAGTCAGCCCGGTGACATTCCCGTCGAACGACGAGGCGCGCGTCAGCGATGTTAAAAGCGCGTTTGCCCGCGGTGAGATGCCGTCACAAAAAAGTATCGAAAGAGTCCTGCGCGATGTTGGGCTCTCACGTACCCAGGCCAAAGCATTCATGGCCGGGGGATATAGCACACTGAATCTGCGCGACGCTGACGATGTGGACTCTGCACTGAATGCACTCAAGCACATCACCTTTTAATCTGGAGTAAAAAACATGGCAGTAGATATTAAAGATGTAGAGCAGGTCGCGCAGGAGCTGCAGGCGAAATTCGACGACTTCAAAGCCAAAAACGACAAGCGCATTGACGCTATCGAAAGCGAGAAAAGCTCGCTTTCTGGGCAGGTCGATACGCTGAACGGCAAACTGACTGAACTGGATAGCCTTAAGTCAGATTTAGAAGCTGAATTGCTGGCGCTTAAGCGACCAGGCGGCCCGCAGCAGCAGTCCAAAGCCTCGACCGAGCATAAGACAGCCTTTATGCAGTTTATGCGTAAAGGTGACGATGATGGCCTGCGCGATTTAGAACGCAAGGCGCTGCAGGTCGGAACCGACGAAGATGGGGGTTATGCCGTACCAGAAGAACTGGATCGCAACATCCTGACCCTGCTGAAAGACGAAGTCGTGATGCGTCAGGAAGCGACGGTGATGACCATTGGCGGCTCGGATTATAAAAAGCTGGTTAATGTTGGCGGTACGGCGTCTGGCTGGGTAGGTGAAACCGATCTTCGTCCGGCAACGGATGCGTCCAAACTCAAGCTGATTGAGCCGTTCATGGGTGAAATCTACGGTAACCCGCAGGCCACGCAGAAAATGCTGGATGATGTATTTTTCAACGCTGAAAACTGGATCAACAGTGAGCTTGCGATTGAGTTTTCTGAGCAGGAAGAAATTGCCTTTACCACCGGTAATGGAACCAAGAAGCCTAAAGGTTTCCTGGCTTATGCATCCAGTATTGCAGACGATAAAACACGGCCTTTCGGGACACTCCAGCACATCCTCTCAGGTTCTGCTGCTGCCGTTACCTCAGATGCTATCGTGCAGTTGGTTTACACGTTGCGCAAAGCGCACCGTAATGGCGCTAAGTTCATGATGAACAATAACAGTCTCTTCAAGATCCGTATTCTTAAAGATCAGGAAGGTAACTATCTGTGGCGTCCAGGGCTTGAGCTCAATCAGCCTTCCACGCTGGTGGGTTATGGCATCGCTGAAAACGAGCAAATGCCGGATATTGCAGCAGATGCCAAAGCGATTGCTTTCGGTAACTTCAAACGTGGTTATACCATTGTTGACCGCATCGGTACCCGTGTGCTGCGCGACCCCTACACTAACAAACCCTACGTTGGTTTCTATACCACTAAGCGTACAGGCGGAATGCTTGCTGATTCTCAGGCAATCAAACTTCTGCAAATTGGCGCTGTGGCGCCATAACTCGAATGGGGCGAAAGCCCCATTTTTTAGAGGACACACCATGTTTAAGCTTTTAGCAGAGTTGAAATGGTCACCTGACGGTTGCCGGGTTGAAACTATTCCCAGGGGTGAGCATGAAGATCTTCCCGAGCGGGCGGTAGAGATTGCTATTCAATTAAGCATTCTTGACCAGCCTGCAGGTGAACAAAATACTGGCCAGCAGCCAGAGCAGCCAGAGCAGCCAGAGCAGCCAGAGCAGCCAGAGCAGCCAGAGCAGCCAGAGCAGCCAGTTAAGAAAGTGAAAAAATAACCCGCGTCGCGGGTTTTTTTATGGGGGATGCCGATGCTTGTTGAATTGAGCGAAATCAAGAGCCAGCTTCGGCTGGAACCCGATTACACAGAAGAAGATGATTATCTGACACTGATCGGTGAGGCTGCAGAAGCAAAAACTGAGTCATATCTTAACCGGAGGCTATATTCGCAAACGGAAACAATTCCGGACAGTGATCCCGATGGTATGTATCTGACAAAAGATATCAGGCTGGGATTGTTGTTTCTGATCACCCACTTTTATGAAAACCGCTCGACTATCAGTGAAGTTGAAATGGTGGAGATGCCATTAACTTACACCTGGCTTGTTGGGCCACATCGGTTCTTCCCGCAATGAAACTCCGGCAGGCGCAAACAAGCGCGACCTATTTACTTCCCGATCCCGGCGAACTGGATAAGCGGGTACAACTGCGTAAAAGGGTGGATGTTCCCACGGCTGATTACGGTACCGAACCCGAATACCCGGTTTCATTCGGCGCCTGGGCAAAGATAGTGCAGACCAGCGCAACCACGTACCAGGAAACAGCGCAGACCGACAATGCGATCACTCATTACATCACTCTTCGCTGGCGCAGCGGCATCACGTCTGACTTCGAAGTAGTCAATGGTGATGAGGTGTACCGCGTTAAGCGCGTGCGCGACCTCAACAGTAAGCGGCGTTTTCTGCTTCTTGAATGTACTGAGCTTGGCGTTGATACCGCAGCGACCGGAGGCAATGGTAATGGCGACTCCCTTTTTTCACGTTGATTTTCAGCAGCCGAAAGAGATGCGCTTTAACCGGGCACGCGTCCGGCGAGCGTTTATCCATATCGGCCAGCGCCATATGCGCGATGCGCGCCGACTGGTGATGCGGCGCGGGCGCTCTGAACCCGGTGAGAATCCGGGGTACCAGAGCGGTCGCCTGGCGAAATCCATCGGCTACATGGTGCCAAAAGCCAGCAAGAATCGACCTGGCTTTATGACGCGTATCGCGCCGAACCAGCGAAACGGGCAGGGGAACCGTCTGATCACGGGTGACTTCTACCCTGCCTATCTGTTTTATGGCGTCCGTGGTGGCGCTAAGCGCCGCCGCAGTCATCATCGCGGCGCATCAGGGGGAAGTGGCTGGCGGCTGGCTCCGCGCAGTAACTTCATGACTGAAACGCTCAACAAAAACAGCCCGTGGACACGCTATTACCTGGCGCGTGAATTACGACTGTCTCTTAAACCGGAAAAACGACGCTGATGAAACTCACCCCCATCATCGCTGCGCTGCGCGCCCGATGCGATATTTTTGAAAACCGCGTGGCCGGTGCTGCACAGTTTAAGGATTTGCCAGAAATCGGAAAAATGCGCCTTCCGTCTGCTTATGTTGTTCCTGGCGATGATTCACCAGGCGAACAGAAAAGCCAGACAGATTACTGGCAGAATTTGACCGAGGGCTTTTCGGTCATCGTATTTGTCAGTAACGGGCGTGACGAGCGGGGTCAGTTTGCTTCATACGATGTGGTTCACGATGTGCGGCAGATGTTGTTTAAGGCGCTGCTCGGCTGGAACCCGGAAGAGCGCGGCAATCCCATCACCTATACAGGCGGCACGCTGCTCGATGTGAACCGTCATGAGTTGAGTTATCAGTTCGATTTTTCTGTTGTCACTGAACTCTCAGAAGACGACACCCGACAGCAGGACGAACTGAACGACCTGGATGATTTCAAAACGTTGTCGATTGACGTGGACTTTATCGATCCCGGTCACGGGCCTGACGGCAACATCGAGCACCACCTGGAAATAAACCTTCCTTCCTGAGGAACACCATGTTTGTGAAACCCAAAGACGGGCGGTCAGTTCATGACCCTGCCCGGGGCGACCTTTTGCCTGCAACAGGGCGAAATGTCGAACCAAGCCAGTACTGGTACCGTCGTGAACGCGACGGGGATATTGAGGTGGTGAAGCCATCTCAGGGCGCAGCACCGGACAAGAAGGTGAGCACTAAATGACAGTCTCCATGAATACTATTCCGTCTGATCTTCGCGTCCCGCTGTTTTATGCCGAGATGGATAACAGCGCGGCGAATACGGCGCAGACCAGCGCCCCTTCGTTACTGATTGGCCATGTGAACACTGGCGCAGCTATTGCGACTAACCAGCTGGTTTTCATGCCGTCAAAAGATTACGCCATTCAGCAGTGTGGCGCGGGCAGTCAGCTGGCGCGCATGGTTGAAGCCTATCGTCTCGTCGATCCCTTTGGTGAACTGTGGGTGGTTGCGGTTCCTGACACTGGGTCGGCGGCAACGTTCACCCTGACGGTAACGGGAGCAGCCACGGAGTCCGGGGTTGTCAGCCTGTACATTGGGCGCCGCCGCATTCAGGCCAGCGTCACAACCGGCGATGCAGTTGCAGCCGTCGCAACCGCGATCGCTGACGCCATCACTGCTGACGGCCAGACACCCTTTACCGCCGCAGCGGAAGCAGGTGTCGTCACGTTAACATCACGGCATAAAGGCACCTGGGCGAACGACATTCCCATTGCGCTGAACTATTACGGTTTCAGCGGTGGCGAAAAACTCCCGGCTGGCGTGCTGATCGCCATTGCATCTGGTGTGGCGGGTGCTGGCGCGCCATTGCTGACGGGTACGATTGCCGCGATGGGTGATGAGCCTTTCGACTATATCGGTCACCCGTTTAACGATACCGCGTCCATGAACACCTTCACGCTGGAAATGAACGATACCAGCGGGCGCTGGAGCTGGTTACGCCAGATTTACGGTCACGTCTACACAGCGAAAATTGCTGCTGTCAGCGACCTGATCACCGTAGGCGACATGTTCAACGATCCGCACGTCACCCTGGCTGGTTACGAAAAAACGGTTCAGTCGAACCCGGATGAGCTGGCCGCCAGTCGTACAGCACGTGCGGCAGTTTTCCTGCGTATCGACCCGGCGCGCCCGACACAAACGGGTGAGCTGACGGGCATGCTCCCGCCGCCAACGGGCAAGCGCTTTATTCGCTCGGAGCAGCAGTCTTTGCTGACGCACGGTATTGCGACCGCGTATGCCGAGGGTGGCGTTTTGCGCGTGCAGCGCGATATCACCACCTATAAAAAGAATGCGTATGGCGTAGCGGATAACAGCTATCTCGACAGCGAGACGCTGCATACCAGTGCTTACGTGCTGCGCCGTCTGAAAACGGTGATCACCAGTAAGTATGGTCGCCACAAACTGGCTAACGATGGCACCCGCTTTGGTTCCGGTCAGGCCATTGTGACGCCAGCGGTGATCAAGGGTGAGCTTCTGGCCACTTACCGCCAGATGGAACGTGCTGGCATCGTCGAAAACTACGACCTGTTTAAGCAACACCTGATCGTGGAACGCGCCGCAAACGACCCGTCACGTATCAACGTGCTTTACCCGCCTGATTACGTTAACCAGCTGCGCGTCTTTGCACTGCTTAATCAGTTCCGTCTTCAGTATCAAGAGGAGTCCGCATAATGTCGCGTATCGGCGGTACATGTTATTTCAAAATTGACGGTCAGCAGCTCTCGCTGACCGGTGGCATTGAGGTGCCAATGAACAAGGCGGTCAATGATGATGTCATTGGCCTGGATGGTTCCGTTGATCGTAAAGAGACACACCGTGCGCCGTATATCAAAGGCACGTTTAAAGTGCCTAAAGATTTCCCGGTTAACAAAGTGACCACGTCCGATCAGATGACCATCACCGCCGAACTGGCGAATGGTCAGGTCTATGTGTTGTCGTCTGCCTGGCTACACGGTGAAGCGAACCATAACGCTGAAGAAGGCACGGCAGATCTTGAATTCCACGGTGAAGAAGGAGATTACCAGTAATGAAAGAGCTTGAGCTTAAACACCCGGTCACCGCGCATGGCGAAACGGTCAGTGTTCTGGAATTTAACGAGCCGACAGGTAAAGACGTTCGTGAGTTGGGTTATCCCTATCAGATGAACCAGGACGAGTCGATCAAACTGCAGGCGCATATTATTGCGAAATACATCGTAAAACTCGCAAGCGTTCCTTTAAGCACGGTTGATCAGATGTCTCCTGGTGATCTCAATGCTGCCGGCTGGCTGGTGGCGGGTTTTTTCCTCCAGGGCTGACGGCGGAATATCTGACCGACCGCTATTTCGATTGCGCCAGTTACTGGCGCATTAACCCTTTTGAATTGCTGAATATGCCTGTCAGTGAAATCCCGTTACTGGTCAGTCAGGCAAACAGAATAGAGCAGGAGAAGCGGCGAAATGGCTGAGTTTGAACTGAAAGCGCTCATTACCGGCGTTGATAAACTTTCTCCTGCTTTGTCGCGGATGCAGAAAAACATTCGCGGCTTTAAACGGCAGACCGAAGAAGCGTCTAAAGGGGGACTGGCGCTAGCGGGTGGGCTGGCCGCTGGGCTGACAATTTCCCTCAAGGCTTACGCCGACCAGGAGAACGCGGCGACAGGACTAAAGGTCGCAATGATGCAGGCCAACGGTGAGGTCGGTAAAACCTTCGCAGACATCAATAAACTGGCAATCGGTTTGGGTAATCAGTTACCCGGCACCACGGCTGATTTTCAGAACATGATGCAGATGCTGGTCCGTCAGGGTATTCCGGCAGAAAACATTCTTGGCGGTGTGGGTAAAGCAACGGCTTACCTGGCAGTGCAGCTTAAAAAGACGCCTGAAGCGGCGGCTGAGTTTGCGGCGAAAATGCAGGATGCAACGGGTACGGCATCCGATGACATGATGGGCCTCTTCGATACCATTCAGAAGGCGTTCTATCTTGGCGTTGATGATACCAACATGCTGTCGTTCTTCACCAAAACCAGTTCTGTTCTGAAGATGGTTAACAAAGATGGCTTGAAAGCCGCGCAGGGTTTAGCGCCGATCAGTGTGATGATGGACCAGATGGGTATGCAGGGCGAGTCAGCCGGTAACGCCCTTCGAAAGGTTATTCAGTCGGGGCTTGATCTGAAGAAAGTCAGAGCAACAAACAAGGATTTGAGGAAGCAAGGCATCCGGCTTGATTTTACGGACGGGAAAGGTGGCTTTGGCGGCCTTGATACAATGTTTACTCAGCTTGCTAAGCTCCGAAAACTCACCGACACGGATAAAACCTCTGTTCTTAAAAGCTTGTTTGGTGATGACTCCGAAACCTTGCAGGTCGTGAATGCCCTTATCGATAAAGGTAAGGATGGTTACGATCAGGTTCAGCAGAAGATGAACCAGCAGGCCAGTCTGAACAAACGTGTAGAGGCGCAACTCGGCACGCTGACCAATCTCTGGGAAGCCATGACGGGCACCGCAACCAACGGCCTGGCCGCAATCGGTAGTGCGTTTTCAGGTGATACCAAAAATTTGACGATATGGCTCGGCGATTTGGGTGAGCGTTTCACGAACTTTGCTGATCAAAACCCACGCGTTATTCGCAGCGTAGCCGGTCTGGTGGCGGGGCTGGCCGTACTGAAGCTGAGCATCATGGGAGTTGGCCAGGCTATCACCCTTGCCAGCAGGCTGGCGGCAATGACACCGCTTGGGATGATCCTTACGGGGATCGCGCTGGCGGCAGGCCTGATTATTTCTAACTGGGATGCAGTGGGCCCTTATTTCAAATCGTTCTGGGATACCGTCTCGCCTTATTTCACAATGGGATGGGAGTTGTTCAAAACCGTGTTTGGATGGACACCGCTCGGACTCATTATTAATAACTGGGGGCCAGTGGTTAAGTGGTTCCAGGATATGTGGGAAAAACTCAAACCTATCATTGAATGGTTTACCGATGGAGCTAGTGAGACTGTAGCTGCCGCGAACGCTGCACAGTGGGGAGCGGGGGGTTATGGGGCTTATGGCGCTGGCGTTGCGAGCTCTGGTTATAACCCATACCAGATTAAACAGAGTGGACAAGCTCAACCGCAGGGAACCGTTACTGTTCAGTTTAAGGATGCCCCGCCTGGAATGAGAGTGACCGATACGAAAACATCAGGCATCGATGTTAACCACGATGTCGGTTACACCCGCATAGGTCGCACTGGCATGGGCGGTTGATGGTTAATTGATGGAATAAAAAGTAACCCGCCTCGGCGGGTTTTTTAATGGGTGAAGCAGCTATGACGTGGAAAGACAGGCTTCAGGATGCGTCATTCCGTGGCGTACCGTTTAAGGTCGAAAGTGAAGGCGCACCCGTTGGTCGTCGCGTTGAAACGCACGAGTATCCGAACCGCGACAAACCCTACACTGAGGATCTCGGCAAGGTCACCTTCCGGCCAGACATCACCGCCTATGTTGTCGGCGATGACTGTTTCGATCAGCGTGACAGGCTTATTGAAGCACTCAACAAACCGGGGCCGGGAACGCTTGTTCACCCGACTTATGGCGAGTTAAGCGTTTGTGTAAATGGTGAGATTAAAGTCGGCACGACGAGCAGCGAAGGCCGTATGGTACGCTTTGATCTGCTGTTCGTCGAAGCGGGTGAGCTTTCCTATCCCACTGCTGGCGCGGCCACGGCTAACAACCTGGTATCGTCCTGCTCTGCACTGGACGACTGCATCAGCGATAACTTTGATGAATTCGGCATGGATGGAATGGCTGATTTCATCCAGGGTGATGTTGTAGAGCGCGCAACAGGCATCCTTGATTTTGTCTCTGATTCAATGGCGATGGTAGATAGCTACGTTGCTGATGCCGCAAGGCTGATGCAGGGTGATATTTCTGTTCTTTTGCCGCCCCCATCATCAGGTAAAGGTTATGTGGACGCGCTTCAGAAGGTGTGGCGCACGGGAAATCGGCTTTACGGCAATGCCACTGGCGTCATGAAAATGATCAAGGGCCTCGCTGGTATCTCATTAGGCACTGATGCTGCTCCACGCGGTGTGTGGAAAACAGACAGTAAGTCGACAAAAAGCAGTAAGCAACAGGGTAATTACGTTGCCAGCGCGGTTCGTACAACAGCCATCAGTGAAGCCGCCTATGCCGTTACAACTCTTCCGTCGCAATCTTCTGTTAACAGAGTGCCGTCTCAGCAATCTACCGGCTGGACATCGGTAACGCACCCGGCATTAAATAATATGAGGGAGGAGACTATTCCTGTCGATGTTCCTTCATGGGATGAGCTGGTAGATATCCGCGATACGCTCAACACCGCCATCGATAAAGAACTGGGCCGAACAACAGACGACCGTCTGTTTCTTGCACTTCGCCGGGTGAAGTCCGATCTCAACAACGACATCAAAACTCGCCTTTCACAGACACAAAAAACGGTTGAACGTACGCCGGATGACGTGTTGCCTGCGCTGGTGCTGGCCGCCAGCTGGTTTGATAACGCCTCGCGTGAATCCGACATTGTCCGACGTAACGCCGTGGCCCATCCTGGCTTTGTTCCGGTGTCACCACTAAGGGTTCCCGTACGATGAACGACAACGTAACACTCAGGGTTAACGGCCGCGAGTGGGGTGGCTGGACGTCGGTGCGTATTGGCGCAGGCATTGAACGACTCGCGCGGGATTTCAGCGTGGAAATTACCCGTGAATGGCCTGGCAGTGATGGCTCTGCATCCCTGCAGCCTCGCGTCAAGAATGGCGACAGAGTGGAGGTGCTGATTGGTGATGATCTTGTCGTTACCGGATGGGTGGAGACGACGCCTGTCCGATACGATGCGCGTTCTGTCAGTACCGGCATCAGCGGTCGAAGCCTGACCGCTGACCTTATCGACTGTGCTGCAGAGCCTACCCAGTTCAACGGGCAGTCACTGGTTCAGGTGGCGTCAGCGCTGGCAAAGCCTTTTGGTATTTCGGTCATCAATTCCGGCGCACCTGCAGCAACCATCCCCGGCGTTCAGCCTGACCACGGCGAAACGGTGATTGAGGTGCTGAACAAAATGCTGGGTCAGCAGCAGGCGCTGGCCTATGACGATCCGAAAGGGCGTCTGGTTATCGGCGGCATAGGCTCCACGCGCGCGCATACCGCGCTAGTGCTGGGGAAAAACATCCTTTCCTGCGATACCGAAAAGAGCATCCGCGAGCGATTTTCAACGTACCAGGTTTCCGGCCAGCGCGCCGGGAATGACGACGACTTTGGCGCGGCTACCACCACGGCGTTACGGGCGAAAACCACGGATGCTTCAATAGGCCGCTATCGACCGATGGCGGTTCAACAAACAGGGCAGGCCACCGGAGCGAGTTGTATTGCCCGCGCCGAGTTCGAAGCCCGGCAGCGCGCCGCGCGTACCGACGAAACCACCTATACGGTCTGGGGCTGGCGTCAGGGCGACGGGACGTTGTGGCAGCCCAATCAGCGCGTCATCGTTTACGACCCCATTTGCGGGTTCAATAACCGCGAACTGCTTATCTCTGAAGTCTCATTCACAAAAGACAATAACGGCACGCTGACAGAGCTGCGTGTCGGACCGCCTGATGCCTACCTTCCGGAACCGGAAGACGAGAAAGCGAAGGGCGGCAAAAAACGCAAAGTGAAGGAGGACCCCTTCTGATGGGAACAATGCAGAACCTTCAGCGCCAGGTGCTCAGCCTCATTGGGCGAGCAGTGGTGAAAAGTATCAATGCGGCCAGTAAATGCCAGACGGTAGATGTTGAGCTGCTGGCAGGGCAGAAGAAAGCCGGAATTGAGCATCTGGAATCCTACGGGTTTACGTCCCGCGCTCAGTCGGGCGCGGAAGCCATTATTTTGTTTCCTGATGGCGATCGCTCTCATGCCGTCGCAATAACCGTCGCCGACAGGCGTTACCGGATGAAGGGACTCAAAACCGGTGAGGTGGCTATTTACGACGATCTCGGTCAGTCAGTCACGCTGACTCGCACGGGGATCGTGGTGGATGGGGGAGGCAAAATCATTACGTTCAAAAATGCCCCGAAAGCACGCTTTGAGATGCCGATCGAGTCAACCGGGCAGATTAAAGACCTGTGTGACTCTTCGGGCCAGACAATGGCGGCAATGCGAATTGCCTACAACGGGCACCGACACCACGAGAACGGAAACACCACTGACACGCCTGATACACCAATGGAGGCATGATGGAACTCTGGCTAACGGTAAACGGCCAGCAGGTCAACGCCAGTTCGCCGCTTGACCCGCTCACCCGCGCCGTGGTGATTTCGCTGTTTACTCACCGCCGCGCCGACCCCGATGACAATGCCGATGTGCCTATGGGCTGGTGGGGTGACACCTGGCCTGTGGTGGCAAACGACCGCTACGGTTCAAAGCTGTGGCTCTTACAGCGCAGCAAACTGACCAATGCCCTGGTGAATACGGTGCGCACTTACCTGCGCGACGCGCTTCAGTGGATGCTCGATGATGGGGTAGTGTCCCGTATTGATATCGATATCCAGAGAACGGGCATCAATGAACTCGGCAATCGCATCGTGCTCTGGCACCGGGACGGCCCGGTGACCTTTTCCTTTAACGACTTATGGAGCGTGATCACTCATGGCGGACAGTGAATTCCAGCGGCCTACGCTGGCCGAAAATATCAGCATGATCCGCACCGACCTGTTTGCGCGGCTGGATATCAATGATGAACTTCGCCGGATGGATGAAGACGTCAGGGCTAAGGTCTATGCCGGTGCGCTGCACACCGTTTACGGCTATATCGATTATCTGGCGATGAACCTGCTGCCGGACTTATGCGATGAGTCCTGGCTGGTGCGTCACGGAGCCATGAAGCGCTGCCCGCGTAAAGAGGCTACCGAAGCCGCAGGCTTTATACGCTGGGACGGTGTGGCGAACAATCTCATGGTTACTGCTGGGTCAGTTATTCAGCGTGATGATCTTGTTCAGTACACCGCTCTGGAAGACACAACCAGCGCGGGCGGGGTGCTGCGCGTGCCGATTTCCTGCAATGTCACGGGCTCTGTCGGCAACAGCGACGACGGCATTCTTCTTTCACTGGTAACACCTGTCAACGGTCTGCCTTCAGGCGGAGAGGCTGACACGCTTGTTGGCGGATTTGATATTGAAGATCTGGAGGTCTGGCGTTCGCGCGTGCTTGAGCGCTACTACTGGACGCCGCAGGGCGGTGCAGATGGTGATTATGTTGTCTGGGCGAAAGAGGTCGCTGGCATCACCCGCGCGTGGACGTATCGTCACTGGATGGGAACAGGCACGGTCGGTGTGATGGTGGCCAGCAGTGATCTGTTTAATCCGATTCTGGATGATGTCACCGTCGCCGCCGCGCAGGCGCATATCGAACCGCTGGCACCCGTGGCGGGGTCCGACCTTTATGTTTTCAAAGCCACGGCAAAGACCATCAATTTCACTATTGATCTAAATCCTGACAATGCGTCGACGCGCGCTGCTGTTGAGGCTGAACTGCGTTCGTTCCTTCTGCGAGATGGCTACCCAGAAGGTACGCTGGAATTATCGCGGATCAATGAAGCTATTTCTATTGCCGCAGGGGAGCACAGCCATAAGCTCATCGCCCCAGCTGTTGATACGGAAATTGCGAAGAACGAACTGGCAGTGCTGGGGGGGATCACGTGGGCGTGACGGAAGATGATTATATTCACCTGCTCGGGGCGCTGCTTCCTCCCGGCCCCGCCTGGTCAAGTGATGATGCCGCGATTAAGGGGGCAGCACCGTCTTTACTGAGAGTGCATCAGCGAGGCGACGACCTCATGCTGGAGATTGATCCCCGAACCACCACCGAACTGATTAACCGTTGGGAAAAGTGCTGCGGCCTGCCGGATGAGTGTATCCCGACCGGGACGCAGACTATGCGCCAGCGCCAGCAGCGACTTGATGCGAAAGTAAATCTTATCGGCGGCATCAACGAATCCTTTTATCTAAAACAACTCGCAGCACTCGGAAAGGCCGGAGCGACGATCACCCGTTACAACAAAGGGCCATTCAAGTGTACATCTGCATGCACCGACGCAACGTATTCAACGGAATGGCGTTATTACTGGCAAGTGAACATGCCGGCAGCAACTGATGCCACCTGGATGACCTGCACTGATGATTGCGATACGCCCGTTCGTTACTGGGGTGACACCGTCGCTGAGTGCGTTATCAACAAACTCTGTCCTTCCCACACCTATGTTATTTTTAAATATCCGTAACCGGAGACGCTATGCATCGTATTGATACACCCACTGCGCAGAAAGATAAATTCGGCGCGGGAAAGAACGGTTTTACCCGTGGGAACCCTCAGACCGGAACGCCAGCAACAGCTCTGGATGATGACTATTTTGATTCTATTCAGGAAGAGCTTGCTTCCGTTATAGAAGGTGCAGGGGTCGCCCTTGATAAATCCAGACGCAATCAACTTCTTGATGCCATTAAATCGCTGAGCACAGGGAGACTAACAGGCGTAAGAGTTATTACATCCTCTGGAACTTATACACCTACCCCTGGCACTAAAAATATCCTCGTTGAGGTACTGGGTGGCGGCGGTGGTGGCGGTGGCGCGCAGGCTGGTAATGGTTTTGCTTCTTTTGGCGCTGGCGGGGCTGCGGGCTCGTTTGCCAAAGGATGGTTTACTAATTTGCTGGCCTCTTATCTGGTCACGATTGGCGCTGGCGGCAAGGGAGGCGGAGGGACGGAAAACGGAAATTCAGGCGGGACGACTTCTTTCGGTTCACTGATTTCAGCCTCAGGCGGGAACCCTGGTCAAACCGCAGCGGCAGGTACTGACCCTTATATTATGGGAAGCCTTGGCACTTCAGGTACGGTGACGGGGGGTAACGTAATTTCCAATCCTTCACAGAATACAGGTGGTTTTGGGTTCCGTTTGAGTGCATCCGTTTGTTCTGGTGGTACTGGTAGTGACTCGAACTACGGACGCGGCGGTGATGCAGCTGCATCAACCAATCGCGCTGGCAGAAATGCTACTGGTAAAGGTGCAGGTGGTGGTGGTGGTCGTGCGGTTGCGCAGGCCGGAACCCCGTACGTTGGTGGTGACGGCAGTGATGGGATTGTACTTGTCTGGGAGTTTGCATAATGAGATATGCCGTTGTTGAAAATGGAATTGTGTCGAACATTGTCATCTGGGATGGCGAGAACGATATTTTTGCTGATTTCGTGACCGTAGAAATTACAGATGAAATGATTGTTGCTCAGGGATATAAGTATCTTGAAGGTAACTTTATCCCGCCCGTTGAGCCAGCGAAAAGCAAAGATGAACTGATTCAGGATGCCTCATTGAAGATAGCGTATCTTCTCTCGCTGGCAACTTCGAAGATCGTTATCTGGCAAACAAAACTGCTGGCGGGGAGGGAATTGCCGCCAGCTGATAGCGCAATGTTAAACGCCTGGCTGGATTACATTGATGTTCTGGAAGCATTAGATCTTAGTAATGCACCTGAAATTGACTGGCCAGTGACCCCATCCTGATATTATGTTTTAAATGTAAATCTATTTGATCTACCGATCGCCTAAAACTATTTTATATTAAAGAGATATGGATGGAGGGTTATGTTACAACTGCGAGATGCTAATGTCGCATTATATGCTGTAATGAAGATGGCATGAAAGCTCATTGTTATATCAGGACTGAGGGTTTCATTATCCTTAATGTAATTTTTCGGGCGGTATTCCGCCCTTTTTAAATTATAGCTTAATTTTTTTACCAATTTTAATGAAAGGTTTTTCAATAAGCAAGAATGTGAAAATTGAAAATGCCGTAAGGCAAAAAAACATAATGGAAATGATCATCATTGTTTGTATGTCATTGCCCTTATGCAAGTAATTGTTTAGCGCAATGAATGAAGGGAACAGTATTATCCCTTGCAAAAGGTAAATGCTATAACTGCATTCACCAAGCCTTACAAAGCCTTTCATTTTTAACAGCCCGAATAAATCAGCGCCCTTAGCTATCGATAGCATTATCAAAAGAGTTAATGGTGGTAATTTTACAGAATTAATGCCGGGTTTAAGAAGGCATATTGCAAGCAGCGCCCCAATAAGTAAATAATTAGCTGTTGAAATGGTAATAGAAAGCCTATCACTCAATTCTTTTGCTAGGATACCACATGCAAAACCAGAAAATATCCAGTATGAGGCATTTGTGAAGGTAGGCATAAAGTACAAGCATATGAACATGAATGCGATGGCAAACTCCATGCTCTTACGCCTGAAAAGGAAAAGGATAGGTAGGCAAAAGTAAAATCCCCATTCCCATCTGAGAGTCCATGTAACACCAGCTATGGCTATAGTGGATCTTTTTAATCCATTAATATCTGGTTTTTCGTTGAAAATACCCGCGTCAAGCCATTTAACAACGCTACTAAATGTTAATGAGTTATTTGATGGGAATCCAGAAATAAACAATATTACTATTATAGCTAGCAATGAAGCTATGATAGCTAATGGAGCAATTCTAAATAATCTATCTTTATATAAATTAAGCCAGTCAACACTGTTATCTTTTTTTATCTTTCCCCAAAACAAGAATGCAGTAATTGAAAAGAATAAAGAAACCCCTAATTTACCAATATAAAGAATAAAAGTTGAATTAGTTGTCCATTTACCATCAATAATATAATTAAGATAATAGTCTGCGTGATGAAATACTACGAGTGATGCTAACACATATCGCAATCCATCCATATTGGAATATCTACCGATATCAAACCTGTCATCATCCATAAAGGAGAAAATTTTTGAGCTAAATACAAAACCACATAATACAATGGAGGATAAAGCCCATATATACAAAAGCCCTTTATCTAACATCTTTTACCCAGAAAGTTACATTTGTTTCATAATGCTCTCACTATAACATCATAAAAGATATTTTTCACTAAGAGTCAATGGCATGGGGCAATTGTTAAAAATGATTGTTGACTAAGGTAAGGGAATGGCTGCTGTGTATATAAACAGTGTTTGTTGGGGGGGGGTCATGCCACGTAGATATGAAATTAACACAGCTTTCAATGCGGCTATCCAGCGACACACGAAAGGATACCTGCGCCTTCACACTGATGACTTCATCCGTGAACCTGGCATCTTAAACTGGCATTTCAGCCGGAAGGACGCGAACGAGTGGATAGAACGTTACCAGAATGACTTTGCTGACAAGACGCCAGACCAGAGCGATAACCGGTACTGGATGCTCCGTAACATGGGGAGGATTTTCTAATGGGATTCCCATCGCCAGCTAAAGATTACGAAGAAGATCGCCTGACGGTCGATAAGTTTTGTGGTGTTGATATGAACTGCAAGGTTATCGAAACGGACCTCGGCTGGGCAGTTATCAATATCGCGCTACCTGTTATTCCTGGTGTCATCGTTCTGGCCACGTTTGACGGGCGCAATCACTTTGCAAAGGTAATGGGTCGCTCACTTATAACGGAAGACGGGGAAGCGGTTGAGGGTGAGGCATTGGAGGATGTTGTTGTTCATGGCGTGGTGACATTTACCATCAATCGATGTTCGGATGATCGATGTCCAGTTGGATAGTGTGTCAATGTAATTTCAATCACATCAATCTAAGCCGCTTGAACGAAATATGAGCATAACTCATGTTGGATGATAACTTTCAGGAATAGAAGGTGAAGATCAATTTATGTATTGGACTAAGTAATAATTTTTATCATACAATAGCAATTATCACTATGGTTTGATATGCAGTCGGGCGTTACAAGCTAACTGGAAAGTAATATTTCATCAGAGAGCTTAATTTTAAAGGATAATCATGACGCAAAAATATTACTTAAGTAACATACATTGGGGTGGGATTATTTTTGGGATTTGTGTCTTATTGATGCGCGAAGATCTCAATGAACCTCTGGTGAAGGTGATCCTATGGCTTAGTTTTTTTAATGGGATATTATTTCCCTTTGCCAAGAAAGCAATAGAAAAAGTTGCGCTTAGATATTCATCCTCTGAGGATTGGACCTCCGGTTCGTTTATAGAGACACCTATGAAAAATGGATTATATGCGATGTTCTATATACTAATATTCATCGTAACTATTCCATTATCTATTATCTATGGTTTGTATTGTTTGAGTAATAAAAAGGCCATGTAATTATGGCCTTTTCGGTTGTTAATGGGTAATAGTATTTACTACTTTATTGACTAATGCTTCATTAACAAGAGCACTCACTGCAGCCATAATAACAGCGTAACCAATAATTCCTAATGGTGTACCAAGCATAATACTGAATGCCCATGCTGTGAGAACACCAGCTTCCTTGGCCAGTAGCATAGATTCTGCTTTGACAAAGAACGGCCGCCAGTTATTGGTCTTAATGGAGGTCTGTAAAGACACGAGTAGATCATACATATCCATCGTGATGCCAACAATTCCGAAAGCTTTGCCAAAAGCCACCAATTGCTTAGCAGCTTTTGATCTATCAACAGCCTTTAGTGCATTCGCAATCGCTTCACGGTTTGAAGTGCTAAGATTGGCATCAAGAATAGCTTTATTTTTTGAAAATGCAGCCATAGCTTGATCAACATTTTTCATTGGTTTGCCTTTGGATGCCGCTTCAAGTTCTTTAGCTATAGCGGCTTGCTGGGCACCGTATTTTGCACCGATTTCTTTATAAAAATCAGAAGTCATTTTGATTGCAGAAGTATATGCTTCACGTTCGGTCAGGCCTTCATTATACGCCTTAGTCAAAGCCGGAACTTCTACAAATTTCTTGCCGTCAGGGAGTTGTACAGATTCACCATGCCCAGTACTCATTTTTTTATATTTAGTAACCATGATTCCAATTTTACTGCCCTGAAGCTTGAAATTAGCGGGGATCTTCCCTGAACGAATCAAGTTTGCGGCATCATTCCAGTTAGATACACCTCCATTTTTTCCTGAACCGCCATTGGACGAAGGATTCGAGACACCTGTAAATCCGGCAACTGTATTTGAATACTTTGAGTTACCATCAACTGAAACTGTATGATAGGCTCCAGCTATATCAGCTTGATAACCGCCATTATCATCTTTACCAATATTAGTAACCTGCGAAGGACTAATCTGTGTTCCACCATAGCTATTAAATTGCGCTGCAATATCTGATGCTGATGGAGCTTTAGTACCTACTGGATTGCCATTCCCATCCAATTTAATACCACCACCACCGATACTACCAGAGTCATCACCACCAGAGTGAACCCCATCATTCCACGAACCACCAAATCCAGTCCAAGCCATAATTTTTATCCCGATTAAGTTATTGATGTTTTATTATTCTGATGCGCAAACAGTTTCCAATTGATGAAATAAGGAGATTATTATTCGCCGTCTTACTGTTTTTTTATACAGTGGTTTAAATGTATATGTGCGAGACCAACGCGTCAATATCGAAATAGAATAAACTACATAAATTAATAGGTTTATTATGGAGGTGATGTTAATTATAGGTGCTGGTTAAGTTAAGGTTAAAGAGATGTTAAAGTAAATGATATTTTATATTTGTAAGTGAGCCGAACTAACTGGGCACAAACCTTGATAAATATTTGTAAACTGTCGCCAATAAAAGTTATTGAACTTAATAACACCTTGAATATATAGTAATTAAAAAAGACATAAAAAGGCGAAAAATTCATATAACTCATTGAAAATGAATGAAAACACGCATGATTTAAAATCCCTCGGCGTTCGCGCTGTGCGAGTTCAAGTCTCGCTCCGGGTACCATGGGAAAAAACAGAATAATCAAAGCAATAAGCAGTGTCGTGAAACCACCGAAAGGTGGTTTTTTTGTGCCTGAAATTCACGTTTGGCATTCGCTTTCGCCCTAACGCGAGGAAATCCCTGCCCCACACGACGATCAGCAGTTATCAGCCATTGGTCTTAAGCGTGATTAAATTGGTTGAGCGTGTTTTATGTGAAAAGGTACTGAATGAGTGACCATAAAATATACAGAGTGAATGCAATCTTTATCACTTTAAATGGGTATCTTACATAGCGCCATTCGTGGCGTTCTCTGGCGTTGGCTTTTAAGATTGAAGCTTCTACACTCGGTTTCTTTTTGCTTCTTTTCCGCAGTTCATCAAAACCCCAAAGAAAAAGAAGAATAACTATCCCTATTTTAAACAGTACCGAGCTGTCTATATTGAAATGCGTTTCCCAGTTCCAGTTAATATTGTTCATTCTTCTGACCTTTTACTTTTTGGGCTTAACCGCAGTAATTTATAACAAGTTGAACCTCTTATATCCACTAAAAGCGAAGGGTAGTCAACCATGGTTATAATCATGCCTCAAGAGTGTCCTGGTGATGTCAGTTTCGCGCTAGGGTTATGATGGCTGCCTCTCCCTCACAACGTCCCCAAAACGTAGCGGGGACGGCTCCGTCACTATTGCTGTCAATAAAAACATGTTTTAAAAAACAGTATTGACCTCAAATCTTAAATGAGTAAATTAGTACTCAGCAGCACAATGAAAGTCGTTAGTAAATAGTATAAAGTACTGAGTTAAGCCATTTTGCTTTACGGGCCACGAAGTTTGTTGTTTGGGATGTAGTTTGCTTTCAGGCCTCGTAGTGGTTGTGCTGGTTCGCAAAATGGTCGTGATAGCGCGACGATGTAAAGCCTTGTTTTCTTGTTAATGTCGACGGTTTTGTTTGTTGATGGTACCGTATTGGCAAAGGGCAACGCATCAAAGAGTATATGTCGCGAGGGGGGATGTGCTTGTTCAAGTTGCCACGCTTAGCTTTTATAAGCGCAGGCAGGTATATAACGAGATAAATAGAGGGAGGTTTATAGTATTAACGCCCAATATTATCTGTAGTAAGTAAACGGGTACATTTAAAAGCAGTATCAATAGCAGTATCACTCTATTAAGTCCATTAATGTCAAATCTGAAATCTGTAGTACCTTAAAAGCCCTGGCTGCAATGGTCAGGGCTTTTAAGATTACTCCCTCTTAGAATTGTAAGTTTTCCCAACAAATCACTGACAAAACTAACCTTGATTATTATCCCATAAGAGTCCAACATGCCTCATCGGTTTGGCATACAGACCTTATGAAAGCAGTTTTAGTAAAGCAGTCCTCATTTCAAGCGATATCCTTAGATACTCTTCTGCATGAGCCTCCTCCTAAGTGCCCAATAAGTCCTCATCTGCAAGCAGGCCATGTTCGCCGCCACGTGTGGCTCAAAAAAAGTTAAGGAAATATCTATGTCTAACAAAATGACTGGTTTAGTAAAATGGTTTAACTCTGAAAAAGGCTTCGGCTTCATTACGCCAGCAGACGGTAGCAAAGATGTATTCGTACATTTTTCTGCTATTCAGAGCAGCGATTACAAAACGCTGGACGAAGGACAGAAAGTTGAGTTCTCGATTGAGAATGGTGCCAAAGGTCCGGCAGCGGCTAACGTTATCGCGCTGTAATGGCTGATAACGGCATGAACACTTATAACAGCGATGACGGCATCTGCCTGAGCAGATAAGTGAACGTGATAAAAAACCCGCCTCGAGCGGGTTTTCTACGTTTAAGGAAGGCATGCAGCAGAAGATGACCGTCGTTTTATTTCAATTGATAGAGTGAAAAAACGAAACCAAAAAGTGCAAACCCAACGACTGCCACAAAAAGAAAGCCGATTAGAAATTTCCAACCCAACACCTTTCCTCCCTAAGTCTGTTAAATAAACTTGAGAGATAATAATATTCACGATTAACAGGTCAACCGGTGCAGGTGTTTTTCAGAATAAGCAGTCATGGACACCTTTCACAGGGCGATTTTCTGCATCTGACACTCAATTTTCTCGTGAATATTCCATTCAGCAGTAAGTACTGAAATACCAAAAGTGTTTGCGGTAGGGGGATGAGATGGATTTTTTTGCAGTGAGCACATTTATATGACTAACTGACGATTGCATCAAATACTGATGCAGGAGAGATTGCTTACTGTCATATCAAAACCAGTCAAACACACTGTGTCACAAGCCACTTCTTGCGACGTCTGACACAGTGTCATGCATTGATAATGTTACAATTAACCCTATGAATTTTCGAGATGTTTTATTGCGGCTTCATAGGCTAACGCTTCGTCAACGGAAGCGCTCGTTTCGTAAATATGCACATACTTGCGGGTAAGGTGCTGAATCAGCATTTTTGGCGTTATGTGGTCTACTATGCCTGCCTGGATAATGTCAAAGACAGCACTGCCTATGACCCTATCTACATCGTTTGTCACGAATGGGTTGGATGAAAAGCTAATCATGTCGCTGTCCCGGATTGCTAATGTATACATTTAAGCATACACGGCTTACTTCATTCGTGTACTGTGCGGCCGTCGTTTTCAGACATTTGTGATTATCATCCGATAGTTTGGTCCAGAACGGCAACTCGATTGCCTGTCTCATATGACACTTATCGAGAGAATTGATGTGTAGAGGAATGAAGAAAATTAAGAGGTTAGACTTTTTTTGGCGATCTTCAAATCTTGATCTTATAACAGGTAAAAGCGCTTTGATCGTGTGGGTGATAATCTTCTCTTGAAAGGCTTTCGGCCCGGCAAAATGTCATAGCGCATGAGATGGAAGGTAAGAATGCTTTGCTTATTATCACAGTCCGTGCCTTAATGTCCGGATAAGTTCGATGTACAAGCGAACGTAAACATTTTATCGGGCAGTCCTCATTACCAGGTGCTATCGCTGATACCCTTCCTTCTGAGTCCATACGTTTATTATTATACGTTTATTACCCCACTCATCATGTGTAACAGGAGTAAATATGCCTTCAAGAATCAGAGGCCTGGTAAAGTGGTATAAAGAAGACAAAGGTTTTGGTTTCATCTCTCCTCTTGATGGAGGCAAAGATATCTCAGTTAATGTTTCGAATCTTCAGGGTGATAATTGTCAAACCCTATTTGAAGGACAGGAGGTTGAGTACACTATTTATAATGGTAACAAAGGTCCGGCTGCTTCTAACGTAATACTATGTGATAAATAAATAGGTATGGTTTTGCGATATAGAGGGGAAAGATGTCTGAGCAGGCATTATTGTAAAATGAGGCCAGCATATTTTCAGTTGTGCTGACCGGAATGATGAAGCACAGGCCTCTCGTATGAACAGTCTAAAAGCTGACGTTACTGAAGTATAAACAGCAACGAGCGCCAGTGATTAGACGGCCTACAACAGCATCATTTTTGGTATTCCCTAAACTATTGCTAAATATGGGGCGTTAGTTGTAACGCTCATTATATCTGCAATAATTTTTTGCAGTCATTTCGCTGACTTGAACAAGGTGCTGCAAAACGGGCAGACCAGTTGGGATCCTTTTTGAACGCGACTAAAACTGTGTTCTGAGTCTTTAGAACAGTTTGGACATGGACACTTGACTAAATAATTACGACGGGTTTGTGAATTTTTACGTCCAGACATAGGCATCTCCTGATATAAGGGACGACCACGATACACGTTTACTATAATAATTACTCGTGTTTTTTACGATGAATTAAGAAATGCCAGGAATTTGGAAATACAAGTTTTTTCTGAGAAAAATCTACCGGTATAGTCTGTAAGGAGGGCTCATAATATTTGAGCGAAAAGCAGATATCCTTTAATCCGCATCTCATATCCCTTTTTTGATGATGAAATGCTCATTCTTTCATGCTCCTAAAATGTTTAGTGCACAGCGCAATCGTCTACAGTCTACCGTTTACCTTTTGGTTATCCTTAAGCACGTCGATTGCAGTTTGCATTGCAACTTTGTTATCTCTGCCTGTTAGTTTTTTCTGCGTAACCTGCAGGTATTCAAGAAGCGTGCGAGTATTGATTGGACGGCCAGTTTTCCCGACTTCGAGTACTGCATTACCCAGAATGATTTTTACGGGTGGAAGCTGGGCTGGGTACCAGTCGAGGGTGTCTTCTGATTTCATGACGAATTTCTCTTGGAAGGGCAGTATATCACAGATTGAGTCAGCCGGTGCGGAGACAGAATAGCCCATGTTGTACGATGCCCATTATCCGCGTCGTGAAACGTCCAAAAGCCGCTTGTTCACCCAAAACTCCAGTGGATTACACACCGCCCAAATACGCTTTCCGCACATCCTGATTTACTAAGAGTTCCTCGCCGCTTCCGCTCAGTCGGATTTGCCCGTTAACCATCACATACCCGCGGTCAGAGAGCTTGAGCGCATGATGCGCATTTTGCTCCACTAAGAAGATTGTCATCCCGTTTCGCGCCAGCTCGCGCAGCGTCTGGAAGATTTGTTTTACTACGATTGGCGCAAGGCCAAGACTTGGCTCATCAAGCAGCAGGAGTTTTGGACGACTCATCAACGCGCGCGCAATTGCCAGCATTTGCTGCTCTCCCCCGGACATAGTCATCGCACGTTGTTTACGCCGCTCTTTCAGTCGCGGGAACAAATCAAACATAGTTTGCAGGTCGTGCGCGGCATGTTGGTTGCCGACAGGAATGGTCCCCATCAGTAAATTTTCTTCAACGGTCATATCCGGGAAAATACGTCGACCTTCCGGGGCCTGCGCGATGCCGCCCGACGCCACATAATGCGTTGATTGATGGCTGATATCTTCGCCACAAAACAGGATTTGACCTTTTCGAATGCGTGGCTGGCCGAAAATGGACATCAAGAGCGTCGATTTTCCTGCGCCGTTAGCACCAATCAGCGCCACGGTTTCGCCTTTATTCACCTGCAAAGAAACCTGCTTTAATGCCTGAATCACGCCGTAAAATACATCCACGTCCTTAAATTCCAGCATCGTCTCGCTCATACGCTAACCTCGCTTTCATCGGTGCCCAGATAAGCGGCGATAACCTTCTCATCATGCTGGATTTCGTGCGGTTTACCCTGCGCAATCACATCGCCATGGTCGAGCACAATAATGTGATCCGAAATGTCCATCACCATTCCCATATCATGTTCAATCAGCAAGACCGTGATCGCATGATGGTCACGCAAAAAACGAATGATTTTACTCAGCGCGCGCGTTTCGACGGGGTTTAACCCAGCGGCAGGTTCATCCAGACACAGCATCTCCGGCCCCGTACACATCGCGCGTGCAATTTCGAGACGCCGCTGTTGGCCATAGGACATCTCGCCCGCCAGGCGGTTAGCGCAATCCACCAAATCCACCACCTCCAGCCAGTAAAACGCCCGATCCAACGCATCGCTCTCTGCGCGACGATAGGCAGGGGTATTCAGCACCCCGGCAATCAGGTTACGGTTGACGCGCATGTGCTGCGCGACCAGCAGGTTTTCCACCACAGACATTTCCCGAAAAAGACGGATGTTCTGGAAGGTACGCGCCAGCCCGGCGCGGTTGACCAGGTGCGTCCCGCCAAACATTTTGTAGAAAATACGCCCGCCAAGCTGCGCCGGATTAATCCAGTCTCCGGGCTGAAATTTTTGCCCTAGAACCTGTATCACGTTCGTGGTTTTACTGCGCGTATTAAACAGAATCGTGCCGCCGGAGGCTTTATAGAAACCGGTCAGGCAGTTAAACACCGTGGTTTTACCAGCGCCATTCGGCCCGATTAAAGCCGTTATTGAGCCACGCTGAACGTCCAGATTCACATCGTTAAGCGCTTTAATGCCGCCGAAATGCATCATTAAATGTTCAACGCTTAATATCGTCCCGTTCATGGCGCGACCCCTTTGCGAACCGCAAATCCGCTGCGGTTAATGCGAATTAGACCGCGTGGCCGCCAAATCATCATCACGACCATCAGCATGCCGAATAACAACACGCGGTATTCCGCAAAGCTGCGTAGCAGCTCTGGCGTCACGGTGAGGACAAAGGCGGCTAACACTACGCCGACAGTAGATCCCATTCCGCCTAAAACGACGATGGCAAGGATCAGCGCGGACTCAAAAAACGTAAACGAAGTGGGGTTTACAAATCCCTGATAGGTCGCGAAGAATACCCCGGCAATGCCTGCTGTGGATGCCCCAAGGGTAAACGCCGAGAGTTTGACCAGCACATGGTTAAGCCCCATCGAACGGCAGGCGATTTCGTCCTCGCGCAACGCTTCCCACGCGCGTCCAATCGGCATACGCGTCAGGCGGTGTTTGACGTACAGGACCAGCAAAACGACCAGCAGCAAGACGACATAGATGAAAATAAACTTCAGGTTGGGGTTATAGGTCAGATGGAAAAACTCGTGGAACGGCACGCCGCCTTCTTTGGCTCGTCGTCCAAACTCAAGGCCGAAAAAGGTGGGAGGCGGGGCCGAAACACCGTTTGGCCCACCAGTAAAGGTCAGCCAGTTGTTGAGGATCAGACGGATAATCTCCCCGAATCCGAGCGTCACAATCGCCAGATAATCGCCGTGCATGCGCAGAACCGGGAACCCCAGCAAAGCCCCCGCAGCAGCGGCCATCAGCGCCGCCAGCGGCAGCATAGTCCAGAATCCCAGGCCCAGATATTGATAACCCAGCGCCAGACCGTAGGCACCAATCGCGTAAAAAGCGACGTATCCCAGGTCCAGCAGCCCAGCCAGGCCGACAACGATATTCAGCCCCAGCCCCAACAGGACATAAATCAACCCGAGGATCGCGACCGTCAGCACATATTTTGTGGCGATAAACGGGAAGCAGACCGCCAGCGTTAGCACCAGCGGGATAATCCAGCGCATCCGGCTTTTGTATTCGGGTGGCCGCACGTAAACGCCCGCGTTATCGGTGTCGAATCGCGATAAAAATCGTGTACCCACAGTCGTCATCAAAAACGCGCTCAGTAAAAAGCGTCCCGTCATCACGCTGGCAACGATCCACGTCAGTCGTCGTCCTTCAAAGTTGAAACTGTAGCCATCCAGCACCACGCCAACGATGGGGCCAAAAATGATTAATGCGATCATGCCGGCAAAAATGGCATCCAGAACGCAGCGTTTTAGTGAGAAACCGTCATGCACATCAGTTTGCGATGTCATATTTGACTCCCTCATACTTTGGCGACAACTGGGCGGCCAAGCAGTCCCTGAGGACGGAAAATGAGGATCACCACCAGTAATCCAAACGAGAACACATCTTTGTAGTCAGAATTCACCATTCCTGAAAATTGTGCCTCTGCTATCCCGAGAATTAACCCGCCCAGCATCGCCCCTGGCAGTGATCCAATGCCGCCGAGAACCGCCGCCGTAAAGGCTTTAATGCCGATAACAAACCCGACGTAAAAATCAAACGTACCGTAGTTCATGGTTATCAACACACCGGCGAGACCTGCCATGGCTGCACCAATCACGAACACCAGCGAAATAATCCGGTCGGTGTTTATGCCTAAAATCGACGCCATTTTGCGGTCCTGTTGTACGGCGCGGCACATGCGTCCTAATCGCGTATTGCTGATTATCCAGGTGAGCAAGAGCATCCCTGCAAACGAGGCAATCAGAATAAACACTTTGGTATAAGTGACCTGAACAAACCCCTCGCCAATGTGAAAACGGAACACGCCATCCAGCATTGTGGGCACGCCTTGCTGACGCGGACCCTGGCTGATTTGCGCGTAGTTTTGCAGGATTAACGACATCCCGATGGCCGAGATCAGCGGAGCCAGACGCGTGGAATTTCGCAGCGGTTTATAAGCGATTCGTTCAATCGTCCAGCCGTAAACGCCCGTCACGATAATGGTGAACACTAACGTGCCGAGGATTAACAATGGAAATGACTCCAGGCCAAACCAGGCGAGTAGCGCCAGGCCGATGGCGCTGAGATAGGCGGAAATCATATACACTTCGCCGTGAGCGAAATTAATCATTCCGATGATGCCGTACACCATCGTATAACCGATGGCAATGAGTCCGTACACGGAACCCAGGGTTAAGCCGTTGATCAACTGCTGAAGGAAGAATGTGCTCATCACCGCGCGCTCGTGTTATGGGCTGCACGATATGCGTGCAGCCTGATGTGTATATCGCGTCGATTCGCAATGCTTTCGACGTTGAGCGTGACGCCGTTCCGTTACGGCACTTCGGTATATTTCCCTTTGTCGTCCCACTGATACACCACGTAGTCGGAGACTTTCAGGTCACCCTTATCATCCCAGGATTTTTTGCCCATCACTGTTTCAACCGGATTGGCTTTCAGCCAGGCGCTGGCTTTGGCTGAATCCGTACCACCGGTGGCTTTAAAGGCAGCCGCGATGGCTTGAACAGAAGCGTAGGAATAAAGGGTGTAACCTTCGGGTTCAAATTTGCTGGTGCGGAATTTCTCGATGACGGCTTTGCCGTCGGGGATCAAGCGGGGATCTTTGCCAAAGGTCATATAAATGCCGTTGGTGTATTTCGGCCCACCCGCCGCGGTGACCATCTCTTCGTTGACGATACAGTCGCCGGAGAAGAATTTAGCCTGCACGCCTTGCTCACGCATCTGGCGCACCAGCGGACCGGCTTCTGGGTGACAGCCACCGAAGAACACGACATCCGGTTTTTGCGCACCGATTTTCGTGACCAGCGCGTTGAAGTCTTTTTCGCCGCGCGAGAGACCTTCGTACATCACCTCATTAACGCCACGTTTTGCCAGTGCGGCTTTCGTCGCATCCGCCAGTCCCTGACCGTAGGTGTCTTTATCGTGAATGATCACCACCCGTTTCGCCTTCAGCTTATCAATAATAAAATCGCTGGCGACTTTCCCTTGCTGGTCATCACGTCCGCACATGCGGAACATATCGCTCATGCCGCGCTCGGTAATTAACGGGTTAGTGGAGCCTGGGGTGATAGCCAGAACGCCTGCATCGTTGTATACCTCGGAGGCGGGCATAGTCGATGATGAGCAAAAATGCCCGACAACCGCTTTGACTTTGTCCTGATCCACCAGACGGTTAGCGACGGAGACGGCCTGTTTTGGCTCGCAGGCATCATCACCCTGAACCAGCTTGATTTTTTCGCCGTTGATCCCACCGGCGGCATTGATATCTTCTGCGGCCTGAGTCGCCCCATGCCAGTACTGATCGCCATAGGTTGCGTTCGGGCCGGTGAAGGGCCCCGCGACGCCGATGACGATATCCGCCTGGGCGGAAAATGCCGTCACCAGACAACCTGCTAATACAAGAGAAAGGGGACTTCTGATTAATTTCAGCGACATTATTATGTTCCTTAGCAAAGAGGTTTTTGCACCACGGCCTAAACCTGAACGGCATATGGCGCAGTCAATCCAAAAACAAAAGCGAGAACAAAATGCACGAAACAAACGCGAGCCTGACAATATCCTGCTGATACGACGAGATTTCCTGTCACCCTTTAGGGGCAGGAACTTTAAGCAAGCAAAATGGTTGCCAGAGTGAATAACCCATTGCGAGTTTTTGACTTATTTCAGTATAGAGTGCCGTTTTACGCCGCCTGACACCGTGAACTGAAATTACAGCAGGGATCACATCTCGTTAACAATAAAGCCCGCCACGTATGCAACGGTCACGATTCACGCTATTTTGCACCAGGAAAGCCCATGGAGAATATGATGTTATCGACGTGTAAACAGCTGGCTCCACGCGCCTGAAACTGGTGTTTGAGAAGTCCCCTGGCATTGTGTGATAAAATCGTTTTCTTTTTTTATCAGGAGTGTCTGCAATGACTGAAGGCCCATTAACTGAAAACGAACTGGAGTGGCTGGAAGAGACGTTAATGTCTTACGGTCATGAGGATGCGTCTGTGATTGACGTTTCCGAGCTTGACGGCATGCTTACCGCGGTTTTATCGGGTCCGGTTGTCGTTGAACCCGATACCTGGCTGGTGGCGGTGTGGGGCGGTCAAAAGTATGTTCCGCGCTGGAAAAACGATCGCGAAATGAACCGTTTTATCGATCTCTGCTTTAAGCATCTGAACGATATCGCCGAGCGACTGAGTGACTATCCCGATCAGTTTGAACCGGTTTTCGGCGTTAACGACGTGGACGGGAAAAGCTATACCGTGGTGGAAGAGTGGTGCTACGGCTATATGCGCGGGATGGCACTGACCGACTGGTCATCGCTGCCGGAAGAGCTGAAAGCCGATTTAGACATCATTACGCTGCACGGAACGGAAGCGAATGCCGAACAGCTGGATGAACTGACCGAAGACGAATATCACGCCAGCATTGAACGAATCAAACCGGCGGCGCTTCGGTTATATAACTACTGGGTGGCGAACCCGCAATTGACCGTGGTGCAACAGCCGATTATCAATGGCGCGAAAGTGGGTCGTAACGATCCTTGTCCGTGCGGCAGCGGTAAGAAATTCAAAAGCTGCTGTTTGCATTGATTGCACTGATAAAAAAGGGCTCATCATGAGCCCTTTTTTATTAACCGACTGCCGGTAATAGTCCTGCTGCGATCGAGAACTGTACCAGGATAACCACAATCCCGCAGGTGAATACCATCGCCAGAAGCGGTTTTCCCCCCCACACCCGATAGCCTGAATCAGGATGCTGCTGACGACTTTTCCACGCCAGAAGGGAAGGGAGCAGCAGTGCAAGCACGGCTAATGCCACACCCGCATAGCCCAGTGCCATCACAAATCCGCGTGGATAAAACAGCGCAAAGGCGAGTGGCGGCAAGAATGTCACAACGCCTGTCTGGATACGCCCCCCGACGGAACGGCGACGCTGGAACAGGTCCGCCAGATAATCGAACAGACCCAACGCCACGCCGAGGAAAGAGGTCGCCAGCGCAAGGTCGGCAAACAGATGAACCGCCAGCTCAACGTGCGGCGAGGCCACCACTTCACGCAGCGCCTGTAAGAATCCATTTAAACCGGAATGGTCCGCCATTAAGCCGATAAACGTTGATGAATCGATACTGCCCAACGTCACCAGTTGCCAGAAGATATAGGCAATTAATGGAATGGCGCTGCCGATAATAAACACACGACGCAGCTTGCGAATATCACCGTTCATGTAGCTCACGATGCTCGGCACGCTGCCGTGGAAGCCAAAGGAAGTGAAAATCACCGGAATGGCAGAAAGCGCTAGCCCTTGCTGAAGCGGAAGTGTCAGTAAATTCACTTTATGCACATGCGGGGCGAGCAGGACAAGCATCACTACCAGGAAAATAATCTTGGCGCTAAACAGAAAGCGGTTAAACAGATCGACGAGAGAGGTCCCGACACACACCACGCCGCCACCGATTAAGGTGAAAAAGATAACGCCGGTCGCCGGAGAAATACCTGTGCCAAACCAGTCATTCACACTGGAGGCGATCAATTCTCCCGCGCCGCTCATATAAGCCGCAGTCAGCGCGTACATCAGGAACATCATGCTGAAACCGGTGAGCCATTGACCGTAGCGACCCAGATAGCGTGCCGCCAGCGAACCAAGACCGGTGTCTGCAGGAACGTGCTGATAGACCTCAAGCAGCAGCAATGCCGTGTAGCACATCAGTGCCCAGAGGCAGACTAAAAGCAATAAGGTGACGCTGAAACCAACACCTGCGGCGGCCAGCGGCATCGCCAGCATTCCTGCGCCAATCGTCGTGCCCGCGACGATAAAAATACTTCCCAGAGTTCTATTTCTCACGCTTTCCTCTACTGCAACACCAAATCGCAACCCATTCTGCGGCGCAGAGTAAGTGAAAAGCGCTTCTTCGTCAAATCACCGTTACAAGCAGTGTAATATAAACTTTACGCTTTGGGCTGGGCGTCATATTTAGGGCAAGTGACTGATACTTTTGGGGGTTTTGACTACTTCATCAGGGCAATATTTTTGCGCGAAAATCAGGCGTACCTTAAACAATCAATATCAATATTCAACAAACGTGAGAAAGTTATGGCAGGGGATAATCCATTTAAGGCTGCATGGAGTCGTTCGGGCAATTTGCTGTGTCACGGGCACTGGATTATTCACTGGAACGGTGAGGCGCTGGAACTGCCTGAGCCGCGTCGTGAAAAAGATATGGGGACGTGGGCGATCTATAACATTATGGATCCGGACGATGAGATTTTTGCCCAGGGATTGAAAGAGGATGAGTGGATAATTGAACACGTCGACTGGCTAACCGATCTGTTCTTCGATAATGGCATTCCACTTGAAACCGACAATTATCGCGCGTTTTATCAGGCGATTAACCCTCATGACTGGCGATGCACCAGTTGTGCCGGGTGCATGTAAACCTGTGCCAGCGCAAGGCGCGACGCGGACTTCATGTGTAGTCTGTGCCTTTCTTTGTGGAGGGGTTATGACGTCAATTCACGGGCACGAGGTGCTCAACATGATGCTGGAGTCTGATGAGCAATATTCAGAAACCAGCCTGATTCAGGCTATTCTCACGCGATTTGGCGATAGCGCCCATTTTCATACCTGTTCTGCTGAAAACATGACGGCTGCGCAGCTGGTGGAATTTCTGAAGAATAAAGGAAAATTTATTCCTTTAAAGGAAGGTTTTTCTACGCACGAAAGTAAAATATGCCAGCATAAAAAAAGGGAGCCGCCAGGCTCCCTTTTTTAATTAATTCTGCGTATCGAGCGTGGCAAGCTCTTTATCGATAAAGTACAGACCTTCGCCGGATTTACCAGCCAGTGACAATTTATCCAGAACAGATTTAAACAATTTCTCTTCTTCATGTTGTTCCGCCACATACCACTGCAGGAAATTAAAGGTTGGATAATCCTGACCAACCATCGCGGCGTGGGTTAATTCATTAATCTTTTGTGTGATCAGCTGTTCATGTTCGTAGGTTGCACGGAACAGTTCATCCAGAGATGCATACTCCGCGAAAGGGGATGCAACAGGGTTGATGCGCGGTAGACTGCCGGTATCTGCCAGATAATCAAACAGACGCTGCATATGCGTCATCTCTTCCTGAGCGTGACGACGCAGAAATGCGGCCGCGCCTTCAAAGCTGTGGAAGCTGCACCAGGCACTCATTTGTTGATAAAGCAGGGATGAAAAAAGCTCAAGGTTCATTTGCTCGTTAAGCTTATCGATCATTTCAGTTTTCAGCATGGTGAAGCTCCATATAATTATTAATGAGTCGGGCAGAGCGTCACTATAATTTGTTATTAAATTATTTGCAAAAGGTAAAATAAAGATATTATTTATTAAAAATACGAATGGGAATAAAACGCATTGGCAATGATTTATATATTAATGAGAATTGTTCTGTTTCCGGTTTGAATACGCTGCCAGTGCTATTCTGGCAGCGCTATTATTAATGCCTACTATTAATAATAGGTTTGCTTAGCAGAGGGATTAATCGCATAACCCTGGCATTTGTACTGAATAGTCACGCTTTCATTCAGGCACACCGAACCGCTGACCACCGTGCAGGTTTTTATCGGCTGACCATAGGCTGAAGCGGTTGCGTAACCCATGGCCTGACATTCACGCGTCGCCGTACCGTTCGTCACGTAAGAATCATAATGGCTATTTTGCAGTATTGCCTGACCCATATTGAGCCTGACAACGCCACTGGTGCTGTCCGCGCTGTTCACTTCGGCCTGACGGGTCACATGACAACCCGCGAGCAACAGAAGCGCGCCTGCAAGGAATAATCTCTTCATATTTCGCTCTGAGTCATTGAAAACACTCTATCCTACCGCCTGATGTGACACTCAATGCCAGGAATAGCCAGCCAATCCGCGCTTTCTCTTCGCAACGACAGCGCTTAATCCGCCAGGCTGTCAAATATCGTGCGAAATTTGAGATGGTGTTTGCGGAATAACGCAATGAGTTGCGGATCACAGTGGCGACCTGCACCATCAAGGATCACCTCGCGGTTAAAAAACAGTGAGGGGAGGCTTGCGGCGGCGCATATTCACAGATGTTCTCCAAAGGATTTTATTGTCTTTTAAATGCAGTCTAGCTAACTGCCGGATCCGCGAGTAAAAAATTTCTCCAGTTTATGGGGACGCACAAATTTCAACCTCAAAACAAAAATGTGTGAAGTCACCTTAATTTTTTAAAACATTTTTTCAGTTAATTTGAAAGTATGTTTGCCAGATAGTAGAGTTGAGTGGACGAGCTATCTGTGGCGGGAAAACCCGCATCGCATTCAGGAGATAAAGAATGAAAATTGCACTGATGATGGAAAACAGCCAGGCGGGAAAAAACGCCATTATTCTTAATGAATTGAAAGCGGTAGCTGATGAAAAAGGCTTCCCGGTATTTAACGTTGGGATGAGCGATGAGAACGATCATCACCTGACGTACATCCACCTGGGTATCATGGCCAGCATTCTGATCAATTCTAAGGCTGTTGACTTCGTTGTGACCGGCTGCGGCACCGGCCAGGGCGCGTTGATGTCTCTGAACATCCATCCCGGCGTGAACTGCGGCTACTGTATCGATCCGGCTGATGCCTTCCTGTTTGCCCAGATCAACAACGGTAACGCACTGGCGCTGCCATTTGCTAAAGGCTTTGGTTGGGGCGCGGAACTGAACGTGCGCTTTATCTTTGAAAAAGCATTCACTGGCCGTAAAGGTGAAGGCTACCCACCAGAGCGTAAGGAGCCGCAGGTCCGTAATGCCGGTATCCTGAATCAGGTTAAAGCCGCGGTAGTGAAGGACAACTATCTGGATACGCTGCGTGCAATCGACCCGGAACTGGTGAAAACCGCCGTGTCTGGTCAGCGCTTCCAGCAGTGCTTCTTTGAAAATTGCCAGGACAAAGAGATTGAAGCCTTTGTTCGCGGTATCGTCGGCTAATCTTACGATAAGTCGCTAAAACGAAAAGCCAGCATCGCGCTGGCTTTTTTTATTGTCTTTTTTTTGAGACCGCGCTGCCTGCATCTTTGGTCAGACTCAGCGTATCAAACATTCCGACCAGACAGATGATGGCGATAGCGACAAAGGCCAGCCGGAAGCTCAGACCGGGGACCGCAGCCATACCTAGCGCATGACTCACTTTCTCACCAATGCGTATCCCAATAGCTCCCAGTGTAATTCCCAGCCCCACGGCGAGCTGCGTGGCCGTCGAAAACAGCGTGTTGGCGTAACTCATCTGAGCGGAAGGTACGTCAGAAAAGGCCAGCGTGCTGACGGCGGTAAACTGAATGGAACGGAAGACTCCGCCCAGATACAGGATCAGCAAGATAAGCCAGACAGGCGTTTGCGGTGTAATCAGTGCGCAGGCCAACAGCGACAGAACGTTCAATACACCATTGATCAGCAGTAATTTCCGAAAACCCAGGCGGCGGATGAGTGGCGTTGTCGCGGGTTTGATGGTCAGGTTACCGACGAAAACGGCCAGTACCAGCAGGCCAGAGTGAAATGCATCCATACCAAAGCCGACCTGAAACATCAGCGGTAGCAAGAAGGGGACGGCACTAATAGAGGCACGAAACAGGGAACCGCCGTACATCGTCACCCGAAAAGTGGGTACTTGCATGGCATCAAGGCGGATCATCGGCCATTCGGCGCGTTGGAAATGGCGCAACGCGTAAAATAACGTCACGCAACCGATAGCCAAAAGTGCAATTGTCACAACGCTATCCGTCTGCTGAGCGCCCATTGACTCCATCGCGTACACCAGACTCACCATGGCGATGGTCGTTGCAATAAATCCTGGCAGGTCAAACGGGCGGCGGGCATCTTCATGCAAGTCCGGAATAATACGTAGCGCCAGAATAATCGCGATGATCCCAAGCGGGACATTAATAAAGAAGATCCAGCGCCAGTCGGCGTAGCTGGTAATAAATCCGCCGAGCGGTGGCCCGATTATCGGCGCAACCAGAGCAGGCCAGGTTAACGTTGCGATAGCGGTAATCAGTAGATGCTTCGGTGTGGTGCGCAGGACGGCCAGTCGCCCCACCGGCACCATCAGCGCGCCACCCATGCCTTGTAATATGCGCATGGCGACAAACTGATCGACGGTTGTTGATAATCCGCAAAATACCGATGCCAGCGTAAAGATGGCCAGCGCAACCGCAAACACCTTCCGAGCGCCGAAGCGATCGGCAATCCATCCGCTGGCGGGGATCAGGACCGCAAGCGTGATGAGATAAGCGCTGATCCCGATGTTTAACTCTACCGCCTCAACGCCAAAACTCTTCGCCATATCCGGAAGGGCAGTTGCAATCACGGTTCCGTCGAGAAACTCCATAAAGAACGCGCCGGCGACTAAAAGTGCCGCTGGGGATATCCCCCGGCTCTGCTTCTCGCTGATATTTTCTGTCATCTTTACCTTGCCATATCAAAAAAATTCATAAAAATTTACTGGAACTTATAAGACGCTAACTCACGGATTTACCGGTGCTTTTATTAACAACCTGGCAGCATTGCTGGCTTATTAACTGTGATGCAAATCACATAATTATTGATTTTTGTGATGTTGGTCATATTATATGCGGATAAAGAGATACACCTGCATAACAAATTACTGGAGCATGACCATGAAACTGCGCAAAATCCTGAAAAGCATGTGGGCCAACTACTGCAATACGTTTAAAGACGTACCGCCAGGCGCAATGTTCTGATGAAAAAACCTGCTTCGGCAGGTTTTTTTATGTCTGCGATCGACGAGAGGCAAGATGAAAGGGCTGGCGTTTTGCTACTATGGCGCTCTTTATTAAAGGAGCACCCTATGTCTCAAAATCTGAGCGCCGATCAGGAACTGGTATCTGACGTCGTCGCGTGCCAGTTGGTTATCAAACAAATCCTTGATGTATTAGACATTATCGCACCCATCGAAGTGCGTGAAAAAATGTCCACCCAACTGAAAAACATCGATTTCACCAGCCATCCTGCTGCAGCGGATCCGGTTACGCTTCGCGCAATCCAAAAAGCTATCGCGTTAATCGAACTCAAATTCACACCGCAGGGTGAGTCGCACTAAAATAAACCGATGTTTTGAAATTAGAAAGGTTTTTGATAAAAAACGCACAGGGCGACGGAGAACGTCGCCCTGTTGGCAGGTTAAAAGAAGGTTTGTACCAGCAGATAGCTTGCTGCACAGGCGCAGCTGACGCCGATCAGACCCGGTAAAATAAAGCTGTGGTTGATGATAAATTTACCGATGCGCGTGGTTCCGGACCGATCAAAGCCGATACAGGCCAAATCGCTCGGGTAAGTTGGTAGGACAAAGTAGCCGTACGATGCCGGGAAGAAGGCAATCAGCATTTTGGGTTCGATGCCTAACATCAACCCCATCGGAGCGACCGCCGTCAACGCGGCAGCCTGGCTGTTCACCAGCTTAGAAACCAAAAACAGCACGATGGCGTAGGTCCACGGGTGGCTTTTCACCACTCCTTCCAGCGCCATTTTCAGCTCGTCGAGGTGGGCCTGGAAAAATGTATCACTCATCCAGGCAACACCGAATACCGAGAAAATCGCCACCATACCGGCTTTAAATACCGCACCGTTCGAAATGGCAGAGGCATTGACCTTACACACCATCAGCATAACGGCCCCTGCAATCAGCATCATCATTTGAATCACCAGATTCATCGACAATGCCGTCATTTTCCCTTTCATTTCGAAAGCAGGACGTAAGTCTGGAAGTGCACCCAGCAGAACCACGACGGCTATCCCGGCAAAGAAAATCCACGTGGACCAGTAAGATTCTCTAGGGAAGCGTTGATTCATTAAGGTTTCAGTACTGCCGAAGATAAACTCGCGCTGTTTGGGATCTTTTATCTTTTCCTGAAACTCCACGTCATCAGCCAGATCTTTCCCGCGACGTAGGCTCCAGAGTGCGGCGATCATTACCCCAAAAAGCGAGGCGGGCACGGAAATGGCCAGGATCTCAAGAATCCCCCACGCCTGTCCAATCCCGTGCTGGGCACCAATGATGGAAACCAACGACACCACGGCAACGGAAACGGGCGAGGCAGTAATTGCCATCTGTGAAGCGATAGATGCCACCGCCATAGGACGTTCCGGACGAATCCCTTTTTTAAGCGCGATATCAGCGATAATTGGAAACATGGTATAGACCACATGTCCCGTTCCGCACAGGAAAGTCAGCATCCAGGTGGTGAAAGGAGCGAGGAGGGTAATGTGCTGCGGATGGCGCCTCAGCAGGCGCTCGGCAAACTGCATCATCACGTTCAACCCGCCAGCAGTTTGTAACGTCGCTGCGCAACCAATCACTGCCAGAATCGTGAGCATCACGTCAACAGGCGGTTTGCCGGGTTGCAGTCCAAAGATAAAGGTTAAAATGAACAGGCCGATGCCGCTTATCAGCCCAAGCCCCATGCCGCCAAACCGTGTTCCAACCAGCAGGCAAAGAATGATGACTACAAACTCGATGGTGATCATGAAGCTCCCTCGTCAATAATAGTGAAATTGACTAAATCATTTCACTTTGTATGGATATTGGCTGGGAGCCAGATCAGATTTGTTAAATTTCAATAAAAGCAATGAGTTGGTAACGAATAATTAACATGTTTAGTGCGGTCTGCGGAGCGGTCGGCCACAGACCACAACATTAATGGCGCTGGCAATTCACCAAATTCAGTAAATGCTGATCGGTTTGCTCAGCACAAAGTCCTGCACATTTCGCGCTACGCACTTCATCAAGAATGGTTTTCAGCAATATACCGTCGTGCTGCTGGTCTTTTTCCATATCATGTAAAAAATCTAGCGTCGCGCTGTCCTGGAGTAATTCTGCTTCATCGGCGAGTTTGTTCAGCGTGGTAAAACGTGTTTCATAATCGTCGAGCGTTTTTTGGAACAGCTCTTCCAGAGAAGAATAAGAGCCATCAGTCATATTCAGTGCTTTTACCACCGGATTACCCCCGGCACTTTTCATAAAGTCGAAAACACGCATCATTTGCGTGATGTTGCTTTGCGCCTGGGCGCGCAGGAAAGTGGCCGTGCCGTTGAGACTGTGCTCGGTGCACCAGTCACTTAAATGGAGATAAAGGTTGGAGGTGTTGAATTCAAGATTCATTTGGGCGTTGAGTTTCTGAATCATTCCTGGTGTCGTCATAATAATATCCTTATTTCTGGAACCCGATCATTGATACAAGAATAGAGCTGTCAGCATGTCCTGAATGTGATCGACTATTCACTTTCTTTACTGACTAAAATCAGCATAGCGTTATCGCAGCTCTAAGAAAATGCTTAATCGTTTGGATTTACCAACGATGACATTTTTTATTATTTAGTCACGTATTTGGGGTAGCCCTATTCATATTTATCGGAAAGTAAAAATATTATATTGCGCATAAATTACAGCTTGTTAGAGAGTTTATTCTCTTCGACATCATAAATGTCATGACCTTATCATTCTCGCTAGAGAGCCTATTTTGAGATGGATCACTTTAACTAAAATACTCAAAACTGTGATCCAAACGTATTTTTGATTTTGCACTTTCCATGAGGATGAAACGATGTTTTAAATTCTTTCAAATATGGAGGCTCTATGGCGAAAGTCGCGGTGTTGTTAGCACCAGGATTCGAGGAAGCAGAAGCAATTATCACCATTGATATTCTGCGACGTATGCACATCGACGTTGAAATGCTGGCCTGTGCCGAGTCGCGAGCGGTGGTGAGTTACCATGATATTCCCATGGTGGCTGACAGCACGTTACGGGAGCGGATGTATACCCTGTACGATGCCGTGGTCTTGCCCGGTGGGCCACAGGGCAGTGTGAATCTGGCTGCCAGTGAGGACGTTATCCGTTTTATATCCATGCATGATGAAGCGGGCAAATTAATATGCCCCATTTGTTCTGCAGCGGCGCGGGTATTGGGCGGGAATGGGCTGCTCAAGGGGCGGCGCTATGTCTGCTCTGGCGATTTATGGCAATCCGTAACCGATGGCGAATATATCGATGCGCCCGTCGTTGAGGATCAAAACCTGCTGAGCGGAAAAGGTCTTGGACATGCGTTCGATTTTGCCCTGACGCTCGCGGCACGCTTATTGGATGATGAAACGCCGGTTCGCGATCACGCCGATCACATTTACTACGCCTGGTAAATTCTGAGCCGGGCGCTATGGCGTTCGGCTTACAGGGACTTCTTAGCTGACCTTATGGATAATCTTGCTTAACCCCTTCTCATTTGTCCGACAAACCCCGTCATTTTTATGTCATTTCTCGCTGAATCTATGCACGCAATTACTGTAATTCTGCGGTGTGATGGCGCTCTCTTATGGATGATTAATTTCCCGCTAAAACTATCTTCAGCACTAGCACTTATAACAGGTTTTCTCTAATGCCTTGTTTTAAGTCCGATTAAATAAAAAGTACGTCTTTGTTCCCTACATAAAAGAACGCTAAAGCTGGAGATAACCATGCACAAATTTACTAAAACGCTCGCGGCCATCGGTCTGGCTGCCGTTATGTCACAATCCGCTATGGCAGAGAATTTAAAACTCGGTTTTTTGGTTAAACAGCCAGAAGAACCCTGGTTCCAGACTGAATGGAAATTCGCGGATAAAGCCGGGAAAGATCTGGGCTTTGACGTCATTAAAATCGCCGTTCCCGATGGCGAAAAAACGTTAAATGCGATTGATAGCCTGGCGGCCAGCGGCGCGAAAGGTTTCGTGATTTGCACGCCAGACCCAAAACTCGGCTCAGCCATTGTGGCAAAAGCGAAGGGTTACGGGATGAAAGTCATTGCGGTTGACGATCAGTTTGTTACTGCCAAAGGCAAACCGATGGATACCGTTCCACTGGTGATGATGGCGGCTACCAAAATCGGGGAACGTCAGGGCCAGGAACTCTATAAAGAGATGCAGAAACGCGGCTGGGACGTGAAAGAAACCGCCGTGATGGCGATTACGGCCGATGAGCTGGATACCGCTCGTCGCCGCACAACGGGCTCTATGGATGCACTGAAAGCCGCAGGTTTCCCGGTAGCGCAAATCTATAAAGTACCAACGAAATCGAACGATATTCCAGGCGCATTTGATGCCGCAAACTCCATGCTGGTTCAGCATCCTGAAGTGAAACACTGGCTGGTGCTGGGCATGAACGACAACACCGTGCTCGGCGGCGTGCGTGCAACGGAAGGACAGGGCTTTAAAGCCGGTGATGTGATTGGCATAGGGATTAACGGTGTTGATGCGGTAAGTGAATTGTCGAAAGCACAGGCGACCGGTTTCTATGGCTCCCTGCTGCCAAGCCCGGATGTCCACGGCTACAAATCCAGCGAAATGCTCTACAACTGGGTGACCAAAGACGCCGAGCCACCGAAGTTTACGGAGGTCACTGATGTGGTGCTGATCACCCGTGACAACTTCAAAGAGGAGCTCGCCAAAAAAGGACTGGGCGGTAAGTAATTCGTTGTGATTGTGCCCCTCATTCACGAGGGGCCAGCCGTACACTACTGGAATCACGGAGACGTTATGCAACAGTCTGACCCGTATCTCTCTTTCCGCGGCATCGGTAAAACGTTTCCCGGTGTTAATGCGCTGACCGATATCAGCTTTGACTGCTATCCGGGTCAGGTTCATGCCCTGATGGGTGAGAACGGCGCGGGGAAATCCACGCTGTTAAAAATCCTCAGCGGTAACTATTCCCCTACCACCGGAACCATCGCCATTCGCGGTGAAGAGATGGCGTTTGCGGATACCACCGCTGCGCTGAATGCCGGGGTCGCTATTATCTATCAGGAGCTGCATCTGGTCCCTGAGATGACGGTAGCGGAAAACATTTATCTGGGGCAACTCCCTCACAAAGGCGGTTTCGTTAATCGCTCTTTACTCAATTATGAAGCCGGCCTGCAGCTAAAACATCTGGGCCTGGATATTGATCCGCAAATCCCCTTGAAATACCTGTCAATCGGCCAGTGGCAGATGGTGGAGATTGCCAAGGCGCTGGCGAGAAACGCGAAAATTATCGCCTTTGATGAGCCGACAAGTTCACTCTCCGCGCGTGAAATCGAAAATCTGTTCCGCGTCATTCGCGAACTGCGCAAAGAAGGGCGCATCATTTTATACGTTTCACACCGTATGGAAGAGATTTTTGCCCTGAGCGACGCGATTACCGTCTTCAAGGATGGTCGTTATGTGCGTACCTTCACTGATATGCAGCAGGTCAATCATGATCAACTGGTGCAGGCGATGGTAGGACGCGAACTGGGCGATATCTATCACTGGCAACCGCGGCAGTACGGCGCCGAACGTTTGCGCCTTGAGAATGTGAAAGCACCCGGCGTAAGAATGCCAATCAGCCTGACGGTGCGCAGCGGCGAAATCGTCGGCCTGTTCGGTCTGGTGGGCGCTGGACGCAGTGAATTAATGAAAGGGCTGTTTGGCGGGACGCGTATCACGGAAGGCCAGGTCTACATCGACGGCCAGCCGGTAAATATCCTAAAACCCGCGCACGCGATTCGCGCGGGGATGATGCTGTGTCCGGAAGACCGTAAAGCCGACGGCATCATTCCGGTTCACTCGGTTCGCGACAACATTAATATTTCAGCGCGGCGCAAGTTTATCCGTGCAGGGTGCCTGATTAATGACGGCTGGGAATCCAGCAATGCGGATCATCATATTCGTTCGCTAAATATCAAAACGCCGGGTGCTGAACAGTTGATCATGAACCTCTCCGGTGGCAACCAACAGAAGGCGATTTTGGGCCGCTGGCTGTCAGAAGAGATGAAGGTCATTTTGCTCGATGAGCCGACCCGCGGCATCGACGTTGGGGCCAAACACGAGATCTATAACGTCATCTATGAACTGGCAAAACGCGGCGTGGCAGTGCTATTTGCTTCCAGCGATCTTCCCGAAGTGCTTGGCGTTGCGGACCGCATCATCGTGATGCGCGAAGGCGATATCGCCGGCGAGTTACACCATGAACAGGCGAATGAACAACAGGCGTTGAGCCTCGCCATGCCTAAAGTCAGCCAGGCTGTCGCCTGAGTAAGGAGTTAATGATGTCCTCTGTTACTACATC